>Ga0307929_1000791_pt1 | contig 28323 bp, 27 predicted proteins | sample AceLakmetage1330_FD_203160 | JGI IMG/M metagenome (GOLD analysis project Ga0307929, IMG submission 203160) | Saline water microbial communities from Ace Lake, Antarctica - #1330 | ecosystem: Environmental > Aquatic > Non-marine Saline and Alkaline > Saline | place: Antarctica: Ace Lake...
GATCGGAAACAGCTCGATTTTTGGATCTATATTTCCTCATGACTAAACTTTCCTCCAAGTGTGAAAAAGAGTCAATTATAGAGGCATTTGCGACACAGTCTGCAAGCGTGTTTTGTCAAATAAGGATATTAGGAGAATTAGAAGGTGGTGGGAAGAAGGGGAATTATCCTGGATTATATGGAGCGGTATTCCGCGGGGACGGGGTCGGAACCTTCCCAGACTACCTGACGGAAGTGGAACGGGTCGGTGTTGCCTTCGGTGTTTATCAGGAGGACCTGTGACGCAGGACCCAGGTCCAGTGCTTCCTTCAACTCCACGCATTCCGGACTCTGCATGATGAACATCAGCGCTCCCAGGGTAACCGCGCCCGACTCCCCGGAGACAATAAATGGATCCCCGTCCAGGGGAACTCCGTAAACCCTCATTCCTTTTGCCGCCACATAATCCGGGCAGGTAATAAAGTAGTCGGCACAATCCTTAAGAATATTCCAGGCGATGGGATTGGGCTCTCCACAGGCCAGACCGGCCATGATAGTATCAAGATCACCCCTGTAGGGATGGGGTTTACCATCACCAATCCGGGCCGATTCATAGATACAGGCGGCTCGCTCCGGTTCGGTCACGATCGAAATCGGCGCTTCCGAGCCGAAGAGTCCTCGGTAAAACCCGATTATAGATCCGGCCAGCGATCCCACCCCGGCCTGAACAAAGATATGGGTAGGCTTGATAAAACCTTGAGCTGATAACTGCTCCTGAACTTCGGCATACATGGTGGTGTAGCCCTGCATCACCCAGATCGGGATCTCTTCATACCCTTCCCAGGATGTATCCTCGATGATCTGCCATCCATTCTCCTTCGCGTCCGCGCTGGCCTTCTGCACGGCCTCATCATAAGTACCGTCCACAACCACAACTTTCGCTCCATAGCTCTCGATCGCCTCTATCCGGGCCCTGGTGGTATCTTTATGAACATAAATAAACGCCGGACAACCGATTCGGCCGGCCGCCCAGGCAATCCCCCGACCATGATTTCCATCGGTAGCCGCGGCAAAGGTCAGACCGGAGAGTTTTTTCTGCGCTTCCGGAGAGTTAAAAACCGAGAAGGGAACATCTTTATCGGTATAACCAAGGCGATTCTTAAGATAACTGTAGATAGCAAACGATCCGCCCAGGATTTTGAATGAATTTAAATTTAGCCGCTGGGATTCATCCTTTACCCAGATGCCTCCCAAACCAAGTAAGGCCGAAAGATTATCCAACCCTTTCAACGGACTCATCCGGTATCCCAGAATCTGCCGATGAACTTCCCTAGTCCTCCGGGAGACCCCGGGAGGGATCACTTTTTGCACATTCTCCATCGAACAGCCTTCGCCGGAATGGGAATTCTTCAGCCAGGTTACCGGGCTCACATCTTGCATTGGATATTCCTTATAGGTGTCGCGTCTTGACATTTAACTTACCTAGATTAATGGATGAATTGTCGCTGAGAAATTCAGAGGATGATCTATAGATTAAACTATCTATTTGCACGATTTGATATTTCTCAGCCAATCAGTAAATGGACCAATCATAACTTTTTTATTAAAATAGGCAATTTCATCCTTGGAAGACAAATCTCTTATTTCTTTTTATATTTCAGACTGAGATTTTCTTTTAAAATTGATACAATTGAATTTATTATTTTTAATCTTCATCAATCATCAACTCCTTTGGAGAAATAATTATTAATATCCCGTACCCATTGAGCAAGTTGACTTGATTGTATTGCTTCATTTTATCAAGTCGAACAATTATTAGTAGATAATTACATTATACTTTATGAGACAGGGTAAGCAAATTGTTTTTTCTTTCTCAGGAAGTTGGCGTGGATCATTCTTCGCTAACGTTGCCACCTTCACTCTTTGAGGTCAGGCGGATAAAACTGTGCATAGGTAAGATTTACCGAAATTATGCGGGCGGATCGATTGCAAAATTAATCTGCGATTCCCTTGGTTCCCCGGACCAAGAAATCAGCTATAATTTTCCCGATGTAATCATTGGTCTTCGCGGCAGGATGGCACCAATCCAGATAAATATCTTTATGTTCTCTTCGATACTTTCTCAGATAGGGAAGCAAATCTAGAAAAGGGAAATTCCGGTTCCGGGTCTTCTCCCGGATTAACTGTTGGGGAATATCTTCCGTAAACTCGGCATATACCTGAAAGGCTACCGGGAAGGCCACTATCGCGACTCCAAAACCATGCTTTATCGATAGTTCTTTCAGCCGGTCCAACTCCCGGTCAATCACTTCCCATGAATTCTCCTCCCAGGCCGCGCCCCAGTCGTACCGGGCCAGGGCGGCCAGTTCCAGAAAAGTATCCCGATCGCCGGCCCAGTTCAGCTTATTCATCGCTGAGGTCCAGGCCAGCCGATCTTCTCCCTCTTCTTTTATGAAACTCCGGAGTTTTAAATTCTTGTAGATCGTCTCCGCCAGGAGGCTATGCCGCCGGAGCCAGCCCCGGCTCCCCAGTTTACCCGGGAATCCCCAGGGGGGTCGGCTGTCGTTGAGATAGAATGAGATTACCACCAGGTCCGGACGGGCAGCCAATCCCCTCTCTTCCAGAATGGCGATCTCCTCTTTCAGGCCGATATCCCCTACCCCGGCGTTGATCACCTCGACCAAACGATCCGGGAGAGATTGCCGCAGATACTCCTCCGCCCGTTCCACGAATGTCTCCTCCGCCGGCAGGTAACTCGCCCAGGTAATCGAGTCCCCCAGGAGCAGGATCCTCAGTTCATCGCTCCCTTTTTCAGGAGAAAGCTCATCATCCCGGAAACCCAGTGAATTTATCTCCATGAAGATGTCACGGTGCGAGATACGATGATTCTTGATCAACACCCGGGAATTTGGCATCAACCGGCGGCCGCGAGAAGTGTACTCCACCAGAAACTCGGCATCAAGTTCAACCGATGGTAATCCCTCACTCTCTTCAATTTTTACAATATGGGTCTCGGTCAGACGGAGATAGACCTCGATACCGAGTAAAATGAGGAGCAACAGGATCACTATCACCCCAAACCAGATTAAAAAATTCCTGATGGTTTTATTCTTCAATTCAAGAGGCAACATCAAATTCCGGATCATCTTTCTCCGGTTCGCTGAATTCAGGCTCGAGTCCAAAATCCAGGACCAGAATCTCGTGGATCCGGTTATTAAGTATTACCGCTTCATCGTCCGGAAGATCGGTAGCTATGTCAATTTTGAAGCCATCAACTGAATTTCGGATAACAAGCGCTTCAGATAGAATATACGGGAAGAGTTCCTGGTCATTCTCCAACTGCTTTTTTACCCTCTCCCTCTCTTGCCAGAGCCAGATCGCGTCTTCATCCCCCTCCCCCGGCTCTTCCCCGAGAACTTCCTCCACTCGCTCTAAGATAAATTCCCGAATCCCGGGAGTTACACCATCCTTGAACCACATAAACTCATCAGACGGTCTATCGACCAGCTTAAATACACCATCTTCAAAATATGGGAGGAGCAGAGGATCTCTCCTCAGCACCCGTTCCACCACGGCAACAAAATACCGGTTCTCCTCTCTATACTCTCTCTCTTCCTGATTCATGGAATAACCTGTTAATTGTACGATAGTAACTCTTTAGTCCTTTCCCTCGTTCCCACGCTCTGCGTAGGAATGCACCGGACCAGTTTCGTCACGATGCAGAGCATCGTGACGAGAGGCGATGTGGATTTTAAAAGGGATAAAGTGTTACGTACAATCTAAAATTTTTTCGGTTTTTTATAGCTTAATATTAATATTACAATAAAATAGCATGTCTTCATAATAAGTCAACGCAGTAACCCGTTGTAAGCTTGGGGAATCAACCAGAATAACCACCTCTTTGTAGGGAAGCTAAGAAAATATGGGTTTTGAGAGGAAATCTTGACTGATAGTAAATTAAAAACAACACCTCTTCTGGGACTCCTTCCATCCGATATCAGTCCCGCTATCCTGTTGGTTTTTGGAGAAGAGACGGGAACAGTCATAAGCGCCTTAAAAAATACCGGCTGCGGGATAGGCAAAGTTGCCCGGCGACGGGAATCAACAACTTATCGGGTCAAAAGAAACTCTGCTGATTTTTTAATCGTTATGGGCGGCTATGGATCTTCTTCGATCGCTTCCGCTCTCCATGAACTGGTAACTTTAGGCGGGCGCCGGTTTGTCATGGCAGGAACCTGCGGGGCATCTTCTCACCACCGACTGGGAGAGGTTTACCTGATCAGTCGGGCAGCGGTAAACCCGGTGGGCGGTCCGGGAGGGATGGGATTCTACCGCCAGTTTGAACCGGGGGAAGAATTCTCTCCTTCACCGGTATTATGGGAAGCGGCCCGCCCGCTGGGGCTGGATTCGGCCCCGTCCGTCTTGATCTCCAGCGACGCCTTCTATGGTTTCGGAGGAGTTCTAAATCCAGACAAGGAACTGTACTACAACGGCCCTCCAACTGAAGACGGCTTACCTTCTCCCGGTTTTGAATCTTTCAGAAAGCTTTATGAGAACGACCAACCCTTCCTGCTGGATATGGAGACCGCTTATTTTTACGGGATCTGCGATTCCTGGAATCAAGTGGAGGGGATAGCGATCAGGGCGGTCTCCAATCATATCCCCTTCGATCTGGATGATCCTATCCCCGAAGAAGAGAAAGCACTGGCAACTTCCCTTTTAAAATCGATTGAGCTGATGGAACTGCTTTTGGCGGTGAGTGAGCAGTAGACAGTAGCAAGCAGTAAAGGATTAAGGGTTAATAAAACAGGGATAAGGGATATAGGAGGGAAGAGTAGGGATTAGAAGGGAGAAGCAGGGAAGAGGAGGGAGGAGGAGGGAATGGCTTAAGAGGGAAATCTGAACTTCGAACCAGCCTTCGCTAAAGATATGGCGGGCAGGGCGTCGAACCAGCCTTCGCTAAAGCTACGGCGGGCACAGCTTCCAACTCCGAACATCGAACGTCACGTTACAGTTTTCAAATTCGCGTAATTTCTCCGCCCCGAAGTTGTAATCGGGGGCGAAATTAGTAGTTCTAAAAAGGGGGCGAGGCGGGGGAAGCAATTCGTGGAAATTCGTGTAATTCGTGGACTGCAAAAGGGGCCGAGGTCGGGGTGGTGCAATCAGAAAAAGTGACAACTTTAAATCAGGACGTGACACTGTAGCCCCGATAAATCGGGGTAGCCGGCGCGGAAGACCCATAGAAAGCGGGATATGGAGTGTAAAGGAACTTCTCAAGTTTTACTGCAATCTCGTCTCTTTCATCTTCTCACCTTTTTCTCCCAACAATATTTGGAAAAAATTGGTTCCGCCTGGGCAAATTTTCGACTCTGACTATATGAAAAAAGGAGTATTTACGGAGTTTAACCTCTTATTTCTTTCATAGTCTTTTTTATTTAAAGTATATTTCAAATGGAGGAAAACAAATTTTACGTATTCGTTCATTGACAGCCTTTTCCCACCGGGCAGGCTCTCTTTAATAATTGGAAATTCCAGATATTCCATAACCTCAAACCTTTTTTAATATTTCTTCGTATAACTCCCGGGTCCCATATTTCAGGCAGATATCCTTAAAATCATTACTTCCAATATCTACTTCATTCGCCAGATAAAATAATTTTTAATAAGGGCAACCTTCGTTAGGTAATGGCGTAATGGCGTGTCATTGTTGGCCAAGTAATTGCAATTTAAGGTAATAATGTGAATATTTATTCTATCCTAAGTACAAACTGAGTGCCTGTCGAGTTAATTCAATAGAGAGGGGGAAAAAGATTTTACAGAGATGGTACCCACTATATACTTCGCTCTATGCTCGTTAATATCCGTTTTGAAGAGAGGCTATCATTAATTCCATCGAATGGTTTTCTGGGGGAAATCGTGCTCCCGGGCAGTAAAACCGGTGGAAGATTTATCAGCCGTCTTCACCATCTTTATTCTGTTTTTAACCGTTTAATTCATTATTCAATTAAAGGAAATATGCTTTTCCATTATGTCAGAAGAGCTCTTTTTACTGTCCCCGGATAATTGCTGATGATAGGATTGTGCAGAATCACGGTGAGGATTGGAAGATGGGGGATACGGGATACGGGGATACAAGATGCGGGATACGGGATGCAAGATGCGGGATACGGGTTGCTAAGCGAAGCTCATCCTGCATCCTGTATCTTGTATCACGGCCTGCCGGCAGGCAGGCTGCATCCTCTATCTTGTATCACGAATTCTGTAGCATCTATCATTATATGTAGATATGTAGTAATATGAAACAGCGGTCATGAAAAGCCGTTTCCGGCAAGCTATTATTTTTCCCCTCATTATCGTCGCTCTTTCCCTGCTCACATACGGCAACACGATCGACAACGGATTTACCTACGACGATCTACGCGAGATTGTCAATAACCGCTTGATCCAGGATTTCGACTGGAAGGAATTTGTCCTCGCCTTCTCTCCCGGACCGGGCAAACCCAAACCGCCGGGGAGACCGGTTCCCCTTCTTACCTTCGCCCTCAATTATGCCGCGGATGGATTAGCCCCCATCGGCTACCACCTGCTCAACGTAATCCTCCACGCCGGGATCTCGCTTCTGATCTACGCGGTGGGGCGGGAACTCTTCCCCGGCCGGCGACGGCTATCTTTTTTGACGGCGGCCTTCTTCGCCTGCCATCCCGTCCACGCCGACGTGGTAGCCGCCGCGGTGGGACGAGCCGAGCTGATCTCCAGCTTCTGCTTCCTCCTCGTTCTACTGGTCTACCTGAAGAGCACGTCCTCCGAGCCGGCGGAGCGGAGATGGCCTTACTGGCTGACACTCCCTTGCCTTCTTATCGGAGCTCTCTCCAAGGCCACCGCCTTTACACTACCTTTTGTGGTAATGGCCGTCGATCTCTACCGATTTACCATCCTAAAAAGAAAACCTCTCTCCCACGCCATCCATATCTTCACCTGCCGGCTGAAAAAATTTTACTGGCCCTATCTGTTGGTTGTTTTCTTGGCGGGCGGGATATACGTGATGATGCCCATGGCGGAGGATATGGGAGCCAACTTCCTGGTCTTCCTGCCCATAGGTGAGCGGATCCCGGACTGCTTGGGAATACTGGCGCGCTATCTCTTCCTGCTTACTTGGCCGCTCAAGCTGAGCGCAGACTACAGTTACGCGCAGCTTTCCTACCAGCCGCAGTGGGTACAGACTTTGTGGACGACGGGAGGGATAGCGGCGCTGGTAGGGGGTGCGGTACTGGCATTGGCCTCGCTGATGAAAAAAGGATGCTATTTCCTGGCAGTCTTTATCTTCACGGTCAACTACGCGCTCATCTCCAACATCATTATCGTGATCAACGTCTCGATGGCCGAGCGACTGATCTACATGGCATCCTGGGGATTCTGCCTGGCCCTGGGTCTACTTCTAGATGGAGCGCTTAACCGGAGAAAGCATTTCTTCTGGGCGCTCATCGTCTGCATTCTTGCCGCTTACTCGGTCCGTACCTGGACGAGGAACCGGGAGTGGAAGGACAACTTCACCCTCTTCTCCTCGGCCTACGCCGCTAATCCCATGGGCGCCAGGGTGAATTACAACCTGGGTCTGGAATATTCACAGAGAGGATGGATCGAGCAGGCCATCTTCCACTATGAGAATGCGGCCCGGATCCTCCCCTGGAACCCGCTATATCATCTAAACCTGGGAGAGGCATATACCCGCCGGGGAGAAACGGATAAAGCCATAGAAGAATTCAAGGAAGTCGTTCGGCTGGAGCCGGAGCGGGCCGGCGGATTCATCAACTTGGCCAGCGCTTACACCGAGAAGGGTTTGGCCGACCAGGCGATAACTTCGCTGATGATCGCTCGGGCACTCGATCCGGATGACTGGAGGGTATACTTTAACCTGGGAGACGCGTTCCTGATCAAAGATGAATATGACCGGGCGGCGCTGGCATACGGAAAATCAGTTGAGCTCCATCCGGATCACTGGAAGGCCTGGAACAAACTCGGGGCGATGAATCTCCGGTTGGAAAAGCCCCGGGAGGCGATCGATAATTTCCGCCAGGCGATCGCGGACTTTCCGGAATGTAAGGAAGCTTATAACAACCTGGGGCTTTCTTATGCTATTCTGGGGGAGAAAGAAGAAGCGGTCAGGGCTTTCCGGAGAGCGCTGGAGATAGACGGGGGGTTTGTGAAGGCAAGGAATAATCTGGAACGACTGATGAGTTCCCGGGTAACCCCCCCTCCCCCTCGTCACGACGCTCAGCGTCGTGACGAAAGGTAATCCGGTCGGCGATGTATTCCCACGCGAAGCGTGGGAATGAGGAGGAGGAGATGAAACTGAGAGCATACTCCCCTCGTTACGACGCTCAGCGTCGTAATTCTCGATATGTCGAGTGAGAAAGCAAAAGATTGTAAGTTAAAACGAGGAAATATGGATAAAAAGCCCGCCATTTCAATAGTCGTAGCGGTAGGACGGGACAACATTGAAGACTGTGTTCATTCGCTCCTCTCTCAAACTCTCCCCCGGGACCGGTATGAGATTATCCTGGTTACGGACCGGAGAGTGGATCTAGAATCTACGGAGAATGTAATCGTTGTCTCATTCGACAGTCCCAATCCAGCAGCAAAGAGAAACGCCGGCGCAAAAAGGGCCCGGGGAGATATTCTCGCGTTTATCGACGACGATGCTTGCGCGCGAAAAGATTGGCTTGTTAACGGGCATGATTTCCTCGCCCGCTTCCCCGGGGCCGCCGGAGTCGGAGGACCGCGGCTGCTCCCGGAAGGAGCTTCTTTTCTCCAGAAGGCGACTGACATTATCGCCCATTCCGCCTTCTTCGAAAACGGTCACGGGAATTGGGTAGAGATGCAGGTCAAGAACAAGGTTCCCCACGGGATGATCAACTCCTGCAATTATTTTATCAGAAAACAGATCTTTCTGGAACTGGGGGGATACAACGAAGCCATAGGGTATGGGAGCGAGGATACCGAGTTCATCTATCGCGCGGTCTGTGACGGTGGTTGCCTCTTTGCCTACACCTGGGATCTAATCGTCTATCACCCCCCGAGAAGTTTAGGGTGGGAACTGATAAAACAACGGTTCCGATATCGGGCTCAAAACGGAAAGATGCTCTGGGTTCATCCCGGCCTTTATCTCTCCCGCTGGACTTTCAGCATCGGTCTCTTCGGAATCACCGCGTTTATCGTAGCATCTCTGCTGAATCCGGTGATCTTCCCCATCGGACTGGGGGTCTATCTCATCTTCGCGATTCTCTTCTCACTGCCCTATGGGCGCTATGACATCCGCTTTGCCCTGATTTTGCCCCTGGCCTTCTTTATTCACCACATAATATATTATCTGGCAATCTGGAAAGGAATCCTTACCGGGGTATTTAACTATTCGGCTATTAAGAAGATTAAGGATTTTAGAAGATGATGCGGGATACGGGATGCAGGATACGGGATAAGAACAGTTATCTGTAACCGGTAATCAGTAATCGGTGGCCCGTATTATTCTCTCGTGATCCATGCTACCGATTACTGATCACTGCTTACCGATTACCGACTTACCGCGCTATCCCCATCTCTTCCGTAATAGACCCGGGTAACGTTCCGGATACTCCAGAGGCCGTTATCGCCCCGGAATATTCCGTTCTCATCCAGGATATCTCCGGTAAAATCTCCTACCAGCGGCGTATCTCCCTGGCGGCCATAGTAGAACCGGGTGGTGCCCCGGATCGCCCAGAGGCCGATGGAGGGACGGAAGATGGCGGGAAGCCAGGGAAAGGCTCCGGTCCACTTATAGATCCCCGGAACCGGCCGGTCTCCGGCCCGACCGTAGTACCAGCGAGTATTTCCGTGCACCGCCCAGAGGCCGGTGGTCTCCCGGAAAATGGCTATCTCCGCCGTCCCATCGTCGTCATAATCGCCCGGAATCGGCAGATCTCCTGAGGTTCCGAAGTAGCGCAGAGTAATTCCTCGGACATTCCACCGCCCAGCAGCTCCACGGAAGACGGCGGAATCACAGGTGCCGTCGCCGTCGTAATCTCCGGGGACCGCGAGATCGTTGGAACCGCCGAAGTAAAACCGGGTTATGGTCTTTATCGCCCAGAGTCCGCTGGAGGGACGGAAGATGGCGACATCGTTGATACCGTCGCCGTCATAGTCACCGGCAACCGGGATGTCGAAGAGCTTCCCGAAGCAGGTAGAACCCAGCCCCCGGACCGCCCAGAGGCCATTGTCCTGACGGAAGACGGCAATATCGGAAGTCCCATCACCGGTATAATCACCGGCGGACAGTACCAGGTAGACCGGAGTGGGGAATGGAGTCGGCGTAATGGTAGTAGCCGGTGTCATTGTTGCAGATGGAACGACAGTAGGAGTCGCCGTCGGCGGAACGACCGTGGGCGGGGCGGTCGGTGTGACCGATGGAGTCGGAGGCACCGTCGGTGTCACACTAGGCGTCAGGGTCGGAGTAGGAGCTGCCCCGGCCAGGTCGCAGAGCCAACGGTCACTATAAGTAGACCCATCAGATCCGATGTAGTAGTAGGTCTCGATCGCGCCGGATAGAGGTGGCGGGTAAACGTTAACCATCTGGCTCCCATCGTAGGTGACGGTCAGGTAATCACCTTCCCGGATGTCGAGCGGCTCGCTCTGGCTGGAGAAGCGCATGGCCACCGGCTGGCCGGAATGGTTGGACTGGTCGATAAAGATACCGGCATTGTCGTAGATCGACCCATAAAGGTCGGTATCAGGCATCTCGGCCCGGCTGACGGACCAGATCCATCCGGTGGAGACAGTCGCCCTGGTCTGACTGATGGCCAAATTCTCAACATCGGCGATATCGAGTGACAGATTGCAGTAGGCTGGTGTCGGTGTAACCGATGGTGTCGGTGTAACCGATGGTGTCGGGGTAACCGATGGTGTCGTGGTAACTGATGGTGTCGGGGTAACCGATGGTGTCGGCGTAACCGATGATGTCGGTGTAACCGATGGTGTCGGCGTAACCGAAGGCGTCGGCGGCGGGGTCGGGCCGACCGCTGTCGGTGTAGCGGATGGGGTCGGCGGGACTGAAGGGGTGGGTGTTGCCGAAGGCGTAGGCGTCACGCTCGGTGTCGGCGTCACGCTTGGCGTTGGTGTTACGCTCGGTGTCACGCTCGGTGTCGGCGGCGGTGTCGGACCCAGCGGTCCGAACTTGCTGACAAAGGCACTTGTGCTCCCGCCGGGCCAGGCGGACTGGTAGGCGTTCACGGTGGGGAAGATGACTCCGTCCGAGGACTCGGTCGAGCCCATCACGTAGGTCCCGCCGGCGGCGTCAATGGCAATCCCGTAGCCGGCGTCGCTTTTGTCGCCGCCAAGGTAGGTGGAGTAGATGAGGGAGGAGCCGGTGGAGGAAATGCAGGTCACGGCGACGTCGTAGCTGCCCGCGAGGGAGGCCTGATAAGGATTAACAGTGGGGAAATCCTCCGAGACCGTGTAGCCGGTGACGAAGGCATCGAGGGCTGAGTTAGCGGTTACCCCCATCGAGTAGTCGTTCGAGGTCCCTCCGAGGTAGGTGGAATAGGAAAGGCCCGAGCCGCTGGAGGAGAGGGCGCATATGAAGATGTCTTCTGATCCGTTGGTCGTTGCCTGGTAAGAGTTGACGGTGGGGAAGTCCCCGGAAGTCGTGAAGCCGGTGACGAAGGCATCGAGGGCGGAGTTAGCGGTTATCCCGGTCCCGTAGTCGTTCGAGGTCCCTCCGAGGTAGGTGGAGTAGAGCAGCGCCGAGCCGCTGGAGTCGAGGCGGGTCACGGTGGCGTCGGAGCCGGACGCGTTAGAGGCTTGATAAGGGTTAACAGTGGGGAAATCCGGCGAGAACGTGTAGCCGCTCACATACGCCGTCCCGGATACGACCACGGCACTAGCATGCGTTTGGATATAATCGTCACCGCTCCCGCCGAGATAGGTGGAGTAGACCAGCGTCGATGCGCCGACGGTGAAGCGGGTGACAAAGATGTCACGGTTGCTCCCACCGTGGCTGGCCTGGTACGGGTTTACCGTTGGGAAATCCAAGGACTGGGTATACCCGAAGAGGCAGGGTGTGCCGTCATCGCCCAGGGTGAAGCCGTAGGCCCAGTCGCCAAGACTTCCCCCGAGGTAAGTGGAGTAGAGCAGCGCCGAGCCGGTGGAGTCGAGGCGGGTGACGAAGCCGTCATACGTCCCGGCGGCGGCGAGGGAAGACTGGTAGGGATTCACGGTCGGGAAATCAGCCGATTGGGTAATGCCGCCGACCCACACCTCTCCGTCGGTACTTACCCCGATGCCGTAAATGCTATCCGCGTTGACACCCCCAAGGAAGGTAGAGTAGAGCAGTACCGAGCCGGTGGAGTCGAAACGCGCCACGAAACCATCCTGGGACCCGGCTAAGCCGGCCTGGTAAGGGCTTGCGGTGGGAAAATCACTCGAACGCGTGTATCCGGCGACGTAGGCCGATCCGGAACTATCCACGGTGATGGCATTCCCGATATCGGTGGAAATCCCGCCGAGGAAGGTGGAGTAGTCGAGGTCCACGGACTGGGCGAAGAGCGCCGCGGGAACCAGTGCGGTGAGAAGAACAGCCGCTGAGATTATAGAGATAAAATAGTTTTTCATAAGGGTTCCCTCCGTTGGGTAATGACGTGCCGTTGTTGGCCGAGTAATTGCTAATTAGTGTAATAATGTAAATATTTACTTTATATTAAGTAAAAACTGCGTGCCGTTCAAGTTAATTCGATAGAAATGGAAAAAAAGATTTTACAGAGATGGTACCCACCATTCACTTCACTCTACGCTAGTCAATTTATGTTTCAAAGAGAGACTATCATTAATTCCCTCGAATGGTTTTCCGGGGTAGACCATGCTCCCGGGCGGAAAAACCGGTGGAAGATTTATCAGCCGTCTTCAATATCTTGATTCTGTTTTTAACCGCTTAATTCATTATTAAATCAAAGGAAAGATGCTTCTCCATTATATCAGAAGAGCTCTTTTTGCTGTCCCCGGATAATTGCTGATGATAGGATTGTGCAGAATCACGGTGAGGATTGAAAGATGGGGGATACGGGATACAAGATACGGGATACGGGTTGCTAAGCGAAGCTCATCCTGCATCCTGCACATCCTGTATCACGGCCTGCCGGCAGGCAGGCTGCATCCTCTATCTTATATCACGGCCTGCCGGTAGGCAGGCTGCATCCTCTCTCTTGCATCCCGGATGAAAATATACCGAAGAGAGTTATGCCATTTTTCACTCTCTTTAACACCCGGGAGGATCCGAAGGAGATGAATGATCTCTCAGCTAAGTTTCCGGATGTGGCTGTCCGGCTCCGGAAACAGATAAGGGCTCAGAGACTTGAGAGTTCAAGAAAACATACCGAAGAGGCCGCCGGACAGAAGTCGGCCGCCATGGACATTAAAAACATTGATCGGCTTAAGGCACTGGGATATCTGTGAAATATTATTTTTCTCCGAAAAATAATATCAGCAAGCATTGAAACAACATCTCAGACTTATCCTAAAACTAATTAGTTTAATCTGCGAAATTCGTAAATTTCTTCTTCGAGGTACTCGGACTAGAGTTACCAATAATCTATAATTGCTAAAATTTCCCGGGATTGCCTCAATAAAATTAAAAGAGTCTTTGTTCAAAACATAAATTCGCGAACAAAATGAGCTAATTTATATGAAGAACTATCTCTGGAAACTCAGACATGCCGCTGAAGCGGACTACGCCGGTCACGTCCGGGATTTTTTGGAACCGATCAGCGGCGGCTCGTACCTTGACTGCGGATGTGCCGGCGGGGACCGGGCTCTGGTACTGGCCCAGCATATCGGTGCCGGTCAAATTCACGGGGTAGAGATTGTCGGTGAACTGGCCGATAAAGCCCAAAAGAAAGGTATAACCGTCATCAGGGAAGACTTAAACCAAGGGCTCTCTTTGCCGGAAGCACAATTTGACTCCGTGACCGCCCTGGAGGTAATCGAGCACCTCCACTCTCCCGATGTATTTTTAAAGGATCTCTATAGAATATTGAAACCGGGGGGTTGCGCGGTGATCTCCACGGAAAATTTGGCCGGTTGGCACAATATCTTCGCGCTCTTATGGGGCTGGCAGCCCTTTTCCCTCTCCCAGTTCAGCGAGACAAGAGCCGCCCTGGGAAATCCCTGGGGATTGGATCGGGGGGAAGACTGGAATCCCGCTCTAAAATATCCTTCTTTCCGGCACTGCCTGGTTCTGAGCTACCTGGGGTTGAAAGAACTCTTTGAAGCCCACGGTTTTAAAATTGAAGAGATTGCGGGAGCCGGATACTATCCCCTCCCCCCCACATTGGCCCGGTTGGCCGCGGGGATTGATCCCCGGCACTGTCCATTTCTAACCTTTAAAATAAGGAAACCGGTAACACTTTAGCCCTTTGAAAATCCACACCGACAGAGCCAGCATTACGACGCGGAGCGTCGTAACGAGAAACCTTTAAAATAAGAAAACCATGATATTGAATAACCTAAAAGTAATACGCCTGGCCTACCGGCTCTATTTCAAAACGGCCCCCTGGCCGGTAAAAATCTCCTGCGCGGCCCGGTTCATCAGACACAGGTTCGCAAGGATCACCGCACCCATCTCGGTCATGATCGGGCTCACCTATCGCTGCCAGTGTGATTGCGTCCACTGCGGAATGAACCTTTACCAGGTTGATCCCGGGGAAGAACTATCACTGGAGGAAGTCAAGTTGGTCATCCACCAGGCTCGTGAACTGGGATCGGTTGAGATCACTTTTTTCGGGGGGGAACCCCTTCTCCGTGAAGATCTGGAAGAATTAGTAGCTTTCGCATCTTCTCTGAAGATGCTCCCCTCCCTGGATACTAACGGTCTCCTGCTCACTCCTGATCGCATTAGGAGACTCCTTGACGCCGGTCTTGCGGCGGTCAAGGTCAGCCTGGACAGCCCGGAGGCTGAGGAACATAACCGACTGAGAGGTGTGCCCAATTGCTTCGAGAAGGCACTGGCCGCAATCCGAGAATGCGTCAACCAAAGCCTTCCCTGTATCATCTCCACCTACGCCTCCCGGGAGAACCTGGAATCCGGAGACCTGAAAAAACTGATTGAGCTGGGCAGAGAACTGGGGGTGGACGCGGTACGGATCATCGATACCACGCTCTCGGGATGTTTTATCTCCTCCCCCGGTCTGACGCTCAAACCGGATGAACGGGAAGAACTGGCAAAGCTACTGGAGCCTGGTTTTGTTTTCCTGGAAAATCTCGCTTCAGCCCGGGCTCTTACTCACCCGGTCTGCTCGGCACTGGCGCGGCGCTACATCTACGTCTCTCCCCGGGGAGATGTTCAACCCTGCTGCTTCGTCCCCCTGAGCTTTGGGAATATCCGAGATGAGCCATTGAAAGACTTACTGGATCGAATCTGGAAGAGCACGGTAATGTCCTACAACTGCGATCAATGCCTGATGAACAACCCGGAGTTCCGGGAGAAGTATCTCAGAAGAATTGAAACGGCGGAGAATCTTCCGATCATGTTCAGGGAGGAAAATTCATGATCCCGTATCATGGATCCTGCGTCTTCTCATGAAAGCTTATATAATTTCCAACTCCAACTGTACCCGCCGGCGGCTGGATACCTCTCGTCTTAAGGAGTACTTCCTGGCCAATGGCTATAAACTTTCCCGCTCCGCCTCATCCGCGGACATCATTATTGTAGTCACCTGTGCCTTCATTCGTGAAACTGAGGATTTGTCTCTGGACATGGTTATCAGGTATTCCCAAAATAAAGGCCGGCTAATCGTAGCGGGATGCCTCCCCGCAATCAACCCCCAACGCCTCAACACCGTCTTTTCTGGGAGCACCCTTCCCACTCACTCCCTGGAGAGCATCGACGACTATTTCCCACAGTTTAAAATCAAATTTGCAGAAATCATGGACGCCAACCGTACCTCTAGATCCATTCTCTTCCCTTCCTTTAATCCAACTATTTATTGGCGAAAATTCAGACGGAATCCGGCCCGCGCGCTGAGAATGTTTTTTGAGAAAAGGAAGAACAACAACGCCTGGGCAGAAAACTACTACATCAGGACAAGTTGGGGATGTCGGGGGAAGTGCAGCTACTGTGTTATCCGGAGGGCCATCGGCTCACTTAAAAGCAAACCGATTGCCGCTTGCGGGAAGGAACTGGTTAGGGGTCAGAAGCTGGGTTTCAATACCTTCTTTCTGGATGGAGACGACTTGGGAGCCTATGGGTTGGATATCGACTCAACCTTACCCGAATTGCTCCGAAACCTGATCAGCATAAAGGGCCACCATACGCTGCACCTGGAGTCACTCAACCCCCTCTGGCTCGTTCAATATTCGAATGAGCTTACATCACTCGTCCTCTCGAACCGTATTAGTGCGATCGAATGCTGTATTCAATCCGGCAGCAAAAGGATTCTTAAATTGATGAACCGGTACGCCGACCCGAGCAAAATGGTCGCAGTCCTCCTCGATATCAAGAATGCCAATCCCTCCACCCTCTTCTCCACGCAAATCATCGTCGGTTTCCCATCGGAGACGGAAATTGATTTCAAGAACACTATTGAGATTGTCGAAAAAGTAGGGTTTGAGAGTGTAGTCATTTTCCGCTACCAGGAGAATGAGAAATGCCGGGCAGCGAGCCTGAGAGAGAAGGTCCCTCCAGAGGTCATAGAAAATAGGATCAGACGCGCCTATCATCGTCTGTCCTGTCAAGGAGTGGATGTCTTATGTGTATAAAAAGGTATTCGGATTACAGCATCTTAACTTGGACTAAAACAGGAAACAAGAGGATATGAAATTAGCGCTGGAAATGGAAAAATATCTTAAAGAGCTGGGGAGGACGGACTTCCCCAAGCCACCCCGGGAGGCGCTTTTCTCCGCGGCCGGTGGTGAGATATTCGGTCCCGAAATACACCTGGCCTTCAACGCTGCCCCTTATCTCCTGATCGGAAAGCGAATCAAAAACATGCCTGAACCTCCCGGACGTATCCTGGACCTGGGCTGCGGGACCGGTTACGGTACTCACTATCTAAAAGAGCATTTCGCCCCGGCAGCATCAATTTTCGGCCTCGACCGGGTCCCGGCTCTGTTAGAATACGCCTCAGAGAACTATTCCCGAAGCGGCTTGCAATTCATTAACGGTGACGCCTCCACCCTTCCCTTCCCGGGAGAATCCTTCGATCTGGTGATCGCGGTCTTTTCAATCGTCCATACCATGACCCGGTCTCAATCCCGAAACTGTCTCCTGGAGATCGGGCGGATACTGAAACCGGGGGGAATTTTGATATTCACCACCCCCAACCGAAATCTCTCCCAGAATCTTTATCACGAAAATCCCGGAAACGAGCCGGATTTATTTTTCTGTCACCTTATCCGTACTGAATTTCGAAGCGATGAGCTCAGATCATTTCTCCTCTCATTTTGCGGGGGAGAAAAGAAGCCTTTTAACACAGTCTCAATCGGAACGCTATCCAACACCGCCCTGTTTCCAGCCTGGAAGAATACCCTGGCGAAGCTGCGGAAGAAGCGTTTTCCGGGAGCGGGGAAAGAATCACTGATCTCAATCCTGGCCCGGCGTTTCCTCCCCTCCGGCTTCAAGGCCCGGTACTTCTTCAGAATGGTCAAGGCTGAATGCCGGAGGATGGGCATATCTTCTGTTGATATCGCCCGCGGAGTGCGGTATTATCCTGAGGGAGGAAGAAAGGAGGGGGAACATTTTGTCGTGATGATGGAAAAGGATCCAGGATGAAAAAGGATACAAGATGCAGGATGAGAAAAGCTGATGCAGGATACAGGATACAGGATGAGAAAAGCTGATGCAGGATACAGGTTGCAGGATGACCTTCGGCGAGCATCCCGAATTCCGCAGCCTGAATCCCGCATCCCATATCCCGCATCCCGTATCCTGCATCTGGTTTTTATCCTGCATCCCGTATCCTGCATCTGTTTTTTTATCACCCATCCCGCATTTCACTGATAATCCGCTTTAACAGGGGAAGTTGTGAGTCATACCAATCAAGGATCTTCTCATCGGCCGGGAAGCCGAAGAAAAACCAGAAGAACTCCTGAATCTGCTTGACCGGGCAACGGGGAAACTTGAACCTGGGAAAGAGGGCATAATCGGTGAGCAATTTCTTCACCTCCGCTTTGGAGCGCCCCTTCATGGGCGAAATCATCCGGATACCAGCTTCTTCATAAAGCTTGTTAACCCGGGATTCAAGATCGGGCAACTGGTCGGGAAAGTTCTGTTGTTCCCGAACTCCGATTCCGCTGGAGGCGTAGCGGAGACCCTCTCTCCGGCAGACCTCGATGGCCTTCAGATGCATGGATAGTTTGCAGGCCGTACAGAAGAGGAGTGAAGATCGAGCCGCCGCCACCGCATTCAGAGGCCGGAGCCGGTGGAGAAGAGGAAGTATCTCTTCGAAGAGCTGGGTAAACCCGGTCCGGGGAAATGTTCGCTGCAAGGCTCGGACCGAGGAAGAGGTCAGGACGCGGGATCCCAGTATATAGGGGGAAGAACAGGTCAGCAGAAGAACGTTTTTGAACTGCGAGGCAAAAAGAACGGCAGTAGCAGCCGAGTCCATACCGCCCGAATAGAGGAGGAGGACACTGTTTTTTGCCTGTATTTTATTTTCCGGAGATGGCATGTTATTAAGATACATGATGCATAACGCTAAATACAGGATAATAAAAAAGAGAGAACTTATCCCGTCGCTTCGCTCCGGGCAACTTTCAACAATTTAGACAGGATAATAGGATTGACAGGATAAGGCTCTGGCTGAAAATTCCGAAACAGCAAGATACAAGATGCCGGTTGCGTGTAGCGGCGAGAAGTCCATCCAGCATCCTATATCTTGCATCCTGCATCTTTAATAATCTTTTAAAGCCCATGACTGTCTGTAAAAAATGCCTTATGACTTCGGAGTATCCGGGGATCGAATTCAACGACGCGGGGGTTTGCCAGCTATGCCGGACGGCCGATCGCGGCTTCCGGGCCTCTCCCCCACCCGAGCAGATCGAGCGCGGCCGGCAGGATTTTGAAGAAACAGTCCGCCGGATAAAAGGGAAACATCCCTATGACGCGCTCCTCTGTCTAAGCGGCGGAAAGGACAGCGCTTATCTCGCCTACCTCCTCACTGAAGAGTACGGCCTCAATCTCCTGGCCTACAATATGTAGCCCGGCTTCGGCTCCAGCCGCGACCAGCTCAATCTTTCCCGAATGGTGGAGAAGCTGGGAATGCCTCTCAGAACCTTCAGCTGGTCTCCCGATTTCAGACGGGAGTTCTACCGACATCTCTTCATCCACCCCCTGAAAGAGGGGCTCACCGCCACGGTCTGCCGGGTCTGTCACCTTGCCCTCCACAGCTCAGCAATCCGATTGGCTCAAAAGGAGGGGATCCCACTGGTCCTGATCGGATACTCCCCCTTCCAGGTAACCAAGAATTGGTTCTATGAACTAAAAAAAGAGACATTTCTGAAGCAATGCCGTACCGCCGGGAAATTTTGGGATCAGTCAGGGATAACCCCGGAGGTCAGAGAGCGTTTTTACTTTCCCGGGGAAGGAGAAGAAACAGACTTTCCCCGGTTCCTGATGCCCCTGCACGTCCTCAGCTACCCGTCGGAGATCGGGGTCAGGAGAAAACTACAGGAACTGGGCCTGCTGAAAATAAAGCAAACTCTAACCCGCCGGACGACCTGCGACCTGCGGTGGCTGATGACCCACTGCGACACACTCCATTTCGGCGAGCCACCCTTCCGGGACTGGGTCAGCGAAAAAATCAGGAAAGGTGAAGATAGCCGTCTTAAGTACATTCTTGCCTTCAAAGCAATCACCTGGCTATCCCGGGCCCGGCTGTTGAAACGTCGCCGGATCCGCGCGGCGCTCCGGGAACTCAGACTAACCGAGAAAAAAGTCCTCGATAGTCTGGAGAAGGCGGAGGCGAGCGAAGATATCTTCGATGACATCTATAAGATCAACCCGAGCCGGGAGGTTATAGAGGAGATGGATAGGGATGGGGTGAAGGCATAGCGCATGGCGCCTGAAAGTGGTAGCCGCAGACTTTAGTCTGCGCCACATTGCGCACCCTGAAGGGTGTGGCTACCTGAAAGTTAGCGCGAAGCGCTAAGTTCTATCATGTTTTCAAATGCAGATTGTAGTATTCGCAGAAAGAGATCCTTTTCTCAAGTCCCGGGTTAAAGGAAAGGAATGGGCAGTAGTTCTTCACCATCTCCTCGTCGTAGTTCTTCGGGTAGTACATGGTCTGAAATTGTAGCCAATAATAGGATGGCGGAATAAAGGTGTCGGCCAGTTCTTTCTTTCTCAGAATCAGGCGATCGGTCAATGGTTTTAAAAAACCCTTCCCCAGCAAGTCCATCCCCAGTTTGCTCAGGAAATACAACCGGGCCCGGACAGGATTAGTCTCGATCAGTTCTTCGAACCGTTCGATCACGCTCCTCCAGTGATCTGGATCGAAAGTATCTTTCCGGCTACCCGACCGCGGCATCAGCACGGTCTGGGAATTGAAACACTGGTATCTATTCCGCAGGGCCCGGGCGATAATATTGATCTTGAGCGCGATATACAGCTCATCCAGAGAAGAAAAAATATCGGAGGAGTCAACGACTACCTCCCAGGTCTCGTCGGCGGTATATTCATTCTCTTCGGAGAAACCCCGGCAACCCCGGTGCATGTAAGCCAGAACGATCACCTTGAACAGTTCGGGATACTCCCGGGTCATCCGGAGAATAGCGGGGAGTTGATCTTCGTTGACTCCCCGGACGGCAACAAAAAAAATAATTAGTTTCAGGCCCAGGCGCCGCGCGTTTTTTAAAAGTTCTTCCCGCATCCCGGCGAGAGGGTGGCCTCTCATCCTTTCATAGATGGTGTCATCATGCCGCGCGTCAAAGCTGGGAGCTATCGCGTAGAGTCCGTGCTCTTTCAGGGAAGTAAGGTAATCGAAGTCATCCAGCTTCAGGGCGTTGGTGACCAACACCGGGTAATTCCCCGACTTTCTCACCAGCCGGATGATCTCCGGGAGGTCCTTTCTCAATGTCGGCTCACCGCCGTGCAGCTTGAACATGATCCCGTTGCCCTGGATGGGAATCAGCTTCTCTTCAATCTCTCTAAGCGGCATTTCCCGGGGCATAACCCGGTCTTCATCACCAGCAAAACAGATCGGGCATTTCAGGTTGCAATCAAGGGTAACCGTAAACGCGCAGGATTCTATCGCGGATGGCCGGGCCGGAAAATGTTCACGGAGAAGACCATACAGCCGTGACAGGTCCTGGTAGTAATGGGCGTACTTCGCGATCCGGGGACGGAAGGCTCCGTGCTCCGGGCACTCCTTCTCCATATATACGGAACCATCATCTTCAACCACAACCGCCGGAATTCGCTTTCGGCAGATCGGGCAGAGGCTTACAGTCTCTCTGATCGGTTTGCTTTTATCCATCTATCTTACTAACGCCTAAATAATGTTATAAAAAAAGTGGGGCAAAAGTGGAGCGGCAGGAGCATATTTCTTATTCTTGTAAAAGTTCAAGATCGGCTTCGTCCTGTTTCCGACCGGCGGCCTTTTTTGATTTTATCAATTCCTCTTTGCCGATAAAGATTACTTTTTCATCTCCATAATCTCCGAACTTCTTATGATCCCATATCTCTTTAAAAGTGCAGCCGGAGATGGTGGTTAATAGATCTATTCTAACCGGCTCATAGCCTAACTGAATTATTAATCCTTCTTTTAAAAAATCTTCTTCTGTAAGCTCCAGGTCCCCGAAGCCGAACTCATCAAGTGCCTGAATCATTTTGCAGGCGTTGTCCTTGCTGACCTCGATTAAGATATCTATATCCTTGGTATATCGAGGCCGGGCATGAAAAGCCACCGCGTATGCTCCTACAATGCAATATTGTATTCTATGTCTGTTTAATAATTTTAAAAACTCTTCGTAATCTTTTTCCACTCTCATTGCTAATCCCCATTTTCCGTGATCTAAAATATTCTTCCCGCAGCCATTGCATGGTGTCCAGTTTATCCGAAGGAAGCATTTCGGAATAGTAACTCTGATCAAACTGTTCCGCGTCTGAGAATGAATCCGCTTTATTGACCCAGATCTTTTGCATCTGTTTCCGCCTGCTCTGATAACCGGACAAGTTTTGTATTCTTAACCGGCTGTTTCTTGATACTTTTATTATAGCAATTTTAACTAAAAAGGCAATCAATGTATGGGATTAATTAGATTTTAGTGTGCAATTTTTTTCGATCGAGAAAATTTGCACACTAATTGTCTTAGATAGGAATTTCAGGATCCCAGGTTTCGAAATCGAGAGTCGCAATAATTTCGATACAGCTCTCAACCCCGGCGGCCAGGTTTTCGTAAGCTATCACTGTCGCCCCGATATGGCAGATATCTTCGGTCGGGACCTTCCATGTTTCATTGTCCCGGCGGAGACGGCGTAGTTCTTCATGCATCGACTCTCTCTCCCTCCCAATTCCCGGAATGGGCTCCCCGATAGTTTCATCCCGGAATACCTCATGGCATCGCCGGAAGACCCCTTCAATCCCGCGATCAAGCTGATCCCGGATGGATTCAAGCCGGCCGCTCAGGGGGCAGTCCGCGAGATGTTCCCGGGCCTGAAAGAGAGCGAGGAGCCGGAAGGAGAGAACCTGCAGAATCGGCAGTAGACGCTCAACTTTTTCTCTCTCATCGGGCCGGAAGAATCTCATCCGGCCGAACCAGAGCCGGCAACGGCTCAGGATAACGGGGGATCTATCGGAGATCGTCCGGGAGATCCCGGTCTGAGGAGGAGTCCGGGCCGATCCCGCCAGAGTTTCACGATAGAGTTCGAAGAGACGCTCCAGGGACCGGCAGAACTCCCTCCGGGGAGCCGGCGGCCAGATCAGCCGGATCACGGCCGCTCCCAGAAGCGCGCCGATCATGATACCCACCACACGGTTGAGGGCGGGCTGGATAGAAAAACTCTGGTGATAACCCTGGGCCACGGTGAGAAGGAAACAGATGCCGGCTTGAAACCCGATGTAGGCGTAGCGGAAAGGGCCGAAATTAACAAAAGTGGATGTGAATATAATCACCAATACCAGCAGGCCAAACCACCAGACACTCTCCAGGTGGGGCAGGATAAAAATATAGCTGAGCAGCGCGACAAGGCATCCGATCATGGCGCCGGTAAGGCGGCTGATCGATTTGACATTGACGGCCGAGATCCGGGGCTGGATGACTACGATCAGAAAAGAGATGATGGTCTGCATGGCGGCGGGCCAGCGAAAGAACCACCAGCCGTAGATGGCCGCCAGGAGCCCCACGGCAATCCGGACGGCAAACTTCAAACGGTCCGGATCCAGCTTAAACCAGCCGGGCTGGCGATCCGGAGCGGGAGAGTCCGGAAGCGGAGGAGCGTCCTCACCAAGGATCCGGCCGAGGGCATTACGGGTCCCGGAGAGTGATTCCGCGATATCTTCTTGAGCGCTGAAAAAGGCCATAACCCGGAAAGAAGTCTGTAGGGGATATCGGGCCGGAACTTTTTTCTCTCTCAGGATGTCAAGACGTTTCCGAAGATTCAGGAACTCTTCGCGGCAACCGGAAGATTCCTCCAACTCCCCGCCTTCCAGCGCCGCGCTCAGCTTATCCATCTCACTCAAGACGGCATCGACAAAGACGGGGAGTTCGGTCTTGAATTCAGCCCGATACTCCTCGGCTATCTCACCTTCCAAACACTCCCTCAGTTCACTTAACGCGACGAATAACTCTTTCAGCAGAAGGATGAAGTTGAGGTAGCACTCCTTTTTTCTCCTGATCTCCATGCTCTCCCGGATCGCGTACCCGAGCAGTACTTCCAGACCGGAGAACCGATTCAATAGCCCGGTTCGGCGAAGATCGATATCCCCGGATCCGGCTTTACCCTCCATAAAGTGATTCACCAGGGTGGAATAATACTCCCGCAATTCCACCAGGATATCCCGGGAAGACTCAAAGAGAGTATCCGAGGCTTTCCGGGGCCAGATACTGAGGTTGACAAAGAGCGCGACCACTACCCCCAGGGTAATTTCGGTACAGCGGTAGCATCCTATCTCCCAGATCCGGGAAGGGTCTTCCAGCCTGGCGAATACTATGATCACCATAGTCCCCACCCCCATTACCACAGCGTAATTGCTCCGGGAGAGGTAGATAAAGAATAGAATCAGGAAGGCCAGGGCAATCGTAAACGGAAGCGGTGACTGGACAAAGGCGACGGTGACCAGGACCCCGGCCAGAGCACCCGCCCAGGTTCCGGCCAGACGGAGGAGACTCTTTTCCAGAGAAGCGCCAATATAGGGAAGCATCACCACCAGGACAGTGATCCCGGACCAGTATGGTTTCTCCCAGCGAAACCACATCGCCAGAATGATCGCGATCACCGCGGCCAGAGCCGTCTTCAGGGAGTGTTTGAAACGGAGGGAACCCGTCATCGGTCTACCGTTCTTGCCCACGGATAAAGACCGTGGCGGTAGCTCCCATCCGAAGGAGGATGGGAGTATTCATCTCATCCAGTTTTACTCTGACCGGGAACCTCTGGGCCAGTCGGATCCAGTCCAGGGTGGGCTTTACCCGGGGGAGGAGATCAACGAGTTCCCCATCCCACCGCTCAATCCCGTAACCAATGCTCTCCACCCTCCCCTTGAGTACCCGGTCTGACGCGCCGAGCAGTACCACCTCGGCCCGATCCCCGATATTGATATTACTGAGATAGGTCTCTTTGAAATAGGCGGCCACCCAGTAACTATCGAGCTGGATCAGGGCAAAAAGCGGTTCTCCTTCCCGGACATAAGTGCCGGGGCCGAATTCAAGACCGGCGATATAACCGTCCACGGGAGCGTGGATGCTGGTAAACTCCAGTTCCTGAAGGGCGTGATCGAGACTGGCACCGGATTGATCGGCCTGGGCCTTGGCTTCCCGGCCGAAGGCCTGAAACTTCTGATAGACTTCCTCCGCGATCAACCCCTGGGGAAGGAGCTTATCGCGCCTTTTCTGCTCTTTCAGGGCGTTCTGGTAGATGACCGTATCTTTTGCCAGGACGGCCCGGGCTTTTTTCACCGCGAGCCGGTATACCGAAGGATCGATCTCAATTAAAAGATCTCCCTTTTTAACCTGCTGGTTATCCGCGACCGCGATCCGGCTGATCGGGCCGTTGACCCGGGCGGCGATCCCGATTACGTTGGCCCGGACCTGCCCATCCCGGGTCCATGGATACCGGAAATAATCCTGAAAATATAAATACGCTATCAGCAGGGCTAAAAGGACGGCTATGCCGGTCACCAGATACTTTGTTATTTTTATCCTGTTTTTCATAATCAAAAGCATTCCGTAAGCCGGGTGAATATTGATCGAGGCCTGTAGCCGCGGTCGTTGACCGCGGCCCCAGTCATCCGCGGTCAACGACCGCGGCTACATTGCCTCTTGAAGAGCTTGGGGCAACCGGTTGAGCGAATGTTTACTCATAATTTACGCCGAAAGGAGGAGCAATTCCAGCAGGAATGTAAAGATAGTCCAGAGGGCCAGAAAAAATACCGGCAGATGCCAGACAAAACGGCTCCAGCCTCTATGCCGCAGAAGAGCGGTGAGCAAGTAGGCAAAAAGAAAGCCGGAGATCCCGCAGATCATGAACCGCGGGATCAATACTCCTCCAACCGATATTTCCGCCGGTATTATCATTATAAATTAGCGCCCATTCTGTTGGCCGGGGACATCTATCCATTTAACAGAATCAAAGATTCTATTTTTCATGTAGTATTTCTCTGGGACTCCTGATTTTCAATTTATCCTGATTTTAATCAACCATCGCCTCTCTTCCCCGAGTCATCTAATTGACCATTTAGGGTGACAAGCGCTCATCAAATCTATAATCTTCTGTATTGATGATAGTAATCCGTCTTATATCCGGATGAGTGGCATTAATAAGAACGTTAAATTCCTTATCCACCACCGATGATGGGACCCGGAGCAGGAGCGACTGTCTCGATAGCGCCCATTGTGTCCCGATATCGGCAAGCGCTTCGGGAGGAGGCCAATCCCGCCAATGTGTTGGCAATACGGAGGGAGCAATTTCAACGAGGGGAAGATCATCGGGGGCTTTGAGCGTAGCGATGCCAAGGTCCGTAGGAAGATTCGTGAAATCAACGTGGACCAAATATTCTAATATCGAAAGAGCTCTTGTTTCTGAGGTATATAAAATAGAGGCACCTTTATGATTCCACCTGCCTCCATATAACCGTGCGCCTGCTCCCGATAAATCACGGATGTATCCCTTCTTCGCGATTCGAAAGAGGAGCATCAGGAGATTACTCCATACTCCATTCTTCCCAGCTCATCCAGTACCATCTCCGCTCCGAATCGAGACGCCGTCAAGCTGATGGGTGTTTTACCGGCAAGCGCTTTGCTGGGGCGATTCAACCAGTTGAGAAATCCTTCTTTATCTCCGAATATCTCTACACCTTTAGCAGTTATTCCGGCAATTTGAATGATCTGTTCGGAGACAATCCGATTGAAATGTTTCTTTCGGGGATATCTTTCTATTGTCCGTTTGGTAATAGGTAGCAGATTGGCGATCTGGCTCAAGGGAATGGATATATAATTAACCAGATGCTCAAGGGCATCCTTGGTAATTCCCAGATTGCTTAATTCAATAAGATCCATCTGATTCCGGATTTTTTTCCGGAGGACTTTCTCTCCACCCAGGACTTTTGTTAAACCGGAATATTCCATTTTACTGCCTCCCTTTTGCGACTTTTGTCGTAAATATACGGTCATTTGTCGCAGTTGTCAAGGATGTTCCATGATTTTTGCTTCAGGATTATTCCGATTATTCCTGTGGTCTCATTTTGAAGTGCCTTAAGTGCCTAAAGTTTGAAGTTATCGCTTTCGCCTCGATTTCCAGTTCTCGGATTTCAATGTTATAAGTTCAACGTTCGATATTAAATGTTCAGTCTTTTCTCTTCCCTACTCCTCCTACCTCGTAGCCGGAATATCACACAGCGTTCCGAAATATGCCCGGGTAATCCCCCGGACTCCCCAGAGATTGGTCGTTTTTCGGAAGATTCCATAAAGACTCCGACATCGCAGAACCCATCTCCATCGTAATCCCCGGGGACCGGGATTCCACCGTAACCCAGGTAAACCCTGGTAAGATTTCTTACGACCCAGATACCGGAGCTCCCGCGGTAGATGGCGATTTCAAATGAAAGGCTTTATTTTTCATATAACACTTCTATTGAGCTCCTAATTCTAAATTATTATTTATTATAATCCAATTATATGTTAAATTCTTCATGATTTGGATAAAAAACAAAATAATGAGCCGATTAAAATGATTGAAAGAATTTTTATACAAAGGGGATTGCTATGAGTATCACTTTACCATTAGATGAAATGTCAACAATCGAACGTATTTAGACCATGGAAAAACTATGGGATGCTCTATGTCATGAAAAAAATGAAATTAAATCACCACCCTGGCATGAAGATACCTTGATAAACCGAAAAGAAAAAATTGAATCTGGTTCTGCCGAATTATTAACAATTGAAGGTTTAAAAAAGCAGTTCCTTCTATGAAAATCAGATGGTTATTGGTTTTAAAAGAAGTTTCTGAAGATCTTGAAGATGGGAAAAAGTTTTATGATGAGAGAGAACCTGGAATCGGTGATTATTTCTTTAATTGCATATTATCTGACATTGAATCATTTTTCATTGGATATTCCTTGTTGGATATTCAGAATCTGTCCATTCCCTATTCCCCACTAATTTACCGGAATGTTATTTAATCCTCCCCAGCACTGCCGGGTGAACTCCCGGATCGCCCAGAGGCTGGGTGGGGGCGAGGCAACCTCTCGTAACCTTTTTTAGCCCCTCATAACCTTTTTCCCTGCAACCTCAATCAGCCTCTATCTTGCCGCGGCGGGAAAAAGAGTAAGCGGTCCCGAAGAAGCGTGTCGGGATCTCCGCTTCGCTACGATAAGCAGTCAGCAGTAAGCGGCAAAGATCAAGAACGGTAAGCAATCAGCAGTAAGCAGTAAAAACATCGGCTCGCCGCTCGGCCCACCCCCATACACCCACACCCCGATACCCCCATACCCCAATCACCGCGCCACCGGTATATCACCGAGGGTCCCGAAGTAGGCTCTCGTCACACCCCGGATTGCCCAGAGGGCGCCGGAGGGACGGAAGATCCCGAACTCATCGAGAGCGTCGTCGGCGAAGTCTCCCATTACCGGTGTATCTCCCGATCCTCCGAAATAGACCCGGGTCACGCCCCGGA
>Ga0307929_1000793_pt1 | contig 28287 bp, 30 predicted proteins | sample AceLakmetage1330_FD_203160 | JGI IMG/M metagenome (GOLD analysis project Ga0307929, IMG submission 203160) | Saline water microbial communities from Ace Lake, Antarctica - #1330 | ecosystem: Environmental > Aquatic > Non-marine Saline and Alkaline > Saline | place: Antarctica: Ace Lake...
GCAGCAGAAGGTGGTAATGGTTCGACATGAGCACAAAGGCGAAGACGTCCACCTCAAACCGATCGGACATTTCTCCAACGGTTTCCAAGAACAGTGTTTTGTCTTCATCCCCATAAAAAATCTCCTTTCTATCGTTTCCCCGTGAAAGGATGTGATAATAGGCCCCTTCGTATTCAATTCGCCACGGCCTTGCCATTTCTTGCCACCTTTCCCTAACGCATTATAATCACAGAGACAATACAACAGAACAATTCACAAATCAAGATGTGACCCCAATCTCATGACCCCAATCTCACACACGAAAAACCATTATGTTGTCAGTTGCACAAGCAGGTCTCTCAAAATACGATATAACTCATTGCGGTTCTTATGTATTTGGGATATCCTGAAACGAATGAGGAAAACAACATGTTTTCAGACGGTTACGGCGACACACAACATAAGTATCGTACTCTTCACTTTTGGGACAGCCTATTTCTGCCAGGCTGGCAGACGTAACCTTGAAATACCGGTGGCTTGGGAATCATACCGGAAAAGGAAAATCTCTTTCAGATTTGGATATGAGTAATTTCCTGACCCTCATTTTAGTTCACTCTCAGCTGACGTCAAAATGCACACGTTGAAGCAATTTTCCATCCACTGATGTTATATCAACCTTCCAAGGGCCGATAAAGCGCTTGTCTAAAAGTGCCTTATAACTCCAGGTCCTCCAAAGGGGTGATCTGATATCTAAAACGGTTTCGCTGACCTTCTGCCCCTTAAAATAATAGATGTGTCTGATCGAAGAAAGATGGCTCTCGCATTTTATCAAATTCCATATGTAAACTCTGTCCGTCGACCATTGAAAGGAATTATTTTTACCAGAGGGCTTTCTGTCTTTCACATCAGTACAAACAGCTGCCTTTAGAACTTCTATATTTTTTTCATAGTCCGATCGAACTTCACCTGCTCGCTCGCGTGATGTAACTTCTAAAAGAGGTCTTGCAGGCCTTGGTATTTTCCGACCTTGCACATTTAGTTTTTTCTTAAGCGCAATCTGCTTTGAACTATGATTTTTCAATCGCGGGAGTGTTGTGAAGACAGGGGGAGGCTCAACCTTTGAGGCGTTTTGAAATTGAGGATCCATTTCTTGAACGTTTGATGTTTTTTTTGATACTTCCCCCGGCTGCTCTGAAAACAAAGATGATAGACCTGTCGATTTTGGAGACTCTTTGGCTTTAGGGTTTGACTCCCTCTCCAGTGAAGGGACATCATGTCCCCTTTCGCTGTCGCTATATTCCACATCCTTTTGGATGCCCTCTGGTTTGCAGGAAGACATCAAGTAGTCATTCATTGCCAGCGGCGGGACATTATTTTCTGATTTCATGGCGAGGGTCGTTTGCAATCCTTTGCTTTCCGGCCCTTGAAGATTGGCAACAACAAAAACATTCTTTTCATCCTGAGGTAACAAATGATAAACTCCGAAAGTCAAAAGGACCATAATGGTAGAGAAAAGAAGAAGCCATTTCCCTTTATTTAATGAAAAGGCCATATGCTCCTGTCCAATTTTGTCTTCCGATATAGCCTGTTGTATGTCCTTGACTTTATTTCTTTCCCGGCATAATGAATCAAATCGGCCGAGTGTTTCATGTGGGTTTAGTCCAACGGCTGCTGCATAAGAAGAGATATACCCTCTGAGATACGGGCCTTCAGGAACTTTCGTATAGTCATTTTTTTCAATGAAATCAAGATACCGTTCCGTAATATTAGTCAAATGAGCAATTTCTCTCAAATTGATCTTTCTAGCTTCTCTTTCTCTCTTCAGATAATCCCCAAAGGTTTGCATTGTTTATACTCCAAAGCTTTTTTTCCTAATAAACCGGTCTGTAAAATCAGTAATTTCTTTACTCGTCGTTCCCTAAGCGATTAGATCAAAAATGTGAATTCACAACTCTCTTTCCTTTCGCCTCAGGATTTATTCACAGGGGTGACTTTTCATTACGGTACTGTGCCCCACACCTCATAATGAAGCAACCTGAGATACTGATAACAGATTTTCCATTCCCGTCATTTTCATGATCTGTGGTTTCAGCCTTTTACGGGTTCAGAGGTTCAGGGCTTATAATGTTTCCATAAGGGGCTTAAATAGAAATTGTCGATTCAGCTAAAGTGTTCGACAATTCAATGAAATGCATATCCTGTGCCATAACCCAAAAAAAAGGAAACATTCTTAATTGTTATGTGCTTTCAATCGGTTAACCTCCCATGATTTTTGCAACACCCATCAGCAAGATAGGAAATTTTGTCAATTAAATGACATCATAGTTGTTCGGTTCGATAGTTTGAAATGTCCCTTTACGGAAAGATCGTATTTCGTTAAGGGCGAAACAGGTATATTTTGCGGCATAAGGGTCGTTCTTGATTTATTGACTTTCTGACAGTATTGCCTCTATATCCTCTTGTTTCAAAAGCTTCGGCCCACGTACTATTGCCCTGCTCACTGCCGACGGACTGACACCGAGCTCCTTCGCAAGGGAAATGCCGGTTAGCCCAAGTTGACGCGCTCCCACGTAACAGAAAACAGCACGTGCTTTCGCGATGCTGGAGACTTTGCTTCCAGATTTGAGATCTTCTATTTCAAGACTGAAATAACCAGCTACTCTTTCCACCAATTGGGGCAGATCTATTCCCCTCTGCCTCATCGAGGATTTCCTTTCCCAATTCTCGTCAGCTTCCTTCAATACCCGCTCAACAAATTCCGATCTGCCAAGAATTCGCTCATCGGCCCTCACCTTTTCGCCCGAGTCCCGCAATTCTTTCAGACGCTTCCAGCCCCCCACGGAGCGAAGCAACCCGCCCCCGACAAGTTCCGGGCTTCTCCCACTTTCAACCCCCTCAGCAACAAAGGAGAGGTAGTTTTTCTTTGCGTGCCTTTCAGAAGTCCCAAAATATCCCAGCACATAGTCTCTGTCTTGCCAGTCTCTTTTCGTCTTACCCATCAGCACAGAATGACCGGTGTAAGGATATGGCCCAAGCTCCCCGAGATTCTTTACGAGTCCTGCACGAAGTGGATTGAGATGGATATATCTTACAAGCTCCTTCAGATAGACATCTTCCTCACATAAAATCGATTTGTAACGGTTCTGAAAAAGATGTCCGTGACGCCGATGTCGCCTGTTGAAGGTCACAGCATGACCCGTCAAAACCCTCCTCATCACATTTGCGATAGGAACCTTCCCTGTCCTCAAAAGAAAATGACTGTGATTGCTCAGCAACGACCATGCATAGCAGGGAGTAGAGCTTTCCAGCAAGATGCCGCCAATGCGATCGAGAAAGGACTCGCGATCTTTATCGTCTCGGAAGATAACCGTTCTCTCGATTCCTCGAATGATTATGTGATGGAACGCCCCTGGGGCATCTATTCGCGATTGACGTGGCATTGTTCTTTCTTACCATCTGTTCTACTGAATGTCAATATATCAACAACGTCCCCATGTCTTTTCCCAGTTGACGTAGCGTCGGGTAGAGCGCAGATTTGTAAAAACTCCCATAGTAGTTTATCCAACCTCTGATAGTAGGGCCGAACATTCTGGATAGATCCTCCAGGGACTTGTCACTTCGCAAGCGCATCTTCCATTTCCGGGCTTTCTGCCTCATTGCTTTACCAGCCTTAATAATTACGGTTGGTGAAAAATTGATGAAGAATTTCCCCTTCCGGTTTTTGGACCGCCTTGGCCTGAATGTAAAGCTAAGGAAGTCAAAACTCGTAATGGGATAGTCCCCACAACGAAGATCATCTTTACAATAGACAATCTTTGTCTTTTCCGGATGAAGCTCCAGACCACATTCCTTAAACCGGGCATCCAGCGCCTCTTTTAACTCAAGGGCTTCGTCCTCGGTCCGACAGTGCGCAATTGCATCATCTGCGTAGCGGCAAAATGGGTTTCTCGGACAACTTCGATCCATCCACTTGTCAAACACATAATGCAAAAAGAGGTTAGCAAGCACTGGGCTTACAATTCCACCTTGGGGAGTGCCCTTGAGGCGCTCTACCAACGTTCCATCCTCTTTCTGAAATGGAGCCTTCAGCCATCGTTCTATATACAGAAGGACCCATTTGATCTCTGTAGATGCTTCACTGCTTGCATCAATAGATCATGGCCAATATTATCGAACAGACTTTTGATATCAAATTCCAGCAACCAATCATACCGCCAGCAACGCTCGCGAGTTACACCGACTGTTTGGATAGCTGATTTTTTCGGCCTGTATGCATATGAGTCCTTATGAAAGAATGGTTCCACAAGGGGCTCAAAGTGAATCTTGACCACCATTTGTGCAATTCTGTCGGAAACAGTAGGAATACCAAGCACTCTTTCTCCTCCAGTCTTCTTCGGTATTGCTACCGTTTTGACCGGCGGAGGAAAGTAACTGCCTGACGACATGCGATTCCAGATCTTGTAAAGGTTATCTTTAAGATTCCCTTCAAAGTCCGCAATCGTCTCAGAGTCAACACCTGCTGCACCCTGATTTGCTTTTACGTGTTTCCACGCTTCCCAAACAACATGTTTGGAAATCTCAAACGGCTTTACTTTTTCCAAAGATTCCTTCCATTATTTGGTTGATCTTTAAATCCAGCAGGATGACCCGACCCCTTTGCTCCACCTCCATTACAGAGACTTCATCACTACTACGAGTCGGCCCGCCACTGTGCTCCGCATCGGTACTCTCATTCTTGTGGGTCTTCCACTTGAATTTCTCCCTTAACATCAGAGCGACAGCTTCCCACGTTCCACACAGAAGCCTGGATCAAGTTCACGCCGCCTTCATGCCGGGCGCCGCCTGAGCAATAAACAGGTTGCTCCCAGACTTATCCCGGAGTAACGACTCGCCCCCGGTTTTGACGTCGTCCCTACGCTTTCGACACTTCATCAGCGGTTCACTTGCGTTCGTCTCCATGACCCATACCTGATCCCGTCTTGCGGAACCTTTTCCTCAACGCTCACCACCATGGCTCTTTACCACAGCAGCTTGAGGTGATTTGAAACCTGCTCCTGCAAGCCGGTTCCGAGGGGCCTACCCTCATCTTCTGTGCAGTTGCGCACACCACAATTATATACAGTGTGCTCGTGGCACACAATCATCCGCAAAGCGGACCAGAAAGCACTTCCCCTTCAGCCTCGGTTCAACCTCTTTGACAAACCAGCCGTCCAACACCTCATGCAAAAAAATGTTACTGAGCACAGGTGATCGGATTTCTGAGCAACCTCCTCCGCAATTCCCTGATTTTCCGTTGATATGGGTTGTGACCTCCGTGTGTCTTCCATAGTTCCTATCAGAAAAACGTTATACCCTGCTTCACCTTCCCTACAGTGGGTCGCCTGGGCGTAACTTCCCCACCTTCCCGGCGCACACCTCGGCGCCTTCGGTACTATGTTCCGCTAAGACTGCCAAAAGTCTCTCTCAGGCGCGTTCGCTTTTCGCTGTCCTCACCTGATACCCTGCCTGCTTTCTTTATTCGTATTTCTTACGACTCATTTGCGGGTGAAAGCAGCCCGCAAACGCCAGGGCTCTTGATCTCCCGGTACCCCTCATCTTCCGGGTGTGTTTAAATAGGGAAACTTTTGGCTCTCCCAGGTAAGCGAAGACTCCGGGTTCCCGAGCTATCCCTTTGAATCCATGCCTTGGTCTCAGACCCCGGTGGTGACCTCGACACTCGCCATGGCGCATCCAGGTCTGCTGCCTTCCGCATGCTCCAAAGCGTCGGCTTTCTCCCACACTTAAAGGATTATCCAATGACCACAACTATACATTTTTCGGGGCTCAATACACGTCCTGGATTCTCGTTCCGTCCAGCTCCGCACTCCGGTTGCCCGGTTTGCACGTGGACTTCACTACCGAGCTGGTAGCTAACCTTTACTCGGGTTGGACTTTCGCTTTCCGCGATCACCCACTGGATAACAATAACCAATTTCATCCCGATTTACGCGGGTTCCCAAGGTTTCGGGCTTACCTCGGCGCGAGAAGCGTTTGGTTCGGAATTCAAGGCGAAACAAGTCATTCTCACAAATATCTTTCGGTAAGATACCGAATATACTCCGGGTGTTCCTCTCTCAATTTTCTCGCCAAGTTTACAATTAGCTCCTGATAAGTAAGGGAATGAAATTTGATGTCATCTTTTTTAGCAATTTCGGTAAACTTTAAAACCTCATCCCGATGCCGTTTCCCTTGATCGCCAAAGACATCGTACCAAAGATACAGCAGGCGAAAGCCTGCTTTTCCGAACTGTCGTTTTAGACCAAGAACATGCTTCACAAGTTGAGCAGGGTGCAAATGAATAAATTCATTGTCATTGGGAGATATGCCCCTTGCAAAACATAGTAAGTTGGGAATGTCTGCCCAGAGATCATCAAGGCCCAGATACTTTGCCTTGAGACCGCCATGTTTGTGGGCGCCGTATGCTTCAGAAAACTTGCATTCGATGGCGAACCCCTTAAATTTTGCCGCTGATTTGTTGTGGATCACTACATCGATGTTCGGATGAAAACCAAAAGTGTCATTAATGGGACACTTTTCCTCAAATTGAATATCCCTTGAGACCTGCGAACCTACACGACAGAGACCACATTGAGCTGCAATTACCGGTACCGCACTTATCGATTTCCAGTATTGAAAAACATTGACCCCAAGTGCCGAGGAGGAATGGACTGCCTGCATTTTGCCGGGGAACTCCGATGAACCAAGTTCGCCACCATCCCCAGCGGCAAATGACTTCCGGACATCCGGTAAAAGTTGTTGGAAAAGGTTTTGCTCCAGCTTGCAAGTGTAAGCAGGACGTCCGCGCTTACCCTTGCTCCCGATCAGGGTGATAGCGGAATTGTTCGCCCATGCAGTCTGCTTAGACAAGATGTACTCGTATCCATTCATTTTGATCCTTTCCGAACGTCGGCGCTAACCAGCGCCGGTTTCAAGGATGATGATTCTTAAGAACCAAAGAGAATACAGCCAAGGCATTGAAAGCGGCGCTAGACGTCTGTGTTCATTGCCCCTGTTCGGTCATTTAATCAGCATTAAGATTCTTCAAAATCTTCTTTGCCAATGGTTCTTTGATCTCGGTGTGACGGGGGACAGCTTCTGTAGCCCCGTTCTTTGGATTAATCCAAAGTGAGTGTGAGGCGCCTTCCCGTTTCAGGTAGCAACACGCTATTCTCAACCTTCGCTCCAAGTCTCGTCGTTTCATCCAATCATCACCTTATCTTGGATAGCGTCCTCGGGCAGCCCTCGGAGAATGTCAGCCTTGCGGTCCTCAAAAATCAACTCAATAGCCTGCCGCAGATTAGTCTTGGTGTCCTCTATCGTTTCGCCCTGTCCGTTGGCGCCAGGCACCTCCGGACAGATGGCCCAGAAGCCGCCCTCGGGTGCGGCTTCAATGATTGCTGTGAATTCTGCCCTCATTATAATCTCCTATCGCTTTGACCGAACAAGTGAGTATACAGTTCCGGATAAATGCGCTCTAGATCTTTTTATTTTGATGAAAAAACGTCTTTTTTTTACAAATTCCTAACCGGATAACATGCAAACGGAATGTTATCCGGGGGTCTGGATAAGTTGCCATACGGGAAAGCCATCCCCGAATTTGAAAGGTATGTTTGCTTTGTCTTCGGGGAATATTTTGAAATAAAATCCAATACGGAATCACCTTCCTTTTGGAATTTATCCTTTAAACAGAAAAGCCCCAATATCCTTAATCAAAGATACGGGGCTTTGTAGGCGCTATCCATTTTGATATTCACCTGATACTTTTTCTCAGTGTTTGTCTGATAAATATTAGTTAAGAGATGATAGTGCAACTGCGTTCATTAATTCAAGTGTTTTTTCAAAATAAATACTGAAGGATGATACCAGAAAATAACAACAGGACATCCTATCGCTCCACACCTGCTCAACTAGCTCCTGGGAGTCTGTCAGAGTGTAGCCGAAGGGTTGAAGATAAACGCCGCAGGAAAGGAATGCCATTAGAGCAGATTGATGAACAGTCCCGTTATTGGGAAAATATTGATTTTCTCTGCCGTATATGACCCCCTGAGAGCATCGAGGATGGCCGTTTAGACTCTGGGGCATGTCAGGACAACAAAGGGGAAATACGCGTTATTTTTTAGCGTTAAGGGTGAAATTGCTCCGATACTTAGTCAATCGCGCACCCTTCGGAAATCCACCACCCGCCCCTACACGCCAACTCATCCGGGTTGCCCCCACGGATAATTCCGCAAGAAGGCGGGTTGCCCTGAATATGGGCAAAGATAACGCGGTAAATACTTCACTCACATTCATGGGCAGTAAGGAATGAGCCAGCGGCGCTCTCCACGGAAAGCTTGTGAAGGGCACCACCCCCTCATGTTGGCATTAGATCAGGAGGCTTGTGCCAAGTCTTGATCAGAGATCGTCAGCTTCCTTCAATACCCGCTCAACAAATTCCGATCTGCCAAGAATTCGCTCATCAGCCCTCACCTTTTCGCCCGAATCCCGCAATTTTTTCAGACTCTTCCAACCCCCCACGGAGCGAAGCAATCCGCCGCCGACAAGTTCCGAGATTCTGCCTCTTTCAACCCCCTCAGCAACAAAGGAGAGGTAGTCTTTCTTTGCGTGCCTTTCAGAGGTCCCAAAATGTCCCAGCAATAACGAATACACCAAAAAATAAGTATTTCATAGACATCGACAAAATCCCCTAACTTTGAAGGCAATTATTTGAAAGCGCATAGTTTTATCCCTTCCGTCAAATTGAATAAGCAACAAATTTTCCATTCTTACATTCGCCTTCAATAGTTTTACCATTAGTAAGTGTCATTTTACAATTTCCTATAAGTTTACCATATTCCCATTCACCCTCAAATGATGAGCCATCTGGATAAGTCATCTTTCCTTTTCCGTGTCTTTTCCTGTTGAATAGTTCACCTTCATATATTGAGTCATCGGAGTAAAATTCCTTCTTAATTATCGGCACTTTTAATGTTTTCATAATACCATCTCCAATTTAGAAAAATCATTTATTCCTGCTGTATGCGAACTATTTATGTGCAGACGGGGGCATCCATAAAGTGTCTAAAAAATCGATCCTGTTACGCCGAAAAGGCGGGAGTGGAGGGGACGTGATTGACGCATATTTATTCTATATAACAAGGAACGTATGCGTATCCGATACCAACGAGGAAAATTTACACCTGTGCGACAGCTTGTTCGCCTAATGTTTTTATGCCGGGTATTGCCAGAGGTTCAACCTCTTCCAGATTGACGGTCTGTCTCGCGTGCCATAGATTGTAGTTGTCCTGCATAGCCAGCCAACTCTCTGGACTACGGCCAAATGTTTTTGAAAGGCGTAACGCCATTTCCGGAGATATACTGCTTTTCCCTTTAATAAGTCTTTGGAACGTTGACGGTGACACCTTTAATTTGGCCGCTACGTTTCGGTAACTAAAGTGAAATGGGTCAAGGTAAACCTCTTTAATAAACTCACCGGGGTGTGGGGGATTGTACATGCTCATTAATGGTAATCCTCATAATCGGCAATGAAGGCATTGCCGTCTTGAAATTTAAAAACGATGCGCCAGTTTTTGCTTACGTCGATCGCCCAAAAACCCTGCCGATCCCCTCTTAATGGATGTAGCCGGAAACCAGGCAAGTCGATATCTTCAATACAGGTTCCCGTATCCAATGCTGTCAGCCGGATTCTTGTTTTTCGTGTATGCCCTGGTTGAATTCCAGAAGCATTACCGGTTTCAAAAAACTTGCGGAGCCCCTTATGTTTGAATGTTTTAATCATCAATGACAGCTTAACATCTCGTTGCGCAACGCGCAACAGATATTTTGTGAGCCACGATTCTGTGAGGCGACGAATTATTGCAGGGGCCGGAAGAACGCTCTTGATGTATTGACTTTCCGACCTCATTGCCCTCCTTACTGCCAACGCGCCGAAACCGATCTCCCTGATTCAATATAGATCCTGAGCTACCTGCTGCAATCCCAGTTCAATCAATTTCTCTTTTTCAGGCTTTCCGGTTTCCCAATTCCATTTGCTCACGGTATAAAATTCTTTCAACATCATTTCCATATCCAGCTCTATCCCTGCCGTTGCACCTTCTTTCAGAGCTTTACAAACAATTTCGGGGAGTCTGTCATCCTGGCGTGTTACACCCAACACATTATTGATCGCTCGTTTTAAATTAAGGGATCGTTCACCTATTGACATGTTCCAGACTTCCAGCCAACAAAGTCAACGAGAAACAAATGACTCGATTCAAGAAATTATCACAAACGATATGATATTGCTACTATCCTTTGGGTTCCCAAATACCATTACGGAATGCTCACGGGTGAAGTTGTACAAGAAGTTGAAGAATGCATCCTAACATTTTCTGAGGAATTAAACGCCTATTTTTTCCCGTCAATAATTGATCTCATATAGATAAATCCAGGTGTAATATTTTCATTAAGCTCCATACTGATAATCGACTTGACTGGTAGGCCTGGATTCATTCTTCCCCCTGTTTTAAACATATTTTCAAGCACATAATCCAAAAGATCTCCAGGGATGCCAATACCCACTTCATGGTCCTGAATACCTGCAAAAGACCGGTCGCCAGCCCCGGGAATAACCACCTGGGGCTTTTTGGTAATGAAAGGCAAAAGGCCTCCCTTTACACAGGACTCGCCAAATCCGTCAAATTGAGAGATCGGAACATGTTTATATTCGTAGCTCAAAGAATGGATGATGTGGGTGAGTTGCACGCCATTGCAATAGACAAGGATTGAATCCGGAACAACCAGGGTTTTATGCAGGGGCGAACAGACAAATCCGCAATAGGCGCCGGGTTTGAGTTCTTCACATTCTAAAAGCTTTCCGTATCCATCGAAAATTCTTTTTCTTTCCGCTTCTTCATTTTTATGCCATCCCTGCTGAGTCTGGCTTTCAAGAAGCTCGTCCAATGAGATGTCCACCCATTGATGGAACGCGGTTGCCGGTGTGCAAAAATTATCATCGGCCGTCATGGCCAAACTAATACCCATTTTACGGCTTTGGAAAAAAGCCTGACATAAAGACATTTTTTTCCCCATTGAAGAAGGGATAAATGTCCCTTCGGGAATTTCTTTTTTGTCTCTGATATACTTAATGGCAATGGGATAGCTTGCCAGATGTAACGTATCATAAAGATCTTGCCCTGCACTTCTTACTTCTTCCAATATATTCATAGTCATATCTTCCTTGAAGAATGGTCTGAAGGGAACGTTTCGTCCACCATAAAACCTTTGAATTCTTATTTCATAGGGGGTGTTATATGAACAAACTGAAACCATTAGGGGATCCTTTTATGGTTCAAGCACCCCGAATGTCTGTTCCCCTTGGGATATTCCGCCCGTGTCGCATATCCGGCCTCATCTTTATTCTTCTTTCCATAAGCCACTGCATCGCACCTGCGCATGGAAAAAAGGAAGGACGTCCCGGCCAAGGAAAAAGTCCCACAACTGTTTACACGGATATCTTCGTGATCGATGTGAGCAATATCGATGGTGCGCAACAATCATTTTCTGCGCACGCATATATAGAATTATCCTGGAAAGACCTCCGATTGGCTCACAATAACCCCCGACCCATGAAATATTCGCCCGACAAGATATAGCGACCCGATTTTGATATTATTAACCAGAAAAGGATTTACCCCACCCGTTCGAAAGAATTGACCGTATCAAAAGATGGAACGGTTCGCATGGCGGAAAGAGGCCTTTTAGAAAGAGCCAAGGCCATTGATCGAAAAATGCGTGTCCTGTTCCCTATAGCAGTTCTCCTCCTGGCGGTCTATGCCTTTCTTTTATATTGACCGCATTTTCTAGACCGTAATCCTGACCGCTCAGTAGATCGCACTTCTATCTTGACAATTTCATTATTGTCGGGAAAAATATCCCATATCCATAATCGAAGACCACTCTTTTCACCGTTTTTCAAATCTTCCTTGCTGGTAACGGATAACGGTCGCTCTACATTAGAAAAGTCATCGAAACAGATTTGGGACCATTTACCTAATACGGTTTGGAAAATTTCTAAATATTTTCTTGACAAAACCGGCAAGTCAGCCTAATTAAACTTCATTATCTAATGCTTCCAAACTCTAATCCAGGATGGCCTGTGAATGTTTTTTGCCCCACAGAAAGTAAATAAAATCTTTGAAACCAACATGGGGAGGAGACATTTCCTGAAGATCGGCGCCACAACAGCCGCTGCCGCCTTTCTCCCTTTCCCCGTAATGCAGGCTCACTGTTCTTCCTCTGAGCGATCCCTTTCCCTATACTGCCCCAAAACCGGAGAATCGTTCAAAGATACCTATTTTGAGCGTGGAAAATACGTCCAGGACGCCTTAGATAAAATCAACCAGATCATGCGCGATAGTAGAACCGGGGATATTCATCTGATTGACCCGAATTTATTGGATATTCTCTTCGCAATTTCTCGGAAAACTCGATGTACCTCTCCCATGACCATTATTTCCGGATACCGATCTCCCGCTACCAACGCGTGGCTGAGAAAACGCTCAAGGAGGGTGGCACGAAAAAGCATGCATCTTTCTGGAAAAGCTGCAGATATAAGGATTTATGGTATTCGAACATCTTCCCTGAAACGCGCAGCGGTAAGTATAAAGGGTGGTGGCGTTGGTTACTATCCACGCTCGCATTTTATTCATGTGGATTCGGGGCCCATCCGATACTGGTAGAATAAACACAGCAAGAGCAAATCACTTTATCCATTCCCGAAACCTGATTGCCTCCCATTAGGAATCGTCCTCTCCTTCAATTTTATTGTCATCCCCTTGTATTCCATTGCAATTTGACACGAAAATGTTATACTTAAAGGATGCAATTAGCGGTTAGCCTTTAGCTATTAGCCGCACAAAATCAGTGATTTAGGGCGCAATGGGCTAGCATCAAAAAACGAGAATACCAGCACGAAAAAAAGTCATTCAAATGCTTGAGATCTTTAAGCTAACGGCTAATAGCTAAGAGCTAATTGCGGCTTTTAGGCTATATGCAATAATCAAGTGCTGATAATCTCCCTGCGTGAGAAAACACAATCCTTTAAGGAGGAGATAAACAATGGCAAAAAAGGTACTTTTTTTCTTTTTTTTCTTTGCTTTACTGATTCAACCTCTGCGCCCTGTGCTTGCACAAAAAAGGCTTCTATTGCCTGTACACATCCATGGCAATAGCAACATATATGAGCCCTGCAGCACACTGGAAAATCTCAAAGAACAACTCCGGAAAACAAGTGTCGAAAACGGGCTCTGTTCCAATGGAGAGGGAATAGTGGTATCTTCTGAGGACGGCAGCGATATGGAAAACGGATCGGAAACTGTTCCCGGTGAAGATGACACAGATGCGAATACGGACAGCGACAGCGATGATGATGCGGACAGGGGAAATGACGCCCTTACGCCCTCCGAGCAATAAGGTCCTGAAAGGAACGAAGCAATGCGTTGTTTCAAACCCCAGACTGCGTACCTGTCTCTTTTCCTCGCGTTTTTGTCTGTGGTTTTTCTTTTTTTTGTTCCATTACGGGAAGTACTCGATAGTGTATAAATACGTTTACCAATTGAAGAGACTTATTATCTATGGACAAATTTTTCCAGCTTTTCAAGGGGCTTCCCGAGCGGAAACAATACAATCAGGAATTTCGCGCAGCCTTAAACCTTCAAGCACGGAAACTTCAAAGGCCTCTTGCATTCGTAGCAAGTTTTGCATGGATCAATTTTGCATTCAATATTGACCCGAAACTGCACCCGGAATTCCCTGAACTTTTCTATTTCAGAATGGCCCTCACGGGAGCAGGCGTTCTCATTTTTCTCTTCTCCTTTTTTGAACGTGCCAGGGGTAAAGGCTTAGGTCTCATCTATATTCTAACGGTTTTTTCTTTGTTGTCCTGCAGTTTTTTTACGGGAAGAATCGCTGATGATGCCGGATATGTGTCAGGGCTGCAACTCCTTATCATCATAATCATTGCGGTGCCCTTTTCATTAAAGGCCCTCACCGCATTCTACGTTGCATCCATCCTCCTTTTTCTAAGCGCCGTAAAGATCTATGCCCCTGTCCTGACTACAGCGTCGGCCGAATATTCCATGAATAATCTCGTCTTATCGTACGCCATCGGCTTCCTCTTGGCCTGGGTCATGGATCGATACAGATTCACGATGTTTCGAAATCAATTCAAAATAAACCAGGCAAAAGAAGAAGCCGAAGAAACCGCAAAGGAAAAAACCAGGTTTATCAAGAGAATAAGCGAAGAGTTCAGTGTTCCTTTAACCGTTGTCATTGATTTATCCAATACGGCAAGACGACAGGAATCGATCATGGCCAACCACGCCAAATCCACCAATCATGTGGTGAAATCCGTGGATGAGATTACCAATGTTACGGAAACGCTGGGGCAGACCATACAAAAGGTGGCAACCATGTCTCAGGAAGCATCCGCTTTCGCAAACACCTGCCAGGAAGACTTGATTCGCATGAAAGTGACCATGAAAGACATGGGAAGTGCTTCGAAAGCCATATCGGGAAGATTGGGGGCCATCAATGAAAAGGCGGAAAATATCACAAACGTGGTCACGACGATATCCAAGGTAGCCGAACAGACAAACCTCCTTTCATTGAACGCAGCTATTGAGGCGGAAAAAGCAGGGGAATACGGACGGGGATTCAAGGTCGTGGCAAGAGAAATCAGGCGGCTTGCAGATCAGACAGCAATTGCCACTCTGGATATAGACCAGACGGTTCACGAAATGCACAAAGCAGTATCAGCCGGTGTAATGGAAATGGATAGGTTTATCATGGCCGTGAGACAGAGTGCGGAAGATGTTGATCTGATCGGGGATCAAGTCAGCCGCATTATCGATCACGTTCAAACCCTTTCCCCAAATTATGACCACATCAATGAAACCATGCAGCTTCAGTCAATAAATGCGAGAGACATCGGTAAGGCCGTGGACCAATTGGGTCAAGAGATCGAACAAATCACCGAAACTCTGCACAACACATACGCAGCCATTGAACTCCTTAATGCCGCGGAAAAGAACCTGCAGGAGGAAATTTTCCATTTTGGGGGTACATCCCAGCCCTTTCAAGGTGACTTCTAAACCGTCATGATTTGGAGCCAAGGCGTGACTTCTAACCCATTATTATTGTTTTCGGTTTCAGGTGTCAGTGTTCAGGTTTCAGGAATGAAGAAATTCTGGCTATTATTACCCGCCTGACACCTGACACCTGACACCTGAAACCTATGGATTTGGAACCTCATTTTTGCAGATAAAACTCTGACTATTACCTGACTTTAATAAGCACCTTGAAAGGGCTGGGGTGCACCCATAACACCCGATCAGTAAGGCACCCGTATCCTGAACAAAACAATAGACTGCTACCGCGAAATGGTCAAACAATCCAGACGGTATGACAGCACCTTATTTTCATATTTGGAGGTCTGTAATGGACGGAAAACGACCCTGCGAAGACTTAAAACGGCAGATTGCAGCATTGGAGAAGGAAGCTGATCTCAGGAAAGATGCCGAACGTAAATTCAAGAACATATTTCATAAATCCCTGGATGCACTTATGATCATCGGCAGTAAAAACAGAGAAATTCTTTCGGCGAATAAGACAACCGGGGTGATTCTCGGTTTTCAGGAACAAGACTTGAAGGGGAAGCCTTTTTCAATTCTCTACCCCCCTTCAGAAACTTCTACAGAAGGACCTTCCCCCTATGACTTCCAGGTGTTCGGAACCGTATTCACACAAGCTTTCCTACGTTCTGATGGGTCAACCTGCCTATTGGATTTAACAGCAACTTTAATTGATTGGGATAATGACAAGGCAATCATGGTTTCTCTCCGTGATGCTTCCGAGCGAAAACTGTCAGAGGAGGCTTTGCGGGACAGCGAGGAAAAACTGCGAACGATTACCGAAACAGCCAAAGATGCGGTCATCATGCTTGATGAGAAAGGCACAATTTTGTTTTGGAATCCTGCTGCAGAAACGATCTTTGGTTATACCGGTCAGGAAATCATAGGCAAAGATCTAGGTGCTCTTATCGCAGCAAAAAAATATCATGAAGCCTATCTGAAAGCATTTGAAATTTTTAAAAACACCGGACATGGACAGGCAATTGACAGAACACTCGAACTGGATGCAATGAAAAAGGATGCAACTGAATTTCCCGTTGAGATTTCCCTCTCCACCATTCATACCCGAGGAAAAGATTTTGCCGTAGGAATAGTTCGGGACATCTCTGACCGTAAACGAATGGAGAAAGAGCAAAAAGAACTGATTCAACAACTTCAAGAAGCGCTTTCCCAGGTGAAGAAACTTGGTGGACTACTTCCCATCTGTGCTTCCTGTAAAAAGATTCGTGACGATAAAGGATACTGGAATCAGATTGAATCGTACATCCGAGACCACTCCGAGGCCGATTTCAGTCATGGCATCTGTCCGGAATGCGCAAAAAAACTCTACCCGGAAATGAATTTATATAATGATTGAAGGAATTGTATGAAAACAAGAATTGTCCTTTTTTTCCTTTTCCTAACGATGACGTGTGCAGGTTGCGAAAAAGAAATGCCTAATGATCCCGATGCGGATGCTCAGGGACACACGCCCCCCACATCGGTCACCGTAGCACTCAATAATACTATCAATCAGGCCATACATCTTTTCGGAGACGCCGAAATCTATTTCGGCTGCCATCAGTGGCCCATCTGGGGAAATGAAAAGGTCATGGCGTTCATGAAGAAACAGCGCGACCTCTATAAATACATCCACGATCAGACTCTCAGGCTGGCCAATTCAGGGTGTACACCCATTGAAATTGCGGAACAGATAGAATTACCGGAAACGCTTCGTAACTCTTTTTCAAACCGAGACTATTACGGTACCCTGTCACACAATGCGAAGGGCGTCTACCAAGCGTATTTTGGCTGCTATGATGCCAATCCGGCCAATATTGAAACTCACGCACGATCTTTTTCTGCGCATGTTAGTGGGATTGGCAGGAATCAAAGAGACGATCTTTTCGGAGGATCTTGAAACGAGCGGAAGCCGAATCGATCTGGTGCGTTTCCTTCTTCTTTTTGACAAGCCCCAGTCTAATTTCAACATCGTAACACCGTAGTAGTTTGTGGACGGGGATTTCCGCAGATAGGCGCAAATCATTACCAAAAAAAATCAAGGAAGGAAAACATGAAATTCAAATCGATTTTTCTTGCAACATCCCTTCCCGTGATTGGGGTATTTCTAGGATTTCTATTATTGAACGGGCTTTGCCAGGCCGACGATGAAAAAGAAATTCAAAAAAGAGGCCTTATGGGTCGTGTAATGGGACTTGATACCACGGATATCAGCAGTAAATGGAAGGCGATTCGCGTACTTGTCAGTTACAGCAATACCAATTTTTTCCAAAACAGAGGGAAAATAAAAGGGCTGGAAGCAGAATTCATGGCAGAATTTGAAAACTTCCTTCTGAAAGGCCTTTTAAAGGGGCCGACGAAAATACATGTAGTTTTTATCACGCTCCCTTTCAACCAACTCATCCCCTCACTCATGGAAGGCCGAGGAGACATTGTTGCTGCAGGATTGACGATCACACCTGAACGGCAAAAACTGGTGGCCTTCACAGACCCTTACATTAAAAACGTTCGCGAAATTATAGTTACCTCAAAAGATGAAAAAGAGCTGAGAAACAAGAGAGATCTTTCTGACCGTACAGTGCACGTGGTGTCAGGAAGCAGTTATATTGAGCATCTGAAGGAACTCAACAAACAGTTTATACAGGAGGGATTAAAACCCATAAAGATTGTCAAAACGGATGAGTCCATGGAATCCGAAGATCTGTTGCAGATGGTCAATGCCGGAATATTTGAATTAATGGTTGTCGACCAGCACATTGCTGAGCTGTGGTCCCAGGTTCTGACAAATATGGTACTTCGAAAAGATCTTTTCATCCATTCGGGAGGAGAAATCGCATGGGCTGTCAGAAAGAACAATCCGAAACTGCTGGAAGTCTTGAACGCATTCGCAAGGAAACATAGGCAGGGCACGTTGTTAGGGAATATCCTTCTCAAGCGTTATTACAAAAATTCCAATTGGATACAGAATCCCCTGACAAAAGCAGAAGAAAAAAAATTCGAAAAATTGAGGAACCTCTTTCAGAAATACGCAGAGATGTATCAATTCGACTGGCTTAAAATTGCAGCGCTAGCCTTCCAGGAGTCCCGTTTGATCCAAAACAAGAAAAGTAGAGAGGGCGCCGTGGGGATCATGCAGATAAAGCCTGCAACTGCAAGAGATCAGAATATTAACATTAAAGATGTATATAAGATGGAGAACAACATTCATGCGGGCGTAAAATACCTCGCATTTCTTCGTGACAGATATTTCGACAAACCCCACATCGATCCGGATTCCAGAGTGGATTTCACTTTTGCAGCCTATAACGCCGGTCCCGCAAGAATCAACTCATTGCGCTGGGAAGCCGAGAAGATGGGGCTTGATCCGGACAAATGGTTCTTTAATGTGGAGTATGCAGCAAGAAAGAAGATCGGATTGGAAACAGTCCGATACGTTGCCAACGTAAACAAATATTACGTTGCCTATAAATCCATGAAAACCGTACAGGAAGAAAAAACAAAAAAAATAGAAAAATTGATAGATTCGCAGTGAGGCCCTATTTGGTCTGAGGGCGGGGCAGCTGGCTGGCCATCATGGCTCGAATATACTGATCGAAACCAGCCCCACTTTCCTGTTCCAAATCTTTAATCTTTCCATGCAGCCGAGCCATAACGCCTTGGTCTCTGAGCATATCCGATGGATGCAGGTTGTAATGACCTGAACGTTGGAGCAGTACATACGCTTTCTGATCCAACTCAGACAGGGAGAGGAAACTATCCACTTCTTTAATCAGGTCAGACCGATCTTCCTCCAGGATCCCATCCACATACATCAGCAGATTGAGACTGAAATCCGCACAACGGAAGTGGGTGGGCATTTCATCCAGAAGGGACAAGAGCAGGCGGATCTCTTGAACAATTTCCAGATCACCAAGAGGGAGGAACCGGCCATCAACCGCCATAGCTTTCATGGGGGACATTGGAGGAAGCGCGAAGGTCCGCACCCGAATGAAATCAGGCCGAATCCGATTCAAAACTTTCGCAGTTTCAACAGCATTTTCCCGGCTCAGCGCCCTGCCGCCCACCCCCGGCATGATATATTCTGAAAGGGATATCCCCGCCTCAACAACCCGCCTTCCCCCTTCGATCATATCTTCGGGGCTTTCTCCTTTTTTTATCAGTTTTAAAACAGCTTCAGATCCACTTTCAAGCCCGGTATGAATCCTTGTCAATCCTGCTTCTTTGAGAGCCTTCAGCGATTCTACACTCTTTCGCTTCAGACTTTTCGCCCGCGCATAGGAAGTAACCCTTTCAATGCCGGGAAATCTGTTTTTGAGGTGTTTGAGAATTTCCAGCAGTTCTTCCGTGGGCAAAATAAGGGAATCTGCATCCTGGAAAAACACAGAAGAAACCCTGGAACCAACCCGGCCGCGATCCCCGGCCATCTCATCGATATCTCCCTTAATTTCTTCAACAGACCGCCTTGAAAACTTTTTTCCCTTGTAGGCAGGGCAGAAAAGGCACCGATTCCACGGGCAATTCCTTGTTACACGAACCAACAGACTGTTTGCCTCACTTGGGGGTCTGATAACACCCTGTTCAACCATCTATTCTCTCCTTGGAGTCTTATACATTGCACGCTTTTCCTCGAATACTCTTCAGCATCCATCAATCCCAAAGCAGGCACTGTGGGTTTCCTTCAGGATATCTGAATTTGTTCCGCCACATTATCCACCGTAACAGGAGAAGCTAAATACTGAATATTCGGCGGCGCCCCATATTTATCGGTTACCATAATCTTCCACTCCGGTGTATAACAAGCCTCGGCATAGGCCTTTGAGTCCCACAGGTAGATGCCACCGGCCCGGTCGCCCTCCTCGGCCAGAAAGTAATGCTTCCGAATCAAACCTTCCCGTCCAAAATACTTAGGAGCCGTTGTTTCAAACACCTTCTTTGCCTCTTCCATGTCCCAAGCGCCGGGTAGTTGAAAAGTCACCATAACAATAATCATTTTGCCCCCCCCTTTCTGCAGTTTCGTTCGTGCCCATCCACTAATTGTACTTTGGGCACTGTGGGTTTCCGATTCAGAAATGAGCAATTTTTCGCAAGGTCAAGGAAAACAAAGGTTTGCGCGGAGACGTACGATAGTACGTCGCACAAGGAAACCCGCAGTTTGACGCCGAGATTGCGGAAAAGGGCCATTTATGGATGGAAACTAGTTCATTCTGTCATTCTCATCCACTATTTCATGGTCTCTCAGGCTCTTCATTTACTAAATGTCTGACGCCTGCAATATTCCACAAAATTCTTTGCAATTCAAGACAATCAAATTGTGGGGTTTAATTGAGACTTAAAAGAAACAGAAAGGGGGGAAAGCTAAAACGGGTTAAGCAATAAACATGGGCAGAAAAGACCAGTCGACATCCTCGGAAAACAGGTCATTCTTCACTATTTATTCTTTTTTCCAGCGGATCATCTTCTCTGTTGCAATCGGAAAGGTTACCCACCAACATACCATTCATGTCAAAGATGAAACATTCCGTTTGGATACCTACTTTCAGACCAACGTCATCATAGATGGCTTTTTCCATACTAGTTTCACCTCCTGTTTTCAGTTATTGCAGCAAATTAAATTGCAATATCCATACCGTTTTGCTAAAAAAAACAATTTACAGAGACAATTGCCCTGTTTATGTCGTTTTCTTCGCCATAACGCTGTTATCTTATCCAATCTCCTGGTTTTCGATGCATATTACGAAACCAATAATAGATAAAATCCTCTCCCTGAAACGCACAATCTGGCAAATTTGAGACACCATTGGTCGATTTTAACCACATACATGATCTCAAAGTTCATCTAATGATGAATAGGTTCATGTCTTTTAGGTTACAAAATACTTTACAAATCCTTCAAAAGAATTAATGATACAGCACTCTAGAAAGGCAAGACACAAGCCATTAGAATCCGGCTTCACAGTCAGAAATTTCAACCGAACAAATCCACAAGGAGGATGAGGGCGCCATGGCAGAATATTTAAAAAGGGCAGTTCAAAAGCCTGAAGAAGACGTTACCGCAGTACGGGATACCGTCAGGGAAATTCTTGAGAAAGTCAGGAAGGAAGGCGAAGATGGCCTGCGCTATTATTCGGAAAAATTTGACAAATGGTCTCCTAAAAGCTTCAAGATCACGGAAAACGACATCCGCAAAGCCAGGAAGCAACTTCCTCAGAGCGAAGTGGAAGACATTGACTTCTGCCAGAAACAAATCCGCAATTTTGCGTCAGAGCAGATGAAACGCATTCAGGACTTTGAGGTCGAAACTTTGCCGGGCGTTCACCTTGGCCAGAAAATCATCCCCGTAGCTTCCAGCGGTTCCTATATCCCGGGCGGGCGTTATCCTATGCTGGCCTCCGCCCACATGACCGTCATTACCCCAAAAGTAGCAGGGGTCTCCCGTGTGGTGGCCTGCTCGCCCCCCGTCAAAGCCCAGGGCCTCTGGCCGGCTACCCTCTATTCCATGGCAGCGGCCGGCGCTGACGAAATATTCTGTATGGGAGGGGTTCATGCCCTGGCAGCCCTCGCTTATGGCATTGTAGACCTTAAGCCGGTGGACATGGTCGTGGGAGCCGGCAACAAATTCGTGGCGGAAGCCAAAAGACAGCTTTTCGGAACCGTGGGAATCGATCTGCTTGCAGGACCTACAGAGATTCTTATCATCGCGGATGAAACAGCAGATCCGCTTATCTTAGCCGCAGACATCCTCGGACAGGCTGAACACGACCCGAACGCAAGACAGGCGCTAATCTCTCTTTCGAAAGAGACAGCCCTGGCTACCATAACGGAGATCGAGAAACAGTTAGTCGTTCTCCCAACTCGCGAGGTGGCGGAAGTGGCATGGCGCGACAACGGGGAAGTCATCATCGTGGATTCCCCGGAGGAAGCAGTTGCCCTGAGCGACGACTGGGCCCCGGAGCATCTGGAGGTTCAAACAGCCGATTGGCGGTATTACCTTGACCATTGCACCAATTACGGCTCTGTCTTCCTGGGCGAAGAAACCACCGTGGCCTACGGCGATAAAACCATCGGCACCAACCACGTTCTTCCCACCATGAAGGCTGCCCGTTACACGGGAGGTCTCTCGGTTGGAAAATTTGTAAAAACCGTGACCTACCAGTACGCCACGCGCGAAGCATCCGCCGGGATCGCCGACGTGTGCGAAAGAGCCTGCAATTATGAGAACATGCTTGCCCACGGCATTTCCTGCAAAGTCAGAAAGGATAAATACGCAAAATGAAACGCCCGGAACTCTCTTTAGAAAATAAGTCTGCCCTGGTCACCGGGGCAGCCGGAGGCCTCGGTGAGGCCATTGTTCGTGTCTTTGCTTCCGCCGGCGCCCATGTATTCTTAAATGGCACCCGTGAGGAGAAGCTCAAAACCATCTCAGAAGAGCTTACCGAAGAAGGTGTTAAAAACAGTTATATGGCTCTCGATATTACCAAACCCGGCGCTCCCGAGGCCCTTGTGGAAAGGGCGATTCAGGAGATGGGAAAAATCGATATCCTCGTGAACTCCGCCGGTATCAATCGTCCGCAAAAACCTGAAGACATCACAGAAACTAATTGGGACGACATTTACAAAATCAACGTAAAAGCGATGTTCTTTGTGTCCCAGGCGGCGGGAAAAGAAATGCTTAAAAGAGGAGGCGGTAAGATCATCAATATCGGATCTCAGGCAGGCATTATCGCACTCCCACTTCGCGTGGCTTATTGCTCCAGCAAAGGGGCTGTCCATCATATGACGAAAACCCTTGCCTATGAATGGGCGCCGCACAATGTTCTTGTTAACGCCGTGGCCCCCACATTTGTGCGCACACCCTTTACTGAGGGCATGCTGAAGGACAAGGCGTTCAAGGAATACGTCCTTGGAAACATTCCTCTGGGGAGAATGCCGGTGCCCGAAGATATTGGATATGCAACCCTGTTTCTGGCCTCCGACCTTGCAAATACGATTACCGGGCACATTCTCACTGTGGACGGAGGATGGACAATTAAGTAAGCCCCATTCACACCCTCAAATACGGCCAATTATGGATAAGTCATGAAAATACTTCTCACCGTACTGATCCTCCTGATAGGGGCTTTTGTCTTGTTTTATTTATGGGCATCATCACCAAACCTTGGAACGGGTGAACTTGCTGAAACAAAAGAATACGCAGAATTCAGCCCTCCGGGCACAGATCGCGTTTTTTCCGTAGTCACATACAATATAGGGTATCTTTCCGGCATGACTAATCAGCAACCGGTAAGACCTTCGGAAAATTTTTACAAAGAAAATATGCAAAAGGTATTAGCAGAGTTCAAGCGTCACAATGCTGATCTCATCGCTTTTCAGGAAATTGATTTTCATTCAACCCGCTCCTACCGGGTAGACCAGGTGGAAGAAATTGCCCACAACCTGGCCTTTCGCTATTCCGCCAAGGCCGTAAACTGGGACAATAAATATGTACCGTTTCCCTATTTTCCTCCCAGCGTTCAATACGGGAAAATGATTTCCGGACAAGCCATTTTGAGCCGATTTCCTATTCTGAAACAAGAACGCATTGTTCTTGAAAAGGTAGCTTCAAACCCTTTTTGGTATAATGCATTCTACTTGGATCGCCTTCTGCAAATTGTGGAACTTGAAATCCATGGGCGGAAAGTCATCCTCATGAATGTGCATCTCGAAGCCTTTAACAGGGAAACAAGAAAAATCCAGACCGATTTTGTATACGGTGAATTCCGGAAATTCGCAAAAAGATATCCCGTTTTAATGATCGGAGATTTTAACAGCAGGCCTTCCCATAAAGAGGGTCCAACTCCCACCATAACTCCAATCCTCAATGATCCGTCCATCGGCACAGCCTGTCCACCCTCTGAATATGGCAACCCAGAGACGTTCACATTCCCTTCCAGTCAACCGATCGAAAAAATCGATTATATCTTTTTCAACAAAAACAAGATTCGTTCGGTAGAGTGGAAGGTATTGCGCGATTTCGGACAGGCATCTGATCATCTCCCCGTATGGATGAAATGTACGCTGAAATAGGATTGAATCAGCTCCTGTCTCTTCCAACACTCCAAAAGACGGCTTCAAACGACGCATCAACGGTAGTGCAATTTGTTTCAATGATTGCTCACAAAAAAAATCCACCAATATCTTTGTAAGATTTTATGGCTCAACGCAGATTAGCGTGAAGAAACCTTTTTTCCGGAACAGGGGTGTCAGGTTTCGGGTGTCAGGTTTCAGTACCTGCTATTCCTACTTTCTGGTTATAATGAGAATAACTATTTGTTATTACGTTGAATATTATGAATGCGGCCCGGTTTTTTCCTGACACCTGACACCTGACACCTGAGCATGGTCTATTCGACAACTGACAAAAACATCACGTTAATCCGCGATGAGCCGATTTTATTTGACAAATACCAAAAACGGTGCTTCACTGTAAGCACATCATACCTTTCTGAATTCCTCAACATTACCAGCTCTCACGCCGCTCGGGCAAAGTGACAGAACAAAGAGGGGTTTTCTCTCTTCAGATCGACCACGTTTTCAAGCATCCGACTATAAACACAAACCAGCTGATCTTAAGCATCGGACCATTCTCAAATAGAAGCCAAACAAGGCCAAACGTGGCACGTATCTTGGCATTGGTGTTTATTCTGCAGCTTTTTGAAAGGAGGGCGCCATGAAAAAAGAATTGATGAATTACGAAGCGATCTTAAAGGTTACAAGAGCTACCATGCTTTCCAGAGATCCTGAAGAGGTAGCCCTGTTGACTGTGGAAAGCGTAAAGAGGGCGCTGCATGCCAAAGGTTGTGCATTGCTCCTTTTTAACCGAAAAACAGATGAATTAGAAATAGCCGCTTCTTTCGGCTTGAGTGAAGAATACCTGAGCAAAGGACCTATCAGCTCGATGCGTTCCATTGCCGGATCTCTAAAGGACGGCCCCGTAGCCATAACCGACGTGACTGATGATCCGCGCATTCAATACCCGGAAGAAGCCCGAAAAGAAGGGATTTCTTCGATTCTTTCAGTGCCCATCATAGTGGGGGAAAACCCCATTGGCGCTCTAAGAGTGTATTCTTCGGAACCTTGGGAAGCAACTCTGGAGGATGTCAATTTAGTCCAGGCCCTGGGGCAGATCGCGGGGATGGGTTGGGAACTGGCGAGGTTGTACAAGGGCCTTAAAAGCAGTATTGAAATCCTGAAAAGGAACCGAGAACCGAAGGCCTTGAAATTAAGCAAATGAACACATTACGAGGGGCATCCCCACGAGCATTGAAAAGGAAACGTGGCCGCCAATCTAGCTTCGTAGGATGACGGAAAACAAATGTCTGGTTTTGATTTTCGTTCCAGACAATAAAGGTAGGTGCGACTTCAGTCGGAAAATTGTGCGATTAAAGTCGCACCAAACAACATAGAGCCATCACAGGAAATCGGTAATATACGGATTCGTCTCTTTTTCGTGGGCTAAAGTGGAGAAAGGGGATTCCCCGTAATTGTGCCCCGGCCAAACTTTGGTTTCAGATGGAAGCGTGACGAGTTTTCTAAGGGAAGCCAGCAGGATCTGTAGCGAACCACCTTTGAGATCGGTTCTGCCTACCGCTCCCACAAACAGGGTATCGCCTGTAAACAGGTTTCCCCCACCATACAAACAAACGGCCCCGGGCGAATGGCCTGGTGTATGGATGATTTCAAGGGTTTCTCTACCGATTTCCAGATGCTCCCCGTCTTGGACCAGCATATCGGGCTTTGGGGACGGTTTCTTCCCAAGGGCGATACTGAACGCCTTGTTCTTGCCGCTCACCATCTGCTCGGCATCATCCTGATGGATGATAAGTTTTGCACTGGTCCTGGCCAGGATTGCGCTGTTTCCGCAGGTGTGGTCGGCATGGGCATGGGTACAGACCACATACTTCAAGGCAAGCCCCATCTCTTCCAGTTTTGCCAAGATCTTCCTTTCCGAACCCGCGGGGTCTATCACCAGGGCCACCTTTTCTGTTTCACAACCCACAATATAGGCAAAGACTGCCATGGGTCCTACCTGCATTTGTTCTACCAACATGGAATAATTCCTTTCAGGATTTTCTTTGTTTCTCGTTGGTTAGTATACATTCACTTTTTAATTCAACCTAAAAGCTGCAATTAGCGCTTAGCTATTAGCCGTTAGCTTCGAGATCTCAATCATTTGAATGACTTTTTCTATGTTGGTATTCTCACTTTTTGATGCGTACCTATTGCGCCGTAAATCAATGATTTTTTGCGGCTAATAGCTAACGACTAACCGCTAATTGCATCTTTTAAACATTAATACTTACATATTTCTCCATTATGCGATAATAATAAATTCATCTCCACATATAAAAATGAGTCCACTATTTTCAGGATAAAAAATGAAATTTGAACAATACCATATCTCCCCGGAGATCAAAAACAACCTGGCCCGGCTTGGTTTGAGAAGACCGACGGACATTCAATTTAAATCGATCCCATCTATTATGAATGGAGAAGATGTCCTGGCCATCGCCCAGACCGGCACGGGAAAAACTGCCGCCTTTGCTATCCCGCTCATCGACAAGATTCACAAAAACAAAAGCAGTAAAAGAACTTACGGGATACAATGCGTTGTCATGGTTCCCACCCGCGAACTGGCATTGCAGATAGGAGGAGTCTTCAGGAGCCTCGCAAAAGATACGAGGGTAAAGGTATTCTCTCTGCACGGCGGCGTTGACCAAAACCCGCAGATCAAAAGATTGCAGGACGGAATAGACATTCTAATTGCCACTCCCGGACGTATGTTCGACCTCATCAGCCAGGGGTATGTTCGCCTGGATCATATTGACACGCTTGTCCTTGACGAAGCAGACCATATGCTGGATCTGGGTTTTATCAACGATATCAAATATGTAAAAAGGAAACTGACAAGACGGCACCAAACTCTCTTTTTTTCCGCGACCATCAGTGACGAAATCAAAAAACTCGCCTACTCTCAGGTGAAAAGCGTTGCCATACGCATCCAGCTGTCGCCGGAAGATCCCGTATCAAAAAATGTGTCCCATTTCGTCATGTCTGTGGAAATGGACGACAAACGTATTTTCCTGGAAACTTTCATCAGGGATCACCCCGACAATAAAATTATCATATTTGTCCGTACACGGGTTCGTGCCGAAAGAGTCGGGAAAGCAATGGAGAGAGTCCAAATCCCTTCCCTTGTCATCCACGGCGATAAAGACCAGGCCGAAAGAACGGAGGTCATGAAAAAGTTCAGGGAAGGGGAATGCAAAATCCTGATCGCGACCGATGTGAGCGCCAGGGGGATAGATATTCCGGATGTGCGGTATGTGTTCAATTATGACCTTCCTGAAAAACCTGAAAACTACGTGCATAGGGTTGGAAGAACTGGAAGAGGCGTACGTAAAGGGGTCGCAATTTCCTTTTGCAGCAAGGACGAAAAAGGCCTTCTTGATGAGATCCAGGGATTGCTTCACAAACCGATTGAGGTAATCCGTATTGGAAAAAGAGACTATGCCGAGACAATCAAAAAACCGAGTAAGAAAGCAGACCTGTATGCGTTGATCCACGATCAGGAGGTGTGGGATGAAAAGAAGAAGAAGCGGAAGAAATCGAAAAAGAATAGGAAAAAAAAGAAGTGAAAATTGGTCTTATTTTTCCTTTTGCCGAGTGCCTTAGGATCGTGGACGCAACAACTTTTGCAAGAAGGCGCATTGATTTGGGTCAGGTTCGGAGTCTTCGCTTACCTGTTCGATATGGAATCACAAAAGCTGAAGGAATAGCTAGCTATTTCAATGTTTTTATGATTCCATATCGGGCGAAAATGGCCTGGAGTTATGATGTATAATTGGGGAAGTTGTTGCGTCCACGTTCCTTATCCACCAAAATCAGGATGAATAAATTCTAACGTATCCCCTTCCTTGACGACTATGGTTTCATATTGATTGGGATAAACAAATTTGCCGTTGTGCTCTACAACGAGATGAACCTCTCGCTCATTACAATAGTCGATTAACTCAAAGATAGAGGCCTTTTCCGGAACCTCCTGTTTTATTCCATTTACAGT
>Ga0307929_1000795_pt1 | contig 28225 bp, 27 predicted proteins | sample AceLakmetage1330_FD_203160 | JGI IMG/M metagenome (GOLD analysis project Ga0307929, IMG submission 203160) | Saline water microbial communities from Ace Lake, Antarctica - #1330 | ecosystem: Environmental > Aquatic > Non-marine Saline and Alkaline > Saline | place: Antarctica: Ace Lake...
CACGAACTCCATCGCGTCAATCTTCGCATGGACCCGTGGTCTTTCCTTCAGGGCCAAGCTGGATGGCAATGAGGCGCTTGAGAAATTTGCCAAGACGCTGGAAAAAACCTGCGTCTCCACCGTCGAAGGCGGGTCCATGACCAAGGACCTCGCGCTACTGGTCGGTGCCGAGCAAAAATGGCTCTCAACCGAAGCCTTCCTCGACAAGGTCTCCGACAATCTTGAAAAGGCCATGTCCAAAGCCTCTTGAGGCTTTGGATCAGCTTAAGGCGCCTAATCGCTTGAGGCTGCAAGGAAATGACCTGATCTAGTCTGGTAGGCGGACGCGCGGCCTATGTATCGGCGCGTCCCGCATCGTCCAGCTCTTCTTCTTCGGAAAACGCATCCAGGTCGCTGATCCGCTCACGCGCCACTTCGCGCACCGCATCCTGAATTTCAGGATGTCGCTGGGCCAAAATGGCAAAGTCGTCCGCCGACAATTTCAACAGGTCGCAATCCTCCGCGACAACAAAATCGGCTTTACGGCGCGCCTGGCGCAGCAGCGCCATCTCACCGAAGAAGTCGCCCTCCTCCAGCCGGATCGTTTTGTCGCCTTCCGATACCTCCACCACCCCGCTGACGATGAAATACATGGCGTCCGCCATATCACCCGCATGAGCAATATGTCGGCCGCGCGGCAGGGTGAGCGCTTCCAGGCTCGCCATGACCGCTGCAATCTGCTCCGCATCCAGACTTGAGAACAATGGGACCCGCGCCACCATGCCCCAGGTAATGGCAAATTCACGGCGATGGATTTCCTGGCTGAAGCCGGTCGCCATAATGCCGATGGGCAGCGCAAACATGCCAAGGCCAAACAGCATCACCATGGCCCCCACCAGCCGCCCGGCAACGGTGACCGGCACGACATCCCCATACCCCACCGTGGTCAGTGTGGATATCGACCACCACATGGCCGCAGGCACACTGCCGAATACATCAGGCTGAGCGTGACGCTCAATGAAATAGAGCAGCGTGGACGACACCAGCAGTGCGCCCGACATAACGATGAGGGCTGCCACCAGCGCCCGCCGCTCGGCCCACATGACCCGGCTCAAAGAGTTCAGTGCCGGGGAGTAACGGGCGAGCTTGAAGAAGCGCAGCAGCCGGAACACCCGCAACACCCGCAGATCCACAGCAACCAGGAAAGACAGGTAGAAAGGTGCAATGGCCAGCAGGTCGACGATCATCATCGGCGTGCGCGAGAACCGCATCCGCGCCCGCGTCTTGCTCAGCCGCCTGTAGGGCACATGCTCCGTACACACCCAGATGCGCAGTAGATACTCAACCGTAAAGATCGCGACGGAGGCCGTATCGAATATCCCGATCCACGCGCTGTAGCGTTCGGAAATATCGTCAACCGTCTCCAGCGAAAATACGACTACATTGGCGATAATGAGAACGGTCATCGCCACGTCGAAAATCAGACTGGCCCGGTCATTGGTCTTGCCGGCTTCAAGGATGCGGAAGAGATGTGCCTTAAGCCCGGTCGCCGGTGGCCGTGCGGCCAGAAGGGAACCGGGGGTCAGGGCCACGGCTAGGCAGCGCTCGCCGGCGCTGCAATCAGCCCGGTTATGGCTTCCAGCGCCTGGTCCGCCTTGTCGGCGTCAGGCCCACCCGCCTGCGCCATGTCCGGACGGCCACCGCCGCCCTTGCCGCCAAGCGCCGCGGAGCCCGCACGCACCAGATCAACCGCACTGAACTTGTCAGTCAGATCGGCGGTAACACCCACGGCAACCGCCGCCTTGCCATCGTCAATGCCGACTATGGCAACAATGCCCGAGCCGATCTGGCCCTTGGCGTCATCCACAAGGCCGCGCAGTTCCTTGGCAGGCACACCGTCAAGCCGCCGCGCCATCACCTTGATACCGGCAATGTCGCTAACAGCGTCAGCGGCCTGACCGCCACCGCCACCTGCATTAGCCAGCGCGGCCTGCTTGCGCGCTTCTGCAAGCTCGCGCTCGAGCTTCTTGCGCTCATCCACAAGCTGCGCAACGCGTGTCGGCAGGTCGTCAATTTTTGTCTTGAGCAGGTCAGCGGCTTCCCGCGCGCGGGTTTCCTGCGCCGACATATACTGCCGCGCCGTCTCACCCGTCAGCGCTTCAATACGGCGCACACCTGACGAGACCGCGCTCTCCGACACGATCTTGATCAGCGCAATATCACCGACCCGCCGCACATGGGTACCGCCGCATAGCTCGGTAGAGAAATAGCCAGCACGATCCTGCGGACCGGAATGCCCCATGCTCAGCACACGGACTTCATCGCCGTATTTTTCACCGAACAGCGCCAGCGCACCCGCCTCAATGGCTTCGTCCGGCGTCATCAGGCGGGTAATCGCTTCGCCATTGTCGCGCACAACCGCGTTGGCAATCTCTTCAACCTGCGCAATTTCTTCCGGCGTGACCGCGCGCGGATGGGAGATGTCAAAGCGCAGTCGGTCCTCAGCCACCAGCGAGCCTTTTTGCGTCACGTGATCGCCCAACACCCGGCGCAACGCTTCATGCAGAATATGCGTGGCCGAGTGATTGGCGCGCAGCTTCAGGCGGCGTTCGTTGTCCACCCGCAATTCCACAATGCCGCCGGTCTCCAGCGCACCCTGTGTGACCTTGCCCACATGCACATGCAGCACGCCTGCCCGCTTCGCGGTATCGCTGACGGTAAAGCATGTTTTGTTTGCGCCGATCAGCACACCTGTATCACCGGACTGGCCGCCTGACTCCGCATAGAACGGCGTCTGGTTGACGATGACCGAGCCCTCGTCACCCTTCTCCAGCCGATCGACAACGGCACCGTCTTTCAACAGTGCAACAATCTTGCCTTCAGCATTTTGCGTCTCGTAGCCAAGAAACTCTGTTGCGCCATGGGTGTCGCGTAGCTCAAGCCAAACAACATCGGTGGCAGCTTCGCCCGAGCCGGACCATGTGGCGCGCGCTTCGGCTTTCTGGCGCGCCATCGCCGCATCGAATGCCGAGGTATCCACCTCGATGTTGCGGGCGCGCAATGCGTCCTGCGTCAGATCAAGCGGGAAGCCAAATGTGTCATAGAGCTTGAACGCGGTCTCTCCAGGGAACGTTTTTGCGTCACCCAGCTGCGTGACTTCCTCGTCCAGCAGCTTGAGGCCGCGGTCAAGCGTCACGCGGAAGCGCTCTTCTTCCAGCTTCAGCGTCTCTGTCACCAGTGCCTGCGCGCGCTGCAATTCGGGAAAGGCCTGCCCCATCTGGGTGACCAGTGCGGGCACCAGCCGGTGCATCAGCGGGTCCTTGGTGCCGATGATATGCGCATGCCGCATGGCGCGGCGCATGATCCGGCGCAACACATAGCCGCGGCCTTCATTCGACGGCAGCACACCGTCGGCTATCAGGAAACTTGTTGCGCGCAGGTGATCCGCGATCACTCGATGGCTCACTGCATGGTCGCCATCCGGCGATACGCCAGACGCATCGGCCGATGCCTCAATGAGCGCGCGCATGAGATCTATATCGTAATTGTCATGCTTGCCCTGCAGCACGGCGGCGATGCGCTCCAGCCCCATACCGGTATCAATGGAGGGCTTGGGCAGCGCGATTTTCTCGCCGCCCGGCTGCTGGTCAAACTGCATGAAGACCAGGTTCCAGATTTCCACGAACCGGTCGCCATCTTCGTTCGGCGAGCCGGGAGGGCCACCTTCGATATGGTCGCCATGGTCATAGAAGATTTCCGAGCACGGACCGCATGGGCCGGTGTCGCCCATCGACCAGTAATTATCCGCCGTGGCGATCCTGATAATGCGCGCGTCAGGCAGACCGGCGATCTTCTTCCACAGAACCGGGGCTTCTTCGTCTTCGTGATAGACGGTGACGGTCAGGCGGTCTTTTGAAAGCCCGTACTCCTTGGTGAGCAATTCCCATGCAAAGGAAATTGCGTCTTCCTTGAAATAGTCGCCGAAGGAGAAGTTGCCGAGCATCTCGAAGAAGGTGTGATGCCGCGCCGTATAGCCCACATTGTCGAGGTCATTATGCTTGCCGCCGGCGCGCACGCATTTCTGCGAGGAGACCGCACGCACATAGTCGCGGGTCTCAGCCCCGGTGAACACATTCTTGAACGGCACCATGCCCGCATTGGTGAACATCAGCGTCGGATCGTTGCGCGGCACAAGCGGGGCCGAGGCAACGGGCGTATGCCCCTTGCCTGCAAAGAAATCCAAATAGGTTTTCCGGATCTCGTTGACGCTCGCCATGACCTAACCCTGCACTCTTCACATCAAATTGGTGGACACCTCAAACCGCAATCAGTGCGGAATCGGGGATACCCGTATGCCCATATATAAAGAAGGGCGCATGGGAGTGCCATGCGCCCTTTTAAGGCTGAAATCAGCCGCTTTGAAATGTGTTACCGCACAGACTGATCTGCGTCGAGGCGCAAACAGCGTGTATTCGCCCTAGACGGCTGCCTCTGCGGGACCGTCATCATCATCCTTGTCGGCTTCTTCACCGGCAAGTTCCTCGACGACGCCTGAGGCGGCGCGGACTTTCTGCTCGATATCATCGGCAATATCCGGGTTTTCCGCCAAAAACGTCTTGGCATTCTCCCGGCCCTGGCCGATGCGCTGGCTATCGTAAGAGAACCACGAGCCCGACTTCTCGACGATATTGGCCTTGACCCCCAGATCCAGCAATTCGCCGGTCTTGGAAATGCCCTTGCCATACATGATGTCGAACTCGACCTGCCGGAACGGTGGCGCCACCTTGTTCTTCACCACCTTGACGCGGGTCTGGTTGCCGACCACCTCGTCGCGGTCCTTGATGGCACCGATGCGGCGGATATCCAGCCGCACGGAGGCATAGAACTTGAGCGCATTGCCGCCGGTCGTGGTTTCCGGATTGCCGAACATGACGCCGATCTTCATCCTGATCTGGTTGATGAAGATGACCATGGTGTTGGATTTGGAAATCGAGCCGGTCAGCTTGCGCAGCGCCTTGGACATCAAACGCGCCTGCATGCCCGGCTGCATATCGCCCATATCACCTTCAAGCTCGGCGCGCGGGGTGAGCGCTGCCACCGAGTCGATCACCAGCACGTCGATCGCGCCCGAGCGCACCAGCGTATCGGCGATTTCCAGCGCCTGCTCGCCATCGTCGGGCTGTGAAATCAGCAACTCATCCACATCCACGCCCAGCTTGCGGGCATAGGTAGGGTCCAGCGCATGTTCCGCATCGATAAAGGCGCATATGCCGCCGGTCTTTTGCGCTTCCGCCAGCGTGTGCAGTGCCAGCGTCGTCTTGCCTGACGATTCAGGTCCGTAAATTTCAATGATGCGCCCGCGCGGCAAGCCGCCGATACCCAGCGCAATGTCGAGGCCGAGCGAGCCGGTCGAGACGGATTCGATCTCGACGATCACCCCGTCCTTGCCGAGCTTCATGATCGAGCCCTTGCCAAATGCGCGGTCGATCTGGCTCAGAGCCGCGTCCAGCGCCTTCGACTTATCCATGTTCTTGTCTTTGAAGCTCACAACATTCTCGCCCATCAGTTTTACCCCTTATGTCAGAGCCCCGGTAACGGGGCAATGGGCCCCGAATCCGGCGGCCCCGCGCACTTCATGGGGTTAATGTACACGATTTGTTCCAGCCCGCAAGGGCATGAGAACAAATCAGGTAAGTTTTTGCTTCACCGGGTATTTTCAGCTTGCGTTCGCACCTTGTTCTCATCCGTCCAATACCCGCGGAAAGCAAGGCGTCAAACAGCGTCAGCCATCTCAATCACAAGCGCAATACCGCCTGCCTGGACTTTGAGCGAGTCGAGCCGCGCGGCATCGGCGAGCAGGCCCCGCAGGCACAGATCAGCGGTCGCCATCGCCTGCACGTCGGGCAGCATCCGATCCACTGCGTCCCCCGCCAGAATGCTCGTCTCGGTCAGCTGAAACACCTGTTCGGCGGCAAGCTGCGGATAATCGGCCACCAGCACACCGGCCTTACAGCCGCGCGCAATCAACGCCTCGAAATGGCGCACCATGTCGGCGCGCACCTGCCGGGCGGGCGCGAATTCCGCCTGCCGCAGTTCCGGCAAATAAAACAGCGCCGCCTGGTCGCGCTCAGCACTGGCCACCCACCGCACTTCTTCCAGAATGCTTTTGTACAGCGCCACGTCGGGGGCGAGATCAAGCGCAGCGATCTGCCCGTAAAACGTGAGCGACGGCGCCGCCGCAAAGGCGATGAGATCGTTCAGCAGATCAGCCTTCGAGCCGAACAGATGAAACAGCGAGGCGGGCGACGCCTTGAGCGCACCGGCGATCATCCGGATCGAGGTGCCGCCAAAGCCGTGTTTGCCGATCAGCCCGGCACTCACCGCAAACACGCGCTCGCGGGTGAGATGCGGCGTGCCGTCGCCGCGCGGACGGCCGACCGGGCGCTTCTCGGCAGATGTGGCGGAATTGCTCATGCCCCCTGTCTAGGGACTTGCATGGGCTTTGTCTAATTTATTTCAACCGTTCCAAATTATTTGACTCGAGGTCATGTCGCGGCCTAATCAAGAAGAAACGCTCACCCTTCACGCAAGGCCACCGCCCATGACCATCCAGCACACAAACCTCCCCGGCATCACCGCCGAAGAACTCGCCCGCGTTCAACAGCCGCTGGACAAGGCCTACACCCTGCCCCCCGCCAGCTATACGGACCCCGCCATCTATGCCCGCGAGGTCGAGACCATCATGCGCAAAAGCTGGCTGCCGCTGGCGCGTGTCGATCAGGTGGCCAATCCCGGCGACTACATCTCGCTCGATTTGTTCGGCCAGCCGGTGATGGTGGTGCATGGGGAGGACGGCGAAATCCGCGTGATGTCGCGCGTCTGCCTGCATCGCGCAGCGCCGATCGCGCAAGGCTCAGGCCAGCGCAAGCTCTTCACCTGCCCCTATCACGCCTGGAGCTATGACACGGCAGGCGCGCTTGTCCGCGCACCGTTGATGGAAGGCGCCGACGGATTTGACGAAAAGGGCGCCACCAAAAAGCCCTGCCGCCTGCCCCAGATAAAAACCGAAATCTGGAACGGCTTCATCATGGCCAATCTGGATCAGGACGCCGCCCCCTTTGCCCCACAGGTTGCAGGGTTCACGGACTATTTTGAAAAATTCAAACTCGACGAGCTGGTGGTGGTGAAGACCCTCGACTTCCCCAGCCAGTGGAACTGGAAGGTGCTGGTCGAAAACTTCATGGAGGCCTACCACCACATCGCCGCCCACTCGACCACCCTCGAGCCGGTGTTCCACGCCCGCGAGTCAAAAATCCCGGATAATGACGGCGCCCCTTGGTCGATCCTGCACATGCCCAGCGCCGACCCATCGGCCGCGCCCGGCGAAGGCTCAGTCGAGGGCCTTGAAGACTGGCAGGCGCGTGACCTGTTCGCCGCCGTCCTCTTCCCGCATTTCCTGCTCGGCATTCAGGGCAACGGCACCGTCTGGTATCAGCTGTTTCCAGAGGCGCATGACCGCCTGACCCTCAAAATCCACATCTGCCTGCCGCGCGCCGTGGCGGAGGCTGACGAGACCGGCGAGATCGCCAACGCCACCGCAGAGCTGATCTCCCACATCCATCAAGAAGACATAGAGGCCAACGACATGGTCTGGCGCGGCCTCAACGCCCCGCTGACAAAACAGGGCCGCCTCTCCCCGCTGGAAAAAAGCATTTGGCAGATCAACCAGTGGTGGCTTGGGAAGATGATGGCTGAGAAGAATGCCTGAGGTCACCCCGGCGGACCTGATCGGTTCGCTGGGCGTCGCCCTCCTCCTGCTGGCCTTCGCCCTCAACCTGACAGGCTACCTGCGCCATGAGGGCCTCGCATATCCCGCGCTCAATGCACTGGGCGCAGGGCTGGCAGCCTATGCGTCATGGCTCATCGGCTACATGCCGTTTGTAGTGCTGGAGGGGACGTGGATGGTGGTGTCTTTAGCGTCAATTTTGAGCCGAGCACCCCAAAAGCGATCAAAATATCCGAACACACACTGACCAATTCGCTGAACCAGCAAGCACCTGTTTATTGGTGAAATCCCGAGCGAAAGGCATAGGACGACCAGCCCCACGATTAACGTGAGGATGGTCCATGCCATTCACGTAGAAGTCGCCCTGTTTACTGGAGCCAACCCCTCGCTTTAGGCCCCTGAGATCGGCATGCACACCTACTCAGAGTTGGTAGCAACTTGCGACACACGTGCATGGTGCCGGCAACCCCGCTTCTACCTTTCGGACTGCGGTTGGACCTGTGGTTGCGCCCCCTGGTAGGTCCTCAGAAAATTCCCGCGCCAGCGTCACTAAACCGCCCACGAGCCTTCGCAGGAACATATCAGGAACATTCTTGAGGCGCAAGATGTTGAATTTGCCGCCGCATTCACAACATCATCTGGTGTGTTATTTTGCCTGTAATTTTCACCGACCAATTTGCCAAATAGTTTTTACTTGACTCAATAATTTTTGGCGGGCATAAGTCTCTTTCCTCAACCCCACAGCGAATACCTTCTTTAGTGGCTTGACTGTTGAGAGAAGTCTTAATAGCCTGTTAAACGAGGAACGCGGCGCCACCATTTTTGATGACACCGCGCCCTTGTGAAGATCGCTGTGCCACGGCCAGCCAGATGATCTGACAGGCTATGGAATTCGCGCTCCCTTACAAGTTCAGCGTATCTCCAAACAGCCTGATTTTCAAATCGGCCACATAGGAGAAGCGCTATGACTAAGGAATACAAACCGGGGCAGAAGGCCCCTCGTTCAGGCCAGTATGAGATCAAAGGTCCACGAGGTGGATCAACCGGGGTTGAACGGACGGTGACTCGCGGCGAACCATTGCCGCCGACTAGGACATCTGGAGAAAAGTTCCGACTCGTTGACCCCACCAAACATGGCCGAGGCCGCTAGGCACAGAAATCGCCCCTAGCGGAGAACTTTTGCCGCTAGGGGTACATTCTGATCCTAGCAATAGGGCCGCCCTACTCCCCCTCAATCACCTCTTTCACCTTCGCCGCGAGCTGCTTGAGCGAGAACGGCTTGGGCAGGAACTGGAACTCGACATCCTTGTCGAGGTTCTTCTTGAAGGCTTCTTCAGCATAGCCCGAGATGAAGATGATCTTGAGGCCCGGTTTGAGCTTGGTGAGATGGCTGACCATTGTCGGCCCGTCCATGTTCGGCATCACCACGTCGGACACCACAACATCAAGCTCGCCGTCGAAATCTTCCATCACCTCAAGCGCGTGTTCGCCCGACGCTGCTTCCAGCACCGTGTAGCCGCGGGTCTGCAGTGCGCGGACGGCGAACGCGCGCACAGCGTCCTCGTCCTCCACCAGCAGCACCGTGCCCTTGCCGGACAGGTCGGTGGATTTGGGCGCCGCCTCGACGACTTCCTTCTTCTCGCTCTCCAATTCGATGTGGCGCGGGATATAGATGCGAAAGCTGGTACCGGTGCCCACCGTCGAGAACGGGAAGATGAAGCCGCCGGTCTGCTTGACGATGCCATAGACGGTTGAAAGACCAAGCCCCGTCCCCTTGCCGACTTCCTTGGTGGAGAAGAACGGTTCAAAAATCTTGCCGAGGTTTTCCTTGGCGATGCCGGTGCCCGTATCCGACACCTCGATCAGCACATAGTCCGCCGGCGGCATGATGGCGTGGTCCAGCGCCCGCGCATCGTCTTCGGTCACATTCGCCGTGCGGATCGTCAGCGAGCCGCCGATATTGCCTTCCGCATCCGGCTCCAGCATCGCGTCACGCGCATTGACGGCAAGGTTGATGATCACCTGCTCAAACTGGTTCTGGTCCGCCTTGATGGTCCACAGGTCACGCCCGTGCACCATTTTGAGGTCAACGGTTTCGCCCAGCAAACGCCGCAGCAAGTTTGAAAGATCCGCCAGCGCATCGGTCGGCGTCAGCACCGTCGGCCGCAAGGTCTGCTGCCGCGAGAACGCGAGGAGCTGCCGCACAAGATTGGCCGCCCGGTTGGCGTTCTGCTTCACCTGCATGACATCCGCAAAGGACGGATCGCCGGGCTGATGCCGCACCAGCAGCAGGTCGCAGAAACCGATAATGGCGGTCAGCAGATTGTTGAAGTCATGCGCCACACCGCCCGCAAGCTGCCCCACCGCCTGCATCTTCTGGCTCTGGGCAAACTGCACCTCAAGGTTCTTCTGCTCGGTCAGGTCCACGAAATAGACCATGACCCTTGCATCGCTCTCCTTGGCAGCGTCCTCACCACCGGTCTCACCGGTCTCACCAGTCGCACCCGCGCGGCTGATATAGGCCTGCAACACCCGGTCATTCTCGCCGCTGTCGTTTTCAGCGGCAGCACCTGTCGGCATTAATCGAAGGTCAATCGGGCCTTTGGCAGGTTCGCCCTTGGCGGCATCCAGAATGGCCGTATCAAACGCCGCCCGGTCCTCATGCGCCACCAAGTCAGACAGCAGCACCGGCTTCTTCGCCTCGCCATCGGCCGTGCCGTCAAACACATCATCCGCCAAAAGCTCGCGGAAGGTGCTGTTGACCGATACAACCTGCCCCTCGCCATTCACCGTCACCATGCCGATGGGGGCATTGTTGAAGAAATGCGCAAACCGTACTTCGGCGGCATCCAGCAGATCACCGCCCGCGCTGGTGCGCCGGTCGTGAACGGCAAGGAATGTCACCTTGCGGCCATCCGGCATTTCACCATCGCGTTCGACGATGCGCACCGGCACCACCGGCGCTCCGGCATCGCCCGCCTCGCCACTGCGCCGTCGCAGGTCAGCATCGCTCACCCGCACATCATTGGCACCATCGCGACGGCCCAGCGGCACCCGCGGGCTTGCCAGCAGGCTGTCAAATTCAACAGCTCCCGCCGTGAAGCCCGCCGCATCCATGCCCACCCATTTGGCCAGCGTGTCGTTGAGATAGAGCACCCGCCCCTGCTGATCGAGCGCGCACACGCCTGACACCAGCCCGTTGAGATAGGCCTCAAGTCGCCCGGCTTCGCGCGCCGTCGCATCCAGCCGGTCGCGAGAGGCTGTTTGATCCGCCACCCGCCACAGCGCATAGCGTTGCCCCAAAGTGCCCGGCGCAAGTTCGGCAGGCAGCGGCTCGACTGACGCCGTCACAACCCGCAATTCACCATCGGCGTTCTTGAGGGCTATGTCCTCGCGCGCGGAAATCCCTGCCCGCGCCGCGCGTGCCAGCCGGAAGGCGCGCGCGCCCGCCGTCTCACCCTCGTCGGTCGAACCGGCATCATGGTCACCCGCACCGCTCAGCACGGTTTCAGCGTTGCGCAGCTTGCGGCCACCGGCCAGCGCCATGAAGGCCTTGTTGGCGTAGATCATGCGGCCGCGATCATTGGTCACCGCCATCGCGGTATCGGAGGTTTCAGCCAGCCCTGCGGCCACCCGCTCGCCAAGCAACCGCCCGCGCAGATCCAGCCGCACCAGCCCCGCAAAAATGGCCCCGGTCATGACCAGGCCCAGCACGCCGAACACCCCCAGCACATAAAAAGCGACCCGCCCCATCTCAGCGGGTTCCGCCAGCGCAAAGCCCAGCGCGGCAAGACCAAAAACGCACAGCACCATGCCCAGCCAGCGGCCCGCAGGCCGCGGTGCCTGATCCAGGTCTTCGGGGGCCGGTTCAAACACCGCCACGCGTTGTTCGTCGGTTTGTGCCTGCATCAGCGACATGGCGCTGCCCGCATTGGCATCATTGGCGGCGGAGCTTACGGCGTCAGCCGCAGCATCGTCACTGGGTAGGGGTTCTGCTGAGCTTGCCATACGGGCCTCCGTCAAACGCGCAATGCCCACTGGTCATGCGGTTCCGGCTCCCGATTGATGGTCAGGCGGGAATCAGGCGCGTGTAGGCTGCCTGCGCACTTTACCCTTGAGGCGCATCACATAGCCAATGACTTGCGCCACGGCCCGATAATGCTCAGGTGGCACCTCATCATCCACTTCAACGGTTGCATGCAGAGCCCGCGCCAGCGGCACATTTTCAACCAGCGGAATGTTATGCTCTTTAGCAATTTCTCTGATCTTGAACGCGACCCGGTCCACACCCTTGGCCACGCAGATGGGGGCTGCCATGCCCTCCTCATATCTGAGCGCCACCGAATAGTGGGTCGGGTTGGTGACGACCACCGAGGCTGAAGGCACCTGCGCCATCATCCGCTTGCGCCCGCGCTCGGCACGGATTTGCCGCAACCGGCCCTTGACCGCCGGATCACCTTCCATCTGCTTGTATTCGTCCTTCACTTCCTTTTGCGTCATGCGCTGCTTCTTCGTCCACTGCGCACGCTGAAAGGCAAAGTCCAGTCCGGCGATGATGGTGAGAACAGCGATGATCCCGCCGATCATCTTGATCGCCAGCCCCTGCAGCAGCGGCAGGATGGTGACAAGCTCGACCCGCACCAAAGTGCCCAGCATCTGCCGCTCGGGCCAGACCACCAAAAAGGCAATGGTCGAGACCACCACCAGCTTTGCCAGTGCCTTGACGAAATTCACGATGCCCTGCGGTCCGAAAATGCGCTTCAGACCGGACATCGGCGAAAGTTTGGACATTTTCGGCTTCATGTTCTCAGCCGAGAACACCGGCTTGTGCTGCACCAGATTGCCCACCAGTGCCATCACAATCAGAACCAGCATTGGCAACCCAAGCGCCAGAACAACGGCAACCCCCAATTGTTGGGCAATGCGCAGAATATTGCCGCCATCCACGTCATAGGCATGCGGTTCGATGATGAAGGTTGAAAGCGGCATCGCCAGCTGCGTGGCCATCGGCCCGACCAGCAGCGCTAGGATGATCCCGATGCCAATCATGCCGAACCAGGTACTGACCTCCTGGCTCTTGGCGACGTCACCCTTTTTGTGCGCCTCCTCAAGCTTTTTGGAAGAGGCGTCTTCAGTTTTTTCACTTTCATCCGGCTTATCGGACATCGTCTATATGTCCCTGCCTCAGATAATGAAATTCAGCAGCAAACCCTCGAGATTCTCGAGGAACCACATCATGATTGCGCTGAGAAGCATCAGCTGCAGCACAAAACCGATAAGAATGTTGGCAGGCATCGCCACGAAGAAAATCTGCACCTGCGGGATCAGCTTCGTGAGAATGCCGATACCCAGATAGAAAATCAGCGACGCGACCACAAACGGTGCCGCCAGCTGCACACCAAGAGCAAAAGCCCCCGCCATCGTGTCAATCGCGACCGCAAGAAAGTCTGCCGCCGGTATCCCGGCATTCGGCGGAAACAGCGTGTAGCTGTCGCGCAGCCCCATCAGCATCAGATGATGCAGGTCTGTGACAAACACCATCGCTGTGCCCAGCACCGCCAGATAAGACGCCACCATGGCCCCCTGAATGCCTTGGGTCGGGTCAACATTCATCGCAAAGGCAAGCCCGGACTGGAATGCAATGATCGTCCCCGCCACCTGCAGCGCACTCATGAACATCCGCGCGGTCAGCCCGATGAACAGCCCGGTGCCGATTTCCGTGATGAGATTGACGGTGATGCTGGAAAGCCCAAGCGGCATCACCGGATAGGCGGATGATACCACCGGCGCCAGGACGGCCGACACTGCCAGCGCCATCATCAACCTGACGCGCGCATTGATGCTCATTTCCCCCAATGCCGGCAGCACCATCATGGCCGCACCGACACGCGAAAACACCAGCACATAAAGCAGCGCTGTTTCAGGCAGAATGTCAGGGGGAAGAATGAAATTCATTGTCTGTGCACTGCACCTAGCCGCCGATAATGAGCCCGCTGATGCGGCTCATATATCCAGCGAGCACGGATGCCATGAATGGCAGCGCCACAATCAGTGCCAGAAAAATCGAAATGATCTTCGGCACGAACACCAGGGTCATTTCCTGCACCTGCGTCAGCGCCTGCACCAACGCAATCGCCAGACCGACCGCGAGGCCGACCATCATCAACGGACCGGCCATCTGCAACAGCAGCCAGATGCCTTCACGCCCGATATCAAGAACCTCCGGCCCCGTCATAATTCTTTCGTCCCCACTTACCCCCGCAAGATGCCGTCAGATCGGCATCCGCATGATTTCCTGATACGCCGTGATCACCCGGTCACGCACGGTGACGGCCGTCTGCAGCATCAATTCGGCTTCAGCCACCTGCGTCACCAGATCAACCAGATTTGATGAACCGCCGGAGACCGCCTGCGTAGCTGCTGCCTCGCTGGCCTTGGCAGCGGATTCAACACCGCTTACCTGCTGCGCAAGCATCTGGCCGAAACTTTCAACACCACTCTTGCCGCCGCTTTTTTCCGGGCTGGTATTTTCGCCGGAAGCCGCCTGCGCCATGCGCTTGATCGCATCCGTGTAGGCACCCGCCGCATTCGCAACATTAATGCTCATGGTCTAACTCCTGTTTTCGGTGCCTAGCGGCGCAACAGCTCAATCGTCGCATTCAGCATGCGGCGTGAAGTGTTGATGACATTCAGGTTGGCCTCGTAGCCGCGCTGCGCCTGTCCCATATCGATGGTCTCAACCAGCGTGTTGACGTTGGACGTCTTCACGTAGCCCGCTTCATTGGCCGCGGGATGGCCCGGCTCGTAGCGCTCACCAAACGCACCCTTGTCCAGCGCGATCTTACCCATGCTTAGGCGCTCAACGCCGTTGGCCCGGTCAAGCTCCGACGTAAAGGTCGGTATCTTGCGGCGATACGGGTCCCCGTCCGGCGTCTGCGCCGTGGAACCCGCATTGGCGAGGTTTTCAGCAATGATGCGCATGCGGCCGCTCTGTGTCTTGAGGCCGGATGCTGCGATCAGCATTGATTTCATCAGGTCCATAGCGTGTGTCCTTTCACCTAATTACAAAATGGCCGCGCCCTTATGAGGTCGCCCGCCCTGTCACAGCCATACGCAACAATCCAAGCCCCTTCGAATAGAGCGTCGTTGCAGTCTGGTAATCCATCTGGTTCTCGGAAACCTTCATCATCTGCTCTTCAAGCACGACAGAGTTGCCGTTGGATGAGGTTTCGCTGTCGGGCATATCCGCCGCCCGGTAATCACCGGTCGCACCGGCCGATGTAATCGACCCGGCAATATGTCCCGACCGTGTCGCCGCCATACGCAGCGGCCCGGAAGCCGAACTTTTCAGCATTTTGCTGAAGTCTTGTTCCTTGAGATCTTGTGCTGACAGCAAATCCGCGGCGCCCGGCTGCAACCTCACCTTTATCATTGAGGCCGATCACCACATCATCCGCGATGGGGCGGAACACGAGCCCGTGCGCTGACGCCAGCACCTCCAGGTCAACCGTCTGGCGCGGCGACAACACACCACGCGCAGGCCCAGGCACCGGCACAATAACCAGCGTGTCGCCAATATCAGGATCCGTCAGCTTGTGCGCCTCGCCTGCATCCGGTGCGACGACATATAGCTTGCCGCCGCCATCGGCCTCGACACCCCGGCGGATCGCCAGCGGCCCCGGCGGCTTGAGAATGGTTTTGCCGACGGATACTTTCCACTGGCCATTATCATATGCCGCCGTCACCAGCGCATCATCGGCCAGCCTCAGACGCAGACCGCGCAAACCCGTGGTCTGCACAACATCCACAGCGTCGACAAACGACGTGTGTTCCCTGGTCAGTTCCGGCGCTGCGATATCAATATTGGTTTCAAACACCACCCACACATAATCCGCGCGCTCAAACACCGCCGCCGGCACACGCCATAGGTCTGCAAAGGTAAAGGTCACACTGTCACCCTCACGCCGCACGACAACGCCCTCTGTCGGAACCTCCTCTGTTGCCACCACCGGATCCATGTTGTCCGCCGACGCCATGTCTCCGCCTTCAACTTCAGCGGAAGCTTCAGCAGAAGCTTCTGCAACGGTGTCATTGTTCCCATCTTGCGAATCCGCATCCGCGGCAGCTTCAGCCGCCCCGGGGCCTGCGTCTCCCGCAGGTTTGACGATGCGCGGGGTATCGACCTGTAAAGTATCAATCGGCACGATGGGCGCATCGGCAACAACCTTGTTGCCGGCTGCCCCCTCACCATGCCCTGCTGCTGCATGGGTCTCGCCAGCAGTAGTACCTGCCGCTGGTGCAGCGGCTGCATAACCGCTGTCCTTGACCACGCGTGCAGCTTTCGGTCGCCCGATACGGCGGGGGTCGATCATCGTAACTGAAGGTGCGGCCGGTGAAGAACCGGTAGCAGGCGTTGCAACTTGTGCGGTCGGCGCATTTCCAGTGGCTGGGGCTCCGGTGCCTGCTGCCGCTTGTGTCTGCAGCAGCGGCGCAGGTGAGCCGAACTGGTCAGCGCTTGCCGCGTCTTCCGGCACAGTGCCTTGGAAGGTTTCCTCAAGGATATTCAGCTCCGTCAGTGTCCCGCCATCTTCGTTGGAGGCCGTCAGATCAAGCACAATCCGGGTCTCTTCGCGGAAGATTCGGAACTCCGCATCCGCCGACACGGTCAGCCGCAGTTTTGCCGACTTCGCATCAGTAGAGGTCTCCGCATCCACCAGGAAGGGCGGCGGGTCCACCCGCAGGCGGCCAATCTTCAGATGTCCCGGTGCGCTGAATGACAGATCAAGCCGCGTTCCGTCGCGCGCGACTTTGTAATCAACATCATCCGGCCAATCGAAAACGATCCGACTGTAGGTATCGTGTGAGCCTGAGCGAACCGGAATATCCGGCAATGCCACCATGGTCAGTGCCTTGCGGGCAGCCTCAGCCTGTTCCGCAGCCAACCGCGCTGCCTGCTCGCGTGCCAGCACATCGGCAGGCAGACCGGGCAGTTCCTTGCGCCACGTCTCCGGCATCAGATTGACATAGACCTCATTGGCAGCGGTCAACGTTTCGGTCCGGAATGGGAATTTCAGCGCCAGCCGAAGCGTCGTCCCATCCGCATCCTGACGGGCAAGCGCAATATAGTTCGGCAAGTCCTGCGGCAGGTCCTCGAGCCGGGCTTGAAATGGCCGCGCGAATTTGAGGACGATAACGCCGTTGGTTTCCTGCACGTCAACCTTGACCGCATCCGGCCACTGAAACTTCAGCCGTGCGAAACCGCGTAGTTCCTGACCCTCGATCACAACTGCATCCGCCGCATGGGCCGGCAGCGCCACAAGGATGGAAATGACGGAAAGTCCGGCAGCCAGCAGGCCGGCCATGAGAATACGGGCGATTGTCATCGTGCAATCCTCCCGCCAGGCTGCAAGGCCGCGCGCACCGGATTGCGGATGGCAATGGCGGCCTGTCCTTGTGCCAGCCAGCCGGCCACCCCGACGCCGATACCCAGATCCATATCGGTTGAAACCCCTGCGGCCTCAAAGGGCGCAGCCTCATACAGACTGCGCGCATCCCCGATGAGTGCGGCACCAAGCAGCGTAATGCGTCCGGGCGCCGCCTTCGCCAACCGGCCAAGCACCACGCGGACCTCCCGGCCCGTTTCATTATCGGCAAGCGCACTGGCGGGCAGCACCAGCATGACGCCCTGCCCGCTTGCATTCACCGTCACGCCTTGGTCCACACCAAGAGCGGCAAGCTGCCCCAGCAACAAACTGGCGACATAGCGCGCACCTGCGCCGTCGGAGATATCAATCTCGTTCGACAAGGCCTCGCCTGTCGCACGCGACGGCACCGACGCATTCGATGCACCGTCGGCACCCGCGGGCGCGCCATTGAGCCGCGCCAATGCTTCAGGCTCGAACGATGACATGGAAAGAATCATCACGAAAAACGCCACAAGCAGCGCCACCAGATCCGCAAAGGTCACAAGCCAACGCGGCGCCCCGGCGAATCGAGCGTAAACGTCCGGCAGCACGCGCGCACGGGGCGCTATAGGTGTACCGGATGGCTCCGGCGCCATGGTCGATGGGCCGGCAACGTCATGGATCAGAGCAGGATCGCTCATCAGCGTCCCCCTGCCGGTTGAACCGTAAAGAACAAGAACTCAATGGCTGAACCCTGCGGCTCGGTTCGCAGGCTGACACCGGCAGGCCCATTCACAGCCGCAATCACCGCACCCAAAACTGCAGCACGCCGCAGCGCCAGCGCATCATGCCCGCCAACGGCAATATCAATCCTGTGGTCGGTACGGTTGGCACCTGTAGCCATCGCCGCGGCCGCCGCTTCAAGCGCTGCACGGCCATCCGCATTGAGCGCTGCCGTCTCACCGACAAACAGCACACGCGGATCAAGCCGCACCCCATGCCAAGGTACACCAGCCTGCATGGCCGCCGCATCACGGCCGCGCACAATGGATGCAAAGGAACCCGCCACGGCATCCGTGAATCGCGCATCCGCCACGATCGCCTGCCCTGCCGGCCCGACAAAAGGTGGCTGCGCAATTTCCGGTCCCGCAGTAACGGGCAATGCCTGAGAGAACCGCGCGTCCACCGACTCGATAACAGCCATCGAGCGCGATGGATCAAAACTGGTGAGTGATGTGAGAAACAGGAAGAAGGCAAGCAGAGCCAGAAACAACGCGAGATAAAGCGTTGCCGTTTGCGGACTGTCCGCGTCCGGTCGCCTGAATTCTGTCTGTTCTGCCCGCACGCCAACCGCCACCGGAGAGCCTCCTGCCCGCCACCCCGCGAAACCGGGGAAAAGCATTCGAATCGCTAATGCGCGCCGAATGCCGAATTGATGGGAAAAGGTAGCCGCGAAGCAGTTAAACAGCCGTTAAGGATTAGCCGCCGCGCAAAGCCTCAAAAACCGGAAAATCGCAGAAATCTGGTAAATCCAATCAGTTAGCAGGTACCCCTGAGGCACCTAACCTGAGGTATCGGGCAGGATCGGCTCAAGTTCTGGCAGGCCCAAAGGTGCCGGCATGCCCTGGATCGGCACAGAAGACATGCGGTCTTCGTTCTCGGTGGCCAACGCCACCGTCACCACCTGGGCACGGGCGGGATCCATTGCAGCCAGAATGGCTGCAAGCTTGCGCTCATTCATCCGGTCCAGCAGTTCCAGCAAAACGCCCATTTCAAGCTGCTCGAAAACCGCCGCCGCATCCTTCGGCTTCATGTTTTCATAGACCTTCACAAGGCTCTTGAACTTTTCATCGCCCTTGGATTCTGCGGTCTTGAACACCGTATCGATCTGGGCCTTCAGCCCCTTCAGCTCGGTGATCTTTTCATCAATGCGCGCTTCGGCGGCCGCCAGAAGCTTTTCACGCATTTCAACTTCAGACTGGCGTGCATCAAGCGTCTTGCGGCGAGCCGCCAGCGCTTCGAGCACATCATCGCTTTCAGCCTTCATCGGACCGGGCCGTGCGGCAAGGTCCACATCCGGACGGGTATGTTCGTTTGGCTCTTCTGTAGCCTCCCCATGCTCCTCGCCATCAGTCGGCGCATGTTCTTCAGCACCAGCGTCTTCAGGGGCAGTCTCTGCTGCCACCGGGGGCACCAGTGGCGACGTGCCAGTGACGAGGGCTGTGACCTTCAAGGTTAGCAACAGCGCCGCGCCCACCATGACGGCAGGCAGCAGACGCACACGATGAGGTGTATTGGTACTCATAAATCAAGACTCCTGGCACATGTGACGCGCATTCAGCGCACCTGCCGTAATGCAGCCGCGAGGCCTGTTTCACCCAGCGGGTCATCCTGTTCAGGGTACCCGTCTTCATCCGCATTGTTCGCTGGGGCGCCGCTGTCCTGCTGGCCACCGACGCCACCCAAATTGCCCAAACGGTCCGCAATATGATCGCCGGCTTCCACCATCAGGGCCAATTCATCGCCCAGTGCGCGGGCCTTTTTGATATCGCGCTCAAGATCGCGCGTTGTGCCTTCCGCATTGGCCCGCAGATCCGAAATAGCGTTCTGGGCCCGCGACGTCGCAATCTCAAGCGACACGACAATCGCCTTGAGATCACTCTCCCCGTCGCGCAAGGAGCGCAACCGGCGGTCCAGAATAAAACAATAGGCGATGGTCGCCACCAGCAAACCGCCGACCACAAGCTCCACCAAAAGTCCGATCGAAAAGGTACTCATGTGCGCTTATCCCCCCGCAGTCCAAGTGCCGCCGCGCGGTGCGATGTCTGCTTCAAAGGTTTGTCCACAAGCACGCCGACATGATTGCCTACCCGGCCCATGCGCCCTGTCGTAATCGGAATGCCGCCGGAGCGAAGTTGTACCGGGCTGTCACCATTGCAGTTCAGCATCAAGGTCTGCCCGGTTTCGAACTTCATGACATCGCCCAGCGACATGATCTGATCGTCAAGCAGGGCATCAAGTTCCACTTCCGTTGACCACAATTCGGTTGCCAGATGGCTTTCCCAGATCGAGTCACGGCCGAATTTTTCACCCATGAACATCTGCAGCAGAAGTTCGCGGATCGGTTCGAGCGTCGCATAAGGCAGCATCAGCTCGATGCGCCCGCCACGGTCTTCCATATCAATGCGCAGCTTCACCAAAATGGCGGCATTGGCCGGCCGGGCAATCGCTGCAAAGCGTGGGTTGGTTTCAAGCCGGTCCAGTTCAAACTCGACGGGCGACAAAGGTTCAAAGGCCGCGCAGGCATCCTGCAACACCACTTCAACCATCCGCTGTACGAGATTGAGCTCGATGGTCGTGTAGGGCCGCCCTTCAATACGCATGGCCGCCGTGCCGCGGCGTCCGCCCAGCAACACGTCCACGATGGAATAGATCAGGTTGGAATCAACCGTGAAGAGCCCGAAATTGTCCCACTCCCGCGCCCGGAACACCGCCAGAATGGCCGGCAGCGGAATCGAGTTGAGATAATCACCAAACCGGATCGACGTAATGTTGTCGAGGCTGACTTCCACATTGTCGGATGTGAAGTTACGCAAGCTCGTGGTCATCAACCGCACAAGGCGGTCGAACACAATTTCCAGCATCGGCAGGCGTTCGTATGACACCAGCGCCGAATTGATGATGGCGCGAATGCCAGTACGGTCGCCGGCATTGTCATCATCAAGCTCAAAGCCGAGCAGGCTGTCGATCTCGTCCTGATTGAGCACACGCTCGGACGCACCCGACACACCACCCTCGTCGTCATCCTCTTCTTCGTCGAGACTCGCACCCCATTCGGCAGCCATGGCATCGGCGTCTTCGCCGTCACCATCGCCTTCGCCTTCAGCGGCAGCCTCCGCCTCCCAGGCAGCGGCCATTTCCTCGTCGGTCTGATCGTCTTCGGGCGCCATACTGGTTGCCTAACAAGTCTGCGCGGCAGCTGATGCCGCGCGTGTGGTGAGGGCCTATCGGCCGGCTACTGAATAATCATCTCGATGAACAGAACATCCGCCACCTCATAGGGGCGCACATCCAGATTGATGCGCCGCAGAATTTCTTCTTTCAGGCGGAAAAGTCCGGCGGAACCGTCAAGATCGGACGCCCGCAGTTCCCGCAGATAGATCTGGAAGTTGTCGATGATGCGCGGCATCAACGGTTCAATCTTCGGCAGGGCTTCTGCATCATGCAGTTCAAGCGTCACTTTGAATTTCACGAAAGACCCGCTCGGCTCATCGGTCTGCAGATTGATGATGAGTTCGGGAAGCTCGTAAAAGACGATCTTCGAGGGATCAATGATCTCCTTGCCGTCGGCACCCAGAGGCGGCGGTGCTTCCTCGCCACCACCAAAGACACCCATCATGAGCGCGCCGCCAATCGCAAGAACAAGCACAAGCGGCAACGCGATGAACAGCACCAGCGTGCGGCCCGCCATCTTCTTCTTGGGGGCCTCTTCGCCTTCAATGTCTTCCACGTCGTCTGCGGTTTCGTCACTCATATTGTGAACCTTGCGCGTAATGGAGCCCGGTCAGGGACTCTGCGAACCATCTTGTGAACAGGCGCACCGTCCTTGCGGGCCCGCATCTGATATGTCCGCCGCCGCGCATTCTGCCGGTGGCATTTCTTTGAAGGGTAACCCCGCAAACAAAATCGCAGGCCCGCGCCCAGGGCGCCTTGGGCCCTCAGGCCCCTTCGTTGAGCAGCAGTTTGGGGGCACGCGGTTAACGAAGCGTTTTTCAAACCGCCCACCACCACAAAAAACCGGCAAAAAATGCCGGGTCCCCGGCAATCGGCAGCCTTTTGCCGCCCTGCCAGACATCGGCAGGGGAGCTAACCAATTGATTTTATTGGTATTTCACTTTGGCACGGGGGCTGCACAGATAGCGGCGTGCCTCACCGGCCCGAAGGTGAGCACACAAGACGCCTACTCCCGCCTGTCCGTCCCTTCCCGGGGATATGCAGGCATTGACCAGCCTGAGGTCCGTTATGGAACAAGCAATTTCAATTGCCCTGTCGCGTCAGATGACGCTGCGCCGTGCGATGGACATCGTTGCCAACAACGTGGCCAACGTGAATACGTCCGCATACAAATCGGAATCACCCCTGTTTTCAGAGTTTCTGATGCCGGTTGCCGAAGCGGATGACCGCCACGGCCCGAACAAGATCAGTGATCTTTCCTATGTCATCGACACCGGCACCCACCGGGACATGTCGGACGGCAACATTACGCCCACCGGCAACCCGTTTGACGTAGCGATCTCCGGTGAAGGTTTCTTTGCCGTACAAACCCCTGCCGGCGAACGCTATACCCGCGCCGGTCACTTCACGGTGGACAATCTTGGCGTCCTGGTGACGCCGCAGGGCAATCCGGTGCTGTCCGCCGCTGGCGCACCCATCACCCTGAACCCCGATGATGGCGAGATATAAATCGGCAGCGACGGCACCATCTCCGCCGGCGAAAACGTCATCGGGCGTCTCGGCGTCGTCACCTTTGACGAGCCGCGCGCTCTGAAAAAGACGGGTGACTCCTACATGGAGACCGACCAGGTCGGCCAGCAGGCACAAAACCCGTTCGTCATGCAGGGGTCCATTGAAGGCTCCAACGTCAAATCCGTGGTGGAGATGACCCGCATGATCGAAGTCATGCGCGCCTACACCTCAACCCAGAAGACCATCGAGAAGATGGGTGATCTTCAGGAATCCGCAATCAACCAGCTTGGCCGCGAGCCACGCTAACCAGCACCAGATTGAAGGTTTTCCCGAACCTTCGTGCAAGACCTGAACCGGATAGGTCATCCGGCAAGAGGAGACCGAAGAGATGAAGTCACTCAGTATCGCAGCCACCGGCATGCTTGCGCAGCAGCTCAATGTCGAAGTGATCTCGAACAACATCGCGAACATGAACACCACGGCGTACAAGCGCCAGCGCGCTGAATTTCAGGATCTGATCTACCAGAACCTGCGCCGTGTCGGCTCCACATCATCGGATGCCGGCACCATCGTTCCGACAGGCATTCAGATCGGCGTCGGCGTCAAGGCCGGTTCCGTCTACCGCATCTCCAGTCAGGGCAACATGACGCCCACCGACAACACCTATGACCTAGCAATCCAGGGCGAGGGCTATTTCCGCATCACGCTGCCCAGCGGCGAAGATGCCTATACCCGCGCCGGGTCCTTCCAGCTCAATGCATCGGGCCAGATCGTCACCAGTGACGGCTATGAACTGTCCCCCGCCATCACCGTGCCGCAGGATACCCGCGACGTCTCCATCAATAGCCAGGGTCAGGTCGAAGCCTTTTTGGATGGCCAGACCGATTCCACCGTGTTGGGCCAGATCGAAACCGTCCGCTTCTTCAATCAGGCCGGCCTCGAAGCCCGCGGCAGAAACCTGTTTACGGAAACAGCCGCATCCGGCGCACCGACCGCGGCCACTCCGGGTTCAATCGGCTATGGCACACTGCTGCAGGGTTACCTGGAAACATCCAACGTGGATTCAGTCGGCGAAATCACTCAGCTCATCAGCGCCCAACGCGCCTATGAAATGAACGCCAAGGTCATCACCTCGACCGACGAGATGCTCTCTGTCGCTTCCAACCTGCGTTAGGCCTGAACCATGAAAGCCATCAGTACCCTGATCGCCGTCACGGCCCTGGTCACAGGAGCGTTTGTCAGCACCGCTGCCGCGGCGGCGCCGACGGAAGCCATCCTGCGGGAAAAGGCCGTGGTCATTTCAGATACGGTCACCCTCGGCGACCTGTTCATCAATGCCGGCGCGCACGCAGACGCACCCGTCTCCCGTGCCCCTGCACCGGGCGAACGCGCTGCCATCTCCAGTGTGCATGTCGCCAATGCTGCGCGCGCTGCAGGTCTCCTGTGGCCCAATCCGCAGCATTATTCCCATCTCATCGTCAATCGCGACGGCACCAAAGTGCCCGATGCGATCATCAGCGACGCTGTCAGCACGGCCATCGCCAACATCCAGAACAATCCGGACACGGCCATCTCGCACTATGCCGTCAGCTTTGACCGGGCACCTGCCGCGATGTTTGTCGCCAAAGGCGATACGCCTGAGATCCTCGTTGAGTCCCTGACCTTCGACGCCCGCACAGGCACATTCAACGCCCATCTCAAGACAACGGCTCCCGGCGCCAAGCCACAGCATCTTACCGGCCGCGCCACCCCTACCCGCTCCATTCCCGTGCCCGCAGGTCCGGTGGCGCGCGATCAGGTTCTCAGCGAAGACATGCTTACCTTCATTGATATGGATATGAGCCGCATCGCACCGGGCATGGCACTTGAAATTGCGGACCTTGTCGGCATGACACCGCGCAATGCGCTACGCCGCGGCCAGCCCGTGCGCATCAGCGATCTGCGCCTGCCGATCGCGGTCCAAAAGGATGCAAGAGTCACCATCACCTTCCAGACGCCCGGCATGGTGCTCACAGCCACCGGCCGCGCACTTGAAAATGCGCCCCTGAACGGTCTTGTCCGCGTCATCAACACCCGCTCCCACCGCACCATCCAGGCCCGCGTCATCGGCCCGGATCACGTCATCATCGAAAGCGGCATACCCCTCGAAGTCGCAGGTCGGGCCATCAACTGACCCCCGTATCAGTCACAAGCTCAGCGGCATCCGAGCCGAACCTGCCCGTACAGCCTGAAGGAAAATCACAATGACCATCACCCGCATCTCAGCAACCCGGCTGGCCGTCATCGGCAGTCTTGCTTTGTCACTGGCCGCCTGCAATGCCGTGGACCGGCTTGAAAATATCGGCAAGGCACCAGACATGGCCCCGATCGGCAACCCGGCGCTGCGCCCCGAAGTGAGGACCGTATCGCTGCCGATGCCGGAAGCCGAACAGATCAGCTATCAACCCAACTCCCTGTGGCGCTCGGGCAGCCGCGCTTTCTTCAAGGACCAGCGCGCATCAAACATCGGTGACATTCTCACCGTGATGATTGAAATCACCGACAAGGCCGAGATCGACAACACGACGGAACGCTCGCGCTCCAACTCGGAAGACGCAGGCCTCGACAATCTGTTTGGCTACGCGGCCAACCTTGACCGCTTTTTCCCAGACGAAATCGACAACCAGAATCTTGTCGGCCTCGATTCAACCAGCTCCAGCAAAGGCGCCGGCTCCGTCGACCGCGAGGAAAAAGTCAATCTCACGGTGGCGGCCATCGTCACCCAGCTCCTGCCCAACGGAAACATGGTCATCCAGGGTAAGCAGGAAGTGCGCGTGAACTACGAAGTGCGTGAACTTCTCATCGCCGGTGTCATTCGTCCCGAAGACATCTCCAACCAGAACACCATCAACCACACCCAGATCGCCGAAGCCCGCATCTCCTATGGCGGCCGCGGCCAGATCACCGATGTTCAGCAGCCGCGTTACGGCCAGCAGGTCTTCGACATCATCATGCCGTTCTAGCAGCGTCGCCCATAAAGGCACGTTCTTGACTGGCTGAGGGGGAAAGGCGTTTCAGGCCGCCCTCCCCCTTGTGCCGCCAACGGGACCTGTGTGGAAACACGTAGGAGGCGGTGCAAACCAAAACGGCGCGTGAGCTTAATTGCTCACGCGCCGTTCTTGTTTTCATCAAAGCCGTGAAGCCTAGTCGTCGCGATAAACTTTTTCGCGGCGCTCGTGGGCTTCCTGCGCTTCAATCGACAGGGTCGCGATCGGCCGCGCTTCAAGACGCTTGAGGCCGATTGGCTCGCCCGTCTCTTCGCAATAGCCGTATGTCCCGTCTTCAATGCGCTTGAGCGCATCATTGATCTTGTTGACCAGCTTTCGCTGGCGGTCACGTGCCCGCAGTTCCAGCGACCGTTCCGTCTCCGACGACGCGCGGTCGGTCAGGTCTGGATGGTGGCTTGTATCTTCCTGCAGGTTGACGATGGTTTCTCGTGTCTCGCGGAGGATATCTTCCTTCCAGTCGAGGAGCTTGCGGCGGAAAAATTCCTTTTGCCGCTCATTCATGAATGGTTCGTCGTCAGACGGGGTGTAATCCTTGGTCAACTCAGCCGTCACCGGTGTCTCTCCCTTCACAGGTGCCAGCCACACCCATACTTGAAGGTGTGACCCAATGGCGCGGGAATATATCGGCGGCTCCAACAATGCACAACATCACAGTCGGGGCTTAGTCCATGAATTATTTGTATAATTCCGTGTGCATAAGCCACTAATTCCCCGGATTTGCAGCGTATTTCGCCGGTCTATTCAGTAAGCAGAGATTCGTATTTTGCGACTTCGACCCGCGCACGCAGTTCAATTTCGTCAAGCACCTGAGACAATCTGGGGTCCTGGAATGTCGCCCCCGAATCGCGGCGGCTTTCCACCAGTTTCAGCAATTGTTGGAGCTTTTGGCGCGAAATACCGCCTGCCAGCAAAGAGATCTTGATGTCATCGAGCACGTCGAGAATGGCTTCCGCCCGCACCACGGCGCGGCGGCTGCCGTCTGTTGCCGTATCCACTTCCTGAAGAGCAATGAGCGCATCAACGGGTGCCGCAGCGGCAACCCCACCGGTGGCTTGCGCAGCATCCGCTGCACCCGCACCATCCAGTTTGAACCGCTCACCACTGGCTGACCTGGCCTTGCCTGCCCGGCCTGCACTGCCTGGTCCCTGCGCGCGTCCTGCGCCGCTGACCTTCATGCTTCAGGCTCCCGCCAATCAAACCCGACACTAAAATGCCCGCAAAGCGCGCAGCATCACATTTCCCGCACACGCTGCGCCAAACTGCTTAACGCGGCCTTAACGCTGCCCCCTCAGCCAGGCAGAAGCTGCCGGGTATCCACAGCGAAAGGCAGCCGATGCCGGGCAATGCCCCCGCACACCCATTGTTCACCTAGCAAAATCAATGACTTAGGGATGCATCCGGCTGGCACGAAATTCGCTTCAGTGGGCCTGAGCAAATTCACCGGTGCGTCTGCCTGAACCTGAAGCCGCACCCCGCAGATAACGGAACTAGCCCGAAAATGCCGTTTTCTCCCGAATATCGTCGCACTGCCTTGCGCGCCATTGCCGCCAGCCTGCTGGCTGCAGTGATGTTGCTGCCGGACACAGCCTTTGCCACATCGCGCATCAAGGATCTGGCGTCTGTAGAAGGCATCCGTGAAAACCATCTGGTCGGCTACGGCCTTGTTGTCGGTCTCGACGGCACCGGTGACAGCCTGCGCAACGCGCCCTTCACCCGCCAAAGCCTGCAGGCCATGCTGGAACGCCTGGGCGTCAACACCCGCGACTCCAATCTGAACACAAACAATGTGGCCGCCGTCATGGTCACCGGCAATCTGCCCGCTTTCGCCACCCAGGGCAGTCGCATGGACATTTCCGTTGCCACGCTGGGTGACGCCAAAAGCCTGCTCGGCGGCACGCTCCTTGTGACACCGCTGATGGGTGCCGACGGCGAAGTCTATTCCGTGGCCCAGGGCCCCGTTGCGGTTGCCGGCTTCAGTGCCGAAGGCGATGGCGCAAGCGTCAAGCGCGGCGTCGCAACATCCGGACGCATTCCCAACGGCGCCATCATCGAACGTGAAATCGAATTTGCGCTTGAAGACATGAAAACGGTGCGTCTGTCGCTGCACAACCCGGATCTGACAACCGCCACACGCATGGCCGACGTCATCAACACCTTTGTGGGCGCAGATACAGCCTCCGCTTCAGATCCCTCCACCGTCAACCTCACTATTCCCGAGCGCGGTGCCAACAGTGTCGTCAGCCTACTGACGGAAATCGAACAGCTACGCGTCTCCCCCGACATGCCTGCCAAGGTCGTCATTGATGAATCCTCTGGCGTCATTGTCATGGGCAAGGATGTGCGCGTTTCCACCGTCGCCATCGCCCAGGGCAATCTGACGATCCGCGTCACCGAAACCCCACAGGTCAGCCAGCCCAACCCGTTCGCCGAACAGGGCGACACCGTTGTTGTACCGCGCACCAATATCCAGATCGATGACGGCGCCGAAAACCGCCTCGGCATGCTGCGTGAAGGCGTAACGCTTGAAAGCCTCGTGGACGGCC
>Ga0307929_1000796_pt1 | contig 28171 bp, 22 predicted proteins | sample AceLakmetage1330_FD_203160 | JGI IMG/M metagenome (GOLD analysis project Ga0307929, IMG submission 203160) | Saline water microbial communities from Ace Lake, Antarctica - #1330 | ecosystem: Environmental > Aquatic > Non-marine Saline and Alkaline > Saline | place: Antarctica: Ace Lake...
CTGGTGAACGGCTTGTTCCAGCCCACCAGCAAAAGAATCCAGGCTGAACGCCTCTAGCCGCCGGCGAGCTTCAGCCAACATCCCTAGGCGTTCGGAGAGGGGCTGGGCTTCGGCGCGGTGCAGGGCGGCGGTGAGCTGGTCGGGATCGGCTGGATCAAACAGCCAGCCTGTTTCGCCGGGGGTGATCAGGTCGACGGCGCAGCCGCAGGCCGTGCTGACGATCACCGGCAGCCCTGCCGCCATCGCTTCATTCACCACCAGACCCCAGGTGTCCTTGCGGCTGGCGAGCACCAGGGCTGAGGCCTGGCCGTAGGCGCGGGCGATTGCGTCCTGGTTGAGGAAGGGCTCCACGCCAACCTGCTCCGGCTGGGGCAGCCGAGCGATCGCCTCGCCCAGGGCTATGGCCTGCGGGCCCTCTCCACCCCCACCGATCAGGCGCAGGCCCCAGCCGCCGCCCTGGCGCTGATAGGTGGCATAGCTGGCCAAGAACCCATCAAGATTCTTCTCGGGGATGGTGCGCCCGACCCAGAGAAAGTGGGGCAGCTTGTTCAGCGCTGACGCCTCGCTGCGGGCGCAGGTTGCAGCGGCCGAGAAGAAGGAGTTATCCACCACATCCCACGGCTGAACAATGGCTGCTGCGGGGAATCCGAGCTCTATGAGATAGGCACGACTTTCCTGGCCGGCCACGAGCGCGGCGCTGTAGTGGCGCAGCAGCAGGCGCTTGCTCCACTCCCTGAGGTGCTGCCGCGGCGCATCTCGCCAGCGGCTGTCGGCAATCAAAACCGCAGGAATATGGCGGCGCCGGGCCTGCCAGAGCAGCTGCCGGTAGGACCGATCAGCCCAGCCCACCGTGATCACCACATCCGGGCGTAGGTCGTCGAGCAGGGCGGTGAGTTGCCGCTCAAGCGAAGGCGCGCCCGGATCCTGCTCAGGGCCGTCGGCACCCTGAAGCGCATGGCGGCGATAGGTGCCGGCAGGCTCGAAGCTCCAGGGATATTCCTGCGAGTGGGGCCGGGTTTCGAGCACCTCCAGATCGAGATGCGCGAGCGCGGCCTTGAAGCGGGCGTCGTGATACGGGCCGATGCGGTGCAAAGCCAGCAGGGCCTTCATGCGCCGATCGGCCCCAGCACCGCCAGCAGCCGCTCGCCATAGCGGGCCCAGCTGTACTCCTGGGCCCGCTGGCGAGCCGCCGCCGCCATGGAATTCCGTAAGGCCCTGTCCGCCAAAAGCTGTTCGATGCGATCGGCCAGGGCTTCGGCGTCGCGGATCGGCACCAGAAAGCCCTCGATGCCGTCGCGGATCACGGAGCCGCACTGAGGCGTGGTGATCACCGGCAGGCCAGAGGCCATGGCCTCCAGGGCCGAGAGCGCCATGCCTTCGGCGAGGGTGGGCAGCACAAACAGATCAGCGCGGCGGAACTCCTGCTGCACCTGGTTGCGCGGCACCGCGCCGAGATAGGTGGGGCCAACAAAGTGGTAATCATTCACATTAACCAGTTGCGGACCTACCACCCGGCACTCAAAGCGCAGGCCCTTCGCCTGCAACAGGCGGCAGGCCGCCGCCAGCACGTGGCTGCCCTTGCGCAGGCCCACCTGCCCCACCATCAGCAGCCGGCCAGGTTGGGGATCAGGCTCCAGCGCCAACCACTGCTCCGGCACGCCGTAGGGCACGATCCGCAGCCGGGCCCGATCACAGCCCAGCGCCACGGCGCTCTCCAAGCAGGCGGCTGACGGCACCAGCACCCGATCACACAAGCTCCATTTCTCGAGGGTGCGGCTCAGATCCTTCGCCACGGAATCTTTGCCGGGACCGCGGCGTTCGATGCCGGGATAGCGGCGTTGCTCATCGAGCAGCAGCAGGCCGGCGGCTGGATCCAGGAACTGCTCCTGCACCACCTTCAGGCCCCACGCCTTGGCTTGGCGGAGGGCGTCAAGGTCGTTGTGAACGAAGTTGGTGTAAACGGCTTCTGCCCCCGCGAAGCGCTCGCGCAGAGCGCGCTGCAACAAGGGAGCGGCGCTGTCGCGGCGGCAGAGCGTGGCGAGCGGCTGGTCGCGAACCAAGTGACGGGGCAGATCCGGGGGTAGACGCCGGCTCAGGAGGCGCTCAAGGGGTCGAGGGCGTAGACGGCTGGGCAGCCCAGCCAGCGCGCCAGTGCCTGCAGCGGGCGGTGCTCGGCGTGGATGTCGGTATAGAAGGCGGTCAGGCAACCGGCACCGACCAGCACTGCTGGTACGGCGTAGTGGTGGCGTGCGCCGGGCTGGAGAACGGCGTAGCGAAGCATCAGGGAGCCACCGCTGCGGTTCAGTTGCGGGCCGCTGTTTTGAAGCGCTCCTCCAGCAACATCACGCTCAGAAGCGTCTCCACATACATGCGCTGAAAGGCATAGAACCAGCCGCGCCAGCCGTCCAATAAGCCCCGCTTCCAGATCAGACAGATCAACAGAATCGCAAACGGGGCGATCACATAGAGGCGGCGGACGCGGTCGGAGCGGGAGAGCTGTGCGGTGGGGGTGGCGTTCAGCTTGGCCACCTCCAAGCGCAGGTAACGCTCCTGGGCCCAGAGCCAACGGGCCAAGGGCTTGCGATCGTCATGCAAGATCGGCGCGCTCAGCACTCCGCAACGGCCCTGGAGACGCAGTTGATGGGCATGGCCATCATCCACGTAGTGGCCAGCTTCACGGCGAAACAAGGCGATTCGGGGGGGGAGAACCGTGCCGGAGAGAGGTTTACCGAAGACGCAGTAGCGAAAGGGGATCCGGTAGCCAGCCAGGTCTGGAGAATCGCCGCCATTGGCCTGCTCGGTGGCACTCGCAATGGCCTGCTGCAACCGGCCGGTGATCAGATAGTCGGCATCCAGGCTCAACACCCAGCCCTCGCTGATCTGCTCCAGGCCGAAATTGCATTGGCGAGCAAAACTATCGAAACGGCGCCTGAACACCTCCACCTGGGGATGCCGGCTCAGGATCTCCAACGTGCCATCCGTGCTGCCGCTGTCGATCACCACGATCCGCTGAGCCCAGCTGAGCCGCTCCAGCACGCGGCCGATGTTGTCTTCCTCGTTGTAGGTGAGGATCAGCAGGGTGATTGGCTCGAGGGATGGCATGGAGATCACCATTCAGGCCACTGTCTGCTGCTGGGCCTGAACACAGTCGGCATAGGCCGCCTTGAGGTTCGCCCCGATCACGTCCCAGCTGAAGGATTCGCTCGCGAGTTGCCGCGCTGCTGACCTCATCTCCGCCGTTGGACCGGCCAGGGCAGCGATCAGGCGCTCAGCTAAGGGCTCGACCTGGCCTGGCACCATCCAGCCAGCGGCAGCCGCCTGGATCTGCTCGGCGATGGCCACTTCCGGAGAGAGGATCGGCGGCGTGCCGACGGCCAATGCCTCGATGGCGGCGATGCCGAAGTTCTCCGACGCCGAGGGCAGCACGAACCAGTGGGCCCTGGCCAGCTCCTCCCATTTCGCCCGTCCCTCCAGAAAGCCCAGCCAGCGGCATCGATCGCCCAGGTTGAGAGCCTGCGCCCGTTGGCGTAGGGCCGTCACGTAGTCGGCCTCGCCGTCGCCGGCGATGGCCAGCTGCCAGGCGGCGCCCGGCGCGCGGGCCTGCACCAGGGCCAGGGCATCGAAAAGTACTTCCAGCCGTTTCTTGGGATGGAGCCGGGAGAGAAACAGAAAGCGCACCGGTGGCGCTGCTTCAGGGAAAGGAAGATCGGGCGGTGCCTTCACCCCCAGGGGCAGCACCAGGCCCGGCGCGGTGAGCCCCAGCTGCCGGGCCTCGTCCTCCTCAGCGCTGGTGGTGAAGTGCAGAGCCGCCGCCCCCTCCAGATTGGCGCGCTCGAGCAGGCGAAGATAGAGTCGCTTACGCCTACTGCCCTGCTGCAGACTCCAGACGCAGAGCTGGCCAATGGTGCTCACCACATAGGGAATGCCAGCGCTGCGGGCATAGGCCATGGCGCCGCTGGAGGGGTAGGAGAACAGGGCATGGATATGCAACAGATCGAACTGTTGCCCGTGGGCTCTCAACCAGCGGCTGAGCCCGGGGCTGAAAGCGAAATCGCGCACGGCCGCCACAGGCGCAGCCCAGCGCCGGAACAGCAGCACCGGCACCCCTTCGACAGCAGACCACTGGCCGATCGGCAGATCGCAGAGGCTGCCGGGGCCGTGGTCATCGGTGCTGAGAATGCGCGCATCCACCCCCGTCTGCCTCAGGGCGGCCGTCATCTCCAAGGCGGCCACGCTGGGCCCGCCGCGCAGGGGGCTGATCGAGGGGATCACGTGCAGCACCTTCACAGTGGCAGCCCGAACGGTGGCAGCCCGGTGATGGCGGCATAGAGCGTTTTCAATTCAGCGCCGTAAGCCTTGAGGTTGTAGCTGGCGGCCCGTTTGATGGCCGGCTGCCGCCGCCGGCAGCGCGCCGCTTGATCGCGCCAGTCAGCCTCGATCGTGCGGGCAGCGCCAAGGGGATCCAGCGGATCGATGGGCACTCCCACGTCAGCGGCCAGCTCGGTGAGCGGAGGGCGATTGCTGCAGTAGACGGGACAGCCTTGGGCCATGGCTTCGAGCACAGGCCAACCGAATCCCTCCTCCAAGGAGGGAAAGATCAGGCCCTCGGCGTGGGCGTAGGCGGAGCGCACCAGGCTGTCGTCAACGTTGGTTAGGGGTGTGATCCATTCGCCAGAGCCAAGGCGAGCGATCAGGTCCGTTTCTTGAGCGTTGAGCGGTGCACCGATTAGCAACAGCGGGAGGCGAAGGCAGCGAGCCAGCAACTCGGCGTGAATGCGCAACACCATCGAGCGATTCTTGTACCAGGCGCTGCTGCCCACATGCAGCCAATAGTGCAGCGGCAGGGCCTGATGCCGCTGGGGATCCGGCACCAGAAAAAAGGGATCGAGCGGGTTCGGCAGCAGCGTCATTCGCTCGGTAGGAAGCTGCCAGAGCGACAGCGCATCGCCTCTGGATGCTTCGGACACACAGAGCAAATGGCGGCAGCGGCGCAGGCAGCAAGCATTGATCCACTGATACGGGCTGAAGCGCGGCGAGGGATGGGTGCTGGGCTGGCCGGTGCCGGCGCGCAGGGAAATCAGATCATGCAGGGTGAGCAGATGGGGACGCTGCTGAATCAGGGGCAGGTAGACAGCGTTGCCTTGGTCAAGGATGTGAACCAGGCGAGGCCTGGACCTGCCTGGCCGGTGAACGATCCAGAGGAGGCGCAGGGGGAACAGCAGAAACTTGTCGAGAAAGCCCGCCCAGCGAAAGGCGCGCGCGTGGGCTGGAAACCAGCGGCAGAGCATGGGTTCTGGCCGTACCAATCGGACAGGAACGTCCTGCAGACGAAGGGCCTGCATCACCAGCTCCGCATAACGCTGCATGCTCACCTGGCGATCCGGGAGGTAATTCCCCACCAGCAGAATTGGAGCCGAGCCCACGGGAGGCACCTTTAACAAAACGGCGTTTGCTCCGGGCTAAGAACGAACTCTTGCTGCTCGCTCTGGCGATTCCAGAGCTGGCGGTAGAGCCCCTGAGGATGCTCAATCAGCTGCTCGTGACGCCCCCGTTCCACGATTTGGCCATTTTTGAGCACCACGATCTGGTCGGCCTGGCGCACGGTGCTGAGGCGGTGAGCAATCACCAGCAAGGTGGGCTGCCGTTCCAGGTTCGCCAGTGCTTGCTGCAGCAGCCATTCGCTCTGGCTGTCGAGGGCGCTGGTGGCCTCATCGAGGATCAGCAGATCGGGATCACGCAGCAGTGCCCGCGCCAATGACAAGCGCTGGCGCTGGCCGCCGCTGAGGCGATGGCCGCGCTCACCGAGCAGGGTGTCGTAACCCTCGGGCAGCTCGGCGATGAAGCCGGTGGCCTGAGCTTGCGCCGCCGCCGCCTCGATCTGGTCGCGACTGACCCCCAGACAGCCGAAGGCGATGTTGGCCGCCACGCTGGCGTTGAACAGAAAGGTGTCCTGGCTCACCACGCCCAGCCGCCGCTGCCAGCTGCCCAGGTCGAGCTGGCCAAGGTTGTGGCCATCGATGAAAATGCTTCCCTCGCTGGGCTCATAGAGGCCGGTGAGCAGATCAGCGATCGAACTCTTGCCCGCTCCGCTTGGGCCCACCAGGGCCAGGGTGTGGCCGTGGGGCAGTTCCAGGCTGAGCTGGCGCAGCACCCAGGGCTCCTGGGGGCCGTAGCGCAGCCCCACCTGCTCGAAGCGGATGCCCTGGCGCAGGGCATCGAAGGGAACGCCGCCGCGGCGGCGGAATGGCTGGCCGCTGGGCAGCAGAAACCGGTTGAGGCGTTCGAGGTCAGCGGCGTTGGCGTTGAGGCTGGTGAACGACTGGGCCACGATGTTGAGCACCATGTTCATGCGCTGCAAGGCCAGCACAAAGGTGACCAAGCTCGGCAGCACGCCGGAAACCCGCGCGCCGAAGGCCCCCACACTCACCAGGGAGATGGCCGACACCACCAGGATCGGCAGCAGGCTGTCGAGGGGGTCAAGGGCGGCGGTGAGGCGGCTCTGGCGGCGACGCGCTTGCTCCTGTGCGTCAAGCGCGGCTTGAAAGGAGGCCACGGCGGCATCGAGCTGACCAAGGCTGTGCAGCAGCCGCAGGCCCTGGATGTCTTCGATCAAGCGGCTGCTGATTGCCACGCCGGTGTGGCTGAGGCTGTAGGCCGTGCGGCGGATGCGCGGCAACAGGTGCCGCTGTAGCACGCCCACGACGGCACCGATGGCAGCGGCGGCCAGCAGGAGCCAGGGCGAGAGGCTGATCAGCACCACCAGATAGGCCACGCCCATCAGCCCCTGGGTGAACAGGTTGTTGAGGGCGGCGATCTGACGCTCCACCGCCGCCGGACCCGTGTTGGCCAGTTCGGTGAGGTCGCCCACGCGATAGCTGCTGGCATGGCCGAAGCCGAACTCCAGGATGCGCTGATGGATCAACGCCTGGATGCGCTGAAAGCAGCGGGCTGAGACGTATTCCACGCTGACGCTGCTGAGGTATTGCAACAGCGCCTGGGCCGCCTTGAGCCCCACCGCCAGCAGGATCAGCAGCATGAACAGCCGCTGGGACGGCAGTGGCGTTAAGGCGGGCCACCAGGCCGGCAGTGTCCCCTGGCTGGCCACCTCCACCGCGAGATACACGGTGCCGAGGCTGGCGCCCTCCAGCAACGCCCGGCCCAGGTTGCCGATTGTGGCCAGCGCCAGCAGCCGCCACTGGTCGCGGGCGGTGCGGCGGATCAGGCGTGTGGCCGGATGGACCATCAGCCAGCTGGCGGCTGCCAGGCCTGGCAGATCAGCGCACAGATCCGCTCCACCTCCCTCAGGGGCAGATCGGGATAGATCGGCAGACACAGCACCTGGCGTGCCGCCCGTACCGCCTCGGGGTAGCAGGCCGGATCGGCGCTGGCATTGCTGCGGTAGTACTGAAACTCGGGGATGAGGGGATGGAAGTAGCGCCGCGCCACAATGCCGTGGCCGCGCAGCAGCTCCAGCAGGGCATCACGGCTGATCGGTGCGTCGTCTTGCACAAGCACGGGCAGATAGGCGTAATTGGGCTGTGCGGCCTGGCTGAAATCCGGCAGTTGCAGGTGATCCAGGCCAGCGAGATGGCGCTGATAAGCCTCGGCCACGGCTCGGCGCTGGGCAATGGCTGCCGCCATTCCCGGCAACTGCGCCAGCCCCACTGCCGCATGCAGTTCACTCATCTTGGCGTTGATGCCGTTGACAGCCACGCTGACCTCATCAACAAAGCCGAAGTTCTTGAGGCGATCGATGCGTTTTTTGGTCTTGGCGTCAGGGCTGATAATGGCGCCGCCCTCAAAGGTGTTGAACACCTTGGTGGCGTGAAAGCTGAGAATCGAAAGATCACCGTGCTGCAAAAGCGAACCGCAGTGGCAATCCACCGCGAAGGCATGGGCCGCGTCGTAGATCACGCGCAGGTTGTAGTCGTCGGCGAGGCGCTGAATCACCTCCACATCGCAGGGAAAGCCGTAGCAATGCACCGCCAGAATGGCGCTGGTGCGCGGCGTGATCCGTGATTCGATGCTTCGAGGATCGAGCCCGAAGGAGCGGGGGTTGATGTCGGCGAACACTGGTTCGAGACCATTCCAGCTGAGCGCTTCGCTGGTGGCAATAAAGGAAAAGGGGCTGGTGATCACCTCGCCTTGTAGCCGCAGGGCTTTGAGGGCCACCAGCAGCGCCAGGGTGCCATTGGCAAACAAAGACAAGTGCTCCACGCCCAAATAAGCGGCCAGCTCTGTTTCCAATTGCTGATGCAGCGGGCCGCCATTGGTAAGGATGCGCCGATCCCATACACCCTCCAGCAGCTTCACCACATCCGCCAGCGGCGGCAGGTGCGGGCGGGTGACGTAGATCGGCTCCGGCGCTGAGGTCATGGAGCTAGTCGGTGCACTGGGTAAGGTATGGCATCTTGACAGGGCCTTGCGCAATAGCGGAAGCTTGCTAGCACGATCCGGAAATAGTGAGGGATTTTGCGAAAAACAATTTTCCAGGCAAAATGCTGAGACTCAAGCCTGATTGGGCCAGATCAATCAGGACCTAAGGACCGCCAGTTGTGCGGATGGAAACAGAGCTGGGCTTCAAATTAGTAGACCAAGCAGGAATTCTAATCAGAAAAAGGACTTCCGATGAAGCCCATATGAATGCATCAGCTTGGCCTAAGGAAAAGCCTGGTGATGCTGCCAATGTTACCAACAAGCAGAGGCAATAACAAAGAAGCGGTTTAGATTTAATGCGAACTAAAACTACTAAAACCAAGAAGGAAAGGAATTTATGCTTAGGATTGGCCGAGCAAGGAATGCCAGAATGAAATTTATGCAAAGCCGGAACTACGGTGGTTTACGTAGGCTCCTGCGTGAACTCATTAGGGATTCCTGAAAAACGAAACCAAGGCAGCCCCTCAAAATCCAGGTACTTCGCCGAAACAGCCAGCGGCTCGAGATTTTCTATACCGCAATCAGCAAATCGCGCGATTGGCCGCTGAGCGAGTAGTAGCCCTCTGAGTCGTCGGACTGGAGGCTGTACAGACCCAATAACCAACCCAGAACAAGGACAAAAAAGAGGCGCAGCAGCCTCAGTACCTTCTCGGAGCACATCACGATAAAGGCCATCGAGATCGTGGTCTCGGCACCATGCTTGAGTTTGGCCATGATGCGATCCAATGAATACTTGCGCTTGCCAGCACCAAAGGATCCCTCCACCTCATTGCGTCGGCGCTGATCAGCACTGAGTTGCTGCTTGCGGGCAGCATTCAGCTCTGGGTTCTTTGGGGGACGCCCCAAAGGCTTGCCTGAGAGCCGGATTCCGTTTCTCATGCAGAAGTGCCTATTCTCGCGATTGATGTAGATACGATCAGCGCAGATCCGCTCTGGGTAGCAACCATTGTCCTTCTTGTATTTTTCTGCCTGAGCAATGAGATCTCCACCTTCGTTGTATGGATCCCAACTGATGCGATGAAGAAATGGGAATCCATTCTCCACAGTGACGCTGATTTTGGCACCAAACTCCACAGCTGCCCTTGCTTTTCCTCGAACGATCGGCCTTACCTGCTTCTGAACCAGGTGCACCAGCCGATGGGGAATGCTTCTGGAGTTGCTTTCAAGAAGGATGGCTTGCTGCCGTGCCAGTTCACTGCAGGCCAGAAGCTTCTGCCACCAGTGCTGCTTGAGGGCAGAAAGGCTTGCCCCAACAGCGATCAACGCGTCGATCGACTCAAGATTGCGCTGCAGGTAGCTGAGCTGCTTCCTCACTGCAGCCTTGATTTTGCGCAGCCTTGGCTTTTTCTGCTTGGCGATCGTGAGGAAGCTGAAACGAGCTTTTTCGCGGTTGTAGTGGGGGCGATGGCGTCCAAAACCTTTGGACTGATGGCAAAGATCATCGATAATCTTTTCAGTGCCATTCCTCGCCTCGTTGAGCAGCTTCAAATCGGTAGGGTAGGTGATGTCTGCAGGGGTGCAGGAAGCATCAATGCTGATCGTTCCCCAGTTCTTGCCTTCTGGCCAGTCAGCTGGCTTGATCATCGAATCAAGTGAGAGCTGCGCGCCACCGTCTCCATCTTGATGATCCGGCTCATCGCTGTCATCAACTCTGGCAGCTACAGCTTCAACCAGCATCTCTTTGCCTCGCTGCACAATCAGCTCATTGATCTTGCGCAGATCTTTATCTGATAGTCGCTTACGGAAATGAACCATCATCGATGGATCAAAAGGGGCTTTGCTTGAGTAGCCAGAGAAGCCAAGAAAATACTGCATGTATGGATTTTCCTGGATCTGCAGTACAGTCTCCTCATCACTCAGACCAAGCCGCTGCTTGATGTAAAGAGCGCCAAACGCTAGGCGTACTGATTTGGCAGGAGCTCCGATCGTGGCGCTGAACTGTGGTGCGTAGGACGATTCAAGCTCTTCCCACGGTATCAACTGAGCAAGAACCACCCAGCGGTTATCTGGATCAAGTGTGCCGCCAAAAGGAAGGTGGAACTCCTCGATGGAGAGCTGGCCATTATGATGTTTCCGATACATTCGTGGCCGTTACACGATGTAGCGAGCAAGGATTCGCTCGCTCAAGGCCAGTTTAGCGCCTTTGATTGGCTCAAACCAGCTGCAGGGCAGGGGTTTTGACTTTTTCAGGAAGCCCTCATTAGAAAAACAATTTTTGTTGCCCCGGTACGTAAAAAAGAATGGCTGCAAGACCTCTACAAACAATTCGACCAGAAAGAAGGGGAAGGAACGGTTTCGCTTGATCTGGGATGTGGCGTAAATCCCAGAAATCCATTCAGATGCAGTCAATCACTGGGGGTCGATATTCGCAAGTCCGATAGCGTTATTCGCTGTAATTTAGCGATAGAGCCTTTGCCATTTGATACTTTGAGTCTGCAAGCCATCACTGCCTATGATGTCCTTGAGCACATTCCGCGAGCTGCTTTAGGGATGCCCAATGATGCGGAGGATGGGGAGGGCAGCGCTATGCGTTTCCCATTCATCGAACTGATGAACGAAATCCATCGGTGCTTGAAAGCTGATGGCCTGTTCTTTGCTGCTTTCCCGTGTTATCCATGGCCGATGGCCTTTCAGGATCCAACCCATGTCAACATCATGGCGGAGGATACGATTCGTCTTTACTTCTGCGGTGAGAACCCTTGGGCGCGGATTTACGGCTTTAACGGCAGGTTTCGTCTACTCGATGAAGGCTGGATTGATAGCCATTTCCATGTGTTGCTAGCACGTGGCTGATTCAGCGGGTCCAGCCTATCTAGCCACGCCCTATTTCATGCGTGGGACCGGTTTGGGTAATCGCCTATTTCAGTGGGCTCACTGCCGTGTGTATTGCGACAGGCAAGATGTTCCGATGGTCGCACCGCGCTGGTGGCGCCCTGCCTTGGGTCACCTTGTCCGGGGGACTGTGGGACCAGAACGATTTTTTAGCCAGATTGCCCTTGTGGGCTTATTTCAGCGGGGATCCGCTGACTTGCCCTGGTTTGCAGGGCTGTGGCCAAGGATGAAAGGACAGATCATCCGTGAATCCATGGCGCTACCAGTAGTGTCAGCAGCACCAGGATCACTGCTGCTCTTTGATTCTCTTCAATGTTCTTTTCATTCTCTCAATGCCTATCAGCCAAGCCTGACAAGTGCATTGCTGGACATCACACGCCCGGCCATCAGACGCCGCCTGAGGGCTTTACAAGAGCCTATGATCGGGATCAATGTGCGTTGCGGTAAAGACTTCCGTTCACCCCCCGAGGAAGGCGCAGGCAGCGAATGGGTGGGATGGTTGCAGCAGACGCCGATCAGTTGGTTCCGTGAAACCCTGTTGACCGTGCGCGGCAGGGCTGGGTACGCGGTGCCCCCCTCTGCCAGCAAAGTTGACGCCTCTCCATCTCGACCACTTTCACCACCAGGGGGCTTAATGGAGCAGTTCAATGCGTGGATACAGCGAGGCCGTCAAGGCTGATGTGAGAAGGCGGATGAGCCCACCGCACAGGCAGAGCGTGGCCAGGATTTCAGAAGAGCTGGGCATCCACGTGATCACCCTCTACAAATGGAGGAAGACCTGGCGGTTGCAGGGTGAAGTGGTGCCGGCATCGGCGAAAGATCCCGAGGGCTGGGGTGCCACCGACAAGTTCACGGTGGTGCTGGAGACCGCTGGTTTTAACTCGACTGAGCTCAGCGCCTACTGCCGGGAGCGTGGTCTTTTCCCAAAGCAGGTAGACCGCTGGCGCCAAGCAGCCCAGGATGCCAACAAGAAGCCAGTGCTCACCTTGAAAGAGCAGAAGGATCTGGACCACCGCCATCAGCAGGACCAGCGTGAAATCAAGCAGCTCAAACAGGAGCTGCGCCGTAAGGAGAAGGCCCTTGCAGAAGCAGCCGCCCTGCTATTGGCGGCAAAAAAGATCCAGGCCTTCTGGGGAGAGGACGGGGACGACTGACGACCCCGGACGATCGCCGGAAGGCCCTGCAGATCCTGGATGAGGGCATCGCTGACGGAGCCCGAGCCAGTGAGCTGGCCATGCTGCTGGGCGTGGGCTTGACCACACTGCAGCGCTGGCGCCGACAGTTCGCAGGTGATGGGGATGGGACCGATGGCAGGAAAGGCAGCCATCGCCATGTGGCTCACCGCCTCAGCGATGAGGAACGCCAACGGATCCTGCTCACCTGCAACCAGCCGGAATTCGCCGCGCTGCCGCCGGGACAGATCGTGCCGATCCTTGCTGACCGTTCTCTCTATATCGGCTCGGAGCGCAGTTTTTACCGGGTGCTCTACACCCATGGGCAAGCCCATCGCCGTGGCCGTGCCAGGCCTCCTCAGGAACCCAGACCAGTGCCGCGGCTCCGAGCCGATGGCCCCAAGCAGGTGTGGAGTTGGGATATCACCTACTTGCCCACCACTGTCCGTGGTGTGTGGCTGTACCTCTATTTGGTGATCGACGTGTGGAGCCGCAAAGTCGTGGCCTGGGATATCGCTGAACGAGAGGACGCCAAGATTGCTGCTGATCTGGTGAGTAGGGCCTGCCTGCGCGAGCGCATCTCTCGCCATCGGGGATTCGGGACCCAGCAGCGCCCTCCGTTGATTCTCCACGCCGACAACGGCAATGCCATGCGCGCGGCCACGCTCGAATCAAGGCTGGAGGAGCTCGGTGTACTCAGATCCTTCTCCAGGCCAAGGGTTTCCAACGACAACCCTTACTCAGAATCCCTGTTCCGCACCGTGAAATACCGGCCCGATTACCCGAGCCGTCCGTTCAGCAGCAAGGACGAGGCCTGCCTGTGGGTGGCGTCATTCGTGGTCTGGTACAACCACCAGCACCGCCACAGCGGCATCAAGTTCGTCACGCCCCACCAGCGCCATTGCGGCCAGGCCGTCGAAATCTGCCGACACAGAGCCCACGTCTATGAACAGGCGCGTCAACTGCATCCCCGCCGATGGAGCCACTCAACGCGCTGCTGGCGTCAACCCGAAGTGGTGTGGATCAACCCGCCACCGCCAGAATTGGACAACGAAAAAGCTACATTGGCCATGGCCGCTTGATCAGCGGCAGGAGCGTCATCTTTCCTGGCAGTCACCGTGCCGGCCCTTGTGATATCGGATGGTGACCGCTGCCAGTTGGAAGAACTGCTCGCACTGCCGGCCGTTTCCTTGCTTCGCCCTACGAATGCCTTGCTGGACCTATGGATGTTGGCTCGCTGCCGACTCTTGCTTGGTACCGGATCCTCCACATTTTCTGCCTGGGCGGCCTTTCTTGGACAACAGACCGCGATGACGGCTCCCGGAAAACCGATGACGAATTGGGGCTTGGAACCCCAACGTGGGCAGCTGATTGGGGTGTTTAATCCACGAAAACCCGATGATTCTGTGATTGAAGCGATGCTTGGCTCACTACAGACAGCGCCGGGTTTTCTGGCTTGAGTTCGACAGTTCAAGGCTGTTTACTATGATCAAGTCTGAACCGATAATGCTAGCCTCCAGGTCAGTCAATTCAACATCCAGTGTGGCATTGATGTGCTAAGCAAAAGTTACCCATATCGGCTTACTAGTTTAGATTGAAATCAAGATTGATGGCCATGTGCTTGGGAGTTGCCGCTCTCTGCCTATTTGCATCATTAGACAGGCCCTTGCATTGCTAAGAGGAATGCAAGGGCCTGCTTCTATTTGGTTCAGTGAGAAATGGCGTTTAGGCCAAAATCTGGGCCACCATTGTCAGTCAGCACAAGTTGAATCGAATTGAGTGTAAGTGCGGAATACCCTTATAAAACCACAATAGAGCCTTTTGCAGTTTCTTCCCTGCATATTGTTTCCAGCTCCGCTTTCTGTGCCTCTTGTGCATACATCAAAGTGGGAGGAGCCAAGAATGAACCCAAACTCAGCCCCACCAGGATCAGTACGAATGGATCGCCATACACCCCGCTGGCGGCCATGAAGAAGGGCACATTGGCCAGGGCAAAGGAGACCAAGCCCATGTAAAGGTTGGCACTAGACGGTTCAAAATTGCGCATCAGGCCGACGTTGCGTACAAGAAGCCGAGAGAACTGAACAAAAATCAAAAGCAATACCACCACGCCTGGCACACCCAGTTCGCTGATCAGCTTGCCCACTCCAGACTCGCTCACCCAAGGGTTGGCCACTTGGCCTGCTGCATTGAGACCAAGCTGACCTGTCTGGGCCAAGGCTCCGGCACCAAGACCAATGACCTGAGAGTTTTCGATCGCTGGCCAGATGGCATTGATCCCCAAGCTGCTAAAGCGCTCCCACAAATCACCTGGGATCGTGGAAGCACGCCAGAAGAAGGGATTGAGGTCGACAAGTAGATTGGGGAACAGGGCCAACATTCCCAGCGTGCCAAGGCCGATGGGCACGAGCACACCAGTGAGGATGCGGTCGCGCATGCGAGTGTCGCCGCGCAGGATCTGTAGCAATAGCATCACCAGCACAAAGATCACGACAAGCACCAGTGCTTTTCGGCGGCCTGTGAGCAGGGTGAGGAAGGTGCACACCAGGACACCTAAACCATAAATGTTGTTGGTGGAACGGCTGGGGCTTGACCAGCCATAGACCATCAGCAAGCAGGCCGCGGTGGCCAGATGCATCGCCGCCAGCTCGCTGCTGCGCCAAAGACCGGATGCGCCTTGCTGGCTGATCGAGCCATCAGCAGTGGAGAAGTGGATCAGGATCCCTCCCCCCACTTCGCTGAGAAGGTTGCCCCATTCCACACCTTGGTGGGTAAGCCAGACGCTGAACGACCATGGAACAGAAAACAACAGATAGATGCCAACCACGCGTCGCAGGGTTGCCGGCGCGAGACCGAGCTGATAGCCCATCCATAGGCCGAGCAGAGGAGCAAGGTAAAAACCCACACCAATCATCGTGAGCGTGGGTTGGCCGAAGCGCAGCAGAGAGTTGAAAGCCTGGAAGCCAAGAATTCCCAGGAACACAGGCACCAGAGCTGCCAGCTCCTTGCTGCCGAAGAACATCCAACTCAATTGAAGGCTGCCTCGCCGCTTGAAGCAGAGCACAGTGGTGATGACGAAGAAGATGAGCACAATCCCCACCATCAGGCCCGGCTGTCCCTGGGTGATTTTGCGCAGGGGATCCTGCAAAAAACCCAAAGCAATCGTGATCGTCAAGGCCGAGCGCCAATCGGAGCTGAGCACCCACACCGCTAACGGCACTAGAAAAAGAGCAACCAGCATGAGACTCATAAGAAGCCCTCTCTTGGCGCAGTACAAAATACTTTTAACAACATAGCAAAGCCATCGCGTAGTAGCTTGTTAGATGAAACACAGAATACATAGCAAAGGATGGCTGGCGCTCATTAAATATGGCTAGCAAATAATGTATGCCTTTGGGCATTATCTGCTATGCCAATGCCGAGGAAACCATGTTGTCCTCTCAGGTCTTGATGTTTCGACTGATTAGTTTTGGTGGAGCCTTCATGAGTAATAATGCTTGAACAAGAGCCCGCAGTTCACCTATGAATTTTACCGGAATCCACCAGGGATGGCGCAAGTGAAAGCGTGTGCGAACTTCTCGAAATGGCTTTCGAAAAAGATACCAGAATCTATCCCAGCCCCGGCCACAACGCATGGCGTAGTAGCAGTCGCCTACGCCGTAACGGGGCGAGGCGCTGGTGAGATGGGACCCGCGCGAACGGGTTCCGCCGCTGGGGGAAGCCAGGTGGTGGATGGAAGCTTCGGGAGCGAAGCGAATAAGGCCGCCTGATGCCACCAGGCGTTTGGCAAATTCTGATTCGAAGCGTGCTGCTACTGGCGGTGGAAATTGCTCATCGAAACCACCGAGTTCTGTCGCTTCCTTTCGCTTAACGCTGAGGTTACAGGCGATCACGTTCTCGATCCAGACCGGCTCGGTGCCATTGAAGGCGAAATCAAGATCACGCCAAAGAACTGAACCGGTTGGACGATGTCTGTGGTATTCAGGAGACTCGCCCGGCTGTAGCACCTGTCCAACCACGGCCCAGGCTTCTGGCTGGCAGGCGTGGGTCTCTAGATGGCTGCTCAGCAACGTCGTTGAAGGAATGATGTCGTCGTCGAGATAAAGTATGATCTCACCATGGCCTTCAATTAGACCGCAATTCATAGCGCTGGTGAGATGTGGCTTGGGTAGCCGCAGCCAGCGCAGTTGGCCGTTGGCAACAAGTTCGCTGAGCTGCATTTCAGTTGCTTGCTCATGGTGCGGAGTCTGATCGATCAGCAGCAGCTCCGCTGTTGCTGATCCGAGGCGCGGTAGCGCTTTAATCAGGGGCAACAGGGCGTACACCGTATCCATCAGCACCTGTTCACGGTTGTAAGTGGGGATGACGATGCTTAGGTATGGAGATGGCATCGGGTGTTAGCAACTAGTTCGATTTTAAGTTCGCGCTAACCGTATAGACACGGCTGGCGATCAATGAGAAGGACCATGACCAAAAGGGCTATTGGTGAAATGAATTGTGATTCGTGAGGACTGCCTGCAGGAACAGCTGGTTATTTAATCTTGCTGCTTGGCCTTACGCTGGTAGAGAAACAAGGTTGCCAAAGAAATCACCGCAATCGGCTTTGTCTGTGATTTTCCGAAGAGAGCCAGAAGCTTCAATCATGTACAGATGGTAGTGAGAATAAGACAGTATTTCAAGAACCTGCGGCAATCTATTGGTTTGAATTTCTATCAATAATGCGTCAATGCGCTTGCCGTCGAGCAGCTTGCGCGCGCCAAGAAGAGCCTGAACTTCATGGCCTTCCATATCCAGCTTCCAGAGTCTTATTCTGTTGATATTGTGAGTTTCTGAGTAACTGTCAAGAGTTGTCAGCTCAATTTGCTCTTCTGCAAGTTGCGAGGATACATACCAATCGGTGCGCAAAGTTGAGCGACTCCCTGCCAGTCTAATCATGAGCTGTCGCTTGTGATCACTTAATCCAAGTGGTATCACGTTTACTTCCCAGTTTGGGTACTGCGTTAGGCAACTTTCGAGCCAGGCTCTCTCGCTGACAACTGGCTCAAAAGCAATGACTTCTACGCTTGGTAGGTATGCCAGGCTGACAACCATCTGGCCAATATTGGCTCCACTATCTACAAATAGTCCGCCAGTGGATAACCAGCTTTTGATCCATTCCATCTGAAGCGGGCCTTCATAGTCTCCATAAACTAGCCAGCGATGAGTTACTTCCGTAAGGTCTAGCTTCCACACGAATCCATTGGAGAGACTTACTGTGGCAACACCGAGGCTTGAAAGTTTTTGGCCATAGATGCGCTCTAAAAAACCTAGTTTTCGCGGCAGGGGAAGGGCGCGAAGAAATGCGAGTCCAAATGGTAAGGTATTCATTATTCTTGGTTTGAGTTGTTAATCATTTTGATTGGATTTTTAGAGCTTGAATTTTGGGCAGCACGCAAGCAGTGTTTCTTGTCAAGGGTATTCAGTGATCAGCAGCTGATTGAGCAGCCGCTGAGGCGTGAGGCCACCAAGAGCAGGGCTTAGTCTCAATGGGCTACAGATCCTGCTTAGAAAGTCGGCAACGACACGTGGTACGTACGTTGCCCTGTTCCTGCAAAGCAATTGGCCGTTGACTTCTGGTCATAGGAGAGCCCCGCCATTGATTGACATCAGCGCACTCCCCAGTGCGTTGGACTTTCTGGTGGCCAGGGATGGTGATTGCATGATTGGGATACCGTTGACCTTACGACCCTGATAAGCTCGAACTTCCTGGTGAGTTGAATATCTTGCTGGCACTACATCCTTAGGGCGTAGAAGTTCAATGGCAGCAAGTTCGGAAGATTGTTTTGTATCTTAATCGAGCGCCCTGAAAAGCCAGTTTAGGCATCAATGGTTAGGCCACTAAAACTGTGAAAGCTTGAATTAATGTGGCGGTAAACTGAAGAACTTATCGAAACCGTTGAGGCCATTTCAAGAAGAGATAAAGCCAGGGGGGAGACGCGCGAGCTTGGCTCCTTCGGTTGCTGCGAATGTCCCCTTCATCTGATTGAAGGGATTTCAAGAGATCACCGAGATCTCCAGGCACATAGGCCAACGAAGGCCAATCAGTTTCATTGAGCGGATGAAAATCTCGGACGTAGGGTTCATTGTAACGGCCTATAGACATCCAAAGCTTTAGATATTTGTCTGTGTCTAATTCATTACTGTGACCCCAGCCCATGAGCTTTGTATTCAGTCCTTGATGGCTTCGTGCCCAGCTTTGGTGCAGGAGGAGCGAGTCACTACAGATCGACAACCGGCCATCTTCGTTGCTGCGCCGATGGAAACGATAGTTGGGCTGATTGGTTGCAATCGGTGGAGTGATCTCACTGGGGGGGGGCAATGAGAAAATACCCCTCTTCAGCTTATTTGAACAGGGTTTCCCAGGTGGGATAGACATCAATCGCCTGTTTTGGAAACTTCAGTTCCAGGCAATGGAGAAAGGCAAGAAATGAACTGAAATCTGCAAAGTATTCATCCGAGTCAACCTGACCATGCCAACCTTGATGGGCCAGATCATGGACGCTTCTGATCCACTTCAATGGCTTCGGTTTGCTGCTTATCTTTGTTATTCCTAAGGTTTCGAAACAGCTTGAGCAACGTGAGTGGCTGCCTCAGGCTTAGACCGCTTTTCTGATGGTGAAGCCTTAAGTTGTGGTAGCGCTGCTCCCCCAGGTTGACAGCCACCAGTTGAAGGGTTCGATAGCGAAGCAAGGATAGCCCGTTGCTGAAAAAGCTCCCCTTGGCTTTAGGCTGAGACATCGCCGCTTCCCGGCTGATTTGGGTCAATATTTCCTGTATTGAATCAGGCAATCCTTCAGGGGATAAGGTGATTCCAGCAAAATACAGGTCACAGCTCTCTCGATTCTCAGAAAAAGTGTAAGTCGCTAAAGATCCGAGTAAGCCTGTCTTGACAAAGTCTGAAGGTGAAAGATTGCTGTAATAATCATCACCTAGTGCTGTGGCTGTCAGGGAGCCACTGATCGAAGTTCGTGATGTTCCGTGCTCCGGTCTAGCCAGCCCGGCGCAGGTAACCAGCAACGTGCCTCCTGGCCTGCACATACGGATCATATTGGCCAGGGTTTCACGCCAGAACTGATTATGCTCAAAACATTCGGTGGAGATCACCACATCAAAGGAGTTTGTGGGGAATTCAGCGTCTTGACCAGGGCACACATGATCAACACCTGGTCCTTGGCTCACATCAATTCCGATATACGTTGCATTCGGGAAGAGATAGCGGTATCCGCCCCCACAGCCAGCCCAGCTGCCAACCTCAAGCACCCGACTGGACTCTGCAGCGCCTGGGATATTTTCAACGCAAAGCGCTATGAACTTGGTTTGTTGCTCGTGAGCCACTAATTCTTAGCCTCAACAAAGAACTTTATCTGCCCCGGTAGCGGCCTGTATCGGTCTTGCGGCCACTTAAGCGTGCGGTAGGTGAATAACCATGCCCGAAGCCCCAAAACAGAAACCAATGCCCGAATCCAACGATTGGGTTCACTGCTTTTATCGGGCCGAAAAACGGGATCCAATTTGTGGATGCGAACCAGCACTTCGCGACAAGTCAGCCTGTCGAATCTGGAGAAGCAGCGCAGACCCGTATAGAGCTGGCGAACCAGCAGGCGTGCTCGCTCGGGTGTGAGGCTCCCAGTGGCCAGAAGCCGATCCATCACATCGCTGTACACATGATTCCTGATGTAAACCGCTTCAACAAAACTCATCGGGTTGTCCTTTTGACGGCCTTGTATCGAGTCGCTGTGCAGCCGCCAGAAGTAACTCACGTGATCAAGGCGGATGATTGTTCCACCACGCAGGGCATTTCGGCAAAACCAGTCGAAGTCATCATTGATGGTGCAGCAAGGATCCCAGCGTTGATCGACGATGTAGCTGCGCCTGTAAAGTACACCTGCGGTGTAGGGAACCTTTTCCCCCTGCAGGATTGCCTCGATCAGTCTCTCGGGTGCTGGAGGAACGAATACCCGGCGGCTGCCCTCCATGAAGGAGCCGGCAGGATCCACCTGGACGTCCCCCCAGCGGCACATCACCATGTCTGCTGCTGTGGCCTCTGCTGCTGCCACCTCCAAGGCAAGGGTTCCCGGTTCAAGCAGGTCGTCGTGATCGAGGAATTTCACATAAGTGCCATGCGCCTGCTGCAGGCCTGTGTTTCGCCCGTGGGCCCCGGAACCGCTGTTTTTGGGTTGCCTGATCAGCTGCAATTGAGGGTAGCGATCGGCCACACGAAGCGGTGTGTCGTCGCTTGAGGCGTCATCCACCACTATCAGCTCCAAGTTCACATCGCTCTGCTCAAGGCAGGAAGCAATGGCTTCCAAGAGCCAGTCACCACCGTTGTAGGTGGGGATGACCACCGTGACTTGTGCTGCTATCTGTGCTGTTGCCGTCATTCTGGCCAACGACCGGTACGAGCGAAATGGGCAAAGCGTGCCCCCATGGAAGGCCCCAATAGCCTGCTGATGAGGCCATACTGGCGGATTAAATTGCCGTTGCCTGGAGAGCTGAGCTCGGCCAGCTGAAGAAGTCTGTTGCCCCTAACTCCGTCGCCCAGCTGATGCAATAGCCGCGCTCGAACGAAACATTCGTCGCTGAATTGTTGCCATTGCGGCGCCTCTAAAGATACATCGGCCAGCAGGGCAGCAGCGTAGAGGCGTGGGTAGAAGATTGCAGCATCGCGCAGGGCCGCCAGCCCTGGGCCCCGGGTGACTCGATTGTCTGATTCATGGTCTACCTGGACAGAGACGGTGCTGCCGCAGTGGATCAGTCTTGGCTTGAGAGCGCCCATGCGCGCCTCCAGGTCCCAGTCTTCAGGGCGGAATGGGGGCCAGGGACCAGCGGCGTCGCTGATCCAACGGCGGAATAGGGGTGTGTGGGTATGCCACCAGCGCTCCACCAACAGCAGTGGGAACAGGTGGTCGATCTTCTGGGCTGTGCGGCGGCTGGGGTTTTCCAACACGCGGCCGTCCACATGCACATGACGTGAGGTGCCGTAAGCGATGGCGCATTCGGGATGGGCCTCCAGTGCGGCTACCTGATCGGAGAACTTATTGCTCAGCAGGAGATCATCGCTATCGAGATACTGGATGAAACCGCCGCGCGCGGCCAGGCGTCCAGTTTCACGGGCGAGGCCTGCACCAGCGTTGGCCTGGTGTATCACCCGGATCTCTTCGCCATGGCCAGCAGCAAGCCCTGCCAAGACGGTGGGGGTGTGGTCAGTGGAGCCATCGTCGACCAATAGAATTTCAATTGGCCGATGGCTTTGGGCCAGTACCGATTCAACTGCCCGAGCAACCATCTCTGGCCTGTTGTAAACGGGGATGATTGTGGAGACAAGGTTGTTTGTCATTCAGCTCAGTTGTGCCTCGTTAAGGCAAGGAAAAACCGAAGAGATACAGCCAAAGCTAAGATTTTTTGGCAACAAATCCGATTGAACCAGCACGATGCAATGCGTCAATTTGGCGTGCCTTTAGAGGCAATTTGGCTTTTTGCGGCGAAAGTTGCGGGAAGGCCACATGCAAGCGATGCAGGCTCGAGAGGGCTTTGCGAATCACTTTTGGATACCTTCCCATCCTCGCCAGCGATGCAATGGTGTCGATCGCGGCCCAAAGGCGTAGTGTTTCTAGTTCTGGATTCGCACCAAAGAGCGATAGCAACCCCCAAGCCGTGTGGTGAAAATACGAAGCATGGAATGGCTCACCCTGGGACACCGTTCCTAGATAGATCCCACCAGGTTTGAGTACACGCACGATTTCTCTTAGCGCAACTGTGGGGTCGCGGAGATGCTCAAGAACAGCGTAAGACAACACAGCATCAAAAACCTGATCCTTGAAGGGCAGGCTATGGGCATCCACGAGCAGATCAGCCGCTGAGGAATCCACGTCAACGCCGATGTATCGAAAACTCAGTGATTCAATTGGCTGTTGTTGATCGCCTGGGCCACAACCCAGATCCAGCACTGTGGCACCGGGCTTGAGTCTAACCATCAACTCGGAGAGAAAGGCGTTGGAATCCCGTGCGGCGCTTGGACCTGTGTAGTTGATCGGCGGCGGACCTGTGTCGATGATCCCCAGCAACTGGTCAGGGTCTGTGGGTGTAAGGCGTTGATGGGTGATCAGCACATCGCGTGGCGATACGGGTTGGAGGCTACGCTTGTTCTCTGAGCACCAGCTGCACTCTGTGCACCGAAACCCCTGGGAATAGGTGGTGAGGTTTGATGCACAATCGGGACAGCAGATGATTTCTTCCATCCAGGGGAGTTCTTGTCTTGTCAAGGTTGCGATCACAAGTGTGGCTGCTTTGCGGATAGAAGTTGGTTGATCTGGGTGTGTAAGGCATCACCGCAGGCCGCCCAGCTGAACCGTGAGGCCTGATGGGCATGGGCCATCGCTCCCAGCCTTGCCAGCTCGGCTGGCTCTTCGGCAAGGTGCCTGAGTGCCTGCGCCAGCTCTGTTGGGTTGTCGGGCCTGATGAGAACGCCTGCAGCACCATCATCCAGAAGAAACGGCAGACCGCCCACACGCGTTCCCACGATGGCGCGGCCAGCTGCCATGGCCTCCAACGCCACCGTGGGCAACGGGTCGCTGCGCGAGGGAATCACCACCACATCGGCCCAGCGGTAGTGATGACCGAGTTCCAGCCGGGGTACGAGCGTGCGCACATCCGGCTTGCCGGGCCCTTTGGGGATGGTGCCGCAAAGGCGGTTGAACTCACCCAGCCAGGCGGGTGCCACCGGGCCGATCAGTCGCAACTGCCCATGCCAGCCCTGCTGCATCAGCTGCCGCCAGGCTTCCAGAAGCACATCCACTCCCTTGACTGGCTCGATGCGGCCGACGAACAGCACCCGCAGATCACGACCCGCGGCTAACGGCGCTGCCCAATCGGAATCGAGGCCAATGTCAGCCGGATCGATGCCATTGGGAATCAGGGCCAGCCGCTGCGGTGATGCACCGCCGCGCTCGGCCCAGTCGCGCATGGTGGGCGAGAGGGCCACAATTAAATCGACCTGTCGGTAGGCCAGGGGAGTGGTGCGCCGGTAGAGCCAGGTGAGACCAGGCTCGTAGGTGCCGGGGGGCCGCTCGAAGATGTCGCCATGACACACCATGGCCAGCTGAGCACCGCTCAGCCAGCGGAAGGGAAGGGCCGCCAGGGCCGCCACCGGATGGCTGTGGCAAAGGACCAGATCAACCGGGCAGCGGCGATGCAACCGCAGCAGCGCAAACAGGGACACCAGGTCGAAGGCCACCTCCGCGGGGAGATGACAAAAGCGGCGCAACCAGCGGAACTGGGGGGGCCGCAGCTCAAGCCACTGGTTCCAGCCAGCTTCGGCCATGGCTGGCTGGGCACGGTCGCTCACCAGCGTCACCTGCGCCCAGGCCGAGAGCAGGCGCGCCTGCCGCAGGGCCACAGCGCCAACGCTGCCGGCTCCCCCCACCCCGGCGCAAAGCACCACCAGATGGGGCCGGGCCGGCCGGATCGCTTGTTGCCGCAAAGCCAGGCTCTGGAGCAGGCGCAGCCAGCTCAGCAGCCGCCAGGGAGCCAATTGCACCGCCCGACGCAGGTAAGGCCGGCAGCGACGGTCGCTCCGACGGCGCAACGCCTCGCCGATGAAGTGTTCACCATCACCGCGGCGGATCAGAGCCTCAAGCCAGGGCCTGGGGCCGCGCCAAGCCGAGGATTGGCGATTGGGGCGGATCGCGGCTGCGCGGGCCAGCACCGGGGCTTCGCTGCGGCCTTCTCGGCGAGTGCCATAGGCCTCGAGGCAGCAGCGGGCCAAGCGGCGCTGCTCGCGCCAGTGGCGGGAGGAAAGGCCATTTTCAGCCAGCCGGACCCGGGTCAGGATCTCGGGGACGATCCAGTAGCTGCCTTCGCCCGCGAGGCGATACCAAAGATCCCAGTCTTGGGCGAAATAGAATTGGGATCGGTAACCACCGACCCGTTCGTAGGCGTCGCGGCGGAATAACACTGAGCCATGATGCGGCACATCGCCAGACAGTCCCTGCTCCGGAGGCAGCTGATCAATCCGCAACGGCTGCTCAGCGTTCGGTGCGCCGCACGCCACCCAGAGCGGCTCCCAGCGGGGGCCATGGATGGCCACGTGGGAACTGACCAGTACGCAATCGGGCCAGCGGCGCAACACCTCCAGCTGGCGCAGCAGCCGCTGGGGAGCCATCCGGTCACCCACATCAATGCGGGCGATGGCCGCCGCCCGCGCCTGGGTGCAGCCGCTGATCAGAGCGTGGGTGAGCCCAGCATGGGGGACCGCCAGCAGCCGCAGACGGGGATCCAGGTGGCTGCGTTCCTGCAGCGAAGCCTGTAGCTCTGCAGGCAAGGGTCCATCACAGACCAGCACACACTCGAGATCGACACCCTCCTGTGAGAGCACGCTATCGAGAGTGTCTACGAGCCATTCGCTATCTCCATGACAAGCCAGAACTGCACTCACCTCCGGCACGGAGCTGTTCATGAATTAGCCACTCCTGAGGATTTCAAGCTCTAAGGAGGCTGTTGCACAAAGATCGCCAACAGCCTCCTACCCCCAGGAACGTTCGGGGCTATTAGCAATGACGACTGCAAGGTGATCTGGCAGCGACGTTAAGACCGGATAATTTCGCAGTGATAACGCAGACCAAGGAGCGAATGCAGAGCTAATGGCTTTTGGAGTTACAGCAAGCATAAACTTACAGGCCTGGACATAACTTGAAATCATAGGTGACAAATCGCCTCCAAATGAATACTCAAGAGAATCAACGACCTCGCCGCCCACAGCACTGGCCAAGTGAGATAAAGATCTTCTAGAAAAGAATGAGACATGTTCGGCAAACGAAGCATACCAATAATTCGATCGCGCAATCCGAGCCAAATGGTATTCCATATTACCAGTCGCAATGATAACAACTCCCCTTGCAGATAGGTGCTCCACAACTGAAGCCATCCACTCAAGCGGTCGTGAAATATGCTCAATTACATCAACCGAAATAATGCAGTCAAACTTGCTTGATGCGTAAACTTGCTCAATTGTCTCAGCCAATACGTTGATACCTCGCTTATCCGCGCACCGTGAAGCCATAGCTGATGGCTCCACGCCATACTTGGCCCAGGAGCGATCCCACGTCGACAGCATTGCGCCATTGCTACAACCAACATCGAGAATACGGCGGCCTGGAGAGTATTTCTTGGCTAGATTCTCAAGCTTAATCCAAAGGCTACGCGGTGATACCGGTGTGGCTGAAGATAAATCTACTCGATCAGAAGAAACTCTGTAGCATTAACGAAGCTCATTGCTTTGGATTTGAGGATTTTTAAGAATAAATCCACAATCATGACATTTATAGAGAAAGAATGGAAGCAATGCGCTCTTTAGTCGAATTCCCGCCACACTCTTGATTGAGTGATTGGCAGGCCCACCCCATTTACGCATATTATTATCCGAATGACATGGTGGACAATTCATGACATAGCTCTATGCTTCCTAGGCTAGCAATTACTTGTCGACTTGATTTAAATGGTCTAAAACTAAACTCATCATCGATTGATCAGGGGTTTCGCGTGGGTTGACGCTAGCCACAACTTGATCCTTAGAGTTTGAGAGACCGTAATTGGAAAACGGATGGCCTGGCGCCGTAAGAACATCTGAATAGCCCAGAAATGCAGCAAAGGCAGAAAAAGTGGAGGAACCTGAACCAAGAATTAAACGACTTTTTGCAAGAGCAAAAAGATCAACTACAGCACTTGAACCTCTTCCCAGGTATACACCTGGCAGATTTAAAAGAGGTTCCAATTGATGGGCTGAGCCGTCTGAGAATAATACTGCAGGAACATCCCAGTTAGCATGACGACGGAACAAGAGCAGAGTTTCTACGAACCAATTGATTGGAGTTTGCTGCAGCCATCCTGTTCGAATAAAACCATCGGATCCAAGCTCTGGTTTTTTAAAACCATCTCCACATCGAATGTGAATGCCAATATGAGGTGTCGAAATCTGATCAGCTTCTACTTGGAGCGATGGCCTTAAAGAGAGCTTAAGCTCATCCACAATCCTGGCTCGATATGGCTCATAGGGAGTAAAGGTATAGCCACTTTTTGAAAAGAGATATAAGCAATCTGCTTCGCATTGCCGCTCATCCATAAACGACATTAAGCTACAATGAACACGATCGAAAAAAAAGGTAGAGGCGATACCCCGCGCATAGCCGACATCTGGGCTAACTGCACCAAAGGTGTTGCAGTAGTCAATGGATGGAGGCTGCAATACACCTGTTCTTAAAAATTTTCTTATTGAAGCGCCAATTGCCAGTCTAGTCCATCGAGGTGAGATAAATCTTGCGCCAGTACGGTAGCTAAAGACTTTAGTATCGCACCAATGGAAAAGTCGATTTCCAAGGCCAGTACCTAAAGGAAATACCGGGAGAGCGTATGAGTCACTCACTTCAAAGAACCTTCCTGCTTACCGCCGTATATCAAAGTATGCTCCCTGATGGAATAAGCATGCATTATGGGAGTGAGGCTGCAGTAAGGCATTACATTGGCTTGAAAGTATCGCAAGCTAGGCAATCTGGAAACACCCATACAACAATTCACCAATACGAACTCGAAATCCAGGTCTTGCTAAGCCAGGACCTACCACGCTCACTCCTCGAAGAGTGGCGCTTATAGCCGCAGCGCTTCACATGCCTGCGGCAGATCACGCTGAAACCAACGGGAGCGGCGCAAGCCTGGAAGCCGGCGTGCCAGGCCATAGAGCAGGATCGAGCCCCGATGCCGCTGCGCCGTGTGCAGCGCCAGCTTCATCAGCGGCTCCGCCAGCTCGGGAGTACCGAGGGCATCAAGCTGCCGTGCTGTGAACAGACACCAACGGGAGAAGTGCTGCATTTCTGGCGCGTCCGCGGGCACCCCAGCCAACACCGCACAGGCGTGCAACCTCGGCAGGAAGTGGGCTTCATCACGCAGAAATGCAGCCGGCGGGCCGGCAGACACCCGATCAGGCGAGGGGTAGTGGCACTGCACTGACACCGTGGCGTCGCAATGGATGAGACGAGGATTCAAAACGGCCATGCGGGCCTCAAGGTCCCAGTCTTCTGGGCGGAAATCCGGCCAGGGCCCGGCGGCATCTGAAATCCAGCGACAAAACAGCGGTGTGTGGGTGTGCCACCAACGCTCCACCAGCAGGCGGGGGAAGAGGAAGTCGACCCGCTCGGCAGTTCCACGACTTTCAGCAGCTAAAACTGTGCCCACGTCGTCGAAGACCATCGAGGTGCCGTAGGCGATGGCACATTCCGGATGAGCCTGCAAAGCTGCCACCTGAAGGGCGAACTTGTCGGGCAGCAGCCAGTCGTCGCTGTCGAGATACTGAATGAACTCACCCCGGGCAGCCTGGCGGCCGTGCTCTCGGGCGGCGCCGGGGCCGGCATTGACCTGATGGAACACCCGAATCTCAGCCGGATGGCTCTGGGCCAGCTGGCTCAGCACAGTGGGAGTGGTGTCAGTAGAGCCGTCGTCGACGATCAGGATCTCGATCGGGCGGTAGGTCTGCTCAAGCACGCTCCGCACAGCCCGCACCAGCGCTGTTGGCCGGTTGTAGACGGGGATGATCGTGGATACCAGCCCCGATGGCACCGTAGCGGTATCAGCCATGTTGGACCCAGGCCAAAGCAGCCTGAAACTGATCGATGCTGTGGCCGGCATCATGGGCCTCACCCACCAGC
>Ga0307929_1000797_pt1 | contig 28156 bp, 18 predicted proteins | sample AceLakmetage1330_FD_203160 | JGI IMG/M metagenome (GOLD analysis project Ga0307929, IMG submission 203160) | Saline water microbial communities from Ace Lake, Antarctica - #1330 | ecosystem: Environmental > Aquatic > Non-marine Saline and Alkaline > Saline | place: Antarctica: Ace Lake...
GGACCTGACGGCTCAGCGCCTTGACCGGCTCATACTCGAAATAGCCTTTTCGGTTATCGTCGTCGGCAGTGCGGTTGTCGTCGGTCAGCGCGGCGAGGCCGCCGGCGGTGAGCATCTGCATCATCATGGAGGTGCCGGAGCGCGGCATGCCGGAAACCAGTACGACGGTCTCGTCGAGCGAACCGGTCATTTCCGGAACGGCATCGCTGTGAACGGGAAGCATTTCTTCATCGGAGGCGAGCACTCCTTTGCGCGGCGGGTGAATTTTAGGAATCCACTCTCCGGATTTCATCGCTTTAGCCTGCTTGCGAGCGGCTTTGGCGCGCGCACGGTAGTCGTCGGCTTTTTCCAAATCGTGGAAGCGGTTTTTATGAATAAATGCTAGCCGGTCGAGCGCGACGGGGAAGTTGGGGTTCTGCGCCAGCGCCACGTTAAGCGCCTCAATGGCGGGGACGAGTCGCCCCATCCGGTGGAGCGCGGTGCCGAGCAGATAGTGAGCAATCGGCATATCATATTTCAGGCCGATCGCATTGAGCGCTTCGCCTGCCGCCTGCATATTCTGCCGGCGTTTTAGATAGGAACGACACAGCCCCAGATGCGTTTCCGCATTGACCGGATCGATCACCTGCGCCGCTTTGAACGCGTCCTCCGCCTCTTCATAGCGTTTAAGCTGAAGCAGGGCCTTTCCTTTAAGTAGTAATAGGCTCGGCACATCCTTTTTCATTTTTTCGGCATTCTCAATGTGAAGAAGCGCATTCTCGGCATCCTCCTCAGAAAGGAACTGTTCGGCCATGGCATATTCAAATGCAAACGGATTCATTCCGGCTTTACCGCGCAGACGGCGGAGCTTGTGCTTCTCTTTATCGCTTAGATCCTCGAACTTGGTGTCCTTATGTTCCTCCTGCCACGTCTTGAGCTCTTCCCGTGATTTTTTTGCAATCTTCTGCTTGCGCTCAAAGGTGGCGAGCAGATGTTTTCGGGCTTCTTCGGTTTGACCAAGCGCGCGGTAGCAGCTGATCAGATGCAGATCAAAACGGAACTCCTCGGGCCACTCCCGGGCCAGCTCTTTCAAAATTGGAACGGCTTCAATGTGCAAATTGGCGCTCATGTAAGAACGAGCCTTGTTGTAGTCGAGCTCGCGTACGGTCTCCTTGACCGCCTGCCCGGTGTCTTCATTCGGCGGGTCGATATAACCGAGCGCGACGAGCTGATCCATCGACTCTTTGGCTTCCATTGGATCGATCACCATATCGGCCGGATGCGCACCGTCCTCCCCTTCCACATTGTCCCAGCTGTCGATCCATTCCACCTCACGGCCGTCGTCGAACGCGTTGACCAGCGGGCGGCCGTCCATGTCTTTGCCGACGGGCAACCCCATCGCATGAAGCACGGTCGGGGTAATGTCGAGCAGGCTCGCACCATAAATGCGTTCGTCGTGTTTGACGCCCGGCCCGGCCATCACAAAAATGCCGTGGTCGCGGTGCTGCACCGCCGGCCCGGCCGGCTCGATTGGAATCGAGGACGGACGCAAATGGTCGGGATGAAACCCGTGGTCGGAGCAAAGAATGATCGTCGTCTCTTCGCCCGCGAGCGCAACCAGTGCGCCGAGCATCATATCGTGATAGCGGTACCCGCTCTCCACGACGCCTTTATAAATTTCAAAGTCCTCATCCGAAACATCCGCCATCTTCGGTGGATGGTAGCGCATAAAGGCGTGACCAAAATGGTCGATTGCATCGTAATAGACACACATCAGCTCCCACGGCTCAAGTTGCATCACCGCCGTGGCGGCGGCATGAACGCTAGAGCACTCGGCGATAATTTTGGCGACAGACTCTAGCCGCTTGTCTTTGTCCTGATCGATTTTACCAAACTCTGGAACAAACGGTCCGACGTGCGCGGCAGTCAGCTCCGCGGGATGAATGCGGTATGGCGCAATCTTTTCCGCTAACTCCGGCGGATGAATGGCTCCCTTGCGCATCGGCCATGGGTCATTGAGATTGCCAGCAACTTTCTGAAAATGGTTGGAAATCATCACCCCGTCGATCGGCTCGGCTGGATGCGAGGGCCACCAACCGATGACATTGGCCTTTTTACCCTCTAGGTTGGCGATGTTCCAAAGCGCACGGGTTTTGCGTGCCAAGTTCGTGATCGGCTGAACGCCGTCGCCATTCGGAGCCGGCTCGGAGAAACCGAGGATACCATGCTTAAAGGGGCGCTTGCCGGTGGCGATGGTCGTCCAGAGCATCGGCGAAAGCACCGGATAAAGCGTGGTGATGTTTCCCATCACCCCGCGCTCAACCAGCTTTTGCAGGTTGGGCATTTTGCCCTCGTCCATCAGCGGCGTGATGACTTTCCAGTCCGCCGCGTCCCATCCGACTAGTAAAATATTTGACATTCGTCCTTTGTCTCAAAAAAAGAGGAAAAGAAATACTACAATCTTCCAGAGATTGGAAAACCAGAACCCGGACCGGCACTCCTTTTATTTGTAGTTCTCGGGGTGAACGCCGAGCTTTTTGATGCGGTAGTTGATGATCCGCTGGGTGGTATGGAGATGCCGCGCGCTGGCCGCCGCGTTACCGCGGTGTTTCTTGAGCGCATCGATGATGATCTCTTTTTCGTAGCTCTCCACCAGCGTAGTCAGATCGGCCCCATCGGTGGAAAGAATCGCAGTTTGTGTCTCATCCCCGGTTTGGAGCGATGGCGGCAGGTTATAGCCGTGAATTACATTATCAGCAGCTGTCAGCACCGCGCGCTCCACACAGTTTTCGAGTTCGCGAACGTTCCCCGGCCAGTGATACGCCATCATCATGTTGATGGCCGATGTCGAAATCCGTTTGATGTCTTTTTCGTACATTCCGCTGTATTTCTGAAGGAAGTGATCGGTCAGCAACATGATATCGCTGCGCCGCTTGCGCAGCGGCGGAAGAATGATCGGGAAAACGTTGAGGCGATAATAGAGGTCGTCGCGAAAGGTGCCTTTTGCCATTTCCTCTTCCAGGTTTCGGCTGGTCGCGGCAAGCACCCGCACATTAATGGCAACGCTTTCCGAACTGCCGACGCGCTCAATGGTTCTTTCCTGCAGTACCCGCAATAAACGCACCTGAACGGCGGGAGAAATATCGCCGATCTCGTCCAGGAACAATGTTCCGCCGTTGGCCATCTCAAAGCGACCCTTTCGTTGCTGGGTCGCGCCGGTAAAGGCTCCTTTTTCGTGACCGAAGAGTTCGCTCTCAATCAGGTTCTCGGGCAGCGCGGCGCAGTTGACGCTCACAAAGGCATTGTTGCGACGCTCGCCGCCATAGTGAACCGCACGGGCCACCAGCTCTTTGCCAGTTCCCGATTCCCCGCGGATGAGCACGGTCGCCGTGCTGTCAGCGACCTGCACAATCTGTTCATACACATTACGCATCGCCCCGCAGTTCCCGATGATGTTGTGCATCTGATAGCGATCGCCCAGCTGACGGCGAAGCCGCTCGTTTTCAGAAATTAAACCGGCCCGCTCCTCAATCTCTTCGCGAATACCCGCGACCGCTTCCGCCAGAATATTGGCCACCAGCTCAAGGAAGCGCTGATAGCGCTGAAGTTCTTCTTCATCGGCTGCAATCGACAGATCCATACTCATCGTTCCGACAATCTGCTTCTGATGAACAATCGGAACACAAATGAATGCCGTCGGTTTATCAGCGCGGGACTGCGTCAGGTTGAGGAACCGCGGATCTTTGCTGATATCAGGAACCAGTGCGGAGCGACCGGTCTGCGCCACTCGACCCGTAATTCCCTCGCCCAGTTTATACTGTCCGAGCTGTTTTTCCTCTTCGGTCAATCCGCGCGAGGCCTCAATCACAAACGTATCGGTGTCCGGCTTGAGAAGGGTCAGCGTTCCACGCGAAACACCCAGCTCGGTTTCCATGATATCGAGGACCTCGGCCATCAATTCATGAACCGTGTGCGGACGCGTCGCCGCCGCCTGAGAAATCTGGTAGAGGATCTCGAGTTCTTTTTCGCCCTGAGTCATTTCAATAGCTCCTTTAGGATCAAAAATGGATTGTTATTGTGAAAAGTGACATTTTTGTACCAAACAGAGCCTTAAAGAACAAGGGATATTGGCAACTTTGCCGATCCCCCTACGCTTACTAGAGAAAAGGATACTCTTAAATACACGTTTAAACGTGTAAAATCTTAATTTTATAAATATATGGAATCCATGGTGTTATGAATTTAAATATAAAAAATTAGAACCCTTTAAAGGGTTGGAATGAAAATCCTGTACCCATCTGTTTTAGAAATGCTTACAGCATAATTTGACTGATCAGGCCTCTACAAGCATTTCGTTAATGCTGGCGGCGGCTTTACGACCCTCACCCATCGCCAAAATGACGGTGGCGGCACCCAAAACAATGTCGCCGCCGGCATAAATCCGGTCGAGTGAGGTTTTTCCATTTTCATCCGCGATGATGTTGCCCCACTTGTTGGTTTCAAGCCCGGGGGTGGTCTGGCGGATCAGCGGGTTGGAGTCGTTGCCGATGGCGACGATGACGGTATCGAGATCGATTTCGAATTCACTGCCCTCAATGGCAACCGGACGGCAGCGGCCGGAGTCATCGGGCTCGCCGAGTTCGTAGCGCAAACACTCGATGCCGCTCACCCACCCTTTTTCGTCGCTCAAAATCCGCTTTGGATTTTCAAGCAGATGGAAGATGACGCCCTCTTCTTTGGCGTGAGCCACTTCCTCGACACGGGCGGGCATTTCAATTTCGGTGCGACGATAAATTAGATAGACCTCTTTAGCACCGAGACGCACCGCGGTACGCGCCGCGTCCATCGCGACGTTGCCGCCGCCGAGCACCGCGACTTTTTCGGAATCAAAAATCGGCGTGGCCGCACGTTTTTTATCGTAGGCGCGCATGAGGTTCGACCGGGTCAAATATTCGTTAGCCGAGTAGACACCGACGAGATTTTCACCTTCGATATTCATGAAGCGCGGAAGCCCGGCGCCGGTGGCGATAAAAAGAGCGTCAAACCCGTCGTGTTCGAGCAGGTCGTTAATTTTTCGGGTGCGCCCGATCACAAAATTGGTCTGGAGATCGCAACCCATCGCGGTAAGCGTATCAATCTCTTTTTGAACGATCGCTTTGGGTAGACGGAATTCGGGAATGCCGTAGACCATTACGCCGCCGGGTTTGTGAAATGCTTCAAACAAGATCACGCTGTGTCCTTCGCGGCGGACGTCGGCAGCGACGGTGAGGCCGGCGGGACCGGTTCCGATAATGCCAACCTTTTTGCCGGTCTCGGGTTTTACAGCGGGCGTTTCGATCAGCCCCTGCTCGCGCTCCCAGTCGGCGACGTAACGTTCGAGGCGCCCAATGCTAACCGCTTGGTCGACGGACTTGAGTGATTTACCAACTGTACACGGTGCCTGACACTGCGTTTCCTGCGGACAAACACGGCCGCAAACGGCGGGAAGCAAGCTGCTTTCTTTAATGACGTCGATGGCCTTCTGGTTATCGCCATCAGCAATAGCCTGAATAAAGCCGGGAATATCAATGGCTACCGGACAACCGGCAATGCAGGGCGCGGTTTTGCACTGCAAACAGCGCTCCGCTTCGAGCTTCGCCTGCTCAGCGGTGTACCCAATCGCAACCTCTTCCATATTGGAACGACGCACGGCCGGATCCTGCGACGGCATTTCCTGCGCCGGAATCGCGATGCGGTCTTTGGGCTTCAGCGGTTCCGTACGCGCGGTAAGTTCTTCCAGAACGTTCTTTGCGTCGTCGGCCAGTTTTTCAGCGGGAATATAAGTCATAATGTTGTCCACGTTTGAGTTTATTATCGAGGTACAAGCGATTTGAATGTTGAATATCGAACAACGAACCGCCGAATGTCGAAGTAGAGAAATTGATCCACTTCGATATTCCTTATTCGTTATTCATTATTCTGCGGTTTATCTAGTCTGCAATGGTGGTTTTCGGCCTCCTGCTTTTTATAGGAGCTCAGGCGATTGATCATATTATCGAAATCAACAAGATGTCCGTCGAACTCGGGACCGTCTACGCAAACAAATTTGGTTTCGTCGCCGACGGTGACGCGGCAACCGCCGCACATGCCGGTGCCGTCCACCATAATGGTGTTGAGAGAAACCTGAGTCGGCACGGCATAGGGCCGCGTGGTTTCCGCGCAGAACTTCATCATGATCGGCGGGCCGATCGCAACGGCCAGTTCCGGTTTGGGTTCCTGTTCGCAAAGTTCTTTGAGCGGTTCGGTGACGAGGCACTTGCGCCCGTACGAGCCATCATCGGTACAGATGATCAGTTCGTCGGCAATGGCGCGCATTTCGTCTTCGAGGATCATCAGGTCCTTGTTGCGCGCGCCCATAATAATGACGACTTTATTGCCCGCGGCTTTCATCGCCTTCGCGATGGGGTGGAGCGGCGCAACACCAATTCCGCCGCCAACGCAAACGACCGTACCAACGTTTTCGACATGGGTCGGCATACCGAGCGGGCCGACCAGCGCGGCGACATCGTCGCCAACGTTCATTTCCGCCAGCTTCTTCGTCGTTTTACCGACGGCTTGAAAAATGATGGTAATGGAGCCTTCGTCCGGATCGGCGTCGGCGATAGTGAGCGGGATGCGTTCGCCGTAGTCCTCGCACAGTTGCAGGATAATAAACTGCCCGGCTTTACGTTCGCGGGCGATCAATGGCGCATCGAGCCGCATTTGAAATACGGTCTCGGACCACTGCTTTTTATCCAGAATTCGGCTCATCGTTTTGCACTCCCTATGACTAAAAAAATTCCCTCCCCGAAATGGAGGAGGGAAGTCAACCATTCGGCGGGCTGCTAACGCAACCCGCCGATCTGTTTTTTTTGGTTAAACAATGCCCTGGTCGAGCATCGCGTCGGCCACTTTCGTGAACCCAGCGATGTTTGCGCCCATGACATAGTTACCCGGCTGGCCATATTCCTCAGCGGCCGCGCGGGCTGCGTCGTGAATGCTGACCATGATACCGTTGAGCTTGCTGTCGACTTCTTCGCGCGTCCATTTCAGGCGCATCGAGTTCTGGCTCATTTCCAGACCGGACGTTGCCACGCCACCGGCGTTGGCTGCTTTACCCGGACCGTAGAGAATCTTCTTCTCAACGAAGAGCTCCACCGCTTCCGGTGTGCTCGGCATGTTAGCGCCTTCGCTGACGACGAAACAGCCGTTGTCCAGCAGGGTCTTCGCGTCTTCGCCGTTGATTTCGTTCTGCGTAGCACTCGGGAATGCGCAGGCGCACTTGACGCCCCACGGGCGCTGTCCTTCGAGATATTCGCAGCCGTACTTGTCGGCGTATTCTTTGATACGACCGCGCTTGACGTTTTTCAGCTCCATGACGAAGGCGAGTTTCTCCGCATCGATTCCAGCCGGATCATAGATCGTTCCGCCGGAGTCAGACAGGGTCACACATTTGCCGCCAAGCTCGGTGATCTTTTCGACGGTGTACTGCGCCACGTTACCGGAACCCGACACCGTACAAACTTTACCTTCAAAGGTATCGTTGCAGGTTTTGAGCATTTCTTCGGCGAAATAAACCGCGCCATAGCCGGTGGCTTCCGGACGAATCAGTGAGCCGCCCCAGCCGAGACCTTTACCCGTCAGGATGCCGGTGAACTCGTTGCGGATGCGCTTGTACTGCCCGAACATGAAACCAATTTCACGACCGCCAACACCAATGTCACCGGCGGGCACGTCTGTGTCCTGGCCAATGTGGCGCTGAAGCTCCGTCATAAAGGACTGGCAGAAGCTCATCACTTCGTTGTCCGACTTACCTTTAGGATCGAAGTCCGATCCACCTTTACCGCCGCCCATAGGGAGCGTGGTCAGGGAGTTTTTGAACACCTGTTCGAAACCGAGAAACTTCAGGATGCTCTGGTTCACCGTTGGGTGAAAACGCAGGCCGCCTTTATAGGGGCCGAGAGCGCTGTTAAATTCAAAACGGAAGCCGCGGTTGACCTGGGTTTTTCCCTGATCATCTCTCCACGGAACACGGAACATAAGTTGACGTTCGGGCTCAACGATGCGCTCGAGGATTCCAGCGGCTTCGTATTGCGGGTTCTTTTCCATTACGGGCTCTAACGAGTCCAGCACTTCGCGAACCGCCTGCAGAAATTCAACTTCCCCGGCGTTCCGCTGGGAGACTTTTTCCCATACGCGTTCTACATAACTCATAACGACTCCTTTTTCTTTCGTTAACCTAACTAGCGGCAACTCTTTGCCGCTGTTTCGACAAAGTCCTGCCGAAAATCGAACGGAATATATAGCTTAAAAGGATATAGGATGCAAAAGGTTTATTAAAAAGCTTGCAACAAATATATTTATCGGCAATTTTGCCGTTATTGGAGATTTTTCATGGATAAACGCGAAAAGAAGAAACTAGCCATTCTCGAAACCCTGCACCGCAGTAACGGAACACTCAGCAGTGCGAGTATCACCGAACTGCTCACCGCGCAGGATGTGGACATCAGCGAGCGCACCGTCCGCCTCTACCTCCAGGAGCTGGACAAAGAAGGCCTTACCGAAAACCGCGGCCGCCGCGGACGGGTCATCACCGACAAAGGCAAACGCGAGGCGGACACCTCCCGAGTCCTCGAGCGCATCGGCCTGCTTTCCGGAAAAATTGACGCCATGGCCTATCGTATGGATTTCGACCCCGCCCTCCGCCGCGGCTCCGTCGTCGTCAACGTTTCCTCTATTCCGCTCAAAGAATTCACCACCGAACGACGCGAACTCATCGAAAAAGTATTCTCTAAAGGCTACTCCATGGGCACGCTACTCGCCCTCTTCGGGCCGGGCGACGAAAACCTCGACGTCGAAATCCCCGAAGGCCACGTCGGCATTGGCACGGTCTGCTCCATCACCCTCAACGGTGTTTTGCTTCGCCGTGGCATCCCCACGTTCTCCCGCTTCGGCGGACTCATGGAACTGCGCGATGGCAACCCCACTCGCTTCGTCGACGTCATCCATTATGACGGCACCAGTATCGATCCGCTCGTCGTCTTCATCCGCAGCGGCATGGCTGACTACTGCGGCGCCATCACCACCGGCAACGGTCGCATCGGTGCCAGCTTCCGTGAATTCCCCGCCGACAGCATCGACGCCGTCCACAGCATCTCCGACCAGCTCGAAACCCTCGGGCTCGGCAGCCTGCTCTGCCTCGGCAACCCCGGCCAGAACCTCTTCAACGTCCCCGTCGGCCCGCAGCGCGTCGGCGCCGTCATCATCGGCGGACTCAACCCGATGTCCATCTTTGAAGAAACCGGCCTACGCATCGAATCGAGCGCCCTCTCCACCCTCGTCGACTTCAACCACCTCTTCCACTACTCCGAACTCAAAGACCGCCTCGCCGCACTCTAACTTTTTCCAAACACTGGAAACTTTCGGTCTGATTTTTCCAAATATTGGGAAAAGCGTAGCCCTTGCACCGCGAAGCGCCGGTTTGCGGCGCAGCCGCTTTCCAATGGTTGGAAAATCCGGTAGAACGTTTTCCAAGGTTTGGAGAAACGAAAGGGACGCAGCATGAGTACGATCGATGAAGGATTGACCAGCGGGATTTCGGGTCTCGACGAGGCACTGAAGGGGATTCTGACCGGCGACAATATTGTCTGGCAGATCGACTCGATCGAAGAGTATCAGGAGCTCGTCACCCCGTACTGCGAGGCCGCCGTCAAAAATGGCCGCAAACTGATCTATTTCCGCTTTGCCCGCCATCAGGCGCTCGTCACCGAAAGCATGGGCGCGGAAGTTCACGAACTAGATCCGGAAGAGGGCTTCGAAACATTTATTGCGCAGATTCACGCCGTCATTGAAGGGGCGGGGCTCGGCGCGTTTTATGTTTTCGATTGTCTCTCGCGGCTGGCGGTCGACTGGTATTCCGACGAAATGCTTGGCAATTTCTTCATGCTGACCTGCCCCTACCTCTTCGATATGGAAACGGTCACCTATTTCGCGCTCTACCGCAACTACCACACCTCTCGCGCCATCGTCCCGATCCAGAACACGACGCAACTGTTTCTGGACGTCTACCGCCACAAGGAAGAACTCTACGTGCGGCCGATCAAAGTGCAGCACCGCTACTCGCCCACCATGAATATGCTGCATGTGCGCCACGGCGACGACTTCAGCCCCGTCACCTCCAGCGCCGTCATCTCCGAAATCCTTTCCTCGGCCAAATGGTCCGGCCTGCACTCCGACAGCAGCCTCGGCTTCTGGGAGTCCACCTTTCTCCAAGCGCGTGAACTGCTCAAATCGGGAGAATACCGCCCCGACCTGCCCGACAAAGGGAAAGCGGTTTACGAGCAGCTCGTGCGCATGGTGATCTCGCGCGACGAAGCCATGCAAAAACTCATTGCCCGAAATTTTACCCTGCAGGACATCCTCGACATCCGCAAACGGATGATCGGCACCGGGCTGATCGGCGGCAAAACCGTCGGGATGCTTCTCGCGCAGGCGATCGTCAAAAAGAACAGCCCCCGCTTCGTCGAGCTGTTCGAGGAGCAGGACTCCTTCTTCATCGGGTCGGATGCGTTCTTCACCTTCCTCGTGCGCAACGGCATCTGGTGGGTGCGACAGAATCAGCGCGATCCCGAGAAATTCTTGGACGGATCTGAGCAAGCGCGGCGGCGCATCATCACCGGCGACTTTCCCGAACACATCATGAAACAGTTCGATGAAATGCTCGATTACTTCGGCCAGTCCCCCTTCATCGTCCGCTCCAGCTCCCTGCTCGAGGACAACTTCGGCAACTCCTTCGCCGGAAAATACGAAAGTGTCTTCTGCGTCAACCAGGGGCCGCGCGAGCGCCGGATGCAGGACTTCGTTGCCGCCGTCAAGCGGATCTACGCCAGCTCCATGAGCGAGCAGGCGCTGCGCTACCGCGCGCGCCGCGGCATGCTCGATAAAGACGAACAGATGGCCCTGCTCGTCATGCGCGTTTCCGGCACCATGCACGGCCGCAACTTCTATCCCGAAATGGCAGGCGTCGGCTTTTCGTTCAACCCCTACGCGTGGCACGAAAGCATTGATCCCAAGGCCGGTGTGGTCCGGCTCGTCTTCGGCCTCGGCACCCGTGCCGTTGACCAGGCCGACGACGACTACACTCGCATCGTCGCCCTCAACGCGCCCGACAAGCGGCCCGAAGCCAACTTCGACGAAGTGGCCCAGTACACCCAGCGACGCGTCGACTATCTTGACCTCGAAGCCAACCAGGAGGCCTCCGACTATTTCCAGGACGTCACCCTCGACGCCGATAACCTGCGGGTCGATATGTTCACCTCGATCGATCCCACCCAGCCGCGTGGGTCCACTCCCCACCGCATTCTGACCTTCGACAAACTGCTCGGCGAAACCAATTTCGTGGCCGACATGCGCGAAATCCTCGACACCATCGAGGCGGCCTATAACTATCCCGTCGACATCGAATTCACCGGCAACTTTATGGAAGACGGCAACTACCGCATCAACCTGCTCCAATGCCGCCCGCTCCAGGTGCACGGCTCCGAATCCATCGAGCTACCTGAAGTCGACGTGGCCGACGAAGACCGCATCGTTGAGGCGCACGGCGCCGTCGTCGGTCAGAGCCGCGTCGGGCAGATCGACCGCTTCATCTATGTGGTCCCCTCCCGCTACGGCCAGCTACCCGTCAACACGCGGCACGAAATCGCCCGGCTCATCGGCGACATCAACCGCACAGAAAGTAAAGAATCGTCCAAAAACACCATGATCATCGGCCCCGGCCGCTGGGGGACCAGCAGCCCCTCGCTCGGCATTCCTGTTTCGTTCGGCGACATCAAAAACGTATCCATCCTTTGCGAAATCGTCGCCATGCACGACAACCTCGTGCCCGATGTTTCTCTGGGTACGCATTTCCTCAACGAGCTGGTTGAAATGAAAATGCTCTACCTCGCCCTCTTCCCAGAAAAAGGGGAAAACTTCCTCAACACCGCCTTCTTCGAAGAGGCGCCCAACAAACTGCTCGACCTCGTTCCCTCCGCCGAAAAGTGGGCCGACACCGTTCGCGTCATCGACGCCGCCGACGTTTCTGAAAGCGGTGGCATCCAGATCATCGCCGATGCCCTCCACCAAAAAGTCTCCTGTCACTTCACCCACTAGCAACCGTTCCAAGGTTCGGAACCGGCTACGCCGAATTTCAGAGCTTCGCCTCGCTCAGATAATCTTTTTTCCAATGCTTGGAAGCCGGATGATCCGGCGGGCCTATGATGTTGCCACTCCCAGCGTTCCTGGCGGCTCTGCACTGGATTCTCCAAATTTCTGCGATGTAAATAGGTACAAAATACCAGTTTTTAAATAATTTTCGCAGAATTCCCAAATTTCACACTTCCGTAAACAACTCAAACCAAGTGCTTTGCGGCTTGTTTAATACAAATCTGTAGTTTTTTATTTATAGAATACATATTTGGTTTTTGTGGTTTGACGAAGTCGGGAAATATCGTATCCTAACCCTTGAATATTTGTCGAAAAAGAACAAGGCGCACCCTATGAATCTAAACGAAGCGTATCCAAAAGGATTTCCGAACCCGCAGGGTCTCTACCACGCGGACAATGAGCACGATGCCTGCGGCGTCGGGTTTATCTGCAACCTGCACGGAAAGAAGTCGCACGACATCATTCAGAGCGGGATTGAAATTCTGGTTCGCCTCACCCATCGAGGTGCATCCGGCGCGGACCCGCTGACCGGCGACGGCGCCGGCATTCTATTGCAAATTCCGCACGCCCTCTATCAGCGCGAGTGTTCGAAGCTGGGATTTGAACTGCCCGCCGCCAAGGAGTACGGAACCGGCCTGGTTTTTCTTCCGCAGGACGAAGCACAGCGCAAAGAGTGCATGAGTGTTTTGGAAAAATCGGTTGAGGCCGAAGGTCAGGTTCTACTGGGCTGGCGTCAAATGCCGACTTGCAATGAGACCATCGGGAAAACCGCCAAAGAATCCGAGCCGTGCATCTGGCAGATTTTCATTGGTCGCGGTGAGGGCGTAAACGACGATCGTCATTTCGACCGCATGCTCTACATCATTCGCAAGGTGGCTGAAAATGCGATTTTTGAGTCCACTCTGGAAGACAAAGATGATTTCTACATCCCGACACTCACCTGCCAGATCATCATCTATAAGGGACTGTTGCTCCCCGAGCAGATCAGCGAGTACTACCCCGATCTGCAGGATCCGGAATTTGAAAGCGCACTGGCGATTGTGCATCAGCGCTACAGCACCAACACCTTCCCCGCGTGGAAACTGGCTCAACCGTTCCACGTGCTCTGCCACAACGGCGAGATCAATACGCTACGCAGCAACTTTAACTGGATGAACGCCCGGCAGGGTCTATTTAAATCCGATCTGTTCGGCGAAAACATTGAACGGCTTTTCCCGATCATTCAGCCGAGTCTGTCCGACTCCGCGTCGCTCGACCAGGCGGTCGAGCTACTTTACCACACCGGCCGCTCGCTACCGCACGTGATGATGATGCTGATTCCCGAAGCATGGCAGAACCACAAGACCATGAGCGCGGAGAAAAAAGCGTTCTACGAATATCACTCCTGTCTGATGGAGCCGTGGGACGGCCCGGCCTCTATTCCGTTCACCGACGGCACCTGCCTCGGCGCAATTCTCGACCGTAACGGCCTGCGCCCCTCGCGCTATACCGTCACCAAAGACGGCTACGTAATCATGGGCTCGGAAACGGGCATCGTGGATATCGACCCCGCGAACGTGGAGTACAAAGGCCGCCTCGAACCGGGCCGCATGTTCCTCGTCGACATGGAAAAAGGCCGGATCATTCCGGACGAAGAAATTAAGCACGAAATCGCTACCCGCCAGCCGTACGGCGAATGGCTGGACAAAAATCTCGTCAGCCTCGACGGGCTGCCGGAGACCGAACCGGAACAACCGGAGCCTGAAACACGCACCCTGCGCCAACGACTGTTCGGCTACACGATGGAAGACCTCAACCATCTGCTCGGCCCGATTGCAAAAAACGGCATCGAAACCACCGGCTCGATGGGCACCGACACCCCACTGGCCGTGCTCTCCGACACCCCGCAGATGCTCTACAACTACTTTAAGCAGCTCTTTGCACAGGTGACCAATCCGCCGCTCGACGCAATGCGCGAAGAGTGCATCACCTCGTTGCTGACCAATATCGGCGCAGGACAGGATCTGTTCGCAGAGACTCCCAAGCACTGCCATCAGCTTAAAGTGGAGCAACCGATCCTCACCAATGAAGCGATGGCGAAAATCAAAGCGCTCGATCAAGACGGCCTGAAGCCGATCACGCTACCGATCCTCTACAGTGTGGCTGCGGGTGGCAAAGGCCTTCAACGCGCGCTGGCCGAGCTCTGCAAAAAAGCCTCCGAAGCGATCGAGGCCGGACACACCCTGCTCGTGCTCTCCGACCGAAATGCTGACCAGAAAAAAGCGCCGATCCCGGCTCTGCTGGCGACCAGTGCAGTCCACCATCACCTGATCCGCAAGCTGCAGCGCAACCAGTGTGCGCTGATTGTGGAAAGTGGAGAGCCGCGCGAGGTACATCACTTCGCCGCACTCTTCGGCTTCGGCGCAGGAGCCGTCAACCCGTACCTCGTTTACGAAACACTCGACGGAATGATCGAAGACGGGATCCTCGAAGACATCAGCCTGAAAAAAGCCTCGAAAAACTTTCTGAAGGGCGTCAACAAGGGGATGCTCAAAACCATGTCCAAAATGGGCATCTCCACCTTGCACAGCTATCGCGGCGCTCAGATTTTTGAAGCCATTGGAATCAGCGGCAAAGTGATGGAAAAATATTTCACCGGTACCGCCTCGCGAATTGGGGGGATTGATCTGGAAGGCATCGCCACGGAAGTGGCCGCCCGCCACAGTAAAGCCTATCCGACCCGCAAGATTCCGCACACGCTCCCTCTGGAACCGGGCGGCGCTTACAAATGGCGGCGCAACGGCGAAGACCATATCCTCAACCCGAAGGCCATCTCCAAACTGCAGGAAGCTGCGCGAACGGATAACATTGACCGCTACCGCGAGTTCGCCGAGATGATCAATGAGGAAGGAAACAACCTCTGCACCCTACGCAGCATGATGAAATTCAAAAAGGATCGCCCGCCGGTTCCGCTCCGCGAAGTAGAAAGCTGGAACAAAATCGTCACCCGTTTCAAAACCGGTGCGATGTCCTACGGCTCCATCAGCCAGGAAGCGCACGAAACACTCGCGGTTGCGATGAACCGCATTGGCGGCAAAAGCAATAGCGGGGAAGGCGGCGAAGATCCCGACCGCTTTGATGTCGATATCACCGGCGATCTGCGCCGCAGCGCGATCAAACAAGTGGCCTCCGGTCGTTTCGGCGTCACCAGCAACTATCTGACCAACGCCGATGAAATTCAGATCAAGATGGCGCAGGGCGCGAAGCCCGGCGAAGGCGGACAGCTCCCCGGCCACAAAGTGAAACCGTGGATTGCCCGCACCCGCCACTCGATGCCATACGTGACGCTCATTTCGCCGCCGCCGCATCATGACATTTATTCGATCGAAGACCTCGCGCAGCTCATTTACGACCTGAAGTGCGCAAATCCTGTGGCCCGCATCAACGTCAAGCTCGTCTCCGAAGTCGGCGTCGGCACCATTGCCGCCGGGGTTTCCAAAGGAAAAGCCGACGTGGTGCTGATTAGTGGATACGATGGCGGAACCGGTGCCTCGCCGCAGTCGTCCATCAAGCACGCAGGCCTCCCGTGGGAGCTTGGTCTGGCCGAAACCCAGCAGACGCTGGTGCTCAATAATCTGCGTACCCGCATCCGGGTCGAGTGCGACGGCAAATTGCTGACCGGTCGCGACGTCGCCGTCGCCGCCCTGCTCGGCGCCGAGGAATTCGGTTTTGCCACCGGCCCGATCATTACCATGGGCTGCATTATGATGCGCGTCTGCCATCTCAACACCTGTCCGGTCGGTGTCGCGACACAAGATCCGGAACTGCGCAAAAAATTCTGCGGCAAACCGGAATATATTGTGAACTATTTCCGCTTCATCGCCGAAGAGTTACGAGAGATTATGGCCGAACTCGGCTTCCGTACCATCGACGACATGGTCGGCCACGTTGAACAACTCGAAACCAAAGAGGCCATCGACCACTGGAAGGCCAAAGGCCTCGACTTCTCGAAGATTCTTTCGACCGAACATATCACTCCATCGGCAGGTATCCGCTGTATCGATTCGCAGGATCACGGCCTAGGCGCAGCGATCGACCACAACCTGATCGCCCGCTCCCAAGCGGCGCTTCGCCGCTCCGAACCCGTGTCAATTGATGTGAAGCTGGAAAATACCAACCGAACCGTCGGCGCAATGCTCAGTCATGAAATTTCCAAACGACAGGGTGAAGATGGCCTCTCTGAAGATCTGATTCAGATCAACTGCACCGGTTCGGCGGGGCAGAGTTTCGGCGCATTCAGCGCGAAGGGCATCACCCTGCGCATCGAAGGCGACGCCAACGACTACTTCGGCAAAGGCCTCTCCGGTGCCAAGCTGATTGTCTACCCGCCGAAGGTCTCCAGCTTCAAGGCGGAGGAAAATATTCTGATCGGCAACGTTGCCCTCTACGGCGCGGTCAAAGGCGAAGCCTATATTAACGGCCTGGCTGGCGAGCGATTCTGCGTACGAAACAGCGGTGCCAAAACGGTCGTCGAAGGAATTGGTGATCATGGGTGCGAATATATGACCGGCGGCAAAGCGGTCATCCTCGGGCCAACGGGTCGTAACTTCGCGGCCGGAATGTCTGGCGGAATCGCCTACGTGCTGGATGAAGCGGGCGACTTTATTGAAAACCGATGCAACCCCGAGATGGTCGACTTCGATCCGCTCACCGAGGAGGATGTCGACTTCCTGCGCGGCATCATCGAGCGCCATCTGAAATACACCGGTAGCCCCAAGGCCAAACGGATTCTCGACCAGTGGGAAGAGACGCTGCCGAAATTTATCAAAGTGATGCCCGTGGATTACAAACGCGCCCTCGCCCTGCTCGCCAGCGAGCAGTTCGCGGGTGAATAGGGGGAAGAAAGGCTTTAGGCCATAGACCTTAGACTTTAGGAAACAACAGAGGGAGGAATGGCGACAGACCCAAGGCCTATAGCCTAAAGTCTAAAGCCTTTAATAATATGAGAGATCATCGAAAACTAAAGGCGTTTGAGCGGGCGGACGAATTAGCCCTGTTGACGTACAGGAAAACGAAATCCTTCCCTCGGGAAGAAGTTTTCGGGCTGACCTCCCAAATGCGCCGCGCCGCCGTTTCCGTTCCATCCAATATCGTCGAAGGTTGCGCACGCAATAGCGAAAAGGATTATCTCCATTTTCTGGATATAGCTTACGGGTCAGCCAAAGAAGTGGAGTATCAGGCCTCGCTCGCGAAACGCCTCACCTATCTAACGAGCAACGAACTTGAAGAAAAAGCCGCCGAAGCGGCTCGTGTACTAAACGCTTTAATTAACGCATTAAGGAAAGGTGGCGGAGAGAAAAGCTGACTGCACCTGCAACCCAAAGCCTAAGGTCTAAAGCCTTTGGCCCAAGGTCTATGGCCTAAAGTCTAAAGCCTTCTCCGTCTCCGAAGGAGACATATCATGGGTAAGCCAACTGGGTTTAAGGAATATAAACGGCAGAACGCGGCGGAGCGTCCGGTCGAAGAACGCATTCAGGACTACGAAGAGGTTTACGAACCGTTTCCTGAATACAAGCTACAACGGCAGGCGGCACGATGCATGAACTGCGGGGTTCCGTTTTGTCACATCGGCTGCCCGCTCGGAAACATCATCCCCGAATTCAACGACCTCGCCTATAAAGGCCGTTGGAAGCAGGCGTGGGAAATGCTCTCCGCGACCAACAACTTCCCGGAGTTCACGGGCCGGCTCTGTCCCGCCCCATGCGAAGAGTCCTGCGTGCTCGGCATCAACGAACCGCCCGTGACCATTGAGAGCATCGAAAAACGGATTATCGAACACGCCTTCGAAGAAGGCTGGGTGGTTCCCGAGCCGCCGGAAAACCGTACGGGAAAGACCATCGCCGTTGTCGGCTCCGGCCCCTCTGGCATGGCCGCCGCCGACCAGCTCAACCGCGCGGGCCACACCGTCACCGTCTTTGAGCGCGCCGATAAAGTCGGCGGACTCCTTCGATACGGCATCCCAGACTTCAAACTCGAGAAGAACGTGATCGACCGGCGCGTCGAAGTGCTCGAAGCCGAAGGCATCACCTTCAAAACCAACGCCGCCATCGGCTCGACGCTACCCGCCAGTGACCTCAAAGATTTTGACGCGGTGGTTCTCTGCTGCGGCTCGACCATCGGTCGCGATCTTCCCATCCTTGGAAGAGACCTCGAAGGCATTCACTTCGCCATGGACTTCCTCTCCGGCCAGAACAAAAAAACGGGTGGAAACGACAGCGCGTTAAAAATCTCGGCCAAAGATAAAAACGTCATCGTCATTGGCGGTGGCGACACCGGCTCCGACTGCGTCGGCACCTCCATTCGCCACGGAGCCAAGAGCGTTGTCAACTTTGAGCTCTTCCCGCAACCGCCACAGTACCGCCCCGCTCACCAGCCGTGGCCCTACTGGCCGATGAAGCTTCGTACCAGCTCCTCGCATCGCGAACTGGCCGAAGATCCCCGGCGCTACAGCATGCTTACCAAATCGTTCCGTGGCCAAAACGGACAGGTCGTCGGCATCACCACCGCCAACGTCGAATTCACCCGCGAGCGCCAGACCGGAAATTCCAACATGGAAGAAATTCCCGGAACGGAAAAAGAGTGGAAGGCCGATCTCGTTTTTCTCGCCCTCGGATTCACCGGTCCGGAACGCGGCAATGTGATTCAAGGTCTCGGCGTCGAACTCGACGAGCGCGGCAATATCAAGGCGGACGAAAAAACGTATCAGACCTCCGTGAAAAACGTCTTCGCGGCGGGCGACTGCCGGCGCGGACAATCGCTGATCGTCTGGGCAATTTCTGAAGGACGCGAAGCCGCGCGCTGTGTCGATGAATACCTCATGGGCGAATCCCTCCTGCCCACCAAAGGGCCGGAGGATCTTCCGCGCCGCTAAGCGCGAGGAGAAGGCTTGAGCCTTGAGGCTGTAGGCCTTAGGTTGGAAAATGTAGACGCGGTGTCCCCACCGCGTTTCCAATGTTTGGAAGTCGCGAGCCGCGACGGGCACATAGTTTTCCAATGCTTGGAAATTTTTGACGGGATAACAGGATCAGCCGGATTTTTCCACCCATTGGAAACTGTAGATGCGGGCGATGACCGCGCCCGCCGTGCGCGGCTACAATTCTTCCAAACCTTGGAATATAGTGCTGTCCCATACCTCTAGAGGTATGGGACGTTTCCAAGCATTGGAACTCTTTCGTGTGATTTGTGTATTTCGTGGTTCAACCTCTTCCAAGGTTCGGAATCCTTCCGTGTATTCCGTGGTCTGCCTATTGATTGCGGCTTTGCCCTGTGGTTAAATCCCTCTTTTGAAAAGGACAATCTATGAGCGATATTCCCAACTGCCCGACGTGTAACTCTGAGTATGCCTACAAGGATGGCACCTTATTTTCCTGTCCGGACTGCGGTCATGAATGGGATCCAGCAATCCCCTCCAATGCGTCCGAGACCGAGGATGCCTCTGTAAAAGATGCCAATGGAAATGTGCTTCAGGATGGAGATGCGGTCACCGTTATCAAGGGACTCAAGGTGAAGGGGTCCCCCGCAGGAATCAAGGCGGGCACCAAAGTTAAAAATATCCGCCTCGTGGATGGCGATCATAATATCGACTGTAAAGTCCCCGGCATCGGCGCCATGGGCTTGAAGTCCGAGTTCGTCAAAAAAGCCTAGCGGAACCCTATTCTGCGGTGCGGGCTTCGGCCACGGCGGCGACATCGGCGCGAACCGCTTCGGCCTCCCGGGTTTCCGCTTCCCGGGAACGTTGCATTTTCGAACGAAATAATCCATTTTTCTGAGTGGAGACGCTCAATAGAAGGAGACGCCGAATGAAACTATGGAAACTATATGCCGTCCTGGCCTTTTCTGCCTCGTGTGCTGTTGCCGGGGACTCGGACGTGTTTCTGGAGGAAATCATAGAACCGCGCAAACCGGTAAAAAACTTTCTTGAGGCCGACGTGAACAGAAACGGACAGGTGACGAGAGATGAGTTTATGGCGCAACGGGCTCGCTGGGCTAAAAAAAAGGGTTCGCCGCACAATGAAAAGCAGTCCGAACAGATTTTTCTCAATAAAGACCGGAATAAAAACGGAGAACTCACGCCTGAAGAGTACAGATTGAGATAATACAGATCGGTTTCTAAGCGTCCTCTCGCCGGGCTTCGGCGACGATGGCGAGGCCGGAACTGGTTCCAATACGGGTGGCGCCCGCTTCGATCATCGCGCAGGCGGCTTCGTAGTCGCGGACCCCGCCGGAGGCTTTAACTCCCAGACCCGCTTCTTTGACCGCGCCGCTCATGAGGGCAATGTCTTCGACGGTGGCTCCGCCGAATCCAAAGCCGGTGGAGGTTTTGACAAAGTCGGCCCCCGCGTCGATGCAGAGTTTGCAGGCGCGGAGCTTTTCTTCGTCGGAGAGCAGTCCGGTTTCGAGAATAACTTTCAAGAGGGCCCCGCCGGCGTGGCAGGCTTCGGCCACAGCGGCAACATCGGCGCGAACGGCTTCGACATCGCCGGATTTAAATGCGCCGTTGTTGAGAACCATATCGACTTCTTCAGCACCCGCGGCGATGACGGACCGGGCTTCAAAAACCTTTTGCTCGGTCGTGGTGGCCCCAAGAGGGAATCCAATGACGGAGCAGGTTTTTACACCGGAGCCTTTAAGCAAATCATGAACCTGGTCGATATTGACGGGATTCACGCAGACAGCGCAGAAATTATTTTCGCGCGCTTCTTTGCAGAGCTGTTCCACCTGAGCCGGAATTGCATCCGGCTTGAGCAGAGTGTGGTCAATCATTCCCGCAACAACTTCGGCGGAAATTTTCATTATTCACCCATCAGGTTTTTGAAGTTGGCTTCGTCCAGTAATGTTTTCTGCCAATCGTCGGTCAGTTGCCGGACACGATTCTGAGAAAGCCCCGCAACCAGCTCCTGCCGAATGGCGGGCAACCCGATATCAGCATCTGTCGACTGACGCTCAGCCACGTAGGCAATTAAAATTCCCTCTTCGACCGGAACCGGCTGGCACAATTCGCCTTGCTGCGTGTTCAGGCAAATCGGAATGAGAATATTCGCGTAGTCGTTGGTCAGCTCAGTGGTGACATCAAATTCTTCGGTGGTCTCGATTTTTAGTTGGTAGGGCTTGAGCGCCTCTTCGAATCCACTCCCGGCGGCCAGCGCCGCTGTCAGTGTTTCCTGAAGTTCAGTGGCGCGGGCAGAAACGGCATCGGCAACCGCCTGCACGCGGGCGGCTTCCATCACGTCATCTTTCACAACCTCAAAGTCGGGAAGGAAGGAGGGATACTGCTTCTCTAAGGAAAGAACATACACAGAGTCTTTGCCCACTACGGCATCACTAAATGAGCTATACGCATCGTCCTGCAGGCGGAACGCCGCCTGACGGAACGAGGCGGTTTCGTCGACTGCAGGAAGCGTGTCGGCCACCCCAAAAGCGGGCAGGGTTTTAACGGTTAAGCCAGCCGTAGCGGCGGCTCCGGTGAAGTCGGGAAGATCTCCCTCGGCCCGAGGGGCAATGCCAGCAACCAATGCAGTGGCCTCTTCAGCGGCAGTGCGGCGCGCAACAACCTCAAGGATTTGACCGGTGATTTCTGTTTCAACCTCTTCAAAGGATTTGTATTCGGCCATGTCGAATTCGTTGGTTGTTTCGATGCGATAGCTTTCAAGGTTCTGGTTGTAAACCTGCAGAGCGGCCCCTTCCGGGATCTCTGCCTGCTCCAGAAAATCGCTGACGCTCCATTCAACATAAGAGACGCGCACTTTGGCTGGCATCCGGAACGCTTCGGTGTTCTCCACAAACAGGGCTTCGGCCTCTTCGCGAGAAACGGTTACTTCTTTTTCGATCTGTTCGCGCGGAAGCAGAGCGGTTTCCAGTACAAAACGATCCGTGTAGAGATGGTAGGCTTTGCGTAGTTCGTAGGGCGAAATCAATGCGGCCTGTGCCGGACGGACCATCAGCTTATGCATCACGATCTGCTCGCGAAGAAGTCCTTCAGCCTGCAGAGATGAAATCCGTAAATGCTTCAGAACCGCGTTATACACCTGGACGTCAAACGCACCGTTTTCTCCCCAGAAAGCCTGCAACTGTTGAATCTGCTGCACGACCTCCTGATCGGTCACCCCAATTTTTTCGGACTCAGCTTTGCGAAGCGCCGCCACTCGCGTCCAGGCTTCCTGCCGGAGCGCAACCGCCATTTCATCCGTGATCTTAGGCATGCTGCCGGAGGTGAGCACATACCAGAGATAGGTGTTCTGATACGCCTGACGATATTCCTGACCCATCACCTTTTCGCCGTAGAGCTCGCCCACGGCCTTTTGGCTGGGTCGCTTGGATCCCGAGCGCATCGTCGGAGTAAAAAACCCGACGAACGCGATTATGATAACTCCGAGAATAATGTACCAGACCACTTTGGACTGAATGAGTTTATGGAATTTGCTGATCATCATAGCCATGGTAAAACCCCTTGTTTTTCTAGTAAAAATGAACGAATAGCTTAGCCTTGAGCCCCCGCGTGGTCAACGGGAAAGCCCGTGTCCGTGAGAAAACCCACAGACTCTGTTGTTTTATGAACCCCGGCCCGTTTCAGATCAAACGAATCAAAAGAGCCATGGAAATAAAAAAGAGGGCAAGAAGGATCTTGGTGAGAACCACGTTTTTCCGCTCCAACCCTATGAATGAACGGTTTTCACTTTTTGGAAAAAATCGTTTCCAAACTCCCCATCAGCCATCCGTCTTAAAAATGATGCAAAGTTCGTCGCCTTCCCCATGACCAAACGCTCTTTGATCCATATCGGGCTCACACTCGTATTGCGCCGAACCAGCCAGGCGATTGCATACTTCTCCGGACAGTTCTTCTTCAAACCCGGCAAATCTCCATCCTGCAGCCCAAGCACATTCAGACCCTGCAGAACCAGGCGCTCCGCTTCGAACTCATCGTGCCGACGAATCCCTTCCCCGCTGAGCGACTCACGCTTCGCTGACTCCAGCACCCCATCAAGCTGCTCTTCCATCTCTTTACGAAACAACTCGTCCCCAAAACACCAGCCCCTCCGAATCTTGCGCCACGCCTCGTCAACCAGCCACGGCTGGTGACTCAAACTCATTTCCAACAACCGCTTTTCAATCTTCTCGCGATAGCTCCGCCTGCCGGCCGGAGTATCACGAAGGTTAAAGCAACCTAGCACCCGATCCACACAAAGCCACTCCGTCCGCTGCCGAAGCCTGATAAATCCCGGATAACTGCTCCACACATGGTCTTCCAGGCGGCTGCTTCCAAAATCATAACCGCGAACCCGGGCGGGATTGAGGTGAATGTAGGTTGCAACCGTTGAAAAATAATCGCCGGCTCGTCCGACAAGCAGTGCCTTGTAGCGACCCTGAAACAGATGTCCCCACTCCTTATGGCGCACATTAAACCGCTTCGTATAGGTTCCCTGCAACCACTGCATTCCAGCGACAAGGTTGGGCTCGGGCGTTTCCACCAACAGGTGATAGTGATTGCCCATCAAACAAAAAGCATGCACTCGCCACCCGCAGCGAACACATGCCTCTCCCAGCGCATCTAAAAACATCTCGTTATCACGCCCGTCACGAAACACCGGCATTTGCCGGTTCCCTCGACACATCACATGATACGTCGCCCCCTCAAACTCAACTCTCGGCTTTCTCGGCATGCATCGAATCTATCATCCAAACCCTGCCGATCAACCAAAAACATCAATTCATAGGACTGACCCGAATGGCCGTTTCAACGGCATATCTTCACACAGAGGAAAGCAAGAAAACGAAGGTGGGAAACAACAAGGGCATCAAAAGAGGCAATGATAGATGAAGATTCATAATCCTGAACCTCTTTGTTTGCTTCGAACTCTCTGTGTGAAAATTTTATCCTGCCTGTTCCAAAACTCCTTAACTTAGTGCCATTCAGGACTGACCCGAATGGCCGTTTCACTATGTACCCGGTTCAGACCCCCCCCTTTTTTTTTACCCAACGGTGACGATCGACGGCGTGTAGTCGGAAGGCGGTTCATAACCCAGCAAGGTGATACAGGTCGCTGCCAGATTGGCAACCCCCGCATCCGCCACGTCCGCGTTCCGAACATTGGAAACTCCGGACGGGTCGAACACGATCGCCGGAACCGGATTGAGCGAATGAGCGGTCTTCGGCTTCGGCTGTCCGTTCTCATCGAGCTTCATTTCAAAAGTTTTTTTGTCGAGCTCGCACATATCATCCGAGTTTCCGTGGTCCGCGGAGCAAACCATGATGCCGTTCGTTTTCTTCAAAGCCTCCATAATTCGGCCCACACCGTCGTCCACCGCTTCCACGGCTTCCTTCACGGCGTCCGTGACACCCGTGTGGCCAACCATGTCGCCATTCGGGAAGTTCAGACGGATAAATTGGTACTCGCCGCTTTCAATGGCGGCGACAACGGCATCGGTCACTTCGTCCGCCTTCATGCGCGGGGCCGTCTCGAACGGACAGACATCGGACGGAATTTCTTGCCAGGTTTCGGTTTCGAACTTGCCGGAGTTGTTTCCATTAAAGAAATAGGTCACATGGCCAAACTTCTGTGTTTCAGAAATGGCGAACTGTTTGACGCCTGCATTGGAGAGATATTCGCTCATGGTGCGATCAATCGCGGGGGGAGTGACGAGATATTTTTTCGGCACATGGAGGTCGCCATCGTACTGCATCATACCCGCATAAACGACATCCGGCTTCGGGCCGCGATCGAACTCGGTCAGTTCATCGGCTTCGAATGCTTTGGTGAGTTCCAGCGAGCGATCTCCACGGAAGTTGAAAAAGATCACGCTATCGCCATCGACAATCGGGCCGACGGGTGCGCCGTCGCGCTCAATCACAAATGCGGGCAGATCCTGATCGAGAATGCCGGGTTTTTCAGCGCGGAACGTTTCGATCGCGTCGCGCATGGACGCAAAGGTTCGGCCCTCGGCCTTCACATGCGCAGCCCAACCGCGCTCAACCATCGTCCAGTCAGCGTCGTAGCGATCCATGGTGATGTTCATGCGGCCGCCGCCGGAGGCCACACAATAGTCTACTGTGCCATCCGTATTGATCGCTGCGAGAAATGCATCGAAGCGCTCAACATAGTCGAGTGCGGAGGTCGGCGGCACGTCTCGGCCGTCAATCAGCGGATGAATGCGCGCTTTTTTAACGCCCTGCTCTTTGGCTTTCGCCAGCATCGCTTCGAGGTGGTTCAAATTGGAATGGACGTTTCCATCCGAGAACAGGCCGATGAAATGAAGCGCCGAGTTCTTTTCGTTCGCGTTGGCAACAAGCTCCTGCCAAACCGCACCCTCAAACATAGCTCCGGTTTCGATGGCGTCGCCGACCAATGCCGCACCCTGCGCGAAGACCCGCCCGCAACCAATGGCATTGTGGCCCACTTCAGAATTTCCCATGTCGCCGTCGTCCGGCAATCCGACGGCGATACCGTGTGCTTTGACTTCGCTATAGATCGCATTCTCGCGCAACCAGTCCAGATTCGGAGTGTTGGCAAGCTTCACACAATCACTTTCAGGATTCTTGCCGATGCCCACCCCGTCCATAATCACAAGAACAACGGGGCCTTCGGGGCCGCCAAAAACTGTTGATTTTTTCAATGAGTTCATCGTTTGCTTCCTTTTTTAAATCGTTTTAATCCGTGCACGAGGAAGGTAACGCCCCGCCCTGATGCCTTAAAAGTTCAAAGTGTCAAAAACTTGCAATGGAATCCCCGGCGTGTAGCATCTGCCCGATCGTTTTAATAAAGGAACTTTATGGCTAAAGAAGAAGCATTGGAATTCGAAGGGGTCGTGGAAAAGGTTCTGCCTGCCACGCTCTATAACGTGAAACTGGAGAACGGACATGTGATTCTCGCGCATATTTCTGGGAAAATGCGTAAGCATTTCATCCGGATTGCCATTGGCGACCGCGTAACTGTCGCGATGTCCCCCTACGACCTCACCAAAGGCCGCATCACCTTCCGCCACAGAAATTAAAGAGGAATGATGGAATAAGGGAATATTGGATTACTGGAGAATCCGTCTCCACTCATTTACCCATCAATCCAACACTCCAATATTCCATTCTCGACAGGAGCAAAGCGAATGGAGAAGAGAAGTCTCTGGGGAAGCAAGGTCGGGTTTCTATTGGCGGCCATCGGCTCGGCGGTCGGACTGGGCAACATCTGGCGCTTCAGCTACATGGCTTATGAAAACGGCGGCGGCGCGTTTCTGATCCCCTATCTGGTTGCCCTGCTCTGCGCCGGCATTCCGCTGATGATCCTCGAGTATTCGCTCGGCCACCGCGAAAAAGCCTCACCCCCGCTCGCATTTGCGCGCATTCATCCGCTCTGGGAACCGCTCGGCTGGTGGATGCCGGTCGTCGCCTTCTTCGGCATTAACCTCTTCTACGCCGCCGTCATCGGCTGGTGCATCAACTATTTCGGCCTCTCGCTCAACCTTGGATGGGGAGCCGACACCCAGGCTTTCTTCTTTAACGACTTCCTGCAACTCAGCGACAGCCCCTTTGCGCTCGGCGGCATTCGCTGGAATATTCTCGGGGCCACAGCCCTGGCGTGGGGAATCTGCTGGTTCATCTGCTACCGTGAAGTCAGCCGCGGCATTGAAAAAGCGAGCATGATCTTTATGCCCCTGCTGGTTGTGCTCACGCTAATCCTCGTTGGCTGGTCGCTCCAGCTCGACGGCGCGATGGAAGCCGTCAAAGAGTTCTACCTCAAAGCCGACCTTTCCAAAATCGCACTCACCACCGCCGCTGGCCGAAAAGTTTGGGTCGCAGCATTTGGACAAATCTTTTTCACCCTCTCGCTTGGCTTCGGCATCATGATCACCTATGCGAGCTACCTGCCGAAGAAAACCGACATCACCGGCAATGCGCTCATCACCTGTTTTCTAAACTGCCTCTACTCCATCATCGCCGGGTTTGCAGTCTTTGGAACCATCGGTTTCATGGCGAAGGCCAAAGGTGTTCCGTTCGAGGAGGCCATTGCCAGCGGCCCCGGCCTCGCCTTCGTCGTCTACCCCGAAGCCATTAATCAGCTCCCAATGCTCAACCAACTCTTCGGCGCGCTCTTCTTCCTCGTCCTGATCGTCGCTGGCATCTCATCTATGATTTCGCTCACCGAAGCGTTCTCCTGCTCCATCTGCGACAAATTCAGCCTGTCCCGAAAAAAAGCCACCACCCTCATCTGTTCCATCGGCTTGGCGGGAAGCGTCATCTTCTGCACCCACGCCGGACTGCTCATCCTCGATATCGTCGACCATTTCATCAACAACTACGCACTGATCATCGGGGGGATCGTCGAGTGCGTTTTGATCGGCTGGCTCCTCAAATCACAGGTGATGCGACGGCACGTCAACCAAACCGGCGGTCTGCGCCTGCCCCCGCTCTGGGATCTGTGCGTGCGCTTCATCACCCCCGCGGTATTGCTGATCGTTCTCGGCAGCGCGCTGACAAACGATTTTGGGAAAGCCTACGGAGGATATTCCATCAACGCTCTCTTACTAATCGGGGGCGGAATCCTTTTTATCACCTGGCTCATCTCCTTTATCCTCAGCCACGTCCCGTGGAAACCGGGAAAAATGAAAACCGAGCATCATCCGGAAGATGAGAATCTTCTGACGTAAAAGGGTCAAAAGTCAGAAAGTCCAAAGTCAAAAGTCTCCGACCTTAGACCTTCGACAAGGGGAATAAACATTCCCCGCCTCAACGGATCAGCCCCGCCCGCGCCTTTCGCATTTCTGCTACTCACCGCAGGCGAAGCCTTCTTATTCGCCGCCTCGCATTCGCGAAGCCGCCGGACAAACAGGTAGTCCCTGAGTGGACACTGCCGCCGTCGCCGGATTGCGACTGCGATTCTGGCCCTTTCTTCTTTTCACGGGCTTCGACGGGGCGGAACCCGACATT
>Ga0307929_1000798_pt1 | contig 28147 bp, 29 predicted proteins | sample AceLakmetage1330_FD_203160 | JGI IMG/M metagenome (GOLD analysis project Ga0307929, IMG submission 203160) | Saline water microbial communities from Ace Lake, Antarctica - #1330 | ecosystem: Environmental > Aquatic > Non-marine Saline and Alkaline > Saline | place: Antarctica: Ace Lake...
AGAAAACAAATTTAAAGGGAATTAAAAGAATTATATGGATCTGTAAATTTTTAAGCAAGGAATCACATGGGTATGAAATTGTGGGGCATTAAATTCTCACAACATAACTAAACTGACAACATAACTTTCCAGTATTTGGGCTACAAACAATTTAACAAGCATTGTGATATCTGTAAAAAATTTAGGCTTAAAATTCCTGCCATACATTGCAGTAAAACGGTTGAACTGTGCGGCGCGGCCCTTATGCATTTTTATGGTTTTTTTAATTTTATTTTGCTACCCTTAATCGAATATTCACCAGGTTTTGCCGGTAGAGTGTAATGTTTTTTACCATCTTGTCCCACTTCTGCAAAGCCACCCGGATGTTGAATAGCCTTGCCTTTATTACCACCACCTTGAGTGGGCTGTTGAGAATTACAATTAGGGCATAGAAATTGAAGATTTTTTGGCCGATTGTCCCCATTCACTCCGTTAATGTGATCCAATATAAGATTCAGTTTCTTCCCGTTCCATACCAATGTTTCAGTATTAAATTTACATTCAGGATTATCACACCGCTCAGGAATAGGAGGTTCTTGTTCCAAACGCCACTTTATATAGTGACGTTTGACTGTGGCTTGATGATGAACTTTTTGGTAACAAAGTACCTCTGATTGCTTTAATTTAAACAATTAAACATCCTTTTTCGTGATTGCATAAAGTTAAGTTAACCGGCGAGCTTCAGCGAGTCCGAGTGGAGCGTAGCGAAACGGTATTAAACGCCTGGTTAGACTATTTTTTTTATTATTAGACCCATTCACGACCACCTAAAGAAAACTTTATATATTTGGCTGCGGCAAAATCTTGCTCAATCCAAGCTTTTAATTGGGGATTCTTTTCATCTGCTTTTGCTAAAGTGAACATTGGTGGTAACCATAATTCAATAAATAAACATATAAAGTCTTGAATGAATTCAATACAGTTGCAGTAAGTTTGTTTTAAAAATATATGAGGGTTGATGTCTAGGATCTCAGGAAGTTCGATACTTAATTCACCGTTTGTCTCTTTAAAAGAGTATTCTCTAAGATTAAAGCTTCCTTTGTAGTGCGAAATTGTGTCTCTATGATCTATTGCCTTACCCAACCAGTCAGCTTTATCTTTTTTAAGTAAATCAATAATATTGTCAATTGTTTCGTTTCTATACTTTATTGCTAATGATAGTCGTTCTTTATGGTCAATTTTCTTTTCAAGCTGTTTTGTTATCTTTTTGCGGTATTCATTTAGGTTTTTAATTAACCTTGACCCTTTACTGGCAAACGTTGTCACTTTAAATGTGCTTGGAAAAAGATGCTCTAAAACTTTAACGGTGATATCCAGTGTGCTCTTCATTTGGAATAGAAAAGCTTCAAATTCAAAGAAAAGCTCATCAGGAATTCTTGTTTTATCTTTATTTCCTTTTATAGCTTTGTTGATTATGTGGTTTTCTATTCCTAAGTATCGTTCCTTGTGATACAGTAACGATCTCAACTTGTATTGAACTTGAAATGCTAGGGTTATTATTACTTTCGATAATTGCTCATTTTGTCCTTGAGGTAATAGCAATATGGTCTGCAAATAGATTCTTCCATCAATTTCAGCATATTCCTCTGGGTAGCTCATATCATAATTATTTTATTGGATGTCTAACTAGTGAGTAGCGAGAATTATTTCTCGTTTATTAAATAATTCGGAATTATTTCCTGTTTATTGGCCTTTTTCTGCACCACTTTGGAATAAGCCTGTGCAAAAAAGCCTGTTCAAATTTTCAGATCATTGAGATTATACCGTTGAAAACGGGTTTGTCAAAACCCTTTGATTTCTTGCCAGTATATGATATTTTTAGTGATGTCAATAGGTTGTGATACCATTTTGATATCGATGGGCTTTGTTAAGAATTATTGGCTAACCCCGATTATCCCCCGATCCTGTATATTGTGGTGTTCCTTTCCTCCTAATTCCGGTTTTCCGTTCAAGATTACGTGCCTGAATCTTCAATTCTTCTAAATTGAAGATTTCAAACCAACATCATCACCGCAATTTTTTTCATTAAAAGTTGATCATGGATTTTTGGGCATAACTTGCCAATATCGAGATCATCAACAATGTATTTAACATACAGATATCATATTTGAATCATGTCCACAAAACTTTTTAAAACCAATTCTTGCACCTGGCTTTTTATTTCAAACTTTACACCAATACCATCCTCGTGAGTACGTATAATTTTGCCGCTAATTCAAAAAGGTTTCTGATTGTCCGGGGACATGAAGGTCATCAAGATTGATTGACCTACTGAAAATTTCTGAGAAGTTTTGATGAACACACCGCTCGCACTTATATCTTGGATGAAATCCCTATAATACCGATCACCCACAATATAATCTGCTATCATTAAAAAGTCTTTTCGGGAATATTTCCTTTGCTCTTTGTGTTGACGCGACTTCAAATTTTTAAAAAGTTGTCGCATTTTCTCATCGGACATACCGTTAATCAAATATTTTTTTGCAAGTTCAGGATCTCCCCAAATGTTCAGTTTCTCTTTCCTGGCAAGTTTTTCGGCAGTACGAAATTCAGTATTATATCTCTGACTCTTGCCATACTTTGTGTAATATGGAGATAAGCCCTGCCTGACCAGATCCAGGTTTAAATTTTTACCATCTACAAACACATAAGCAAGAAGACGTCCGTAATTACCTCTCTGATAACTTTCAAATTCAAGTTTAACATATTTGCCGGTAAGTTTCTTTTGGGTGTATCTGGATGCAACTTTACCCATTGGGATATTTTGCTTTTTATCAGGTTGAACAGACCAGATAATTCCGATGTTTTGGAAACTAACGGAGGTCAGACAAACCGTTTACCCCTGTCTAAATTGCGGTACTGAACCGCTTCGGAAATGTGATCTACCCGGATATTTGATTCGCCGTCAAGATCTGCAATGGTTCGGGCGATTTTTAATATCCGGTTATAGGCGCGGGCCGATAGGCCCAGCTTGTCGATGGCCGATTCGAGAATATGGCATGAGGCGTCGTCGATGTTACAATGTTTTTTAATATGCCGGCTGAGCATCTGAGCATTGTTGTAAATTTTTGTTCTTTTAAATCGTTGGGACTGGCGCTCTCGTGCCGCACTAACGCGGGTTCTGATTTTCTCCGAGGATTCTGCATCGGCTTCCCCTCTAAGGTCTTTATAGGGAACCGCCGGAACTTCCACGTGAATATCGATTCGGTCCATCAAGGGCCCGGATATTTTTGAGCGAAAGCGGCGAATCTGGGGATAGGTGCATCGGCATTCGTGTTTGGGATCGGAAAAATATCCGCAGGGACACGGGTTCATTGCCGCCACCAGCATAAAACTGGACGGGTAAGTGATGGTTAAAGCGGCTCGGGAAATGGTTACCTTGATGTCTTCCAAAGGCTGTCGAAGAACCTCTAGTACATGTTTCTTAAATTCCGAAAGTTCGTCCAGAAACAAAACCCCATTATGCGCCATGCTTACTTCACCGGGTCTGGGGATATGGCCGCCCCCGATCAATCCCGCATCTGATATGGTGTGATGGGGGGATCTGAACGGCCTTTTTGTGATCAGTGCCTGGTCTTTTTCAAGCATGCCCACGACGCTGAATATTTTCGTCGTTTCAATGGCTTCTTCAAATGTTAACGGGGGAAGTATGGTTGGGAGACGTTTTGCCAACATGGTCTTTCCCGAACCCGGGGGGCCGACCATGATGAGATTGTGCCCCCCTGCAGCGGCAACTTCCAAGGATCGTTTTACATGTTCCTGGCCCTTGACCTCGGAAAAATCAACTTCAAAATCTTTGGCCTCTTTAAATACCGCGGAAAGATCGGTTTGTTCGGGTGTTATTCGAGTAAATCCCCGAAAAAAATTTACCAGCTCAGACAAGGTTTTTACCGGCAGAACCGTGATGCCCTCCACAACCGAAGCTTCGCGACCATTGTCATACGGTACGATGATTCCGGTATAATCGGCATGTTTGGCGGCCAGGGCCATGGGAAGAGACCCCTTGACCGGTTTAATGCGACCGTCCAGGGACAGCTCACCCAAAACCAGGTATTTGGATATGACTTGCTGGGGAATGATTCGGGTTGCGGTAAGGATTCCCAAAGCAATGGGAAGATCAAAACCGGTTCCTTCCTTTTTAATATTGGCGGGCGCAAGATTAACCGTGATCCTGTCGTCCGGAAATCTATACCCTGAATTAGTAATGGCGGACTTGACCCGCTCCTTGCTTTCTTTTACAGAAGCTTCCGGGAGTCCCACCGTGGTAAACGTGGGGAGTCCTGACGTGATATCGACTTCTACTTCAACTAAAAACGCATCAATTCCAATAACAGCGCTGCTTAATACTTGTGAGAGCACGCTTCCTCCTTTCGGACGCCACACTATCCTAACGTTGAATAACTAACCGGACGGTATTAAAAGGGTCTAATTAGTTTCCATCCAGAAATTGCCCTTTTCCGCAATCTCTGCGTCAATCTGCGAAATTACTTGTGCAGCGTACCACTTGTAGGCCTCCGCGTAATTTCTTGATTTCCTTGACCTTGCGAAAATTTGCTAATTTCTGAATTGGAAACTTAATTAGTGCCCATTATAGATTTATGGATGGGCACTAATTAAGCAATTTCACGGAAAATCTTTTTTAGGGATGGAAACCGGATTCACTTACAAATTTTTGAATCATAACAAATAGCTGGGTATATAACAATCTTTTTACCTAAAATCTTGAAATAAGTTTTTTCAAAACACATAAATCGACATTTGATATTCCGAGGATTTATTCGCCACCGGACTTTGGCGAATAAATTTTTTGAGCATAACCCCGGAGAAATATGCTCCATCCCGATGAAATAGGCTCTGCCCCAGTTAAATGGTCTGCGAATTTAACGGGGTAAACATTTCATTGGGCAAGCGCAGAGATTGGGCGAAAAGACCATTAATCAACAGACTCATAAATAATGCTTGTCAAATATAACCAATAACATATACTGCATATAAAAATTTCAGCTTGATTTTTGATGGTTCGTATTTATGTTGTTGAGTCTAAAAAAAAATTGCATAGTTATTCAATAGACCATTTAGAAATTTCAGCTGTATACCACATATCATTTTTATGTATTTTAAACAAAGAACCGTTAAAAAACCGGTCAGTTGTTCAGGTGTGGGCGTTCATTCCGGGAAAAAAGTCAATCTGACCATCAAGCCGGCACCGAGCAATCATGGCATCAAGTTCATAAGAACGGACCTCCTTGACTGTCCGGGCATATCCGCTCATTTTAATATGGTCGTGGATACCAGCATGGCTACCGTCATCGGGTATGAAGGCTTTATTGTGTCAACCATAGAGCATCTTATGGCCACTTTTGCCGGCCTGTCCATCGATAATGCCCTGGTAGAGATCGATAGCTATGAGATGCCCATAATGGACGGCAGCGCCGGCCCCTTTACGTCCATGATAAAATCTGCAGGAATCCGGGAGCAGGCCGCACCCAGGTATTTTTTCGTCGTTAAAAAACCCATAGAGCTTAAAAAAGACGGCAAAATGGTTGGAGTATATCCCTGCTCGACTTACAGAATAACCTGTACCATTGAATACGATCATTCTCTGATCAAAAAACAGTCCTATTCCGTGGATCTATCGGACCAGGTTTTTGAACAGGAGATATGCAGGGCCAGAACCTTCGGTTTTCTGCATGAATATGAATATTTTAAGCGTTACGGTCTGGCCCGCGGTGTTTCTCTGGATAATGTGGTTGTTATTGATGAGAAAGATGTGGTTAATGAAGACGGCCTGCGCTATAGGGACGAATTTGTAAGACATAAAATCCTCGACTGCATCGGAGATTTTTCACTTCTCGGCATGCCTATTTTAGGCCATGTGGTGGTCAGTAAATCCGGCCATGAATTCAACCACGCCTTTCTCAAGGAATTTTTTTCTCGAAAAGAATCATGGGAAGCCCGCACCATCACCAATGAAAATGAGTTGCCCTCCGGTCAACCAAAATCACTTGCCATTTAACAAGGTATCCGCTATTAAATAATTTTATTATCCTTTTTGGGTGTTTGCAAAATTTTTTTTGTTAATTTATTGCATATAAACCTGTGCACCCTTGCGTAACGGGTGTTTTTTATCTTCATAAAGAATCATAATCCGGGCAAGCCGGATCCAAAAATATTTGCCACAAAGACATTAAGACCCGCCCGCCTCGCCTAAGGCGAAGTCGATGGCGGGCAGGCACAAAGGATATATTTATTATTCTTTCTTCGTGCCTTGGTGTCTTAGTGGCAGAATGGAAAATGTTTTGCTGCAAAAAGCACAAAATTTACAACTAAAGAATTAAGTTATAGCCCTGTACCGTATCAATATGAAATCATTTATAAATCGAAAAACAGGTGTCTGGCTCCTCGGCATAATCTTTTTTGTTCAGAATCTATGCTTTGCTCAGGATGCCAGCTTGACAAACATAATTGTTACCAATACGCGAGACGACCTTCTGGTTTACCTGAAGGTTGAAGATGCGTTCAGAGAAGAAATGAAAACAGCAATATTCAGTGGGGTTCCCACCACATTTTCATTTTTCATTAAGCTTTACAAGGTACGCAATCTATGGCCCGATAAAAAGATCGCCGATATAACGAGTACAAATACCATCAAGTACAATAACCTGAAAGAAGAATTTGTTGTAACACGATCATGGGATGGGGGCAGACCGCAGATTATGCAATCTTTCGCAGAGGCCCGGAAATTAATGGCTGTAATTGACAGCCTGAAAGTTGTCACTCTCAGCAAGCTTGAAAAAGGCGAGCATTATCAAATAACAGCTGAGGCTGAACTTAGCAAAATAACCCTTCCTTTTTATCTGCATTATATTCTTTTTTTTGTTTCTCTATGGGACTTTGAAACCGATTTATATACCATAGATTTTATCTACTAGATCGATCAAGGATCATGGCAAATAAAAAATACAAAAAGCCGGCATCTTATATTTCGGAAGAAGAGCGCAATAGAAGGAAGCGCGAGGTCATTATTATTTGTGTCATCATTGCGGTGGTGGCCATACTTACTTTTGCCGAGAGCAGGATAATACATTTTGGAGCCGGCATCCCGGTTTCCAATACCATCCTGATGTTTATCTTAATCAACATCAATTTGCTGTTGCTGATCCTTCTGATATTCCTTGTCTTCAGAAATTTGGTAAAGCTGCTTTATGACAGAAAACGCAAAGTAATGGGCGCAAAGCTGAGAACCAAACTTGTCGTAGCATTTATAACCCTGTCACTTTTGCCGACCACTATACTTTTTTTCTTTTCCATCAACTTTATTACCACCAGCATTGAATTCTGGTTTAACGTTCCCGTAGAACAGGCCCTTGAAAATTCATTGCTGGTGGGACGGAGTTTATATTGGCATGCTGAAGAGAGCAGTCAGTTTTTTATGGAAAGAATATCATATCAAATAGAAACCAAAAAACTTTTGGATCCCGAAAAGGAAAAAGCCCTTTCCAATTACATTCAAATTGTTCAGCGGGAGTTTAATCTTCATGCGGTTGAACTTTATGACGCCAATGCAAATCGCCTTACATTTTCCCTTTCTCCGGAATTGGAAGATATGCCCTTTGGAGTGGTTTCCGCCGATAATCTTTTAAAACAAATGCCGTTAAAAGGGGTCCGGTCAATCTCTGAAAGTAATCTTGCAGGAGAGCTCATCAGAACTATCGGAACCATCCCTTTTGGAGCAAAGCGTGCCAATGCGGAGGCGTTTGTTGTGTTAACCCGACTGATGCCGCCGGACCTTTCCGAAAATATGACGTCCATTTCAAGAGGGTTTGAAGAATACCAGCAGATCAAACTTCTCAAGAAACCGATTCAGGTGACTTACTATATCACCCTGTCCATCGTAGGACTTCTGGTTGTATTTTGTGCGGTCTGGTTTGGCTTCTACTTGGCGAAAACCATCACCATACCCATCATGGAACTGGCTGAAGGAACCCTCAGAGTTGCGGAAGGAGATTTGAGTTTCAGTATCGGCCGGGTGGCCGACGATGAAATCGGCAGCCTGGTGAATTCATTTAATAAAATGACCAGAGATTTACGGATCGGCAGGGATCAACTGGAGCTTTCCGCCCGTCTGCTTCGAGAACAGAATGTCGAGATTGAAAAAAGACGGCAATATATGGAAATCGTTCTTGAAAATGTCTCTACCGGTGTAATTACCCTTGACGCGGGAGGATTCATTACCACCATAAACAAGTCGGCTGAAAAAATGTTGGACCTCAAATCGGATGAAATCATCAACAAGAGTTATAAAAAACTTTTGGATAAACCGCTTCTGAATCTTGCCGAAGAGGTCATGGAGAATCTTAAAACTTCAAGAAACCGTTCCGTGGAGTTGCCCTTAAAACTGACCGTCAGTGGAAGTCCTTTGAGCTTTTTGATGCATGTCGCCGCCCTTGAAGACGACTCCGGGCAACACATGGGGGTTGTAATGGTGTTTGATGATCTCACGGAACTTGAAAAGGCCCAGCGTATGGTTGCCTGGCGCGAAGTGGCTCGCCGGATCGCCCATGAAGTAAAAAATCCGTTAACCCCCATATCCCTTTCCGCCCAGCGTCTGAAGCGAAAATATTCAGAGCAGATCAACCAGCCGGTTTTTGATGAGTGCACACGGACAATTATTGATCATGTGGAACTGATTCGAAATCTTGTGGATGAATTTTCATCCTTTGCAAAATTTCCCACTGCAAATCCAAAGCCCTGTGATTTGCCGCCGATCATTGAAGAAACCCTGGCGCTCTATAAAGAGGGCCACAAAAACATTAATTTTGAATTCAATAAGATAGACAATATTCCCCTTCTTAACCTCGATCGTCAGCAGATCAAGCAGGCCATGATCAATCTTGTGAACAACGCCATCGCATCCATAAAGAATGACGGCGATATTTTGATTACGTTAATCCATGATCCGATTTTAAAGATCGTGCGCCTGGAAGTTTCAGACAATGGACCGGGTATTTCAGATGAGGACAAGACGCATCTTTTTGAACCTTATTTTTCAACAAAAAAGGCAGGCATGGGGTTAGGACTTACCATTGTAAGCGCTATTGTTTCTGATCACAACGGCATGATACGCGTGCAGGACAACCATCCCAAGGGTGCAAAATTTATTATCGAATTTCAGGTATAAGGCAACCTTTATGTCACGCTTTTTCGGAAATCTTGTGGTACAGAGTAAAGCAACTTAAGTGTACAATAAGGAGTTACAGCATATGTTTCCTTCTGTTTTGATTGTTGATGATGAACCTTCCATACTCCAGTCGTTAAGCGGTCTGCTTTCAGATGAAGGCTTTGAGGTTTTAACTGCGGCCAATGGATATGAAGCGTTGAAAATCGTAGATACCGAGTTCCCGGATCTTGTTTTGCTCGATATTTGGATGCCGGGTATTGACGGTATTGAAACCTTAAAGGAAATAAAAAAGGACAATCCGTATATTCCGGTCATCATTATTTCCGGACACGGGACAATAGAAACCGCGGTTAAGGCCACAAAACTTGGGGCTTTCGACTTAATTGAAAAACCGCTTTCCATTGATAAAATTATTGTGGCAATTAATAATGCGTTAAATTTCAGAAGATTGGAAGAAGAAAATAAATATCTTCGCAAAAAGACGTTGGAAAAACACTCCATAACCGGAAACAGCCCTCCCATTGCGGAACTGAAAAAACAGATCGCTATTGCCGCCCCCACAGATGCGTGGATACTGATTACCGGAGAAAACGGGACGGGAAAGGAATTGGTTGCTCGAACCATACATCAACTGAGTTCCCGTGCAGATTATCCGCTGGTTACCGTCCATTGCGCCGCGATCCCGGAAGAACTCATCGAAAGCGAGCTATTCGGCCAGGAAAAGGGTGCCCTTACGGATGCCACAACGAAAAAGATCGGAAAATTTGAACTGGCCAACCACGGAACTATTTTTCTGGATGAAATCGGTGATATGAGTCTAAAAACCCAGTCAAAGATCCTCCGAGTATTGCAGGAAAAGCAGTTCCAGAGAGTCGGTGGAACCAGAACCTTGAAGGTAAATGTCCGGGTCATTGCATCCAGTAATAAAGATCTTGAAACGGAGATCGAAAAGGGAAATTTCAGAGAAGATATTTACTACCGGCTGAATGTGATCCCCATAGAGGTCCCGTGTTTAAGGAATCGCCGTGAAGATATTCCGCTTCTGGTTGAAACATTTTTTGCCGAATGTGCGAAACAGGATCGAAATGAAAAAAAGACAATGAACCGGAAAGCTATTGATATGTTATGCAATTATTCCTGGCCGGGAAATGTCAGGGAGTTGAAGAATCTTGTTGAACGGCTGGATATCATGGTGGAAAAGGATGTTATTGACGAATTCGATTTGCCCGCACCGTATAACCCGGGCTCTACGGAAGGGATAGCACCGGTTGAATCAGAGCTTTTTTTAAACCTTTGTTTGAAGGACGCCAAAAAAGCTTTTGAAAGGGAATTTATAAAAAGAAAACTTTTGCAGCATAACAACAATATCAACGACACGGCGAAAGCAATCGGGGTTGAACGGACTTATCTGGATAAGAAACTCAAGAGTCTAAAGGTTTCTTAAGGGTGCTTTGCCACGGACTGAATTATTCTTGAAAAGGTATGGGATTGAGGATTATCAGCGGCAGATACAAAGGTAAAAAGCTGCATTCTGTTCGGGGATTGACCATAAGACCAACCGCTGATCGATTGCGCGAATCCATATTTAATATTCTTTCCCATGGAGTGCTTAATGCAGTGGTTCTTGATCTATTTGCCGGGACCGGCGCCATGGGTATGGAGGCGTTGAGCCGGGGCGCTGAATCCGCAGTATTTGTGGACAATAACCCGGAAGCCCTATCTGTAATACAGCGGAACATCACATCGTGTTCTTTTGATAAACAGGCGCGTATTATTAAATGGGACATAAAAGAGAACTTAAATTGTTTAAAATTGGCAGGCACGGCCTTTGATCTTGTGTTTATGGATCCTCCTTACAATCGGGGCATGGTAAAACCGGCATTGTTGAACCTTGAACAGACCGGATCTTTAAAAAAAGGAGCCCGCATTGTGATTGAACACTCCCCTTTGGAGCCGATACCGGACCCTGTTTTCATGTTTGAAATTGCCGACCGGAGAAAATACGGAAAAACACTTGTTTCATTCTTAACTTATATGATATGAAGCCCGATTCGATTGCCGAACCATCGGTCTTAACTCAATAGAAATTTTGTTGAATATTTTCAAAAAGGACGAATAATAGATGGAAAAAATTGCCGTATATCCGGGATCCTTCGACCCTGTCACAAACGGTCATGTAGATATCGCCGAACGGGGGCTCAAACTTTTTGATAAAATCATTGTGGCCATATTGAATAATCCGATTAAAAAGTGTCTTTTTACCATTGAAGAACGGCGGGAAATGCTTGAATCGAGCTTTGAAAATTATCCGGATATTACCGTGGAGATTTTTAACGGTCTTCTTGTGGATTATGCGACCAGTCGGAACTGTATTGCCATTTTGCGTGGGATGCGTGCAGTATCCGATTTTGAATATGAGTTTCAGCTTGCGTTGATGAACCGCAAGTTAAAAAGAGAGGTTCAGACCGTTTTCCTGATGACCAGTTTGCGATGGATTTTTACCAGTTCATCAATAATCAAGGAAGCCGCACAGTTCGGCGGTGACATTACCAGTATGGTACCGCCGCTGGTCAACCGAAAATTAAAAGAAAAGTTCGGTTTTGCTTCTTGAGTTGTTTTCCGTCACTACTCTATCCCTGCTTTGGCATATAATTCAAAAAAATGATGGGTGGGGCCATAGCCCTTGCCGATGGATAGAGAATGTTCTATGGCGCCGGTTATATATTTCTTGGCAAGTGTTACGGCGTCAAAGAACGTTTTTCCCAGTGCAATATTCGCCGCAATAGCCGAAGAAAACGTGCAGCCCGTACCATGGGTATTTTTGGTTTTTACCCAATGACCCTGTAGTTCTTTATATTCCTTTCCATCATATAGGACATCCGTGGCACGGGCTTCCTTGAGGTGACCTCCTTTTACCACCACTTTTTTTGCATTGAGCTTTAAGATATCACGGGCAGCGCTTTTCATATCATCTATGGTTTTTATTTTTTTGCCGATGAGTGCTTCGGCTTCATAAATATTGGGGGTGATGACCGCAGACAGTGGAAAAAGATGATCCACCAGGGCGTCCTGGGCATCTTGATTCAGCAAACGGTATCCGCTTTTGGAAATCATCACCGGATCAAGCACCACAGGAGGCAGATCAACGGCCTTTAGGGCTGTGGCGATGGCCTTAATCAATTCAATGCTGGATACCATTCCTATTTTTACCACGTCGATTTTTATATCATCAAACAGACACGTAATTTGATCATGTACGATCCGGGGCGCCATCTCCTGAATGTCATACACTTTTTGAGTATTCTGGACGGTCACCGCCGTAACGGCGCTCATGCCGAAAACGCCATGAGCCTGGAATGTTTTTAGATCGGCCTGGATTCCGGCGCCGCCTGAAGAATCCGAACCCGCGATTGTCAGGGCTACTTTCATGATGACCTCCTACCGGTTATCAGCATAAACACTATACGGAACGAATTTTCAAGATAAATTCTTTATTACAGCATAACTGGAAAGTAATATGCCTGTGCTAAAGTTCCCATTGTTTTGTGCTTGACATAACTGTACCATAAAACTATCTTTTTTAGAAATAACAGCAAGAGAAAAAAATCAAGGGATCGGGTTATTACAGTGAAGCTAAGCGATATCGGTGAATTTGGTTTTATTAAAAGAATCAGCCGGGGCTGTTTAATTCGTCCTCAAAATATTATTAAAGCCATCGGCGATGATGCCGCGGCATTTATTCCCACACCCCACGAAGTTATGCTTGCCACCACGGATTTGCTTGTTGAACGGATTCATTTTTACAGAAATACAACTTCCGGATTTAACTTGGGCTATAAAGCGCTATCCGTGAACCTGAGTGATATTGCCGCAATGGGTGGAATCGGTCGTGAAGCATTCATCAGTATCGGCGTACCCGAAGACTGCTCCGTGGATTTTCTTGAAGATCTGTACACCGGAATCAAAAGACTGGCTACCGAATTCGGCCTTAATCTTTTAGGGGGGGACACGACCCGTTCAAAAACTGATTTAATCATAAATATCCTGGTGTTGGGATCTGCATTTGAAAAAGAAATATTGTACCGTAATACCGCTCAACCGGGCGATATTATTTGTTCAACCGGTTTTTTAGGAGACAGCCGGGCCGGATTGCATCTGATAACAAATAATTTGAAAGCGAATTCCAAGGAATTCAAGGCGCTGCGTGACGCCCACCTCATACCCAAACCCTATCTTCGGGAAGGTCGATTTCTTGCACGCCAGGGCGGCGTTCATGCAATGATTGATGTTAGTGACGGGCTCAGTTCCGATATGGCACACATCGCCGAGCAAAGCAACGTGGGGGTGCGTCTGTATTCCGAAAAAATACCCGTTTCCAAGAATCTGAAAAAGTTTTGCGATCGGTTTGATTTTGACCCGGTTGAATATGCCCTTGCCGGCGGTGAGGATTATACCCTGTTGTGCACCGTATCACCGGATAAAATGGATCGTATTGCGGCGAATTATCTGAAGAGGTTCCGGAATCCCCTTTATCAGATCGGCGAAATAACCGATTCGGGAAAAATGGAGCTGATTCTTTGGAACGGTGAGATCACATCCTTTGAGCCTTCGGGTTGGGACCACTTTAAAACCGAATGAATTTTGACGGTTTCGTAAAAAGTCCAACTTCTGCGTTGTGCTGCATTTCGCAATCATTCAACTGACCCTTCGGCAAAAGGGGGCGTTTTTCAAGGGTCTCTATCATTTTACGGCGGAAACCAAGCCGGCTTTTAAAAATTCACGGTTCAATCGGGCAATGTTGGATATGGAAATTTCCTTGGGGCATTCCGCTTCACATTCTCGTTCATTGCTGCAGTTTCCGAAACAAAGTTCATCCATTTTTCTGACCATGGCCAGGGCACGATTCGCGGCTTCAGGTTTTCCCTGGGGCAAAAGTGCCAGCTGAGAAATCTTGGCACTGGTAAAAAGCATGGCAGAGGCATTGGGACACGCGGCAACACATGCGCCGCATCCGATACAGGCAGCCGCATCCATGGCCAATTCAGCGATTTCCTGTGCGATGGGTATGCTGTTGGCATCCGGAGCGCCCCCGGTGTTTACGGAAATATAGCCCCCGGCAAGGATAATCTGATCAAACGCACTGCGATTCACCACAAGATCCTTTACGATGGGAAACGCCTTGGCACGCCACGGCTCTATCACAATGGTATCTCCGTTTGAAAAATGCCGCATATGAAGCTGGCAAAGGGTGGTCCCTTTTTCCGGGCCGTGGGCACGGCCGTTGATCACGGCGCCGCACATTCCGCAGATCCCTTCCCGGCAGTCATGATCGAAGGCTATGGGATCTTTGCCGTCCAAAGTAAGCTGTTCGTTGACAACGTCGATCATTTCTAAAAAGGACATATCCGTTGAAATATCCGTCGCAGGATAGGTTTCAAAACCGCCGTTCACATGGGACCCTTTTTGTCGCCAGACTTTTAGCATTATGTTTATGCTTTTGGTCACTTGTAACTCCTTTGCGTTAATTCCACGTTTTCAAAAACCAGCGGTTCCTTATGGAGTTCGGGATCATTGTCATCCCCTTTGTATTCCCATGCGGCTACGTGACAGAAATTCTCGTCATCCCGCCTGGCCTCCTGCTCTTCGGTCCGGTAGGCTTCGTTGAAATGACCGCCGCAGGATTCCTTTCGTTCAAAGGCATCCATAACCAGCAGCTCTGCGAACTCGAGAAAATCCGCTACCCGGCCGGCCCGCTCCAGGCTCTGGTTAAAATCTTGTGACGAACCGGGAACCCTGGCATTTTTCCAAAACTCTTCTCGAAGTTCCTGAATCAGTGTTCTGGCTTTCAACAGACCCTCATCGTTTCTTGACATGCCGCAGTATTCCCAGAGAATGTGACCCAGTTCGCGATGAAAGTCATCCACGGTCCGGTTTCCGTTGATGGAAAGAAGCTTTCGGGTTCGTTCGGTCACATATTGGGTCGCTTCCTTAAACGCTGCGTGATCGGTGGTGATTTCCGGCCGATCCGCACCCGCAAGGTACCCGCCGATGGTATATGGAATAACGAAATAACCGTCCGCCAGACCTTGCATCAGTGCACTGGCGCCCAGACGGTTGGCACCGTGGTCTGAAAAATTGGCTTCACCCAGGACAAACAGTCCGTCAAGATTGCTCATCAGGTTGTAATCCACCCACAGGCCTCCCATGACATAATGAGACGCGGGATAGATCATCATGGGGGTTTCGTAAGGATTGGAGGCGGTTATTTTTTCGTACATCTGGCAAAGATTACCGTATTTTTGTTGGATCACCTCTTTGCCGTCCCGCTGGATGGCATCGGCAAGGTCAAGGTATACCGCAAAACCGGTCTCCCCCACGCCTTTGCCCATATCACACTGGGCTTTGGCATTGCGCGATGCCACATCCCGGGGAACCAGGTTGCCGAAACTCGGATATTTTTCTTCCAGGTAATAATCCCTCTCAGATTCGGGGATCTGGTCGGGCGGCCGCTGATCTCCGGGGGTTTTCGGTACCCAAACCCGACCGTCGTTACGCAAGCTTTCGCTCATCAATGTCAGTTTGGACTGATAGGTTCCGTGGACCGGAATACAGGTGGGATGAATCTGGGTGTAGCAGGGATTGGCAAAAAACGCCCCTTTTTTATATGCCCTGTAGGTTGCGCTCACATTCGACGCCATGGCATTGGTGGAAAGGTAAAACACATTGGCATACCCGCCCGTACACAGCACCACGGCATCGGCCCCATGACTTTCAATTTCTCCGGTGACAAGATTTCTGACAACAATGCCTCGTGCCTGTCCGTTGACAACCACGATGTCCAGCATTTCCCGGCGCGGAAACATAGAGACCCGGCCGCCCGCCACCTGGCGCATCAATGAGCTGTAAGCTCCCAGAAGAAGCTGCTGGCCGGTCTGGCCGCGAGCGTAAAATGTTCGGGACACCTGGGCGCCGCCGAAGCTGCGGTTGGCCAGAAGACCTCCGTATTCCCGGGCAAACGGTATGCCCTGAGCCACGCAATGGTCGATAATATTATTGCTCACCTGGGCCAAACGATAGACATTGGCTTCCCTGGATCTGAAATCGCCGCCTTTGATGGTGTCGTAAAAAAGACGCCGGATACTGTCACCGTCATTCTGGTAGTTCTTGGCGGCGTTGATTCCCCCCTGAGCCGCGATGCTGTGAGCACGCCGGGGGCTGTCCTGAACACAGAAGTTTTTTACGTAATAGCCGAGTTCGGCCAGCGATGCTGCGGCAGAACCTCCGGCAAGGCCGGTTCCCACCACAATGATCGTATATTTTCTCTTATTGGCGGGATTGACAAGCTTAAGTTCAAAACGGTGCTTATCCCATTTTTCTGCAAGGGGTCCCGAAGGTATTTTTGCATCAAGCATAATTAAGCTCCTTATCGTAAGGGTGCATTACCAGTTTGTTAATTGCTATCCAAGACTTTTTGGTTTCAGGTATCAGTCAATTCGTTTCTTACTCCTGACACCTGAAACCTGATTGCAAGGCTTTCGCTCAAAAAATGAATAAGTTAATGGGTGAAAACCATTTTAACAAATCGGTAATGCTCCCTATCGTAATAGGGCAACATAAACAGGGATAAAACCGAAGCCCAATCCCACCACCACACTGAATACAATGCTCAATCCCCTGAGAAAGGGGGTATATTTGGGATGATTGACCCCAAGGGTCTGGAACGCGCTCCAGAGCCCATGGCTCACATGAATCGCCGCAATGATCACCGCAGCCATATAAATGAATATATAGACCGGGTTTGCAAATGCATTGGACAAGAGTTGAAACGTAGTGGTGTTGGTTTTATCCACAAAATGAAAATTTATCAGATGAAAAACAACAAAGAGCAGCAGAATAAAACCGGTGTAGGGCATGGTTGCCGATCCCAGGGTCCGCCCGCCGGCCCATTTGTTGACCGAATATCTGAGGGGCCGGGCTTTAAAGTTTTGATAAAAAAGAAGCGCACCGGTCATGATATGTATGACGGCAAAAAATAAAAGCCCGAATTCTGCAAGGGTGACCAAGGGTCCTAATGAATGGAGATGCTCCACATAGGAGTTAAAGAAATCTTTACCGCCGTATAGGGTCAGGTTGCCGGCGAGATGTATGGTCAGAAAACAGCAGAACCCCAGACCGGTAACCGCCATCATTAGCTTTTTCCCAACCGAAGTTCCAAGAGGGTTTGTAGGCAGGTTCATTTCTTCCTCCAATAGGTTGAACTTGTTAACAATTTATGATGAATTTATGGAGAAAATTCATCAAATAAAACAAAAAACCTATTCCTTTTTAGTGGGGCTGTCAACAAAATTTTCCAGCCACCATGCATCCCATTCTGTTTGCATAATACTCTCTGCAAGGGTTCGACCGGTTTTGGTTTGCAGGCGCTTCAACGCAAAAGGCAGCCATTTTTTGGGAGGTTCGTAGCCGATGTCCGAAAGAGATTTTAAGTCCAAAATCAGCGCAAGCTGGTCCGCATCACGTGCAAGTTTGGACTCTATGGACTGGCAGGCATTAAATTCTTCTATTAACTCGCCAATTTTTGTACCAAAGGGCAAGTCTCTAATAATATGCCTCACCGCTTTATTTTCATCTGCGGTCACATATTTTTTCTGGACATAATTCAGGTCACCGGTTTTTGCCTCCGGGAGATCGTGCACCAGGGACATGGCGATCAGTTTAAACGCGTCAACATCCGGTTCTATTTGAGACATGACAAAAGCAATGAATGAAACGGAAAATGAATGCTCGGCCACGGACTCCTTCCCCGCCCCAAGAAAATGGTAGCCGGATCGAGGAATTTTTTTTAAAATATTTGCTTTGAACAAAAGATTTACAATGTTTTTCATAAGATCTCCCTGTGTTATCCAATTAATGAATTCGTAAAAATTTGTTTTTTTGACGTTTTATGAGACCATCAGGTATAAAGCAATACAAAAATTAATCACGGTTTTGAGAACAAACCAAATTTCTTGACACCATAGTCCGGTTCATATATTTAAAAATAAGCCTAAAAAAGCCTTTATTTTCAATAAATAATAAAATTTTCGAAACGATAGATTATATAACACACGGAGTCGTTTAATGAATTCTGCAAATATAGATATATTCCATATGGTAATGAACGCCGGTCTTATGGTTCAGTTTGTGCTTTTGCTGCTGTTCTTTTTTTCCGCAACATCATGGGCAATCATGATAATGAAATATCGCTATATCAAAAGGGCATTCTTAGAATCAACTGAATTTATTGACTTTTTCTGGAAAAGTAGAAATCTGTCCAATGCATTTTCCAAGGCAAAGATGCTTCAGGGCAGTCCCGTTGCCAGGATTTTTCGCGTAGGATATGTGGAACTTAAAAAATCCGGCCGATTCAAGGAACCAGCGGATTCCGGATCAGTAAATCCAACGGAAACCCAAGGCACATCTTTGGGTTCCAGCTTCACGGGAGTCGGCAATGTTAAACGGGCCTTGCGCCGGGCCATTAACACCGAGACCACCCGCATGACTCAAATGGTCCCTTTTCTCGCCACAACCGGCAACACAACGCCGTTTATCGGTTTGTTCGGAACCGTTTGGGGGATCATGAATTCTTTTCACGGGATCGGGCTCAGAGGGTCGGCCAGCCTTGCCGTGGTGGCGCCCGGAATTTCCGAAGCGCTAATTGCAACGGCCGCCGGGCTGGCGGCCGCCATACCCGCGGTTATCGCTTTTAATCATTTTATGCAAAAGATAAGAATTATCGAATCCGAACTGCAAAATTTTTCCGCGGATTTTCTAAATATTATCGAACGTGATATTATAACATAAGGCCAACGGAACAGAAGCAAACTGGGGTGGTGAAAATCGCCGTGCATACAGATGGAATTTTAATCCCATTTTTGTTCCATATCTTAAGGTTTCAGGTGTCAGGAATGATAAACAGAGGCGCTGGCACCTGAAACCTGAAACCTGACACCAGGCATACGGGAAAGAATAAATATGAGATATTTTTTAAAGCCATATTATGGGCAATTTTAATCACCCCGGAAGCAAACCTATTTGCCACCAAGCTTAGTGGCAAAATGGCAAAAAATTGCCGCAAAAAGCACAAAATTTACGATTAAGGAACTTGGGAGGGAACATCTGATGATAAACGGGGGCAACAGTGACCGCCTCATGTCTGATATTAATGTAACTCCGTTTGTTGATGTTATGCTGGTTCTTCTGGTGATTTTCATGGTAACGGCTCCCATGATGATGCAGGGTGTGGATGTTGCCCTGCCCGAGACCACATCACAGTCGCTTATTGCGGAAAAAGAGCATCTTATCATCACCATAAACAATAAAAATCAGGTGTTTATTAACGATTTTCAGGTTGCCCCGGATTTTCTTCAGGAAAAACTCAAAAAGATTCTTGAAGGTCGGGAAGACCGGGGAGTCTATCTTCGAGCCGACAGGGAAATCCCCTATGGGTTTGTAGTTCAGGTCATGTCCGAAATAAAAGAGGCCGGGGTTGAAAAGCTGGGCATGGTGACGGAGCCCGTAAAAGAAAAAAAGAAGGGAAAAAAACCAAAAGCAAAAAGCTGATGAATAAAAGAATGCATTCAAATTCTTATTTGTCCGGAGATAAAGAATACGAACGCAGGACATTTTTTTTGAATTTTAGTGTTTCCTTGATGTGTCATGTGATCCTTTTTATCATTTTGATATTTGCTCCGGGTTATGCAACAAACAAAAGGCCGTCTCTTTCAGTTATCAATGTCAGCATGGTTACATTGCCGGCTCTAAAAAAATCGTCGGGTCCGAACCATCAGCGGCCTGCAGAACTTGAAAAGCCGGCAACGGTAAAAGAAAAGGCTCCGGCGCCTAAAGTTGCATCAAAAGCGACTCCGGAACCGGTCCAAAAGCCCTCAAAAGCGATTTCTATTGCGCCCCAAAAGACAAAGATAAAAACATCACTTAAAAAAAAGACGTTCAAATCTGCCAGGGTGGTTAAAAACGCGATTAAACAAATTGAAAAGAACGTTGAAAAATCACGGCCCGATCGGATCCGTCAGGCCATCGACCGACTCAAGGATCAGGTAAAAAAGAGCGGACCCATTGACCGTAACCCCAATGAAGACGTAAATACTTCCGGAATCCCCGGCGGGTCCGGGTCCGGTAGTAAAAAGGTTCTGGAATTAATTGATATATATCGCATTGAAATTGCGTACCAGATCCAGAAAAATTGGGCATTTTCCGAGCAACTGGGCGGGGGGCAAAAAAATCTTGAGGCATATCTGGCACTCAAAGTGATGCCCAACGGAGAGATAAAAGATATATGGTTTGATAAAAGGTCCGGAAACGGTTATTTCGATGAATCCGTTAAAAAAGCGATTATGAAATCAAATCCGGTTCGTCCTCATCCGCCGGGGGTGAAAAAGCGCTTTGTGGATGTGGGCCTGAGGTTTACCCCCGAAGGGATAAAGTAAAAATCCTGGCGCCGAGAGGACCAGGCTTTGCTTTGCCCCTGAGAGAGGCTGTTTTAGCCGTACAAGTTAAAAGTGTCTAAAGTGATCTAAAGTGCCTAAAGTTATGGTGTCGCTTCGCTCTGCTGATTTTATATAACTGACAGAATTCCTTAACTTTAGCTCACTTCAAACTTTAGTTCACTTCAAACTCTTGCAGCGATTCTTAAGGCAGAGCCATCTATCACTGACTCCCGCAATGCGGGACAGGCTTGGCACAAAGGACCATGTTTTCAATATAAAAACAACGTTGTACGTAAAATAGTGCCCGAACGAAAACTAGGATTTTTCGTTAAGATCAAGGAAGACGAAAATTTTAACCACAGACATACATTGAGTATCTCGAGGATTAAAATTTGAGTCTGACGCAGATATTGGCGGAAAAGACAGTTTTCGTTCAGGCACTAAAATAGGTTCAAAGGACTTATGAAACATTACTCCATTAAAACAATAGGTTTAATTGCGCTGGTATATGTTATGATCGGGACCGGTATATGCGGGGCCGGATATGATTATATTGATATCACCCAACCTTTTTTACGAAAAATTCCAATTGCAATTCCTGTGTTCAAAAAGATTTACCCGGACGACGCCACCGACCGCCTATCCAGAACCGCATCTGATTTGCTCGCTGAAACCCTGGACTTCACCGGCTATTTCAAAATCCTTGACCGCGGTGCCTTTCTTGTGGATATGCAAGCCGTAACCTCTTTGGCCAATGTAAATTTCCATAACTGGACCAGTATCGGAGCAGAACTCCTGGTCACCGGGGGAGGTCTGATTCAGGGCGACCAGTTGGAAATGGAGCTTCGACTTTATGACACGTTTAAAGAAAAATTGCTGGTGGGGAAACGATACAAGGGATTGATCAAGGATCAGCGAAAAATAATCCGCCGTTTTTGCAGCGAAATTATTTTTTTCCTGACCGGGGACAAAGGGATTTTTAACAGTGAGATTGCGTTTGTTTCCAATGGTACGGGAAACAAGGAAATTTATATCTGTGAATTTGACGGATACAGCCCCAGGCAGGTAACGCATTTAAACAGTATTACTCTTTCCCCGGCATGGTCGTCTGACGGAAAATGGATGGCGTATACCTCATATGCGAAAGGCAATCCCGACCTTTACATAAAGAATTTAAGAGAGAAGCGCGGGACTGTGATCTCAAAAAAAGGAACAAATATCACACCGGCCTGGGTTCCCAACCAATTTGCCCTGGCAGCGAGTCTTTCATTTTCAGGGGATCCGGAAATTTATCTGTTGACCGGAACCGGGAAAGTTATTAATAAGTTAACAAAGAAAAGGGGTATTGATGTGTCGCCCACCTGGTCCCCGGACGGCAAGCAGATGGCGTTTGTTTCAAAACGATCCGGAACCCCTCAGATTTATATTAAAAATATATCTTCAGGATCGGTAAGAAGACTGACGTTCCAGGGACGATATAATACACAGCCCAGCTGGTCGCCCAAAGGAGACAGGGTGGCCTACTCCGGGATGGAAAGCGGGCGAAACAATATCTTCGTGATCGGCAGTGACGGACAGGGCCTGATTCAATTGACACAGGATAGCGGTGACAACGAAGCGCCGTCATGGTCGCCGGACACAAGTCTTATTGTGTTCAGTTCTACACGGGAAGGGCCTTCCAGAATCTATGTGATGACTGCTTACGGAACCGATCAGAGACGATTACTTGCCCTGAAAGGTGGGCAGACACAACCGGATTGGTCACGGTGAACGGGGAGTAACTAATACCCCAAATGATCGTCAATAAAATGGACCTGGGGTATCCTCGACTTTCGCTCAGTTAGGGTAATACAAAATTATTTGATAAAAAACACAAAATAAACAAACCAAATTAACAGGAGAAAAAAATGCGAAAAAAATTATTAATACATTTGGCCATGGTACTTGTAATCCCCGGATTCCTGCTCACCGTTTCATGTGCTAAAAAGACAATCCGGTCTGAAACTTCTTTAACGCAGGAAGATGACGCGGCAGCCCAGGCGGCGGCAGAGAAAGCAAGACAGGAAGAGTTGGCACGGCAACAGACCATCGAAGAGCAACGCCTCCAGGAAGAAGCGGAACGTATGGCGGCCGCCCGAGATATGTTCTTAACTGAAGATATATTTTTTGAATTTGACAGCGCGGTGTTGCTTGCCGAGGCACAGACGATCTTAAGGGAAAAAGCGGAATGGCTTATAAACAATCCTGAAGCTGCGGCAACCATTGAAGGGCACTGCGATGAGCGGGGTACCAGTGAGTACAACCTTGCTCTGGGTGACCAGCGTGCTCAAAGTGCCAAGACCTTTCTCATGGATCTCGGTGTTAAAGGATCTCAATTAAGCTGTATAAGCTATGGCGAAGAACGTCCTGTGGACCCCGCCCATAATGAAGAAGCCTGGGCAAAGAACCGCAGAGGTCACTTTACCATAAACTAAACGTCTCGGGAAAAACCGAATTGATTTTTAATTATAACCCCTTATAAAACCAAATGGGGCCAAGCCCCATTTGGTTAATTTTGCTATGAAAAATATAATTTTAGTTATTTTGTCGTTCATGATGCTTTTGTGCGGCTGTGCGTTGCAGCGGGATGTGATTACCCTCGACAGTCGACAGGCTTTGATGGAAAAACGGTATTTGGAGTCCCAGCAAAAGAACAAAAAACTTGCGACCCAATTAAATTCCCAGAAACAAAATAATCAAAATCTTAGAAATAAATTTGCCGAGCAAAATGCCTTGATCGAAAGCATAAGACAAGAAATCCAGATGTTAAGCGGCAGGCTTGAAGAGACGGAATATGCATTAAAACAGAAAATGCAGAAGTCTGAAGATTCATATGAGAAAAAAGAAATCCGGTTGGACAGAATAGATCAAACGGCAAGTTCAAATAAAGACCGTATCGCACGTATTGAGCGGTATCTGAATTTTGAGTCTACGGAACCCCATGTAAAAACCAAACCGGGGGCCGGCATAAAAACCCAGAGCCGAGCTAAACAGAAAGTTTCAGAAGATGGGATTTACCAAACGGCAAAACAGGCATTTGATCAGGGTGACTTTGAGTTGGCCCGGGAAAGATTTCAAAAATTAATAGAAACCTATCCAAAGTCAAATATGGCCGACAATGCGCAATTCTGGATTGGTGAAATCTACTATCATGAAAAATGGTACGAAAAAGCCATTCTAGAATACCAGAAGGTCATCGAAAATTATCCCAACGGGAATAAGGTCCAGTCTTCTTTGTTAAAGCAGGGATTTTCTTTTTTTAATCTCGGGGACAAAGCAAATGCCCGCCTTATCTTTACGGAACTGATTAAAAAATATCCGAAATCCAATGAAGCCAAGATCGCTAAAAAGAAGTTGAAAGATGTGGCTCATTAATGCGGCTTGAGGATTTGGTTGTTTAAAGCAAATCAGTTCTAAACAAGATAGAGGGTTTCATCCCAAATCCGGAAAGAGCGTTACATGATAAAGGTTATCGGTATAGATCCGGGTCTCTCGGCCACCGGTGTGGGAATTGTCAGAGGAACGGGTCTGAAGGTTAAAGGCTTTTCCTTCGGCAGTATCCATACTTCAAAAAAACTTCCCCTGCCAGGCCGCCTCGATAAAATCTTTTCAAATCTTCTCACGGTATTAAAGGATGAACGCCCCGACCTTATGATCGTGGAAGATATATTTTCCATGGTCAAGTTTCCAAAAGCCGGCATCACATTGGGTAAGGTTACCGGTGTGGTTCTGCTTGCCGGTTGCCAGGTGGGCGTGCCGGTTGCAGAGGTTCCGGTTCGTGAAGCCAAACAGGTGCTGACCGGAAACGGCAATGCAAGCAAAATGCAGCTTGAAAAAGCGGTACGGCGGTTGTTAAACCTGACCGATCCCATTAAACCTTATCACGCGTCTGATGCAATGGGGCTAGCGCTTGTGGGCCTGTTTCGCCATAATAACGGACGGTCGAAAACCGCACCGCCCAATGTGTATGCAACGGTATCTAATGATCGGTTATCTTGAGGGCAAACTTTTAAAAAAAGAGGGCGACAGGATACTGCTTCTTGCAAATCAGGTCGGATATGAAGTTCTGCTTCCTGCCATTGTCATGGAAACCTTCAGCGCAAAAAACGTCGGTGACGACGTTTCCCTGTATATTTATTATCAACAGACCGAACGGCAGCCAAAGCCTGTATTGATAGGTTTTAATCTGGAGGTGGAAAAAGAATTTTTTCAACATTTCATTTCCGTAGAAGATATCGGTCCCCTCAAAGCGGTGAAAGCCCTGAACATACCGGTTCGCGACATCGCACGGGCCATAGAATCCAAAGACATTCCCAAGCTGAAGCAGTTAAAAGGCATCGGTGACCGGACCGCACGTAAAATTATTGCCACACTTGAAGGCAGAATGAATAAATTCGCATTGATCCGTGAATTGGAAAAAGTAAAGGCGCCGGTGGTCGAAGACTTTTCAAAGCAGGTGTTGGAAGTCCTTATTCTTCAGCTGGGGCACAAGAGATCCCACGCAAAGATGCTGATTGACCAAGCCATGAAACGTAACCGCGCCATCGCAACCCCTGAAGAACTTTTTGAAGAAGTATATCGGGGAGAAAATTCCCTGAGCCCATAACACATCAAAAATCATGAGCGATATATTAAAACATAGTTCCGATAACCAGGGAATTCTGGAAGCATCCTGTCTGCCCGTGGACCGGGAACCGGAAATCCTCTCTTTAAGGCCGGAACATTTTTCAGACTATGTGGGTCAGGCAGAAATTGTGGAAGCGCTTAAAATCGCAATTGAAGCCGCTGTACAAAGAGATGAACCCGTGGACCATATTATTTTTCACGGGCCTCCGGGCCTGGGAAAAACAACGCTTGCCCATATTATTGCCAATGAAATGGGGGGCAATCTTATTACCACTACCGGCCCTTCCCTTGAAAAAGGCGGCGACCTGATCGGCATTCTCACGCATCTTGAAGATAAAGACACGCTGTTTATCGACGAGATCCACCGGACCCCTAAAATTGTAGAGGAATTTCTGTATCCCGCCATGGAGGACTTTGCCATCGATTTTATATTTGACAAAGGCATCCATGCCCGCAGCCATAAATACCGGTTAAACCGCTTTACCCTTGTGGGCGCCACCACGCGGGTGGGACTGTTATCCGCACCGCTCAGGGATCGGTTCGGTATTTTTAAAACCCTTGATTTCTATACGGAAGAGGATTTGGTCAAGATCATTGGACGGTCGGCGGCGTTGCTTAACGTGACCATCGATACTCACGGTGCCATGGAGCTTGCCAAACGATCCCGGGGAACGCCGCGGATTGTGAACCGACTTCTGAAACGGGTGAGAGACTATGCCCAGGTACGGGCGGATGGAATCATTTCCCGGAAAATTGTTGAGAAAGCCCTGTCTCTGGAAGGGGTTGACAAAAAGGGGTTGACCCATCTTGACCGCCGCTACCTGACAACAATTATCGAGTTTTATAAAGGGGGCCCGGTGGGCATTGAGGCCATCGCCGCAACCCTTCAGGAAGAAACCGATACCCTTGTGGATGTGGTGGAGCCCTTTCTGTTAAAGATCGGAATGGTGACAAGAACCTCTTCGGGAAGAAAGGCATCACAGGCCGCATGCCGTCATCTGGGGTATAACGTCCAGAAAAAACTGTTTCAACAATAGACGGTTTCGTAAAAAGCCCAACTTGAGACGGCAAAGTAAAAAGTTCAAGCTCCCCCGAATAAATCTATCGGGATAAAAAGGCATCGCGAATTTCGTGGAATGAGGCGCAACGCAGAAATTGGACGTTTTACGAAGCCGTCAATGATTGATCATGTCTATAATAACACTCCTGACTGATTTCGGTACCGAGGATGCATATGCGGGGATCATGAAGGGGGTTATCCTGTCCATAACCCCTTCGGCGGTGATCGTCGATATCACCCATCACATCGATTCCCAGGACATACTCCAGGCCGCATATATTATAAAATCTTCCTATCGATATTTTCCCGAGGGCACGGTGCATGTTATGGTTGTGGATCCGGGAGTGGGCAGCGACCGCGCCATCGTGGCCCTTGACATGATGGGCCATATTTTTTTGGCGCCGGATAACGGCGTGTTAACGCTGGTCATGGAGGAAGGGAAGATGGATTCCCTTGTCCGGGTCGAGAATACCCGCTATTTTTTAAACCCCGTGAGCCGTACCTTCCATGGCCGGGATATTTTTGCTCCGGTTGCCGCTCATCTGTGCGGGGGTATGGACATAAAAAACCTGGGTCCGCCCCTTGATCCGCAACACCTGGTTCATCTTAAGATAGACAAACCCTTTGTATCCGAAACAGATGGCCTGGTGGGAACCGTGGTACGTTTTGATGGTTTCGGAAACTGCATCTCAAATATTGACGCAACCTGTCTTAAAAAAATTGACGCCCGCGCCTGCGGAAGACTGCTTGAGATCAAAATCGGTAAAACTTCAATTAAAGGCGTGTCACTCAGCTACGCGGACGCGGAACCGAATCGCCCCCTTGCAATCATGGGCAGTTTCGGATATCTTGAGATTGCGTTGAATCAAGGAAATGCCCGGCGTGCTTTGGGAATCACAAAAGGAGATCCCATCACTTTGGAATATGGTCAGGAGACGTATGGTGAAAAATGAACCCAAAGACTTTTCTATCATCAACAAGGAATTGACCATAGACGGTACGGTTTCTACCAACGGACGCCTGATTATCAAAGGCGTGGTCAAAGGTACCCTTGTGGGCAAAGATGTGGTGATTGCCGAGGAAGGGTCGGTTTACGCGGATGCCCAGGTGGAGTCCGTTACCATCGCAGGAATTTTTGAGGGGAAAATCAGGGCGTCAAAAGAGTTGATCATCCTTTCCACCGGAAGCTGCAAGGGGGAGATCGTGTGCAAGGATTTTTCTGTAGAGGCCGGCGGCATCTTGAACGCGCACGTAACCTGCACTACCGCCGGGGAGGGGGTTCCGGAAAAGGATTTGCCGGCATCCCAAAAAAAGTAAAGAATCCTGGCCCAACCTTTTTTTATCCCCGGAGATAATTTGCTTTGCTGGAATTTCATTGCCTTATTGAAATTCCAAATATCAAATACCAAAACATTTACCCTGTTAAATAATGCTTCGCATTAAATCTATGATTTATTTAACAGGGCAGGCAAATTCCAATGACCGAAATTCGAAAATCCAAACAATATTTCGTTCCGGAAGGTTTTGGTCATTGGAATTTGTAATTTCAGATCTCGTAACATGATAGAAAAACAGGTCTTTTTTTTTGGCATTATCGGGCGTGGTGAAGCCTTCTCGAAGCATAGGTTTCAGGTGTCAGGTTTCAGGCTGGCTCTCGCTTTTTCACTACTGACACCTGACACCCGACACCTGAAACCTGAGGGCCAGTGTCCAATT
>Ga0307929_1000805_pt1 | contig 27908 bp, 24 predicted proteins | sample AceLakmetage1330_FD_203160 | JGI IMG/M metagenome (GOLD analysis project Ga0307929, IMG submission 203160) | Saline water microbial communities from Ace Lake, Antarctica - #1330 | ecosystem: Environmental > Aquatic > Non-marine Saline and Alkaline > Saline | place: Antarctica: Ace Lake...
TTTGGATTTGATTTTAGAATTGGAAAGCAAAGTGAATTTTTGAGGCATTTGCATCTATTTGTTGAATTTGAACCAGGAGTTAATGTGTATATTTTTCCCAAAATAGATCCTATTGCATCTTCTTTCTTTGCAATGAAAATCGGGATTAATTTTGTGCTGTAAACGCTTGATAGGTTTGGTCGCGTTGAAACGGTTCAAAGCCGGCATTTCGAATTAGTTTTTGCATGGAATCAGGGCTTAACTGATAATTTGCTCCTGCTTTTGAAACCACATTTTCCTCTATCATAACAGAGCCTAAATCGTTTGCGCCAGCATGAAGCGCAAGTGCTCCAATATCCTGACCGACAGTAAGCCAACTGGCTCCGATATTTGGGATGTTATTCAGTAATATCCGGCTGAAAGCAATCATTTTTATGTATTCTGCACCGTAAATTTGAGGCATATCTGGATGTTTTTCATAAAGCTTTGTGTTTGAGCGCTGATAAGGCCAAGGAATAAATGCAAGAAAGCCGGGAACATCCGGCGGTTTTTCATCTTGTAACTTGCGAATTGCGAGTAAGTGTTCAATTCGCTCAGTAATGCTCTCAATAAAGCCGAACATCATAGTTGCAGAAGTAACAATGCCAAGTTTGTGAGCTTCTCGCATGACATCAAGCCATTCGGCGGCAGTTGCTTTCCCGGGAGATACAAGCTCTCTTACCCTGTCTGATAAAATTTCGGCTCCGGCTCCGGGCAAACTGTCAAGACCCGCATCCATCAGGCGTATTAGCACTTCACGGATCGGCAATTTAGCTTGTGTTGACAACCAATGCACTTCCGGAGGCCCGAGTGCATGTAGTTTTAACTGAGGAAATTCACGCTTTAGTGATGAAAACAGATCGGTATAGTAATTCAAATCCAGTGCTGGATTCATCCCTCCTTGTAATAGCAATTGATTGCCGCCAAGGTCAAATAATTCACGGATTTTCAACCGATATTCATCCAAACTCAGCACATAGGCGTTTTTATCTTGTTTTTTTACGCAGAAATTACAAAACAGGCATTGAGCAAAGCAGACATTGGTTAAGTTGACATTTCGGTCAATCAGCCAACTTACTTTTTTGTTCGGATGAATTTGATTTCTAATTGCGTCGGCAAGTTGCATCAACTCAGCTAAAGTAGCAGTTTCCCATAGCTGTAGAGCCTCAAATTTATCAAGTGGAATTTTGGATGTTATTTTACTCCGGATGTCGGCAGAAAGCATATTACATCATGTTTGCAATCCGAGTAAGTCTTTTTTCATCAACAATGCGAATTTTCCTGCCCTGCAATTCGATTAGTTTATCATGTTTAAACTCGGATAATAAACGAATCACCGATTCTGTTGCGGTTCCAATTAGATTTGCAAGTTCTTCGCGTGTCAGATAAATCTGCAGGATATCATCATCATCAAGCCCGAAGTTTTGTTTTAAGCTAACTAGCACTTCGGCTAGACGTTCACGCACAGATTTTTGCGCTATGTCAGTAATGTAATTGTTGGCTTCACCTAACTCGGTGCATGCCAGTTGTAAAAGTTCTATGCCAAATTCTGAATTTTTTTTCAATAAATAATACAAATCGGGTGTGTAAATAAAACAAATTACAGCTTCTTCTAATACTTTTGCAGATGTACACGCCGGTTCGCCACTTATGATGGAACGATATCCAATAATATCTCCTTTTTTTGCAAAGCGGATGATTTGTTCTTTCCCTTCAACACCGGTTTTATATACTTTTACAATGCCACTGCAAACGCAATAGAATCCATTGGTGCGCCCACCTTCTTCGTACATAATAAGTCCCTTTTCATAACGGGTACATCGTTTACGATCATTGATATATTCAATTTCATCAGGTGTAAGTTTGGTGAAAATTGTACTGACTACATTTGCACAATGATGGCAAAGTGGTTCTTCCTGTGCACGTTTCATATCACATCCATTTGTTTACTTTGACAAATATAAGAACTTTTAACCATTATGATGTATAATTTTATCAGAATTACTGTCCTGATAATGAACTCCTAACAGTGATTGAGGAATTGTTTGTGGCGTTTTATGGCTGTTTAGCCTTCTGTATTAATTGCCTGCTCCAGTTGATTTGTTGTTCAAATGATTGATGTAGGCTTGATTTGAAGCAAGTTTCATAATTTTCAATTGGGAATTTAATAAGTTCCGGATATTTTGCTATTTTTGTCCAACTTGTTTGATACATAATTTAAAGGATTTGAATGAAGGAACAAGATAAATATTCACGACAATTTGAGGCAGAAAACGTGTTGGATTTGATAATTCGCCGGAGAATGCCTTTATTTATTATAGTATTCGCTGCCGCTGTTTTATCTGCTCTTGCAAGTTTGACAATACAGCCCAAATATAAATCCACAGTCACTCTTTTCCCGGTAAGCTCCTCGAGCATTTCTCAGGCTTTGATGTCGCAAAATGCGGGTGAAAAAGAAATTTTAAAATTTGGAGAAGAAGAAGAAGTTGAGCAAATGATGCAGGTTTTGCAATCCAATACAATTCGAACCCGTGTCATTCATAAGTTCAACCTGATGGAGCACTATGACATTGATCCAAAGGGGAGGTATCCTGCTACTACGCTTTACGAAACTTACAAAAAGAATATTAAAATCAATCGCACAGAATTTATGTCGGTAGAAATTGTTGCAATGGATCATAGCTCTGATACTGCCGCATTGATTGCAAATGAAATTTCTGCTCAGTTGGATTCTGTAATGAATGATATGCAAAAAGAGCGTGCATTGAAAGGATTCCGGTTGGTGGAGGTGGAGTATAATAAACAAAGACAAAAAATAAAAGCTATACGTGATACACTCGAAATGCTGGGGCAAGTTGGAATTGTTGAGTATGAGTCTCAAAGCGAGGTGTTTAATGACCAATATGCAATGGCTATTGCACAAGGAAATTATAGCGGCGCAGCGCGTCTAAAAGAAAAAATAGATACGCTTGCAAAGTATGGTTTCTTATATCTATCACTGCACGAACAGTTAACCAGTGAAATCAAAAAACTATCTGACGTTGAATCAAAATATATTGAGGCAAAAATTGATGTAGAACAGAATTTGCCACATAAATTTGTGGTGAATGATGCGGTTAAAGCGGAAAAGAAATCCTATCCGGTACGTTGGTTAATTGTGATGATTTCCACAATATCTAGCTTTTTATTGGCAATTATTGTCCTTATAATTTTAGAAAACTTAAAAAAAAAATAAAAATTAAGCCAATTCGTTGTTTTGGACATCACTTAACAATAGAATTACCAAACTATAACACTATGGAAAACTATTTCAGAAACAGCAGCATATTTGAGCTGATTAGCCGGTGGAAAGTTCACCTGTTAATTATTGCCGTGATTGCTGGTGGATTGGGGGTTTTATTCTCTTCTATCATTTTTATTACGCCTAAATACAGCTCAAACGCAGTATTGTATCCTGCTAACATTGCTCCTATGTCTGAAGAGTCTGAAACAGAGCAAATGCTTGAGCTAATTCAGTCTCAGGATATTCGATTTAGCTTGTATGATGCTTTTGCCATAGGAATGCACTATGAAATTCCTGAAGATGATCCGCATTATTTAACTAAACTTAATAAGCGTTTCGAAGGAAATGTGAGTTTTCGCAAAACAGAAAATGAAGCGGTTATGGTTACCGTATTAGATAAAGACCCACAATTTGCGTCTGATATGGTGGATTCAATTATCACATTTTATAATCATAAAGTGCTACGCCTGAATAAAGATAAAACTGTAGAATTGGTTCGAATCTTTAAAAATCATTTAAACTTAAAACAATTTGAAATTGATAGCCTTGCCGATGTACTGAAAAAACATAGAAAAGAAAATAACATTCTTGATTTTGGAATTCAAACCAAAGAATATACTAGAGCGATTGCAAATGGTAAAACATTCGGAGAAACAAAAGAATCCCTTCAGGATTTGCGGGACTTTGGTGGCGATTTTGTGATTACTGATTCATTGCTTTGGAATGCTATGAGTGATTCCCACGAAATAAAACAAAAATTAGAAGTTTTCATTCGGGATGCAACCAAAATCATAACCTACGCTCACGTGGTTGCTGAACCATTTGCTGCTGACAAAAAGTCTTATCCAACGCGTTGGATATTTGTTTTCTTTTCTGTTCTGGGAGCTTTGTTCGCCGGAATTGTCGTCTTAATTTTTATTGATAAAGCTAGAATCTCAAACCATAAGGGTGAATAGCATTAAAAAAAAAATAGGGCTGTTTTATTTGTTGAGTGCAGGTTTTGTTGTGCTGAATGCCCTTGCAATTCTTAAATTTCAAACGATTGCATTTACCGCAATACCATTTTTATTGCTCATTTTGCTTTTTGCTTTTTTTGCAATGGACAAACTCTTGATGGTTATTGTCTTTTTAACCCCTTTTTCCATACCACTTACAGAGCTTTTTCCAACCTTGTCTTTTGATATGGCACTGCCCACTGAACCATTGCTTTTTGGATTACTCTTGATTTTTCTTTTTAAACAAGCATTGGAACATTCGTATGATAAACGAATATTAAGGCATCCGGTTTCTATTGCAATTTATATTTATTTATTTTGGTTGTTTATTACCGCCATTACTAGCACAATGGTTTGGGTTTCTTTCAAATTCTTATTTGCGAAAATCTGGTTTATCATAGGATTTTATTTTGTTCTGCTACTTTTACTAAAAGATTATAAGAAAATATCCCGGTTTTTTTGGGCATATATTATCCCACTCACTGCAGTAATACTAATCACCTTAATTAAACACTCAGGATATGGCTTTGACCAGCACTCTGCGCACTTTGTGATGAAACCCTTTTTTAATGACCACACATCCTACGGAGCCGCACTCGCTATGTTTTTACCCATATTAATTGGGCTGTTGTCGCTCAATAAAGAAAAAAAATATCTTAAATATGTGATTTATGCTATTGTTGGCTTATTTGTGCTCGCTATTGTTTTGTCATATACACGTGCTGCCTGGGTAAGTTTAGTCGGTGCGCTTGGTGTTTATCTTATTATTCGGTTAAAAATTAATTACAAGTGGGTTTTAACAGGTTTTGGTATTGTGCTCGCTTTGTTTTTCATTTACAAAACTGACATCTTGATAGAGCTTGAACAAAATAAAACCGATAGCTCTTCAGATTTTAAAGACCATGTAAAGAGTATTTCCAATGTTGCGACCGATGCGTCAAATAAAGAACGAATTAATCGCTGGAATTGTGCAATTCGTATGTTTAAGGAAAAACCCCTTTTAGGGTGGGGTCCGGGAACTTATCAATTCCAATATGCTCCATTTCAAAAATCTTACGAAAAAACTATTATTAGCACAAATGCTGGTGATATGGGAAACGCACACAGTGAGTATCTTGGTCCGCTTTCTGAATCCGGTTTACCCGGGATGTTAAGTTTGCTTGGGTTAATATTTACCGTAATCATAGTGGCATATAGGCGATACAAACTCACAAAAGACAAAGAAACCAGAGCTCTGTTGTTAATGGCACTAACAGGTTTGGTTACCTATTTCATCCATGGGCTTTTGAATAACTTTCTTGATACAGATAAAGCTTCTGTTCCTTATTGGGGCTTTATTGCAATTATTGTTGCCATTGATATGTTTCATGCGAACCACGAAAAAGACTTAGCGGACGAAAAAAAAGCCGCTTCGAAAATCGAAACAGCTTAATCTTTTGAAAATAGTATCTGAAATTATTTTACACGCTCATTATATTCACGTGTACGAGTATCTATTTTAACTTTATCCCCAATATTTATAAACAAAGGAACCATAATTTCAGCACCCGTTTCCAGTGTTGCAGGTTTTCCGGTGTTGGTTGCAGTGTCACCTTTTATTCCGGGTTCAGTATAAGTAACTTCAAGGGTTACAAACGGGGGTAGAATACATTCCATTGGCATTTCCTGCTCAGCATGAAACATGACCTGAACTTCCTGATTTTCTTTCATTAAGTCATTATTATCAATCATCTCTTCGCCAAGGCTAATTTGCTCAAATGTTTCTGTATGCATCAGGTTAAAACCCATATCATCTTTGTAAAGAAATTGGTAGGGACGATATTCAATTCGCACACTTTTCATTTTTACACCAGAATTAAATGTGTTATCAATAACACGACCAGTTTCAAGGTTTTTTAGTTTTGTCCGTACAAATGCAGGCCCCTTGCCGGGCTTAACATGTTGAAAGTCAGTAATCTGATAAATACCACCTTTGAATTCTATGCACAGTCCATTTTTAAAATCTGTTGTTGAAATCATACTATAGTAATTTTTGAATTTTTACAAAAATAATTAAATCAATGAATTAAACGAGAATTTTGATTCTGCTTTTATTGACCGCTAAATTATTATTATCTTTCGCAGACGAAAATAGTATGTATGCAGAATATGCCTGAAGTTATTGTTTACACAGATGGAGGTGCCAGTGGAAACCCCGGTCCTGGCGGATACGGCCTTATTTTGATGAGCGGTAAACACCAAAAAGAAATCTCCGCAGGTTATCGAAAAACAACGAATAACCGCATGGAACTTATGGCTGTTATTGTTGCGCTTGAAGCACTCAATAAGCCATGTCATGTTATTATTTATACTGACAGTAAATATGTTGCTGATGCCGTAACTCAGGGGTGGGTCTTGCAATGGGAGAGAAAACAGTTCAAAAAGAAAAAAAATCCCGATCTTTGGAAACGATTCCTTCAGATATATCGAAAACACGATGTTGTGTTTAAATGGGTAAAAGGACATGCTAACATACCGGGAAATGAACGAGCAGATTTTTTGGCTGTGCAGGCATATAAAAACGGCAATCTCTTAATTGATGAAGCGTATGAACAAAGCCAAATTGACGATGAAGAAACATTGTTCTGAATGTCAGTATATAATTTTTGACTTTAGTAAAAAGCAATATCTGGATATTGCGATGAAATTGCGCATGAAAGTGTTTGTCAAAGAACAACATGTTCCAAAAAAACTTGAATATGACGGAGATGACGCATTGGCAACACATATTCTTTTGTATCATAACGAAAAACCGGTTGCAACTTGTCGCTTCAGACCCACCGAAGAGGGTATAAAATTAGAGCGATTTGCCGTTAAAAAAAACAAACGTGATAATGGATTCGGGAAAACTTTGTTGAAAATTGCTTTGAACGAAACGCAAAGCTTTCAGAAAACGAGATATCTTTATGCCCAAACAGTACAATTTGGATTTTATGAAAAAATGGGATTTGCTGCCGTCGGGAAACCTTTTCTTGATGCAGGTATTGAACACATAAAAATGATTTACCGGGAAAACCATGGCTAATACGGTTAAAAAACTTGCAGGACAAACGGCAATATACGGCTTAAGCAGTATGTTCGGACGTTTGCTGAACTATTTTCTCGTGCCCTTATATACCAACGTGTTTTTGCCTCAAGAATACGGAATTGTGACGGAATTCTACGCCTATGTTACTTTCCTGATTATTGTGTTGACTTATGGAATGGAAACCGGCTTTTTCCGATTTTCGCAAGCAGGGCACGGTTTTAAAACTACGTATTCTACAGCCCTCGGTTCACTCTTTATTACCTCAGCAGTCTTTTTGCTACTCGTTAACCTCTTTGCTCAGCCTATAGCTAATACCATCAATTATACCTTACACCCAGAATGGGTCAGGTGGTTTGCCCTGATTTTAGCTTTCGATGCATTTTCTGCTATCCCGTTTGCTAAATTACGGATGCAAAATAAAGCCAAACGATTTGCAGTTATCAAGCTTGCCGGGATTGTCCTGAACGTTGCGCTGAATCTGTTTTTTATCCTCATTTGTCCCAAAATTGCAGAAATAAACCACGACTCTCCACTACTTATTTTCTATAGCTGGAACATCGGAATCGGATATATTTTTATTTCAAATTTAATTTCAAGCAGTTTTACTTTCCTTCTCCTGCTTCCGGATATTTTTGAGGCAGAATTGAAAATCAGTAAGGCACTTTGGCGAAAAATGATGTGGTATTCACTCCCCTTGTTAATAGGAGGTTTGGCAGGTATGGTAAATGAAACCATTGACCGCATCTTGCTAAAATATTTGCTCCCGGGAAGCGATTCTTTTGTTATGGCTGAAGTCGGGATTTATGGAGCAAACTACAAACTTGCAATCCTGATGACATTGTTCATACAGATGTTTCGGTATGCGGCGGAACCATTTTTCTTTTCCTCGGCGAAGGATAAAAACTCAAATAAACTCTTTGCAAATGTCATGACTTGGTTCATCATCTTTGGATTGCTTATTTTGCTTGGAATCACTGGTTATATTGATATTGTAAAATTCTTTATCGGGGTAAAATATCATAGCGGGTTGGATATTGTTCCAATTTTGCTGCTTGCGAATTTATTCTTGGGAATTTATTTTAACCTGTCAGTATGGTATAAACTCAATGATAAAACCCGTTTTGGTGCTTATTTTGCAATTATCGGAGCTGTAATAACCATTGTTCTAAATATTGTATTGATACCCGTAATTGGATATATGGGTTCAGCAATTGCAACATTGGTTTGTTATTTCACTATGATGCTAATTTCCTATTTTATCGGGAAAAAACATCATCCGATACCGTATCAATTGAGGAAAATTGCAATGTATTTTATTTTTGCCGGTGGAATTTTTGTTGTTTTCCAGTTGACTGACAACCTAAATCAAAGTTTGGAGCTGCTTGCAAATACGGTACTTATCGCAGCTTTTGCCGGAACTGCAATTTGGAAAGAAAGGCTGTTGTTGCAAATTCGCAAAAAGAACATGCAATGATTTTCTATTCACCGAGCATTTATGTATTTTGTGTTCAATAAATTAATAGCATATTATGAAAGTTAAAATTGTCAACAAATCAACAAATCAACTCCCTGATTATAAGACGGAAATGTCTGCAGGAATGGACCTTCGGGCAAATATTGAAGCAGAAATTATGCTCAAACCACTAGATCGTAAACTCATTCCTACAGGTTTGTTTATTGAGCTTCCACAAGATTATGAAGCACAAATACGGCCCCGTAGCGGATTGGCATTAAAGCACGGAATCTCTGTGCTTAACACACCAGGAACTATTGATGCTGATTATCGCGGTGAAATTGGCGTTATTCTTGTGAATCTTTCGAACGATAATTATATAATTCAACCTGGTGAACGGATTTGCCAAATGATAATTGCAAAACATGAAACTGTACAATGGGAGATGGTTGAAATTCTTGAAGAAACTGAACGCGGTGCCGGAGGATTCGGACATACAGGAACAAAATAAAATGCAGTAATTATGAAAATAATTGTACCAATGGCAGGAATGGGAAAACGCATGCGCCCCCATACGCTCACAATACCAAAACCCTTAATTCCCGTTGCCGGGAAACCAATTGTACAACACTTAGTTGAAAATATTGCAAAAGTATCAGATGAAGCAATTGAAGAAATTTCCTATATTATTGGAGATTTCGGTGTTGAAGTGGAAAACCGGCTTAAAGCAATTGCAGGAAAACTAAATGCGGAATGCAAAATTTATTATCAGACTGAACCGCTCGGAACTGCACACGCGATTCAATGTGCCAAACAATCCCTGAACGGGAAAATTGTGGTCGCATTTGCCGATACCCTTTTTAAAGCCGATTTTAAGCTCGATCAATCTCACGATGCAACAATCTGGGTTCAACAAGTTGCGAATCCACAAGCATTTGGCATCGTAAAACTTAACGAGTATGGGTTGATTACTGATTTTATTGAAAAACCCGAACAGCCTGTCTCCGATTTGGCAATCATTGGAATTTATTATTTCAATGAGGGTGAGAAACTGCGAGATGCAATACAGTATCTGCTTGACAACAAAATCACCGGAAATGGAGAGTATCAAATTACAGATGCACTCGAAAACATGAAAAATGACGGGCTTAGCTTTGTGCCAGGACAGGTAGAAGAATGGCTCGATTGCGGAAATAAAAATGCAACGATCCACACCAATCAGCGAATGTTGTATTTTTTGAAAGATGAGTTTTTGATTTCTGAAACCGTTCACACAAAAAACTCCGTCATCGTTCCGCCATGTTATATCGGTAAAAATGTCAAAATTGAAAATGCTGTCGTTGGTCCATATGTTTCCATTGGAGACAATTCGCAAATTAAAAATTCCGTTATTACTAATAGTATTTTGCAAAATGAAGTAAAAATTTCGCAAAAAATTATTCATAATTCTATGCTTGGACAGTTTTCGGAAATTAATGGAAAAGCGGAGGATTACAGTCTTAGCGATTATACTAAAATCAGATGATATCAATGAAATATTTAAAAATAGTAGGCGGTTTTTTCTTTGTGCTTTTGCTGTTTTCGGGATGTAAAAGTACGAAAAACATTGAAACTGACGCGAATAAACCCTTGTCGGATGAAGAGTTTGTGGCCGATGCTTATTTCTTAGAAGCACTACGGCTGAAAACCATCGGTAATCTTGAGGCAGCTTTGGAAAATCTTGAAAAAGCACGCGAAGTTGAGCCTGAAAATCCGGTTTTTCATTATCAACTTGCCGAGGTGAATACACAACTTGGAAATTTCAGAGCAGCAATTCATTATGCAGAAAATGCAGTTGGCCTTGATGCAGAAAATGTATGGTATCATGTGTTGCTCGTGCAACTTTACCAAAATTCAGGGCTTTTTGCAAAAGCTACCGGAGAAATGGAAGAAATTATCCGGCTCGAACCGCGGAAACTCGAGTTTTACTTTATGCTTTCTAATTTGTATATGTCCATCGGAGATTCAAAATCTGCTGTTACTACGCTTGATAAAGCAGAAAATGAGTTTGGTGTGATTGACATGATTGTTGTCGAAAAAGAAAGCATTTATCTGGATGAAGGAAAAGATGGCAAAGCGATAAAAGAAGTTGAAAAGCTTATTAAAACTTATCCTGATGTCCCACGTTATCAGGCACTTCTAGCAGAGCTGTACATTGCCATGAACGATTTTGATAATGCAAAAGCGATATATGACAAACTCAATGATGAATCGATTGAAGACGGTCGTATTCTACTTGCAATGTCTGAGTTTTACCGTAGCCAAAAAGATTATGACAAAGCCTTTACCTATCTGAAAAAAGCGTTTGCAGATGAAAATCTTGATATTGACATCAAAGTTGAGATGTTGGTGGGAATGATTACTTCCAGTGGATATAGTCAGCTTGAAATGAATACTCAGCAAGAGATTTTTGATGTGCTTTTGCAAACTCATCCCACAGAACCCAAGGCATTAACCGTTTATTCTGATTTTCTCGTGAAAAAGGGAGATTATGCCAGCGCAAGGGAAACAATTCGTGAGGTACTGACTACCGTTCGCGATAAATACATTATTTGGGAACAACTGCTGTATGTTAATAATCATCTTGAGGATTTTGAAAGCTTACTACATGACAGCGATACAATTATTCAGCTTTTCCCGGTACAACCAATTCCATACCTATTCAACAGCATGGCTGCGTATCAGCTGAATAAAAACGACAAGACAATCAGTAGTGCTGAAACAGGACTTTTATATGCGCAGAATGAACCCAGTATGAAAGTTGAGTTTCTAACCTTTATGGGAGAATCCTATTACCGAAAAAAGCAATATGAAAAATCAGATTCTTTATTTAGCGAAATTCTTGAAATTGATACTGAAAGTGTATTTATACTAAATAATTTTGCGTATTATTTGTCCCTTAGAGGCGAAAAACTTGATAAAGCAAAGCAGATGTCTGAAAAACTTATTGGTATAGTCCCGAATAATCCCAGTTATCTGGATACTCACGGATGGGTGCTTTATAAAATGGAAGATTATATAGGTGCAGAGAAATATATTAAACAAGCTTTGGAAGATGGTGGCAGCGATAGACCTGCTGTTTTAGAACATTACGGCGATGTGCTGTATCAACTGAATCGAAAAGATGAAGCTAAAACCTATTGGGAAAAAGCCTTGAAGTACGATGAAAAAAACAAAGAATTAATACGCAAAATTTCAACCGGCGAATTGTAAATGAATATTATTCAACATAGTAGAAAGTTTCTGTGGCTTGCAGTTATCCTTATTATGATGTTTGGACTGAATGCCTGTCACAACAGTCGGATTCTTACCGGGAAACATAAAGCTTTAAAGCCCGAACAAATCATTGAAAATTACCTTGAAACAGACACCTTCCCTTCTGTTGCATCGTTTCGGTTTAATGCAGAGATTACATCTGATGGTGGTTCGCAATCTGCAAATTGCTACATCAGAATGTATCGCGATAGCTTAATTTGGATTTCTGTGCGGTCGATGAGCCTTGAAGGAATGAGAGCGGTAATTACGCCAGATTCTGTGAAGTTTGTCGATCGAATCAAGAATAAATATTATCTTGGAGATTACGGGTTTATGGCACAGATGTCGCCGTTGCTGCTTAATTTTCATGATGTGCAGAATCTTTTGCTTGGGAGGATTATGGATTACCAAAATCCTGAAATTGAGCGTTTGAGTCCTTGCAATGATTCTCTGTATTATTGTTTGAAATTTGAACCCGATAATGTAATCCAATACGATACAATCATCAGAGCCTTTGACAAAGATTATGTGAACCTGAAATACTTGTTTTTCCCGGAAAGTTTCTTGCTTGCAGGACAAGTATTTGAAAGTATAATTAGTGAAGAAACGGTGGCTGTCTATTATGGAATGCACGATAAGTTTAACGAGGTGTCTTATCCGGCAAATATTCGATTCATCGTTTCAGGATACCAACAAAGTGAAATAAAGCTGGAAACAAAAAATATTTCATTTGGGAGCGACTTTAAAACGCCATTTAAAATCCCGGATAAATATCAAGCAATCAGGTTTTAATTTGTATTTTCGTAAAATACTTCGGAAACTATGCAAAAACAAACAAACATATCAATTTGGTTAACCATAACAGCTTTAGTTTTGCTGTTTGGCACACAAGGCTTCTCCCAGTCTAAAAAAGATTTAGAATCGCAAAAACGAAAAACGCAGGAGCAAATTCAAAAAACAGCAAAATTGCTTGATGAAACCAAACAGGGCAGAAAGAAAACCTATAATAATCTGCTATTACTTAATGAACAAATTGAATCCAGAAAATCATTAATTCAAAAAATAAGTGAAGAGGTTAATTTTCTGGATGAAAGAATTTTAGAAAATGAGGGGACGATTTCCAGCCTGCAATCTGACCTTGATGAATTGAAAGCAGCTTATGCTCGGATGATTCAACACGCATATCGCATTAAAAGCTCTCAGGATAGATTGATTTTCATTCTTTCAGCCGATGATTTTAATCAAGCGTATAAACGACTGGCATATTTACGAGAACTTGCGAAATTCCGTCGCTCACAGGCAGATGCGATATTGAACACACAAGAAGAAATTCAGGCACAAAATCTAAAACTGGACAGCACTAAACAAGAAAAATTGAGCTTGCTGACAGACAAGGAGAATGAAGCCCAAAAATTAAATTCTGAAGTAAAAGAAAAGAATAATCTCATAGAAAACCTAAAATCCAGAGAGCAAGAATTAAGAAGTCAGTTACAAGCTCAAAAACAGCGGGCTGATAAGTTGCAGCGTGAAATTGAGCGGTTAATTGCAGAGGAGGCTAAGCGGTCTGCTTCTGAAGGATATGCAATGACACCCGAGGAACAATTAATTTCCAAAGAATTTGGTAACAACAAAGGACGACTTCCCTGGCCGATTGCCTCCGGAGTTATAACCGGAAAGTTCGGAAAACAGGCGCATCCGGTACTTGCGGGAGTATATATTAATAACAATGGTGTTGATATTTCCACCTCCAAAGGCAGCATTGTTCGCTCCATTTTTGGCGGAGAAGTTAGAAAAGTTTTCAGAGTCCCAGGATATCAAAATGCAGTCATTATCCGACATGGGAATTATCTTAGCACATACACGCATCTTGAATCTGTGTATGTTTCTGTTGGCGATGAAGTTAGTGCAAAACAAAGCATCGGTTCTGTTCACACTGACGTAAATGACGGAGAAACCGTTGTGCACATGGAAGTGTGGTATGGTCAAAAAGTTCTGGATCCAGAACAATGGTTGGCAAAATAATTCGTTATTGAATACTATGGCTAAGTCCGATTTTAACATACTATTGAAACGACTCGATCAGTTTATCCGACGATATTATCTGAATCAGGTTATCAGGGGCATCATGCTGACACTCGCTATTGGGCTGTCTTATTTTGTCATTGTTAGCCTGTTGGAATATTTGGGAAATTTCAATTCAGGAATCCGTACTGTGATGTTCTATTCTCTGATTCTCCTGATTCTTGGGATAAGCATCTGGTTTTTCATTCGACCATTATTCGGGTTTCTACGTATTGGAAAATTAATATCTCATAAAGAAGCGGCTCGCATTTTAAGAAATTACTTTCCTGAAATGCAGGATAAGCTGGAAAATACCCTTGAGCTCGCTGACATGAGCAAGGATAATCCGCATTCTTCCGACCTGATTCAAGCTGCAATTGAGCAAAAAACCGAAGACATAAAACCTGTTTCCTTTTTAAGTGCGTTACCACTAAAAGCTGGTTTAAAGTATGCAAAATATATTCTGCCTCCGGTACTTGTGATTGTTTTAGTTTTGTCTTTTTGGCCATCTGCTATTTCAGAAGGCACAGAGCGCATTGTAAAACACCGTCAGGATTTTATTCCGCCCCCTCCTTTTGAATTTCAGCTTGAAACTACTGATTTGATGGTGCGTAAAGGCGCTAATTTAAACTTGAAATTAACGACAACGGGCGAAAATATTCCTGATAAAGTTTGGGTGCATTTCAGCGGAAATCGTCTGTTAATGGAGCAAAGTAAAACCAATCAATTTGAATATGAGTTTAAAAACATCAATAATTCGATTGAAATTTATTTTAAATCTGGCGAATTACAATCTCAAAAATACCGTATTGAAGTTTTACCCTCTCCGGCACTTATAAATTATCAAATTTCACTAACACCCCCGACATATACTGGGGAAACGCCGAGCAAGCTGAATAACCAAGGCGATATTAATATGCCGGCTGGAACAAAAATTAGTTGGTCATTTAACACGAGGGAAACCGATGATGTGAGCTTGCTGTTTTCTGATTCAACATTAATGAAAGCACGTAAATCTGATCAGTTTTATCATGCTGACACAAGTCTTTTGCGTTCTGCGGGCTATCAAATTTTATTGGCAAACGAGAATTTTACATCTGAAAATCCTATCCAATACCGAATTCATGTTGTGCCGGATTTATATCCGGAAATTCAGGTGCAGGAAATGCACGACAGTGCTGATATGAATATCTTTTACTTCAATGGGATGATTCGGGATGATTACGGATTTAAAACCTTGCGATTTTATTACCAAAGTGCTGATAGTAAATCGGATAATACGCAATATATCGATGTCCCTTTTAACCAAAATCAAAGCCCTCAAGAATTTTATTTTGCCTTTGATTTTGCCCAATTTGAATCTGATGAAACTTCTGCAATCCGATACTTTTTTGAAGTTGGTGATAACGATGCAATTCATGGCAGCAAGACAACCAAAACCAGTGTACATGAGTTTCGTTTCCCTTCGAAGGAGGAATTAAATCAGATGAATGATCAGACAAATTCCGAGCTGGAAGACAAAATCAACGAGGCAAAAGAGTTAAGCAGAAAATTACGGAAAGACATGGAGGATTTGCAGCGAAAACTGATTGATAAAAACATGAGTCAATGGGAACGTCAGCAAACCATGCAGCAAATTATGGAAAAACAAGATGCCCTAGAAGAGCTGACACAGCAGATTGCCGAGAAAAATCAGGAGCGAAATCAGTTCATGGAATCCTATGGAGAACGTCGTGAAGACATCATGGAAAAGCAAAAGCAGGTTGAGGAAATGATGGAAAATCTCATGGATGAAGAACTGAAAAAAATGATCGAGGAGCTCAACGAACTCATGAAGCAAAATAAAACCGATGACATGCAGGAACTCATGAAAGATATGGAGTTTTCTTATGATGATCTGGAAAAACAACTGGATAATAATTTGGAAATGCTTAAGCGCATGGAGGTTGAGGAACGCTTGCAAAATCAGATTGACCAATTGAAAGAACTTAGCGAAAAGCATGAAGCCTTGAGTGAAGACACAAAAAATAAAGAAAAGCCGAACGAAACATTGACGGAAGAACAAGAAGCACATCAAAAAGATCTGGATGATATTCAGGAGGAGTATGAAAAAACCATGGAGAAAAATTCAGAATTGTCTGAACCAATGGATATGGAGGATTTTAACGAAAGTTTTGAAGAAATCCGTGAGGAAATGCAACAAGGAAAAGAAAATCTTGAACAAGGAAAAGAAAATAAAGCCTCTGAAAATCAAAAAAATAGCTCTCAGAAGATGGAGGAGCTTAGCGAATCAATGCAAAGCATGATGAACCAAAACATGCAAGAATCTGCGCAAGAGGACATGGACGATATGCGCCAGTTGCTGGAAAATCTTTTGCAATTTTCCTTTGATCAGGAGGAGCTTATGAGCAATTTTAATATCATTAGCTCCAGAGACACTCGTTTTCGTGAAATTGTAAGTCAGCAAACAAAAATTGAAGGACATTTTCAAATGATAGATGACTCCTTGACAGCACTTGGAGCACGTGTTCCACAAGTTGGCGGGCTCATTCGTAAAGAGCAAAAAAGTATCCGAAAGAATTTGAGCGATGTACTGGACGATATCACTGAAAATCGCATTCATAAAGTTCGTACTGGTCAGCAACTCGTGATGACACACACCAATAACCTTGCACTGCTTTTGGCTGAGGCACTTGACCAAATGCAGCAGCAGATGAATTCCATGCCAAATTCCGAGGGGCAATGCAAAAAACCAGGACAAGGTAAACCCAAAATGGGTGAAATGCGGAAGCGTCAACAATCCATGAAGCAGCAGTTGCAGCAAATGCTTGAAATGATGAAAGACGGGAAAAAACCCGGCGGACAGAAAGGACAGCAACAACAAATGAGCAAACAAATTGCAAAAATGCTGGCTGAACAGGAAATAATGCAGCAAATGTTGAGTGAAATGATGTCGGGACAGACAATTAGCCCCGATGCTGCCAAAATGTTACGCGAAATCAATCAAATGATGGAGGAAAACAAAAACGATTTGATTAACCGCAATATCACGCCAAACATGCTTAAACGACAAGAGCAAATTGTTACCCGAATGCTCGAAGCAGAAAAATCTGAGTTTGAACGCGAAATTGACAAACAAAGAAAATCACAAGAAGCACGGGATTACAAAGTTTCAAATCCGGAAAAAGCATTTCAGAAAACTAAAAAACAAGCCCAGTTTAACGAATTGCTTGAATACTCAAATCTTAAAATGCATCGATATTACAAAGAAAAATATCAGGAATATTTAATTAAAATTAGTGAATAATGGCACTTGCAATGTTTGCGGAAGATTTGGAAATGCCCGAACTTGACCATGATAAAGTTGAGGATGTTTTGACTTTTCTTGTTTGCAATGAAAATTATGAAATTGGTGATGTTAATGTCATTTTTTGCTCGGACAGCTATTTGTTAAACATGAACAAATCGTTCCTGAATCACGATTATTTTACCGATATCATTACCTTCGATTATGTTGAAGATAAAATAGTTTCCGGCGATTTGTTTATTTCCCTTGATCGGATAAAGGATAACGCCGAAAAGTATGCCGATAATTTTACTCAAGAACTGTATCGTGTCGTTATTCATGGGGTTTTGCACCTTTGTGGATATAAGGACAAATCTGAATCCGAAAAAACAGCAATGCGTGCCAAAGAAAACCAGTATTTAAAACATGCTGGCAAATTAAATTAATTATTATTTATTCTTATCTGTTTCAATAAAACACAGACTTAGGCGTTGTTTAAAAATAATCTTACTTTTGCAGTTATGGCTTTAAGGCGAAAATTAGTTCAGGTTTTATTGCTCAGTCTTTTTAGTCTGAACCTTAGTGGACAGATAAAAGACAGCGCAATTAATGTATTTCAGATACGCGCAAATTATTCGTTTCATATTCCTTCCGGAGATATTGCAAATCGATTCGGACCGAGTCACATGATTGGCACGTCGCTCGATTACAAATTTAAAAACAATTGGTCACTCGGATTGCAAGCAAACTATATGTTTGGTGGCTTTGTGAAAGACAGCACCATTTTGGATCACCTGAAAGACAGACAAGAAGGAATTATCAACGAATATGGTGAGTATGGAACCATTCTCTTGACTCAGAGTGGGTTTTATGGCGGAGTTAGCATTGGAAAAGTTATTCCAGTTTTATCCTCAAATCCCAATTCCGGACTAAAACTTGAACTAGGGGCAGGCATTCTTCAACACCATATTCGTATTGAAAATAAAGACAATAATATTCCTGCCGTCCTCGGAGATTATCGTGATGGATATGATCGCCTCACCTATGGATTGTCCATGCGACAGTTTATAGGGTATCAATACCTAGACCCCAACGGATATTATAATTTTTTCGCAGGATTTGAGTTTTATCAAGCCTGGACCTACAATCGACGCAGTATCAATTACGACACCGGTATCGTTGATGACAGTCAGAAAAATGATTTCTTGTGGGGATTTAATGTGGGATGGTGTATTCCAATTTACAGAAAAGCACCAGCAGAATTTTACTATTATTAACTATGCGCATTTTTTACCAGCTCGGAATTAATACATACTGGTTCATCATTCGATGCCTTGCTTTTTTTAACGATAAGGCTAAACGCTTTATTAAAGGTCGAAAAAATTGGAAAATTTCATTATCAGAACTTCGAATCCCCGAATCAAAGTACATTTGGATACATTGTGCATCCCTCGGCGAATTTGAGCAGGGTCGGCCTTTTATTGAGCAAATAAAGAAAAGATTTCCAAAATACAGTATCTGTTTGACTTTCTTTTCTCCTTCAGGATATGAAATCCGAAAAAACTATTCTCATGTAGATATTGTGTTGTATTTACCAAAGGATTCAGCGAAAAATGCCAAAGCCTTTTTGGATATTTTACAACCCGAAATGAGCTTTTTTGTTAAATACGAATTTTGGTTTCATTATTTGAATCAATTGCAAAAGCACGCCATCCCGACATTCTTAATCTCGGGGATTTTCCGTGAAAACCAAATCTTTTTTAAACCTTGGGCTGGGTTTTTTCGGAAAATGTTGAGTATGTACAAACATATTTTTGTGCAAGATGAGGCTTCTATAGCCCGATTAAAGCGCATTGGTGTTTTAAATGCAAGCATTGCCGGAGATACCCGATTTGACAGAGTTTGGGAAATCACAAAAGAAGATTGTAAACTTGATATTTTCGAGCGGTTTACGAAAAATTCATTTTGCATTGTTGCAGGTAGCACATGGCCACAGGATGAAAGCATTTTGAAGGCGCTGATGCAAAATCAGCCTGAAATCAAGCTCATTTTAGCACCTCACGAAACGGATTCGCAACACATTCAGCAAATTGAGCAAGGCTTCAAGGATATTTCTTTAGCAAAACTTTCAAATTATACTGCATCTGAAATTGATAAGGCTCGTGTTTTGATTGTTGATTCAATCGGACTCTTATCAAAACTCTATCGTTATGGGAAAATTGCTTATATCGGAGGTGGATTTGGAAAGGGAATTCATAATACTTTGGAAGCAGCATGTTATGGTGTGCCGGTAATTTTTGGCCCAAATTATGAGAAATTCAAAGAGGCTAATGATATGGTGGATATTGGTGCTGCTTTTCCTGTAAATACCGAGATAGAACTGTTTCAAACAATGCAAAAGTTAACGCATGAAACGCAACAATATGAGGCTGGACAAATTGCACTGAATTATATTTCCCGGAAACGGGGTGCAACGGAAAAAATCCTTCAGGTTTTAAGAAAATGTGACGTTTTGGATAATGGGAATTAAGTAAAACTGCATTTTCGTTATATTCTCAGCAAGTTTCTATTGTGCAAATAATAAATCTTAACTCCTGATTAACAAATGTTTGTAGAGTTTTCTAAAAACCCACAAAATGTTTCAACAATTTGCTGTGAATAAAATTAAATTGGCTCCTAAATATTCGATTTTCAGTGCAGAAGGTCTGTTAATTTAAAACTTGACCAATTTATGTGATTTTCTTAAAGCCGTAATATTCAGATTGATAACATGGTTGTTGATAAGCCTGTTAATAAAATAGGATGGAAATATTTCTTTTGAATATTATCTTTATGAAAGAATTTTTAAGCCAAGAATTCTAATAATTAGAACCAGAATCCATTGCTTATGTTAATAGATGAGAAAATACTGAAAGAAACTGCTATGCATGACTCGAAAACAAAAAGTTATACTGACGAAGAAGCATATAATGCAAGTTTAGAATATTTTAAAGGCGATACCCTGGCAGCTCGCGTTTGGATTAATAAGTATGCGCTTAAAGATTCCGACGGAAAATTGTATGAACTTACTCCGGACGATATGCATCGTCGCTTAACAAAAGAAATTTATAGAATTGAAAATAAATATGACAATCCGATGGATGAGGAGCATATTTTTCAGCTCCTGAAAGATTTCAAATATATTATACCCCAGGGAGGTCCTATGTCCGGTATTGGAAATGATCGTCAGATTGTTTCCTTGTCAAATTGTTTTGTCATTGGAAACGAAGACCACAGCGATTCTTACGGAGGCATTCTGAAAGTTGATCAGGAACAAGTTCAACTTATGAAACGCCGTGGTGGTGTTGGTCACGATTTGTCGCATCTCCGTCCTCAGGGTAGCCCTGTTAAGAATTCTGCATTAACCTCAACAGGAATCGTACCCTTTATGGAGCGGTATTCAAATACAACCCGTGAAGTCGCTCAGGATGGACGAAGAGGCGCCTTGATGTTGAGTGTATCTGTGAAACACCCGGATGCCGGAGATTTTATTGATGCAAAAATGGAATTAGGAAAAGTGACAGGAGCCAATGTATCCGTAAAAATCCATGATGATTTTATGAGATCATTGAATAACAATCAAACCTATGTTCAACGGTTCCCTATTGACTCAAACCAACCCAGATATCAAAAAGAAATTGACCCTAAAGACCTCTGGGATAAAGTTATACATAATGCATGGAAATCTGCAGAGCCCGGTGTCTTGTTCTGGGATACCATTATAAAAGAATCTGTGCCTGATTGTTATGCAGACCTTGGTTTTGAAACTGTTTCAACAAATCCGTGCGGTGAAATCCCACTTTGTCCGTATGACTCATGTCGTTTACTGGCAATCAATCTGTATTCTTATGTTGAGAATCCATTCTCTGAGAATGCTCGTTTTAATATGGGTAAATTCACAGATCATGTTCAGGCAGCACAGCGCATCATGGATGACATCATTGATTTAGAAATCGAAAAAATTGATGGAATTCTTGCCAAAATTGCAAATGACCCTGAAGATTATGAAGTAAAACGCATCGAAAAAAATCTTTGGGAAAAAATTAAAAAGAAAGCCATTCAGGGTCGTCGTACCGGTGTTGGTATCACAGCCGAAGGTGACATGCTTGCCGCATTAGGCTTGCGTTATGGTGCAGACGATGCGACCGAGTTTTCAGAAGAAATTCACAAAAATATCGCCATAGAAGCTTACCGCTCATCAGTAAAAATGGCTAAAGAACGTGGAGCATTCCAGATTTACGATCCTATTCGTGAGAAAGACAATCCGTTTATCAATCGACTCAGAGAACAAGATCCTGAAATGATTGAAGATATGGAGAAATGGGGCAGAAGAAATATCAGCTTGCTGACAATTGCTCCTACCGGAACAACCAGCCTCATGACTCAGACAACCTCCGGAATTGAGCCTGTATTTATGCCTGTGTATCGTCGCCGCAGAAAAGTCAATCCAAATGATCCCAATGTAAAGGTTGATTTCGTCGATGAAATCGGAGATAAATGGGAGGAATATGTGGTTTTTCATTCAAAATTTGTAACATGGCTCAAGGTGAATGGCTACGATCCGGCTGAAGTTCGTGAAATGGAAGAAAACGATTTGAATAAAATCGTGACAAAATCTCCATATCATAAAGCGACTTCAAACGATGTGGATTGGTTGAATAAGGTGCGAATGCAGGGAAGAATTCAAAAATGGGTTGACCACTCAATCTCTGTAACAATTAATCTACCTGAAAACACAGAAGAATCATTGGTTGATGAGTTGTACCGCGAAGCGTGGAAAGTTGGATGTAAAGGAGTAACTGTTTATCGTGATGGTTCACGCAATGGTGTGCTTATTTCAAACAGCAAGAAAAAAGAAGAACAGCAGATTGTTCATAAACGTCCGAAAGTTTTGGATGCTGACATCGTGCGGTTTCAGAATAATAAAGAAAAATGGATTTCTTTTGTCGGATTGTTAGACGACAAACCCTATGAGATATTCACAGGTCGTCAGGAAGATGATGTGCTGATGGTTCCCTCAACAGTTGAGAAAGGGAAAATCATTAAAAACTGCGATGAAAACGGAAACAGTCGATATGACTTTCAGTACAAAAACAAATACGGATACAGCACCACATTTGAAGGCTTGTCACACCAATTTGATGCTGAATACTGGAATTATGCGAAACTAATTTCTTCAGTACTGAGACATGGTATGCCAATTGACAAAGCAACTGAGCTAGTCTCATCACTGAAATTGGACAGTGAAAGCATTAATACATGGAAAAATGGTGTAGAACGCGCATTGAAACGCTATATTCCAAATGGAACCCAAGCCTCAAAAAAAGGAACCAAATGTCCTGAGTGTGATGAAACCGACAGTCTGATTTATCAGGATGGTTGTGTGATTTGCACAGAATGTGGATATTCTAAATGTGGATAATTACGGATTAGTAAGCGAAATCAATAATACGGATTAACCTTGAAGAACCGGCTGATATGCCGGTCTTTTTTGATTAACCGGAAAATTCATGCCATTCCCTTTGTGCAGATTTGAGTTAAGGGGACTTCTAATAATTCTTTCGCATCAAGATTTTCAGCGTTTTTCATAGACAATGAAATTTTTTGAAGCACTATCGGGTTAATGCAATAAAATTTGAAGCAGTATATGAGAAACGCTGAAAACCCTACGGGAACAAATTTTGTGCAAATTTTGTGCAAATGAGGGCAGAGTCAAGCCGATGTCCTGAGCCTGCCGAAGGGTTGCTTGAGCTATGCCGAGTGTAGCCAAAATTATTAAAATGAGGGCAGAGTCAAGCTTGCTTGAACTATGCCGAGTGTAGCCAAAATTATTAAAATATAATAAACAATCTGACTGCGTTAAAATTTTTCTAAATAGCTATGGCTATTCAGAAAAATTTGTGCCTTGCATCTTATTCATTAAATTTGTTTCTTGAAAGAAAAGAATTATTAGAAGGCCCCTTAATAGAAAAATGGGTTGCAGCAAGTTAAAGCATTAACCAATAGCATTTTATGTTAACATCTAACTGTTTGCGGTGAATTTTTCAGGTTAAACACTTCCGGAAAAGACTTCACGCAATACTGCATATGATTTTAGTTTGTCAAATCCGGGAACATGTTTCGAGTAGTAAAACAAGATGCTTTCCAGTGCAATTTGTTTTTTATCTCTTGGCATATTTAAGTTAAGAAGCATATCGGCATTAATATCCGTAAAGGCAGCTAAAAGTTTGCTTTCCAATTTGTTAAAACAGGCTGTATTTAGCAGACCTGGCGACACAAATAATCCGGATTCAGTATCGAGGTACGGCGTTGCTTCTGTAAGGCGATTTCCCGGTGAAAAACCCAAATATTTCATGAGTTGCACCAGAAAATAATGATGAAATAAGTTGCTTCCTTTTTTTAGATGTTCAAAAAGCAACACGTTATGATATATAAAATCAAACAAGGCATCGTCGGGTTGTTCTGAGCGGATTGATTTACTTAGCGCTTCAGCAAGAAATATGGCAATACTCTGTTTTCTGATATCCGAAACAATGCCATTCAGAGGAGGGCTTGCCCGGATCTCTTTAATGGACTGAATTTCTCGCTTTTCCTTGTACTCTAATTCCAGATCAATGAGAAAAAGGGGTTGAAAATACCGCTGCTTGCTATTGGTTTTCTGCTTAGCACTTTCTCTTACAAAAAGCGAAAGTTTGCCATGCGATTGAGTAAGCACGTGAGCAATGGTGCTATTGTCTGAATAGCGAAACTGATTCAACACAATGGCTTTTGTGCGAATTAGCATGATTAATTAACCAATAAAATTTTTGTTACATTGGATTGTGTCCCATCCTCATTTGCAGAGAACACCAAATAAACCCCAGTTTGCACACGCTCACCATTTAGATTTTTCCCGTACCAAATTGCCTGACCACCTTCAGAACGTGTTTCAAACACTAGATTCCCGGAAATATCTGTGATTTTTACGATAGAACCACTAACCAATCCATGGACAGTTATAGGTCCCTCATAACCGGGTTCAATCGGATTCGGGAATGTGTAAACCTCGCTATAATCATCTTTGCCCATGGTCGCTTCGCTACGATATGAAAGCACACCTTTATTGGTTCCAAAGAAAACATTTCCGGTTTCCTGATCAATTTCCATGCAGAGCACATTATTTGAGAATAAAGGGCTGTTGTCCTGATTGAAATGGTGAATTTCCTCAATTCCGTCTGCTGAGGTTTTAAACACACCTCCACTTTCAGTTGCAAGCCATTTTTTATTGGCTCCGTCAATCGCTATATCAGTTACAATTTCTGCTCCGAGTAAAATGTCCGCATTACTTGTTCCGTCATTTCGTGGGATAAGCACCCGATATCCGACAAGATTTTCATCAAACACATCTTCCGGATTATAATATACTACCACCCCAATATTTGTGCCCACCCAAATGCTTCCGTTCAGGTCTTCGGCAATTGAAAATACTTCATTAGAAATGGTTTGCCCATATTCATCGCGAATGCTGATTTTTTTTGTTCTGTCATCGCTGGTGTCATCCGGTGTGCCATTATCATCGAAAGCAAAAAGCCCACCACCACGTGGTAAAACAACCCACTTGTGATTATTTTGTGTGACGATAATTTCTCCAATATTAAAGGCATTGATTTCTGTGGAATAATCCAAACCAATCCACTCTCCATCAGGTGTAAGCATGTGTATTGGGATGTCACTTCCTGAATTTACAACCCAAAGATTTTGGTCTTGATCAAAATCCATTCCTCCGATTCGTACATAATCTGCAGAACTTACCGATTGTAACGTGGAGTTAGATTCATTGTATTTATTGATGATTTGATTGTTATTTAGCTCAATTAAACCATGAATCCATGACCCGGCAAATATCTGGGAGGGATTTTTCGGATTAACTTTTATTGTGACAATATCCTTAAATTCATTGAGCATGCTGTCCTTTTTGTAATTCAGATAATCCCATGTGTTATCTTTGAGATAATTGATTTCTCCTCTTGTAAACGTCGGACCCCACGAAAGTGTTAATCCTCCGGCAGCCATATATACATTTCCACCACCACTTGAAATATCAAACACAGATGAAGACAGGGGCCCGTTTAAGGCAATTGCTTGATCATTCCAGGGACCTTTATGCAGGACAAGCCCAGATGTGTAATCGGCAATAATCAGTTGATCAACCATTCCTGGAAATGCGATTGAGGGGTTAGGGCTTTGGGTTTCTCCGGTAGCATTATACTTATAGACATACACACTGTTTTTACCGTCAAGTGATGTATCCATAAGAAACAGGCTGTAATTTCTGTTTATAATCAGAGTTTCCTCGTCACCGGTTAAATAATTGCATTCATGAATTGATGTGTCAGGAAAGTATGTCCAGTTTTCACCCTCATAAATATACAATGTATCGCTATTTTGTAAATTTGGCTCGTGTTTATTGACAATCAATTTATCATTAAAATATTCTAAAGCATTGTATTGATGACCGGAAAGCCAGCTGTAAGTAGTTCCGAAAGGGATATCAGTAATAATATCCCACTGATTAAAATCTGCCAGATTTCCATTGAGATAATCTCCTTTGTATATTCCATTCTCAGTTGCGGCATAAATATATTGTCCGTCAAAATCCGTTTCATAAACATTCAGAAAGGCTCCCATATCAGCGATATACCATGTGGATTTGATTTCTTGTCTCTCCACATCCAAAACAACAATGCCAAAACCAGTTGAAAGCAATGCAAACTGATCGATTAAAAAAATATGATTGATCCCTTTTTCTGAAGAAATGGTTTTTCGTTTTATGTCGGATATATTAATGATTTCACGTTGTCTAAGTAAATCAAGATTGCCATTCGAATAACCGATAATTAGTACATCATATTCCTGATTATAAGCCAGAGATTCAACCCCAATATCCGATAATCCGGTGACTTTATTCAATCGCTCGGTTTCTCCTGTTGATTTGTTATAAGAAAAAAGGGCTTCGCTTGTCGCAGTGTAGATATGTGTATGACTTTCAGTCACATATGTTGCTCTTGCGTATGGTAAATGATCTTGCCATTGTCCAACTCCAACTTGTGTAAATGCAAGTTGAAAAAAGACAAACAACATGAGACTCGAGAGTAAAAGATGTCTTGAATTCATAGAATATGTTTTCACATTAAAACTGATTTTTCCCTAAAATATTATTAATTTTCTTTTAAAAAGCGAAAAAACAAATAATCTGTGAACTTTTTTACTGCTTGTCCACGATGAGAAATTGCATTTTTCTCTGATTCTTTCATTTCGGCAAAGCTAATATCATGCCCATTGGGGATAAATACAGGATCGTAACCAAAGCCTTTTTTCCCAGAAGGCGATTCACTGATTCGACCATTTATTATCCCTTCAAAAAAAAGCGCTTTCCCTTCATTTATCAGACAAATTACCGTGCGAAAACGGGCGTTTCGATTCGTTTTTCCCTTAAGTTCGTGCAATATTTTTTGCAAATTTGCCTGGTCATCATGTGCAACTCCGGCGTAACGGGCAGAAAAAACACCAGGCTGTCCGTTTAAAGCTTCAATTTCCAAACCTGTGTCATCCGCAAAGCAGGTTTTTCCAGTTATTTTCCAAATGGTTTGTGCTTTTATGCGAGCGTTTCCTTCGAGTGTTTCCGCATCTTCAATAATTTCGTCATGATAATTTATCTCTGTTAAAGAAAGTAAACTAAATGAATCGCCAAGAATGGCTTGTACTTCAGTGACTTTATGCTGATTGTGGCTGGCAAAAATAATGTCGATCATTCGCTAAAATCTATGTTTAAAATAATTTGACGCACTATAGTCGGAAAGTATATTTTCATGACCTCATCAATATCTTTCAAATGAAATGGGATTTCTGCAGTAGCATGTCCACCGTGCAATAAGCGTCCGTTGAAATTGTAAAGGCTGTAATGGACTTTGATTATTCTGGATGCTTTGGAGCTTCCACTCATGTAGGGATCTCCGTAATTCCCGACAATTTCCAATTGATTAACAAAGAGCACTTTGTCAAGTCGCCGCCGTTTGCAAAGTTCTGGAATGAATTTCGGATTGTTAAAAATTACATGCAAATATTTATCATGTGTGGAATAGGAGCGGCCCTGAATTTCACCGTCAACACGCTTTGTTTTTACAACAGTATCGGTGTAGGGCTTTTCTTTTTTGTGAAAAAACCCAGATAAGATACCCGATTCTTTTTCTGGTTCTTCCGGATTGTCGGGCATGCTACGCCGCATTTCATAACTTACGGTGGTAAATAATCCGAGTAACTCATTACGTGCTTCTTTCGTGTAAGATGTCAGCAAATCAACACTTTCGCAGGAGTCAATCATTGCCAAGTGAAGGCGGCGATTGAGTTCTGAGCGTAAAGTTTCACGAATTTCG
>Ga0307929_1000806_pt1 | contig 27898 bp, 21 predicted proteins | sample AceLakmetage1330_FD_203160 | JGI IMG/M metagenome (GOLD analysis project Ga0307929, IMG submission 203160) | Saline water microbial communities from Ace Lake, Antarctica - #1330 | ecosystem: Environmental > Aquatic > Non-marine Saline and Alkaline > Saline | place: Antarctica: Ace Lake...
AGATCTCTTCTTCCCCAAGGTATTTTTCCATGATGGTATCATCCACCTCAGACAAGGCTTCCAGAAGTGCTTCCCTGTACTCCATGGCCTGGGCTTCCATGTCCGGTTCAATGGGGGTTTTGGAAAATTCCGCCCCCAGTGTTTCATCATCCCAGGTGATCTGTTCCATGGAAATGAGGTCAATCACCCCGGAAAATTGATCTTCTGAGCCCACGGGAATCTGGAGCATCAATGGCGTGGCCTTGAGCCGTTTCTGGATCATATTGACCACCTTAAAAAAATCAGCCCCGGTGCGGTCCATTTTATTGATAAAGGCAATTCTGGGAACATTGTATTTATCTGCCTGGCGCCACACGGTTTCCGACTGGGGTTCCACTCCGCCCACGGCACAGAATACCCCCACCGCCCCGTCAAGGACCCGAAGTGCCCGCTCCACCTCAATGGTGAAATCCACGTGGCCCGGGGTGTCTATGATCTGGATCAGGGATTTGTTCCACTGACAGGTGGTGACAGCAGAGGTGATGGTTATGCCGCGGTTCTGTTCATCCTCCATCCAGTCCATGACAGCTTCCCCATCGTGGACTTCGCCGATTTTATGGGATTTGCCTGTGTAGTAGAGGATTCGTTCGGTGACAGTGGTTTTGCCCGCATCAATGTGGGCCATAATACCGATATTGCGTATTTGGGAAATGGGTGTTTTCTTACTCATGATCTATGCCTGCTTATGGTGAAGGATTCCAGGGGGCCACATTGAAAAAATGGGTTTGGTTTTAATTACAGTCCTCCAGGCCCATTGTTGGCACCACGGTGGCAGGCTTTTGTTTTCCAGCCTTCGCCTGGGATGAAACTGATTTTTGATCAGGGGCAAGGGGTTGTTATGCCATTTGCGTGTCCTGGGCAGTGGGATGTGGCCACACCTGCAAAATTTTGTTTTTAATTTAAGATTAAATTGGATACAGGAACCAACAAAAAGTGTCAAGAAAATAAACATTTGAAAAGATTTTGCCTTGCAAACAGGGCCTGTTTTCTATAAGATCAAAAATTTAATTATCAACTCAATTTTCAGAATTCAGCCGTGGCATACAGGTGCCGGTAAAACGGTTAACAATGCGGGGTGACACAACTGAAGTTATTTGTTTTTGCCAGCTCTGTAGGTTGGGTGCTCAAACATAAGAGGCTGGCATGATAACCGGATTTGAAAAACTGGTTGAACAAAGAATTGTAGCGGCTCAGAAAAAGGGAGAGCAGGATAATCTTCCCGGGGAGGGCAAACCCTTAAACCTTGAAGATATGAAAATTCCCGAGGACTTTCGCATGGCCTACCGGGTGCTAAAAAATGCAGGATTTTTACCACCAGAAGTGAAATTAAGAAAAGAAATTGAAACGGTTGAGTCACTTTTGCTCAACATGTCATCAGATGCACCGGAACGATGCAAAATTCAGAAAAAATTAAATTTTTTGATTACCAAATTGAATATTTCCCGGGGGCCACATCAAAAATGTAATATTCCCGATCTTTATCAGGATCGTGTGATTCAAAAAATTTTATAACTGCCATGGGCAGACCATATTTCAGACCTTAGCTTACCCACAACGAAGCTTGAGAGTCCTTCTTGGTTTGCCGGGACTTTCATATAACATACATGGCAGTCACCACTGCCGCAACGAAAAATGAAAGTCTTTTAATTCCAGCGTGTTGGTGAGACTTTCTTATAAAAACTGGCATGCCCTAACGGACACAACGAATATTGGGTCGTAGACGCGGAGCCAAATGATATCATGCCGCCCCCTCCGACGGGTAATGGGCCCGGCCCGGGACTGTTAGACAGCCCAATTGGCCGGTTCCTATTACCCATCGGAGGGGGCTCTGCTGAGGGTGCTTGGACACTTCATTTTCATATAACACCCCCATGGCTGTAAGACCAGCCACAACGAAAAACGAAAGTCCTTTAATTCCAGCATATTGGTGAGACTTTCATATGAAAAAATCAAAAGGTATTTTTTAAGGATTCTATGAAGGATAAAAAACGAGATCAAGAGGGTATTTTTAAAAGCCTTTTTGCCGCATATTTTGTACTGCTTCTCCATGTGTTTCTCCTGGCGGGTGTTGGTATTACCGTTGTTTTGTTCAAGGGTGTTTATCATTATTTGCCCTGGATCATGGCCGGAATTGCCCTTCTTGTTATTGCACTTTTCTGGATTTTTTATCTGCGTATGAAAAAAAATACCCGGGAGATAAAAGAGATACTTGCCTTTCCCCAGTTCCAGGGGCGCAATGTTGAGATCAAGCTTCTGGGGGGGATGGCATCCTTTAAAATTGATGGCGGCACCCCGTCTGCTTCCAGCATGATGGCCCTGGAACATACCCCGGCATCCCAGAACGCCATTCCCTTGCTTGAATCTGTGTCGGAACCACCGGATAAGCGATTGTCTGATCTGGCCCAGCTCTATTTGAGTGATCTAATTACCAGGGAAGAATTTGACTTGGCCAAGGAACAGATTTTTTCCGGGGATCATGGTGCCCCACCGGAAACCGACAGTGTGGATAATATTCTGGATCAAACCCCGCAAATGGATAAAGCAGGGAGAATGTGATGAAGAAAATAAGACTTGCATTGTTGTCAGGCGGAGATACGCCAGAAAGGGATGTCTCCCTGAACAGTGGTCAACAGGTTTATGAGGCCCTGGATAAAAACAAATATGATATAGTTCGCTACGATCCTAAAACAGATCTGGCGCTTCTTGTGGCCCAGGCCGCTTCCATTGATGTGGCCCTGTTGATTCTCCATGGCCCCAATGGAGAGGATGGGACTGTTCAAGGGCTTCTGGATTTATTAAAAATTCCCTACCAGGGAGCTGGGGTGCTGGGAAGTGCTCTTGCCATGAACAAGCTGGCAGCTAAGGAGATGTATATCCAGGCACAGATTCCGGTGCCTGAACATCTGGTGATTCATAAATCCATGACCCGGGATACGGCATACTATGTTGAAAAGTTAGGACTGCCCCTGGTGGTGAAACCGGTTTGTGCCGGTTCCAGTGTGGGGATGTCCATTGTCCGGGAAGAAAAAGAACTGGCAGCAGCGATCCAAACGGCGTTGTCCTTTGATGATGTGGTCATGGTTGAGACCTATGTGGATGGGGTGGAACTCACCTGCGGGGTATTGGGAAACGATACTCTGGAGGCCTTGCCAGTGATTGAGATTTTGCCTGGTGAGGGATTTGAATTTTTTGATTACACTGCCAAATATACCCCAGGCGCCACCGAGGAGATATGTCCTGCCCGCATTGAAGATGCCGTTCGGGATCAGGTTCAGGCCCATGCCATGGCGGCCCACAACGCATTGTTCCTGAAAGGATACAGTCGCACAGACATGATTTTATCCCAGGGACATCTTTATGTGCTGGAGACCAACACCATTCCCGGCATGACGGCTACCAGTCTCTATCCCCAGGCGGCCCAGGTGGCTGGATACTCTTTTCCCATGCTCCTGGATCGTCTCATTGCCCTGGCCATGGAGTAGTTCCGACAATGGCCTAAAATAGAAAAATAATCATTTCGTCGAGCCAAAACTCAAACACAGAAAAACGTGATTTTGTCGCTGGATTCAATAATGCACGTTTGAAAATATTATAATTGACTCAGGAGAAGATAAAAATGAAGGTTCTTGTGGTGGGAAGTGGCGGCAGAGAGCATGCCCTTGTGTGGAAAATTGCCCAGAGCAATCTGGTGGATAAAATTTATTGTGCACCGGGCAATTCCGGTACGGCCATTAATGCTGAAAATGTGTCCATTGGGGCTGAAGATATTGAATCTCTGGCAACCTTTGCCGCTGACAATGAGATTGACCTCACCGTTGTGGGGCCGGAAGCGCCTTTGGCCCAGGGTATAGTGGATTTGTTTGAAGAGAAAGGGCTCAAGGCATTTGGTGCGTCCCGGAAGGGTGCCCAGCTAGAAGCCAGTAAAATTTTTGCCAAAAATATCATGGAAAAATATGGCATTCCCACGGCCCGGGGCAAAGCCTTCACCGACGTGGACAAGGCCCGGGATTACATCCGCCGCATGGGGGCTCCCCTGGTGGTCAAAGCCGACGGTCTGGCGGCTGGCAAGGGGGTTTTTGTGTGTACCAGTGAAGAAGAGGCCCTGAATGCCCTGGATGCCATGCTACAGGAGGGTATATTTGGAGATGCTGGCTCACTGGTGGTGGTGGAGGAGTGCCTTGAAGGTGAAGAGGCCTCATTTATCGCATTGACCGATGGAAAAACCGTGTTGCCCATGCCCACCTCCCAGGATCACAAGCGAATATTTGATAATGATGAAGGCCCCAACACGGGGGGGATGGGGGCATATTCTCCTGCTCCGGTGCTGGATTTCATGCTCCGGGATCGGGCCATGAAAGAGGTGATGATCCCTGCGGTGGAAGGCATGGCCGCCGAAGGTATTCCCTTTAAGGGGGTTCTATATGCCGGGCTCATGATTCACAAGGATCAGATCAAGGTGCTGGAATTTAATGTCCGCCTGGGTGATCCTGAAACCCAACCCATTCTCATGCGTTTGAAAAGCGATCTGGTCCCCCTTATGGAAGCCTGCGTGGACGGTACGCTTCATAAATTTACCACAGACATTGATCCCAGAAGTACCATGTGTGTTGTCATGGCCGCTGGTGGATATCCCGGGGCCTATGAAAAAGGGGCCGTGATCACAGGCCTTAAAGATGCCGCAAGCCTTGAAGATACGGTGGTTTTTCATGCCGGAACCCGCCTGGATGGTAATGATGTGAAAGCCATGGGGGGACGGGTTTTGGGCGTCACTGCCCTGGGAGATGGGGTGAAAGATGCCATGAATAAAGCCTATGCCGCCTGTGCAAAGATCGCCTGGAAAGATTGTTTTTATCGTAAGGATATCGGGGCCAAGGCGCTTGCACGACTATCTGTACCCCCCAGGGTGGGGGTGATCATGGGCAGTGATTCTGATCTGCCGGTGATGGAGCAGACTCTGAAGATGCTCAAGAAATTTGATATTCCCTATGAGGTCACCGTGGCCTCTGCCCACAGAACCCCTGCCCGGGCTGAAGCATTTGCCAAGACTGCCCGGAAAAAGGGCATGGGCGTCATCATTGCAGGTGCGGGCCATGCGGCCCATCTGGCAGGTGTGCTGGCGGCCCACACCACCCTTCCCGTTGTGGGGGTTCCCATTGACTCTTCGGCATTGAAAGGGATGGATTCTTTGCTGGCAACGGTTCAAATGCCCCCGGGTGTTCCTGTGGCCACCATGGCCCTGGGAAAATCAGGTGCCATGAATGCCGGGATTTTTGCGGTCCAGATCCTTGCGGTGGCAGATCCGGTGTTGGCGGAAAAACTGGCAGACTATAAAAAAGAGATGGCAGATAAGGTCAATAAAAGGGCTGAGAATCTTGCCTGGTAAGGTGTTGGACATTGAAAGGGCTGCGACTCTCATTCGAGAAGGGGGGATGGTGGTCTTTCCTGCCAAATGCCTTTATGGTCTGGCTGTGGATGCCTTTAATCCTCAAGCGGTGTCCCGGATCTTTAAGGTTAAGCAGCGCCCGCCATCCAATCCCATTCTGGTGTTGATTTCTGAGGTGTCCTGGCTTGGGCAATTGGTGGCAAGGATTCCCCTTACTGCCCAGGCCATCATGGAACATTTCTGGCCCGGTGATGTAACCCTTGTGTTTGAGGCCGGAGCCGATTTACCAGGGGTGTTGACTGCTGCCACCGGCAAGATTGGTGTGCGGTTGCCCCAACATCCTGTTGCCCGGGCCTTGGTAAAGGCTGTGGGGTTACCGGTGACCGGTACCAGTGCCAATATCTCTGGCGAAGCGGGGTGCCACAGGATAGATGAACTAAATTCCCGGGTGCTACAAAATGTTGATATGGTGCTGGATGCAGGCACCTTAAAAGGGGGAAAAGGCTCCACAGTGGTGGATGTGACCCAGTTTCCACCCAGGGTATTGCGCCGGGGAGCAATTAGTGAAGATGAAATTTTACAATGTGTGTCAGGAATTCATTGACAAAATAATTCTTTTGGCTTAAAAGAACAGAATAAATTGACTCGGAGTTAAAATTTCAGGGAATATTTATGGGTTCAGGTCAAATAATAAATATGCCGGAGTGGTGGAATTGGTAGACGCAGAGGACTCAAAATCCTCCGGGCTTTATGCCCTTGAGAGTTCAAGTCTCTCCTCCGGCACCATATAAATAAGGGCTTTCAGCGTTTTCGTTGGAAGCCTTTTTTGTTGGAAGAAAGCAGAATGTCAACACATAGCATGCACCGGAATGATAAACATGCTTTTTGTTGACCCATTAAATTGACTGTTTTTTTCTTTCATATCAGTCCGGTTAGGGTAAACTATACCACTTTTGGTGGACCACCTTCCATCTCTGCTCGGCACCATCCCCCACGTTTATGATCCGCTTGCCATTTTTTTTGTGCAATCTCAATCAAGGCTTCAATCTCTTGTGCGGCATCGGAGACAATGGCTCCCATGGTGCCCACTTCACTTGTTCTATATCCATCCATCACTGGGTGATTAATATTTACGCATCCTTCTTGGATAACGCTGCCCACCATCTTTAACCTGCCCAGGGCGTGGCAGCACAGGAACAAGACATCATCTTCCTGTGAGAGTTCTTCCGGCGTGTAGTCTGCTATGATCTGCATAACATGATCCTCCTATGGCATCCTAACCGGGCAGACTGATCCACCTGGCAGGAAAATATTATTTATCCCGTGATGTCATCAGAAGTAAGAATCACATCAAAATCCAAACTATCATCATCAGTGTCAAAGAAGAAGTCAAAGTCAATGCCAATGTGCCGCAATGCTTGCTGATATTCCTGCTGGTGATTGTCTCTTAATTCCTGCACGGTTTCCATGACGGCATCCAAGGGGGTCTTTCCCAGGACCTCTATATGAAGTGAATGGACATTCTTATAAATGTTCTCGACGATAGCGGGGTTATAATCATTGAGCTTTTCAAGCTGAAAAAAACACAGAGAATCTTCTTCCTGACTGGCAAGGGTAGGGTAAGCCGTGATAGGCCCGGCCCCGTCCATCAGGAGTTCTTCCAGGACATTGATTTGATTTTTCAGGATTGCGATTTGTTCGGATTTGGTGGGTTTTGTGGTGGGTTTGTTCATGGTTGGGCCTCCCTTAGTTTGGATTAAGCCCTGATTGTCCTTCCAAAAACAAAAAGGGCGATATAGTGGTTGGAAGATCGGTCTAAGGGAACCGACAAGCACAAAGGCTTCCACCATACCGCCCAATAGTGGACGCATGGAACAAAAAAAGCGCTCATTTGAAATGGCGCTTGCTTGCGCCCTTAGTTCCCGGCTTCCAACCCGGCCCCCCTGATTTTGCAGAGGGTGAAACCACCTTAAAATCAAATTTCACTTTGGTCAAGTGATTTCTTGAAAAAAACACAAATACACATTACAATAAGAATATGACAAAGCGTGAATTGCTGAAAATATTAAGCCAAGCGGGTTGGCGATACCTAAGGGAAGGCCGTCACGAAATATGGGGCAAGGATGGCAAAACCATCCCCATTCCCCGGCATACCGGAGACATCCCCAGGGGAACCGTCAACAATATTTTAAAACGAGCTGGGGTTAAGAAGTAAGGGAGATAGAAAGCATGGAATTTTATTATGCTGTTTTTCAAATAGAAGATGATAACACCCTGGTGTCAATCCCAGACGTGGAAATATGCGAAACCTTTGGTAAGACATGGAGTGAGGCATACGAAATGGGTATTGACGCCCTGGCTGCTTGTCTGTCAGAACCTGAAACGATTATTCATCCAAAGTCATCACGGAAACAGCTTCAAGCACTGTATCCTGGTGCTGAAATTGTGCCCATCCCCGTGGACGAATCAATCAAAAAAAGGTATCAGGCTACCAGACGAATCAATGTAAGTTTTCCAGAGGGTTTATTAATCCGGGTTGACGAATTCAGATCAAAAGAAGGTATGAAGCGCTCACAGCTTCTGGCCCAGGCTGCTGAGGAGTTTCTTGAATCCAGGGTTTAACCTGGCTTTTGTTTTGAGAGAAACCCCAAACTCACTTGGCATGATTCACCCTCCCATGATCCATTGCAACCATGCAAATAAAACAGTTTAGTAAACAGCGTTTTAACTACCACATGGTTGTTATCGGCTTTTTTAAATCCATGAAAACTTTTGGGAATAAAGGCTGTCAGCTTGCGTGAAAATTTGAACTTTTACTCGGTGGGTGTCGGTGGTCGGGTTGCTGGCCATGTGCCACTGCAACTCATGATAAAATAGATGAAGGAAAAATTCCTTCATGTTGACATGGCACCTGCTGACAATGCCCCACTGAAACCCTAAAATACCCAGGCACCAGCCATAAAATATTGGCAAAATACCATTGCTGAAAACCTAAGCATATTTCATCAAATAAAGTTCAAGTTAGCCCAAAATAGTTGTGATTGAGGTTTTCACCATGTTCAGCTTAAATGTTTTTTTTGGCTTCTGTTTTTTTGGGGGTAGCTTTTCCTCCTGTCTCATCAAAAATAGCTTCTTCTTAAAATAAGCCAAGGAGACCGTCTTTCCTATCTCTTCGGACCGTCGTTTACAAAAGTCCGACTGGGTTATTTTCTCTCCAGCCGCTTTCAATTCCCGGTAAAGTTTGCATTCTACTGCATAATCAATTTTTTCCATTTTTGCCCCTGTATCTGCCTTTAATTCATTCATGATGCAACCCGGATTCCCTCTGCCCGTATCCTGTTTAAATTTTATGGTAAACATTGTTTGGTATGGAAAAATAGATTTTCAGTGTTAATAAAAACAATGGGTTAAAAAATCATTCATTGATATTATCGAAACCCACCCTGGAATTTAAATAGGATACAAGTTCGCCTTGCTCCGCTTTTTCAGGAGTAACAGTCTCAGCCATTGTCATAAAGGTCTGGTTCATCATCATGCGGAGTGTAAAAGGCTCGAACATTTGAAAGTTGTTGCACTTCTCATGTCTGACATGAACACATGGGATTTTAACCTGTCTGGATATTCGCTTTGAAGTTTATCTATAAGCATTTTTCGAGTGACAGGGCTTTGTAGGCCATTGCACCACAAACCAATTTTAACGGCGGCTTGCAGTTAGATATCAAGCTTACCTTGCTCTTTACGTAGCCTTCCCATTTTCTATTTGATTTTCAACGGCTATGGCCTTGAATGTTCGGCGCAGGTCATGTGCAGAAACTTTATAATTGATGGCTTTGGATATCTTTGCCATTGGCGTTCTGATTTCAGTGATATGACCGTGTTTCCCCCTGGATGCAAAGACAAACTCATTGATCTTGGGACGGCTTTCAATTATCTGACAGGCTATTTTTGAAAGCGGAAAGGTTACAGCTCTGTGGTTTTTAGGATCATCCAGGTGCCACCATTTATCTTCAATGTTTACATGATCCCAGGTGAGGGTGACGGCTTCATTCAATCTACACCCGATCAACAATATAAAGCCGGTGGCATCGGCAATGGTCCGCCCCGCTGGTGTTTGTACTGGGCTTTCCATCAATTCTTTTAAAACGTTCCATGCCTTGCCCACTTTATCTAAAGGGACTTTTCCGTCTCGGGGTTTTATTTTGCTCCATAAATTCTGCTCTGATAAAATAGCAACGGGATTTTCTGAAAAAATAGATTCATCGGTTTCCGGGTCCCGGTATTCGGATTTGGCATAGTTCCACCATGCCCGGAATACCCTGAATGCCTGATTTGCCTGTGCGGGGGATCTTTCACAGATTCCCTGAAATCTGTTTTTTACCTCTTGCCGGGTAATCCCAGACATGGGCCTTTTTTTCCAGTCCTTAAAATTTAGATTCTTGTGGGTATTGATGTCTTTAATGGAAAGGGGCTTGAGTTTTTTTGAATTGAGGTAGGATTCAACAATTTGCTCCATGGTTACGCTATGGATTTTTTCATGTTCCCTTGTTATGGAAGGATCAACCCCCTTGATCATCTTTAAAAGCTCATCTTTTGCCATGTCCCGGGCTTGGCTCGGGGTCAATGCACCATAGGCCCCCAGGGTGACACGACGGAGTTTTTGGTTCACACGGGCTTGTGCAAAAAAGTTTTTTCGTGTCCTTGTGACTTTTAGAGCATACCCTTTTAGCTCGGTATCCCAGAAAATAGTGGGTGTTTTTCCCGTGGCAAATGGAGTCTTGTCAATGAATCGCTTTGTCAAATGGGCCTTTGCCATAATCTTACCTCCAAAAAGGGGTCAACACATAGCATGCAAAAGACATCAAAAAAGGTCAAATTGCATGATATTTCAAACATGGTGTGTATAGCTATATATGGATTAAGATGGGTGTATTATCAAGTATTTATATTGTTTGGTGGGGTTTGGTCGGGGTAGGTCATAAAGTGTGTTTGAGGACTCAAAATCCTCCGGGCTTTATGCCCTTGAGAGTTCAAGTCTCTCCTCCGGCACCAGTAAATACAAGGGTTTTGGCTTTTTTGGTCAAAACCCTTTTTGTTTTTAGCAGAATGTCAGGAAGCAAATAGGAAGCGAAAGACTGGGTTTTTCTTAATTAGTGCCTGAACGGAAAGTTATTTTTACCTTAATAAACAACTGGTTGTGCCACTTTTTTGAAACGAAGATTTTGGGTCTTTTATTAAAATAATTGAGAATATGTCAAATACATTCTATCAAACTATTTTTCTGCAAAATCTTCGTTTTTAAAAACATGCATAACATACTGATTACAAATAAAAATAAGACTTTTCGGCCAGACACTAATTATAAAAATTAGACTTCATTTCACACGCTCTCTATAATATTATTGCTGTATAAATGGAAAAGCTTATTTTTTTATTGATCACAGTTGAACAAATGTTCTCATATCTGTATGATGCTCAGAAACTTAGCTCTGAGAATCGGCCTTGACGCTGTTATATATGCTGAATAAAATTAAGGGACATACATCATGTCACTCTTTCAAGATAAAATTTTGAACAAAGCCATCGGTAAAAAAGCTCTCACCATTCCCCAGTCGCATATGATAATTATCACTAACTGGAAAGAGCGTATTGAAAATAATAGCTTGAAAAAACAAAGTGAAGTATCCATCTATCCGGCTTTTATTCAGAATATAATGGTAGGATTGTTGGGATATATTATATATGGTTCCTGCCGGGAATGGACACTCAACCATGAGCAGGGGACAGGGAGCGGCTCTGTTGATATAGCTATTGGAAAATTTTGCGATGATCTTGAAAAATGCCAGGTTATAGCACCGTTTGAAATTAAAGGGGCAAAAACACACAATCTTGATGCGATCATGCCTGGCCGTCATAAATCACCGGTAGATCAGGCATGGGAGTATGCCAATGATACCAGGGATGCTCAATGGGTACTTGTGAGTAACTATGTTGAAATTCGGTTGTACGCTGTAAAAGAGACTCGAAAAATTTATGAAAAATTTTATTTCGTTGACCTGGTCAAGCCGGAAATATACGCAAGGTTTATTCGGCTGTTTTCAGCAAAAAATTTATTAACTGGAAAAACTGCAAAATTGCTTGACCAAAGTCTTCTTGCAGATAAGGATATTACTGCCAGACTATATGCGGATTATAAAAGCCTCCGTGAAAAGCTGATTGCAAATTTGATTAAAGAAAACCCTCGGAAAAAGCCTGTTAATTTAATACCCCCTGCCCAAAAGCTGTTGGACCGATTCCTGTTTCTGGTTTTCGCAGAAGACAAAGGCTTAATTCCAATGAACAGTGTTCAAAATGCTTTTACTCACAAAGACCCTTATAATCCACATCCAACTTATGAAAATTTTAAAGGTCTTTTCACCGCTGTTGATAAAGGTAACCGTGAATTATCCATTCCTTCATATAATGGTGGATTGTTTGCCCAGGATGATGAACTGGATGCACTGAAATTAACAGATGAAGTATGTGAATGTGTCAATGAACTTGCAAAATATGATTTTGATTCTGAGGTTTCCGTTACCGTATTAGGGCATATTTTTGAACAATCCATATCAGACCTTGAAAACCTTGTCAGCAAGATAAAAGAAGGAAAACAAGCCACATCTGCTGATACGGAAGTAAAAAACAAGCGAGCCGTAAAAGGCAAACGAAAACGCCAAGGTGTTGTTTATACTCCGGACCATATCACCCATTTCATTGTTGAACGTACCCTGGGCAGTTACATTGAAAAATTATTCGACAATCTGCTGATTGATTATGGAAAATTTACAAAGGACGGTACAATACAATGGAAACGAGGAAAAAAAACAGAGCTGAAATTCTGGCAGGCATGGCAGAAAATTCTTGAGGGAATAAAAATTGTTGATCCGGCATGTGGTTCGGGCGCTTTTCTTGTGGAAGCATTTACATTTCTGCATGACCAGTACAAAAAAGCAAATGATAAACTTGCTGAACTTTCCGGAGGTCAATATTCACTGTTTGATCTCAATAAGGAGATTTTGACCAACAACTTATTCGGGGCGGATATCAATCCGGAATCTGTTGAAATAACAAAATTGTCTTTATGGTTAAAAACAGCAGAAAAGGGAAAGACCCTGACATCCCTTGGAAAAAATATTGTTTCAGGCAACAGCCTGGGATTGGGAAAGAAAGTCCCAGGGGACGCTTTTTCATGGAAAAAAGTGTTTCCAGAAATAATGGAACAAGGGGGATTCGATGTTGTTTTGGGTAATCCCCCTTATGTACGCCAGGAAAGAATCAGCGACATCAAACCATGGTTAGAAAAAAATTTTGAAGTCTACCACGGTGTGGCTGACCTCTATACCTATTTTTTTGAATTGGGCCATAAACTCCTTAAACCCGGCGGCCGCATGGGCTATATTTCTTCTTCGACATTCTTTAAAACCGGTTCCGGACAATCCCTACGAAAATACATATCAGAAAAAACCAGCTTGAAAGAAATAGTGGATTTTGGTGATATCCAGGTTTTTGAAGGAGTCACTACCTATCCGGCAATTATAATTGCTGAAAATACCCCTCCCAGCCATGATGACAGCTTTAAAATATTATCATTGAAAGACTCCTTGCCCCTTAATTTAAAGCAATACTTTACCCAGAACCATGGCAATATGGATCAGTTACAACTGGATGAAACAAGCTGGCAGCTGGAAGATAGAAAAATGTCAGATTTAAGAAAAAAACTGACAGAAGGGCACAAAACATTAAAAGAGATTTATGGTTCACCCTATCGTGGGATATTGACAGGTTTGAATGCAGCTTTTGTCGTGGATGGATTTACAAGAAAAAAATTAATTGAAGAAGATCCTATATCCCACGAATTGTTAAAACCGTTTCTGGAAGGTAAGGACTTGAAAAAATGGCATGCTCAACCAAGGGATTTGTGGTTGATATTCACGAGACGCGGAACGAAAATTGAAGATTACCCAGCAATAAAAAACCACCTTGAAAAACTAAGAGAACAACTTGAGCCGAAGCCACGCACATGGCCCAAAGGGCATAAATGGCCAGGAAGAAAAACCGGTAATTATAAATGGTTTGAAATACAGGATACTATTGCTTATTATAAAGAATTCGAAGGCGAAAAAATTTTTTACCCTGAATTCTCAGTAAGTTCAAAATTTCACTTGGACGTAAAAAGTTTTTATTCCAATAATAAAGGATTCATACAACCAAATGGAGGACACTTTTTATTAGGAATTCTCAATTCTTCAACTATTTGGACATTCCTCAAAGGAATCTGTACGTCGGTAAGGGGAGGTTACCTTGAGCTACGTTCTATCAAAATAGAAACAACCCCTATCCCAGATACATCAAAAGCACAAAAAGACTCTATTGAAAGCCTGGTAAAAAAATGCCAGAAATTATCAAAAGAACGATATACAATTGAGCATAATTTCAGACGTCTTCTTCCGTCTCTATGTCCCGAAAATAGAGTTCCTAAATTAAACAAAAAAATGCAGCAGTGGTGGCTACTGGACTTCCCACAATTACAAAAAGAGATTAAAAAACAATTTAAAAGTGAAATTCCTTTAGTCAAACAAATAGAGTGGCAGGATCTTTTTGAAAAAAATAAAGAAACAATTGATGATTACAATCGTCAAATTGCACTCCATGAAAAGGACATCAATTCAGAGGTTTATAAATTATTCAACTTAACAGAAGATGAGATTGTTCTTATCGAGAATAATGTATGATTACCAGATGAAATTAAAATAAAACTTGGGTTAAATTTATGGATATAGAACTCCTCAAAACTTTTTGTGATCATTCCGCTTCCAGGCAAAAATGGATGTCAGAATTATTCAGTTCTGAAATCTATACTTATGCAACTAATTCAAAATCATTAGTCCGGGTGAATAGAATCAATGAGGTACTTAACACTGTCCCTGAAAGCATCCAATCCGCCTTAAAGGATATGACATTCTTCACTGACCTTGAGTATTTACCTTTGCCGGAATTCCCTTCACATTTTTGGAAGGAGTGTTCGATTTGCCAAGGTGAAGGATACGTCCTTGTCTGTCCCGAGTGCCGAGGAAAAGGAATAGTTGAATGGAGAACAGCGTATAATTTCTATTCAGATTATTGCAAAATGTGTTTCGAGAACAAGTTTGTTCCTGCAAGCTGGCGGGACAAGTATGAGCTATACCAATATAATTCTACCGAAGATATATGTCCTGAATGTTTGGGAAAAAAATCAGTGTTTAATAACTCCGACTTCATGAGTGTACATAATGCTTGCTTAAGCGTCCCAGAATTAAACAGAATCAAACAACTGCCTGATGCAGAAATTGCTTTTCCGCCCAATAAAAATTATGTGCAATTCAGATTTGACGGCGGTGAAATTATATTAATGAAAGCAAAGCCTGAAGCATGTAACGAAGAATCATAATAATTTTTGGCATCCTTCATTCCCGCTTTACACTTTTAGGCCTGGTTCAAAAGAGCATATGCCAGGGTAACACTTTTTTCTGGCCTTTCAACTAATTTGTAGCGATTAACTTGCTGATATTTATTAATAAAAATCCAGCAAAGCTGATAGCAAAATATCAAAAAGTGTTACCCTGATTTGAACCAGGCCCACTTTTACAAGATGGGTGACCATTTTACGGTACGCGCCCTTTTAAAAGTGTAAAGTACTTTTGGGGTGATATGAAGGATGCCGGTCTGAAAAGGCAAAATTGTTCCAACTTTGTATAGTGTTATAATTTCCAGATTTCAAATCGAGTTTGAATTTGGCGAAGGTATTGTTTTATGCGCTGACTTCTTTGTGGAAGCGTTACCTTTTTTAAGGGGGAAGGCACCCTAATGGGTAAGCAACCGGCCCGTGTTTCCGCCATGGGAGGTGATTGCCTTGGAGACATTAAGATGTCGTCCCTGCTCTTTACCAGATTCATAGGCCGAACGGCTGGAACTGCTGTGGGACATGGATGTCATCTTGATCCTGGGATGACGCATGTGAAAATGGTGTTGTAACCGTTTGTCTTCCACGGCAACAAGGGCGCCCAGATCATGGGCAACACTCTCCGATTTTTCCATGGCCCGGGCCATGAACTCCCTTTTCTGTGATCCGAGTTGCTCCTTGAATCCCGCCACTACACCCGTCATGTATCCGGATCTACTCCGGCAACGGGGGTGTTTTTTTTTGTATTCCCGCCAGCTGGATTCTGCGTATTTTAGAATGTAATGAAAGACATAATCGGCAATCTTGATATTTGTCACGGTCCCCGTAATTTCAAGGGCATAACCCACCCGGCCCCGCTGAACCATGAAAGTGCTTACCCAGACAGTTTGCACAAAATAAAATTGTTTCACAATCACCGAAGCAAGAATTGCGGCCTGACTTCGTTTGAGCACGGCATCTGTGATAAGGATAGACTCAAAATCCCTTGGTTTATCATGGTGGATGATATCAATGTTGTATCGGGAAATAAGCTGGTTGGCCTTGGCAGCAGCAGATTCGGCTTCAAATCTGTTCTTTGACGCAGCAAGTCCCATGAGTTTTTTCACTTTGCCCATGATTTTGTCCGGCTCATTCCGGGCATCTTCCCACACCCTCTCTTCCAGGCTGCGATAACTGCCAGAGGCCCGGGGATTGGCCTGTATCTTTCTGCAACACATCTGAAAAATTTCTCCGTGGGGAGATTGACGGTGTGCTTCAGGAAATGTGGCGGCCATCTGGTGTGCCACCTCATGGCGCAGCACCTCAGCTATGGAGTCCCACCGGCCATCCATCAAAAGACTCCGGCTCAGCCGAATTTCACGGACATCATTCACCCATTGTCCCAGACAGGATTTCATGTCCATGATCACAAAGGACGGCATCTTCAGTCTGTTTGCCAGTTCATGATCCGTATATTTGAGATTAAAAAAAATTTCCTTCCACTCAAATTGAAGTCTTTCAAGCATTTCCCGCTCCAGTTTTTCCCGGAGCATTCCTTCATTTTTCTTCACATTCCCTCTTTTACTCGATCATCAAGTCTTATCAACCCAATATATGATGCAGCAACTCATTGACTTCATTACGGGTGTACGGTTTAATCAGGGCGGCATCAAATCCGAATTCTTTGTAGTTGCTCATGGTGGGGCTGTGGGGGGAGCCGCTGATAACAATGGATTTTACATTCCCATCAATCCTTTTTAATTTTTTAAGGGTGTCACTGCCACAGATATCACCAGAAATAATTTGATCCAGGATGACCAGATCAAATGGGACTCCATCCTGACAGGCACACTGAAAAACCTTAATGGCAGCCTGGCTGCTTTCCACCAGTTGCACCTCATATCCCATGCTCTGGATAATATTGCCCATGAGGCGCCGCAGGGAAATTTCATCATCCATTACCATTATTTTAACCCCTTGTCCCTTTTTTTGAAAATATTTTTCACCCAGTTGAACCATGTGTTTGGGGTCATAGGCAGGAACCAAGAGGGTCACCCTGGTACCCTTTTTTTCTTTGGAATCAATGGATATGCTACCCCCATGATTTTCCAGTATTGAGCTGACCACGGCAAGGCCAAGCCCCATGCCTTTTTGAACCCCCCGTTTTTTCGTGGAAAAGTAAGGATCAAATATTTTTGATAATACCTGCTCAGGGACACCGGCGCCGGTGTCTTTGATTTCAACTTTCACAAACCGGCCGCTGCCTGGGGATTTGAAATAATTAATACTGGAAATGCCCTGGGAGATGAGATGGTTTTCAGCCCCAAGGGTGAGGGTGCCACCCTGGGGCATGGATTCCACAGAATTGATCAATAGGTTCTGGAATACAATGCGCATTTGGGCCGCATCAAAATTTACCGGCCACAGGTCATTGTCAATATTAACAACCATCTCAAGATTTTCAATGGTGGAAAGTTCCCCCACCGATGCTTTAAGGGCATCATTGAGTCTGCCAATGTTTTTTTCGCTGTACTCGTACCCGGATATTGCCAGAAATTTGTGACTCAGATCCCTGGCCATTTCTGCAGAAATTTCAGCATCTTTAAGAAAATCAAGCCGATCATCATCCTGGGAAACGAGGTCAATGGCAAGTGAAAGATTGCCCATGATCACGGCCAGAAGATTATTGTAATCATGGGCAATGCCGCCGGCCAGTACCCTGAATGCGGCATTTTTCTTGGACTGAATGTTCTGCCTTTCTCTGAGTTTTAAAATCGTAATATCCCTGACAATATGAACTGCCTGGCAAGGGGGAGCGCCGTCCCTTAAAATGGGATCCACCGTGATAAGCCACCACTTTCCATCGGGTCGTTGAAATTCATGGGATACCCGTTCACATCGTTTCAGGGCTTGTTCCAGGGGACATGGATCAATATCAAGGCAATGGGTGATGATCTCGTGGCAATGTTTTCCAACAATACCTTCTGGCAACTGCCGGACGAATTCCTGGCAGCTTTTATTGGTTTTGAGAATCCGGCAGTGATCATCAATGATACTGACCCAATCTGATATGGAATTAAATGTATGTTGCCATTGCTCCTGGGCCAGCACCAGGGCTTTTTCATTGGCTTTTAATTTTGAAATGTCCCGTATACAGGAAATGAGGGTGGCGACATTCTCCTTTCCATTGAATTCCGGCGAGACCTGGGCCTCAAACAGTCGGATTCCATTGTCGGCAGTGGGATATTTGAATTTAAATTTCAGGGGGGTGGCATTTTTAAAGACTTCAAGATGTTTTTCCTGAAACAAGTCACACAACTCCCGGGGAAGTCCAATTTCTTCATTGCTGTACCCCAGATACTGTTCCGGGCTGAGGCCTGTGGTATCATAAAAGGCCTGATTGGCGTACACCGGACGAAGCTGTCTGTCAATGCGGACAATGCTGTCGGAGGTTTTGTTTAGAACCGTGGAAAAATGAGCTTCCTTTTCCTGTAATTTTTTATTTAATTCATCATGTTTTTCATGAAGTTGTGCCAACTGCTGCTTTAATTCATGCGTTGTCTGAGGTGGGGGCATTGCTCGTGGCCTTTATGGTCAGTATCATTAAAGTTATATAACTTAGTCACAATGCCAAGGAATGATTTGAAAGTAAATAATTTTTGACATTTTTTAAAAGCCCCTTTTTAAAATTTCTCCCATTGTGCTGGATGCGTTAGAAAACAGAACTGAGTCTGATCACAAAAAATAGTGGAAGCGGCGGGAATTGAACTCGACTCCGTGCGGTTTTGTAAGTACCCGTCCATATATTCTTAATAATCAAACTTATAAATATCAACAACATATCTCTTTAGAATACCGAAAAACATATGTATGGGTGCTTATGCCGCGTTTTAGGGTCGTTTAATAAACGACATCATGGTGCCCAACATTGGGCTTGGTTCTAACGTCGGCCACTTGCAGTCAGTGCTAAATCTCATTTAAAAATATTTATTATATTATTAAATAGTTACAGTACTGTGAATTTCTTAAAAATTAGAAGTGGCCGGTCTTAGAACCAACCCCATATTTGTGGGTCTTGATAAGCCTTACCGATGCCATTTCCATTTGATCAATGGAAAACTCTTTAAGAGCAGCAAATCTAAGCTTCAAACCATTGCTGGTGAAGGACGTTCCAGGGTAATTATCGGCAAAGGCCATCATAATTTTTGTAAATTGTTTGATATCCTGTTTTTTTATGCCTCCACCCCCATTTCATTCAAGAATTGCGCTGCTGCCATTTAATTACTGTCCATCCTGGTGCAACCCGTAACAATCCCATTGGGGAACCGTCCAGGCATAGCACCAGCAAAGCCCCCAGGGCATCAGCAACGCCATATTTGGCAAGGATACTTTCCTTGCTGGGAGCTGCGGTTTGTTCCAGATGTGGTTTGCAGGTGGGGCTTGCCCAGGGCTTCTAAGTGGAGTGCCTGAACCTTAGCGAAAAGTCCTTCAATGACACCGGGATTGTATTGGTTAATCTGTTCCAACTGGGAAACGTAGGCGGTTTTTTTTTCTGCCTGGCAGGAAGAGGATAAGCTTTAATGGGTCCGGCTTCTATTCTTTCAGTTGTCGTGGGACAAGTGGCAGGCTTAACCCCAAGAATGACATCCGTTCCGGCTTCATAAGACTGATAAAGGGTTGTTGTGTGAAAGGGTAGGGGGCTTTTAAAACAAAAAAGCCCTTGAAATTCAAGGGCTTTATGATGAATCGTGATGATTCATTATCTATAATTTGGTGGAGGCGGCGGGAATTGAACCCGCGTCCGAAAACAGTCAGCAGTGGCTTCTACATGCTTATCCTGAACTTTAAGTTTAGCTGGTAGGTCTCCTCCAGGAGGGATACCTTGCAGCATAGTCTGATAAATTTAACCAAATATGAGTCAGACACCCATATTTAGCTGGCCCACATAGTCGACGCCCATTATCGAAACCTGCGGGAGGAATTTCGACTGGACGGAAGCTGCCTTTAGGCAGCTACAGCGTAATTATAATCGTCTGCAATTACTTTTTTTTCCACCAATTTTACGAGTTGGCAGAACGCTCGGCATGCAACCAAAAGCCTCATAATTTCCGTCGAAGCCTTTACGCCCCCATATTTTAAAAGATCAAGTTATTTCATCCCATGTGTTAATTCGTATTTTCTGTGAGATTAAATAATAAACTAATATAACCCTTTTGTCTGTGAAAGTCAATATCCATATATCACTCGATGTTTAAGTTTTTGTTGGAAGGACTCGCTACGTTCGCCTTCGAACCAAAAGTTGCAACAGACACGCTTCGCATGCTGATGAATTTTGGGTTAGCCGATTTTGCGAGAACGGTATCAGGCTTGTGGTCTTGGCGTTATCCATCAAGTCCGATGCGACCCAAAAACACCAGGGACAATGTCTATAACGCAAGCTTGACCCCTCCTCCATTTACAAATATAAAAAAACGTGAACATCGAGTATCAATAAATATGCATGGAAGATTTGTCTGCACAACGCTTTAGTCTATACCCATGGCAATCTCAAGTTTTTCAATGTCGGTGATGAGTTGTTTCTTTCTTTCCGGGGATAGGTTCGGTTTTGCAAGTTGTCGTTGAAGTGCTGCCAGGATCATCTCTTCTCTGTATTCATTACATGTGTATTTTGGGGTGGAGGTGGTGTCTGGATGTGCCATGGTATTGTGTTTGCTCCTCTATGTTGTCCTCAAAGGTATTTTAGGGCATCTGTGCCCTTAAATTTTGCCATAAAAATATGGCATCCTTCAAAAACACTTTACACTTTTTTTGATTGTTTCCCATTTGTAGGGAAATTTTTCAAAAGACTGTAAAGTACTTTTGAGGTCATATTAAGGATGCCAAAATATGAATCAAAATTAGAATTGCGGATCTGTTTCTCCCGGGCTATGCAAAATTATCAAGTTGAGTTAAAATTATTTTTTGGGGCATCTTTGAGATTTTTTTTATAGAAAACAAAACTTCCGGGTAACCTCAACAGAGCCCCCCCGAGGGGCAATAGGAACCGGCCAATTGGACCGTCTACGGTTCCGGGCCGGGCGGCCCATTGCCCCTCGGGGAACGGCATGATAGCATTTTCATTGTTCGTTGTGGGCAGATCGAGGTTAGAATCAGGTCTGCCCATGGCAGTTATCCAGGAAATACTTTCCACTCTTGGGAAAGGATTCCCGAACAATGGAATTATGGATACGTCGGGATGGGGATGGTGTCAATGAGAATGTGAAAAAAATTTATTAGGAGGAATGCATGGGGCCCGGACAGGAAAAAATAGACGCGTTAAATGCCAGAATGGTGCGACTGGGTATCAGAAAAGAAGAAATTCAGGAAAGGTTCATTAAATCATCGGGCCGTGGCGGTCAAAAGGTCAATAAAACCAGTTCCGCTGTATTTCTGCGGCATCTTCCCACGGGTATTATTGTAAAATGTGGAAAGAACCGTTCCCAGACCCTGAATCGCTTTTTTGCCATGAGACGTTTGGTGGAAGCGGTGGAGAAATACCAAACAGGTGCCCCCACAATTCAGGATATCCGACAGGCCAAGATCAGGAAACAGAAAAAAAAGAACCGGAGAAGGGCGGTGGCCAAATACAAGGATTTAAAATCTGAGACGATCAGATAAACCATTCCCGAAATCCATATAATAATGAAGCTGGCATGGGCGCATTCCCATTTTCCCGGTACCATCATCGCAGTCTAAGAATCGGATTTTCAGGCAAACGAGGTCGAGTTTGTGTTATTGGCGTTATCGACCACAGCCTGTGCAAATGCCAAAATCACCGATAACGAAAGCCTGATCCCCATCGTGAATGAACCCTTCGACCGGGAGAATGGGGTGCACCTCTTGGCATCAGGACTCAGTGATTAAAACGCCCCTATCTGACAGGGCTTTATTTTAATACCCATTTTCTCACAGGCAGAAGAGACATGGGAGGGGGTAAACGTGAGTTGCCTGGCAATGTCCCAGCACTCAATACAGCTAATTTTATTGTCCTTTGCCTGTTTTAGAAGGGCCTCTTTTAATTCTGAAGAAAGATGAACATGAAGATCAAGGCTTTTTCGGTTCCCGTGAGTTTCATGTTCATGGCCAAACAATCCCAGGATGCACAGGGTGAGTCGCAGTTCAATGAGATCAGCCTGTACCCCCACCTCCCATGGTGGCATATGAAATGAACTGGCAATGGCGTGGATGGCTGCGCAGGAGATTCGTCCTTCCACCGCTTTTTTTTCCAAGGCATTTGTAATTTCAGGCGAGATGGATTGTTCGGTGTGCTTTAATGCATAGTGCGCTGCTGTATCCTGTTTCATGGGGGGGTCCTTGTATGTCGATTTCTATATGAAAGTCCCGGCAAATCAAGAGGGACTTCTATGCTTCGTTGTGGGCAGACCGGGGTCAGAATAAAGTCTGTCCATGGCAGTTGACATCGGGTTCAGGTTAATGGTTGTATCTGTAAAGTAGAAACCAACAAAAGCGTCATAACGCAATCCTGGCAGCATTTACAAAGCGGTTAAGGTCAGAACCATGGATATTTTATTTTTTTGACAGGGCTCTTTTCTTGGTATATACACTGGTTACTGCTGTTTCATTTTGTCACCATGACATATAAAGTGATCAGATATAATAGTTTAATTGATTGTTTTTTTAAAGGACAAAAAGTGAGTCAGACACAAAAAAATGTGAATGAAAATTTCCACATGATCTATATTGCCTCCTGTGGTGAAGGAATTAATGCCTATCACCTTGCCCAGAGTGCCCTTGTTCAGTTCCCTGCCAATGACATCACAGTGGTCAAAGTGCCCCAGATTCGTTCGAAATCCCAGGTGGATGATCTGGTGGAAAAGGCCACAAATACGGAAAGCATGATTGCTCACACCATGGTGAACACTGAACTTAGGAAATACATGACCCGCAGGGGAATGGAAAAAGGGGTTGTAACCATTGATCTCATGGGGCCTGTATTGTCCCGGGTGAGTAATTTTCTGGACAGTGATCCCATTGAGCAAGGCGGTCTCTATCGAGAAATCCATAAGGTGGATCTGGATCAGGTGTCGGCCATTGAGTTTGCCCTGGGCCATGATGATGGGGTGAACCCCGAGCATTTTGACAAGGCTGAAATTGTGCTCGTGGGCCTTTCCCGGGCCGGGAAAACGCCCTTATCCATGTATCAAAAATGAAAAATACCCGGCTTCCGGTTTTATAAATCACATGTGAGGTTTTTGCAGAAATAACTTTTCTACTCGCAACAACACTATATATTGATAAAGCAATAATATAGAAACCACATGTAGCGAATAGGCCTGAAGGATTTTATTTCTGCAAGCGGCTCATGTATAAGAATTTAAATGGAGATAACCATGAAATATGATGAACTAAAACAGATATTGAAACAAAAAAAATGTCGCTGGCTGATTACCGGTGCTGCCGGTTTCATTGGTTCCAACCTGGTGGAGGCCTTGTTGGGCCTGGATCAGGAGGTTACGGGCCTGGATAATTTTTCCACGGGGTTTCAGCATAATCTGGACCAGGTGAAAACAGCTGTAACCCCGGCTCAATGGCAGCGTTTCTCACTCATTAAAGGAGATATCCGGGATCCAGATATCTGTATTCGGGCCTGTGCAGGCCAGGACAAGATACTTCACCAGGCAGCCCTGGGGTCAGTACCCCGGTCCGTGGCAGATCCGCTACTCACCCATGCCAATAATATTACCGGCCATCTCAATATGCTGGTGGCAGCCCGGGATGCTGGGGTTAAACGCTTTGTTTATGCTGCTTCCAGCTCCACCTATGGGGATCACCCGGGGCTTCCCAAAACCGAATCGGTGATTGGGAATCCTTTGTCTCCCTATGCTGTGACCAAGTATGTTAATGAACTTTATGCCGATGTTTTCCATAGAACCTATGGCCTTGACACGGTGGGGCTTCGTTATTTTAACGTGTTTGGGCGACGTCAAGACCCCCATGGGGCCTATGCAGCCGTGATTCCTCTCTGGTTTTCCGCTTTGATTAACAACAACACCGTGTACATCAACGGGGATGGTGAAACCAGTCGGGACTTTTGTTATATTGATAATTGTGTCCAAGCCAATATTCTGGCGGCCATGGCAGTGGATGAAGATGCCATAAACCGGGTGTACAACGTGGCTTTTGGCCAACGCACCACACTGATGGCGCTTTTTTCCCTTATCCGGGAACGAGTGGCACAAAAAATTCCCCAGGCCCTGGATGTGGCACCGGAATTTCGGGACTTTCGTGCCGGGGATGTGCGTCACTCCCTGGCAGATATTTCCAGTGCGGCGGAACATCTGGGTTATGCGCCGCAGTTTTCCGTGACCCAGGGATTGGATCAGGCCTCTGCCTGGTACATGGAACATATCGAGTAGTGGTATTAATTGATTTAATACGGTAAAGATAGTAAATATTCGCCCAGCACCCCATCTTTATTCATTTGGGCCTGCTCACATAGCAGTAGTTATGCTACGCAGTCCCAACTAAGCGAATATGGGGCACTGGCCAAACATTTACATACCAAGCCGAATACTTACTTCGTTGTGGACAGGCCAAGTCCCCAATATGGTCTGTTCATGGCAGTTATAAAAAAAATTATAGGGAATGAATTATGAATATAACCATAGTGGGAACCGGATACGTGGGCCTTGTCACCGGCGCATGTTTTTCTGAAATGGGCAGTACTGTTACCTGTGTGGATGTGGATGCGCAGAAAATTGAAAATCTTAAAAAGGGCATTTTGCCCATTTATGAACCGGGGCTGGAAAGTCTGGTCATTGAAAATCACAGAGAGGGATTGCTGCGATTCACCACCTCTCTTGAATCGGCGGCACAAAACTGTGATGTTTTTTTCATTGCCGTTGGTACGCCGCCAGATGAAGACGGCTCTGCTGATTTGCAATATGTGCTCCAGGTGGCTCGGGATATTGGCCGGGTGATCGACCAATACAGCGTGATTGTGGATAAGTCAACGGTGCCCGTGGGAACAGCAGATAAAGTTCAAAAAGCGATCCAGGAATCCCTGGACCAACGGGGCAGTGACCTTGAGTTTGATGTGGTGAGCAACCCTGAATTTTTAAAAGAAGGGGCGGCTGTCAGCGATTTTTTGAGTCCAGACCGTATCATTATTGGATGTGACAGCCAGCGGGCCATTAAATTGATGAAACGCCTTTATGCCCCCTTTTCCAGAAATCGGGATAAACTGATTACCATGAAGGTCCGGGATGCCGAGATGACTAAATATGCAGCCAACTCCATGCTGGCCACTAAAATTTCATTTATGAATGAAATGGCCACCATCTGCGAACGTCTGGGTGTGGATGTGGAAAATGTGAGAAAGGGCATTGGGTCGGACCAGCGCATCGGCTATTCCTTTATTTATCCCGGGTGTGGGTATGGGGGCTCCTGTTTTCCCAAGGATGTCACTGCGTTAATTCGCACCAGTCGGGATGTGGGGGTGGAGCCTCATTTGCTGGCATCGGTGGCCCACAGGAATAGCCTCCAAAAAGAAATTTTGGGGAACAAAATTAAGGCGCGGTTTGGCAATGACCTGTTCGGAAAAATTTTTTGTATCTGGGGACTCTCCTTTAAGCCAGGCACCGACGACATGAGAGAGGCCCCGGCCGTTGTGCTGATTCACCAGTTGGTGGCAGCCGGTGCAATGGTTCATGCCTATGATCCTGTGGCCATGACCCAGGCCAAGGGGGAATTCCCCGTCGCTTTTTTTGAGGAAAATAAGCTGCGGTTGTTTGATACCCCCTATGACGCCCTGGTTGATGTGGATGCCCTGGTGCTGGTGACAGAGTGGAAGGCCTTTCGACAACCGGCATTCCAGGCCATGGCCAAGGTGATGAGACAACAGATTCTCTTTGATGGCCGGAATTTATACGATCCAGGAGAGGTTCAGGAGCATGGATTTGAATACCATGGCATTGGAAGGGACATTGTCGGGAACTTATCAGGAGCATAAGCGGTTGTTATGAAATATTTTCCCATTAAAATTGTTACCCTTTGTATTTTATTGGCACCGGTGTTTTATACGGGAACCCTTTCCCTTATTGAGAGAAGTTGTGTGGGGTGGTATCAGCAGGAGATTGAGCATGTTGTTCTGGAGGATACCCAGCTATTAATCAACGGGTCCATGGGGGTCAGTGAATCCATTGAAAAGAACATCAATCGTTTCCTTGAATCTGATGTATGGGTCAAACGGTTCGGGTTGCAGCTGGACATCCTTGTTTTTGCCAATGAAGGGGATATCTTATACCCTTTTTTTCCGGAAATAAACTCCGAGGGCATGGACATCATCAATGACAAGTTTTTTCTTGGCATTGCACGGAATAACTACACCATCCTAAAGCAGGGACTTACGGTTAAGGTAAACGTGAGATTGCGCCACGGTACCCTGGGTGCCAATCTTATTTTGGCATTTTACGTCAGTATTGCCATGGGGATTTTCTGGATTTATTACCGCCGGGGCATGGGGAAATCCATTCAGGAATATAAAGAGAAAAAAAAACGCTTTAACTCGCTGTTGGTGGATGAAAAAGCCCATAAAAAAAGCCTGGGAGTTCTGAAAAAAGAGCGGGCCCGTCTTTTGCAAAAAATGACGGATCTGAAGGAAACCTACCAGGATGCCCAGAAAAAGGCCACCATCACCGAAGAGGAGATGTTTGATGAAATCGTTTCCCTGGAGAACCGACTCACTGAAAACGTGGATCTCCAAAAGGAAAAAACCTATGAGATTGAGCTTTTAAAAGACAAACTGAAAAAATATGAGCAAAAAAAAGGGGGTAATAAAAAGCAAAAGAGCGTTGATTTTATGGCCAAGCGGTTTTCGGTGATTTATAAAAATATTGACATGAACCGCCGGGCCATGACGGGGCTTCTGGATTTGAATGATGAACTTCAGATCAAGGCGGAAGAGGTGGTTCACCAGCTCAATGAAAACTCAGATAATGTGGTGGTAAAGCGTAAGGTGTTTGCCGGAAAAAAACACAAAGCCGCCTCCTTTGAAGTATTGTTTTCTTACAACGGCAGGCTCTATTTCAGGCAAGGCGAGGACCACCGCATTGAAATTCTGGTCATTGGGACTAAAAATTCCCAGGACAAGGACATGGAGTTTCTCCACCGCAACTGACTTTAAATTGGTTTAAAATACTTTTACATCGTTAATACCTTCGCCAATTTTATTTTGGCCCAAAGTTTAATCAGCATGTAGCGTCTTTAGAGCCATGTTTATACAATATATGGTATATAAATTATCAAAATTTAAATCAATTTTAAATTTGGCGAAGGTGTTGATCGTAAAGGCCTGTTTGAATCTTCAGGCCTTTGCGAGTCCAGTCCAAAAAATTCAGTTAACACGGGTCGCATTTCCATTTTTTTGGCATCACCATCTTAGCATTCTATGGGTTTGATTTTTAGATAAATGGGGTCAGATTTGTGTTATTTGCGTTTATAAGAAACTCCGTCCAAGATGCTGGAATAATTGGCGTTTAATTTTTCGTTGTGGCTGGTGCTTACAGCCATGCATGTTATAGACCAAAGCCTGTGGAAAAATTTAAAACCACCGATAATGCCAATAACGCAACCCTGACCCCCATCGTTAATGAAGCTTCCGACCGGGGAATCTCGATTATGGTCCCGAACTGATGGGCAATGTCATTGAGTCCGTATTCTTCAAGCAACTCCCAAGGCAGGCCGGACTGCAAGAATAATCTGTGGCATTGTTCTCAGATTTTATGGTATACAGATCGATTATGATAACCATTGAATCCATATCCAAAAGTTTTGGCGGCCAGGTATTGTTCAGCAATGCAGGGTTGCAGATAAATCCCGGAGAAAAGGTGGGGCTTGTGGGCCGTAACGGCCACGGAAAGACCACTCTCCTTAAAATGATCACCCACGGAGAAGAACCCGATTCCGGACAAATCCAGATTCCCGGTGATTATCGATTGGGGTATCTCACCCAGCACATTGCC
>Ga0307929_1000807_pt1 | contig 27886 bp, 26 predicted proteins | sample AceLakmetage1330_FD_203160 | JGI IMG/M metagenome (GOLD analysis project Ga0307929, IMG submission 203160) | Saline water microbial communities from Ace Lake, Antarctica - #1330 | ecosystem: Environmental > Aquatic > Non-marine Saline and Alkaline > Saline | place: Antarctica: Ace Lake...
ATCGTCGTGCTCGGCGAGTGGGTAAGCCAGATCCCCATGGCCGCACTTGTCGCGATCATGATCATGGTGTCGATCGGCACGTTCAGCTGGTCGTCGATCAAGAACCTGCGCACGCACCCGCGCAGCTCATCCATTGTCATGCTGGCAACGGTGGTGACGGTGGTGGCGACGCATAATCTGGCCATTGGCGTTCTGGTCGGCGTGCTTTTGTCCGGCATCTTCTTTGCGGGCAAGATTGCGCAGATATTCCGGGTTACGTCAGAACTGTCAGCCGACGGTACCGCGCGGACATATGTGGTCGAGGGGCAGGTCTTTTTTGCCTCCGTTGAAGATTTCCTTGCAGCCTTTGATTTCAAGGAAGTGCTCGAGCGTGTCACTATTGATGTGTCGCTTGCGCATATCTGGGACATCTCAAGTGTTGCGGCTCTTGATTCAGTCGTCCTGAAGTTCCGCCGCGAAGGCGCGGAGGTGTCGCTTGTGGGGATGAACGAGGCCAGTGAAACCATCGTCGACAAGCTGAGTATAAAAGACGAACCCGGAGCGATTGACCGTTTGATGGGTCACTAGTGATTTTCAATCTGCGAAACCGGGTAAAAATCCAGGGATAAGAACGTGCTGAAAACAATTGCGCTCATCGATGGTTCTATTTACGCGCACAGCGTGTGTGATGCGGCTGCCTGGGTTTCCAAGCGCACAGGAGCTTCTGTGGACCTCTTACATGTGCTGGGACGCCGCGACGGCGCCGGTGATACGAGTGATCTCAGCGGCAATATCGGCCTTGGCGCGCGCTCGGCACTGCTGGCGGAGCTGGCCGAGCTCGACGCGCAAAAGGCGAAGCTGGTTCAAAAACGTGGCCGGGCACTGCTTGAGGAAGCCAAGGTGCGGCTGACCGAGGCAGGCGTCGGCGAAGTTACGACCATGCTGCGCTATGGCGATATTGCGGAGACGGTTCATGAGTTTGAACTGGATGCGCATCTTGTGGTCATCGGCAAGCGCGGCGAGGCGGCGGATTTCGCCAAGCTGCATTTGGGGTCAAATCTTGAGCGGGTTGTCCGCTCCACCCGGCGTCCGGTACTTGTGGTCTCGCGGGCCTTTAAGCCTGTCTCGCATTTCCTGGTGGCGTTTGACGGCGGGTCCAGTTCCGCCAAGGCGATTGATCATCTTGTGCGGAGCCGGATTTTCACCGGCATTGCCTGCACACTGCTGATGGTCGGCAAGGAGACACCCGAAGCGCGCCGCCAGATTGACGAGGCGGCTACCACCTTGCGGGCGGCTGGCTATGAGGTGGACGCGACGATTGAGCAGGGCCAGCCCGAGAAAGTCATTTCCAGCCGCATAGAGGCTGGCGGCATAGATATGCTGGTGATGGGTGCCTACGGGCATTCGCGCATCCGCAACCTGATCATCGGCTCAACCACGTCGGAAATGATCCGGTCATGCATGATCCCGATCATGCTGTATCGCTAGGCCTAGCGCTTCACAGGTTATCGACTTTGCGCACCGGCGGGGCCAAACTGGGCGAATGACAGACACACCACCAAAAGAAACAGACGCTGAAGAAACCGACGAAGCCGTCACCCTGACCAGTCAGGAACGGCTGCAGGTGCGCAAGAGCCGCCGGTCCAGTTCTCCGGTCATCTTCGAGACTATTCGGCAGGAGGGCATTGAGGAGCTGGAGCGGCCGTTCTTTTCGCTCTGGTGGTCGGGCCTTGCGGCCGGACTGCTGATGTCGCTGTCGCTGTTCGCGAAGGGCTATCTGCATCACTATCTGCCGGATGAAGCCTGGCGGCCGCTTGTCAGCAATTTTGGGTATTGCATCGGCTTCCTGCTGGTCATTGTCGGGCGGCTTCAGCTCTTCACCGAGAACACCATTACGCCGGTGCTGCCATTGCTGGTGACCCCCACCTTGTGGCGGTTGCGCACGATGGTGCGCCTGTGGACGGTCGTCTTTGTGGCCAATATTGCGGGCACGTTTATTTCCGTTGGACTGATTGAAAATGCCGGTCTCGCGCTGCCGCATCAAATTACAGCGTTTCTGGAAGTGTCTCATCACCTTGCGGACCGCTCGGCGCTGGCCAATATCGGCCTTGGCGTACCGGCGGGGCTTCTGCTTGCAGCTCTCGTCTGGGCGCTGGCGGATACCAAAGGAACCCGCTTCTGGCTGATCGTGAGTGTGACCTACGTGATCGCGCTTGGGGAATTCAGCCATGTGATTGCAGGCTCCGCAGAAGTCTTCATGCTGGCCTTCCACGGCGAGATGACGTTCGGTGCTGCGTTCGGGCAATTCATTCTGCCGACGCTGATCGGCAATGTGCTGGGCGGTACTGGTCTGTTTGCGCTGCTCGCCTATGGGCAGGTCCGCCACGAAATCACAGCAGATGACGAAACGCGATCTTAAGGACCATAGTGGCGCGCATGGTGGTGCCCTGACGTCTGGATCGTTGGCAACCTCCGGATGAATTGAAGCGGGCAGAGAACGAAAATGCGGCGACCCAGAATGTCCCGCCCGGTTGCGGGCGCTGCCACCTATGACAGGTTGCTGCATCTATGGCCGGAAGGCCGTAGCGCTGCCTGGGCCGTCATGCTCGGGGCGCTGTTCTACGTCCTTGCACATGCCTTAGTGCGGCTGGTTTTCAGCGATGTGATCGCCGTCGACTGGGTGGGGGAGACCGTCTACGCGCAGACCATCGGTTTGGGGCAGACGCCGAAATATCCGCCTCTGCCCGCATGGTGCCTGTGGCTGGTGCATCAGGTCACAGGGCCCGGTGCGCTCAGCACACTGATTGTAAAATATGCAGCCTTGTGGGCCGCTGTGGTCGCGTATTTCTTTGCGGCGCGGCGGGTGCTGGCGCATGACGGGTGGGCAGTGCTTGCGACGCTATCGCTGCTGCTGATCTTTCAGGTGGCGTGGAACGCACATGAGGGTGTCACCCACACCATCTTCCTTATTCTGGCGGCACCGCTGACATTGCTGATGCTGTTGCGGATCAGCGCCGATCGGCGGGCGCTGGACTACGCTTTGCTTGGCGGTGTCATCGCCATCGGTGCTCTGGCCAAGCAGGCGTATTTTGCAGGCCTGCTGGCGCTGCTACTGGCAATGCTGCTGCAGCCACGCTACCGCGCGGCCTTGTTGGACTGGCGGATTGTGTTGACTGGCGTGGTGGCTGTGGCGCTGGCCGGGCCGCATTACATATGGGCGCTTACCAGCGGGTTTGATTTTGGTGGTGCGGCAAGTGCCACATTGGCGCGGCCGGGGTTGGACGGGATGGCGCAGCAGATTGCATCAGGCCTTGTCTCCAGCATTCGGGCGCCGCTGTTGTTCCTGTCGCCACTGTTACCGGTGCTCATTCTCGTAATGCCGCGTGCCTTTGTGTGGTCCAATCTCGTGCATCCCGGTGCGCATGGGCAGGTTGGTGGCGATCCCGTCCGGCTGGTGCGTGACAGTGTTCTGTTTGCCGTTGCAATCATGGTGGTGCCGGTTCTTGTGGCCGGGGTAGCGCATTACGGCGAACGCTGGATGCATCCCTTGATGCTGCTGGCACCCATTTATCTGGTGGCGATGCTGCGTGCGGCCCAACCCAGCGCTGCGCGGCTCAAAGTTTTGCTCGGCATCATTTTTGTAGTGAGTGCAGTGGCGCTTGGCTGGCGTTTGGCAGGCTTTGCCTATCCGTCTCCCGTCACCTGCGGCAAGTGTCGGCTTGAGGTGCCCTATGGAGATCTGGCGGATGGTGTGCGTGAGCTTGGATTTACAGGCGGCACCATTCTGGCGGGGGATGAACATATCGCGGGAAACATGCGGACGCATTTCCCGAAGGCCCGCGTGGTGGCACTTAATTACGGCTATTACGATCCGCCCTATCACGCCGAAGACGCAGGCCAGTGCCTGATCGTGTGGCGGAGCGCGCCGCGTCAATCAACGGCAGTGGTGCCACCTGCCGCACTTTCCTATGCGGGGCTGGCAGGATTGCCGGACACAGCCAAGGTGCAGGCATTCCGTCTGCCGCATGGACATGCGTTCTTGCCGGATGATTATGCTGTCTCGCAATTTGCTGCAGTGCTGATGCCTGCCGCCGGCCGCTGCCGCTAGGTGCCCTGGGTGCTGCGGGGGGAGGCCGGCTGGTGTTGGCTGCCGGCAGCGCCGGGCCCGGCGGACGCTTCCATGTCACGCGCCAGCACGGGTTCCCCGCATTCGGGACAGGTCAGCTGCGGTGTAATGAAATGTCCGCAAGGGACATGCCGTGTGACAACCGGCGGACCGGCATCGCCGGACATATGCGCGTCCCCCCATGCGGTCAGGGCCATGATCACTGGGTAAAGGTCTTTGCCCTTGTTCGTCAGGCGGTATTCAAACCGGGCGGGGCGTTCTTCATAGCGCACCCGGTTGAGCACGCCTTCTTCCACCAGTTTTTTCAGGCGCTGGGAGAGGACCGGGCGGGCGATGCCCAGGCGGCGCTCGAAATCTTCAAAGCGGCGTATGCCAAGGAACAGGTCACGCATAACCAGCAGTGTCCAACGATCACCCACCACGGAAACGGCGCGGGCCACGGAACACGAAACTTTGGGCAACTCGCTCCAGCGCATTTGGTGATCTCCTTAGGGATGGAAGGCCCGTCTGGGACTTCTGCAATTCCTGTTGCGTCACTCTAGCTTGACGCGTTCTATTTTTGAACCCACACTTGCCTAGTAAGTTTGAAAAGGAAACTGACTATGGCGGAAAGCAGTTCGGGCCGCGGTGCAGGCAAGAGCATGATTGTGGTCGGCGCGGGCGACGCCACAGGCGGGGCCATTGCCAGGCGGTTTGCGCGCGAGGGCTATGCGGCTTGTGTCTGCCGCCGCAATGCGGATCGACTTGAACCGCTGGTGGCCCAGATTGAGGCCGAAGGCGGCAAGGCGCGGGCGTTCGGCATTGATGCGCGCGACGAAGACCAGATCGTCGGTTTCTTCAAAACGGTTGAGGAAGAGGTTGGGCCGCTTGAGGTGGTGGTCTTCAATATCGGCGCCAACGTGAATTTTCCGATCACCGAGACGACGGCGCGGGTCTACCGCAAGGTCTGGGAGATGGCGGCGTTTTCGGGCTTTCTTACGGGTCGCGAAGCCGCGCGGCTGATGACGCCGCGGGCGTCCGGCACCATCATATTCACCGGCGCCACGGCAAGCCTGCGCGGCGGCAAGGGATTTTCGGCCTTTGCCGGCGCCAAGTTCGCGCTGCGGGCACTGGCGCAATCCATGGCGCGGGAACTGGGGCCGCGGGGTATCCATGTAGCGCACTCAATTATCGACGGTGCAATTGATACCGCATGGATACGTGAAAACTTCCCCGCAGCCGCCGAACGCGACAAGGATGGCGGTATCTTGAAGCCCGACGACATTGCCGAAAGCTATTGGCAGCTGCATGTGCAGCCGCGTACCGCATGGACCCATGAGCTTGATCTGCGCCCGTGGATGGAAAGCTGGTAAGCCAACTCAAGGACACCAAGACGATGACAAAAAGCGTTGAATTCTGGTTCGACTTTGGCAGCCCGACGGCCTATCTGGCGTGGCTGCAACTGCCGAAGATTGCGAAAGCCCGTGGTGCTGAAATTCAGTGGTGCCCGATGTTGCTGGGTGGCGTCATGAAAGCCACCGGCAATTCGCCTCCCGGTATGGTCATTCCCAAAGGCGTTTATATGGGCAGCGATCTGGCGCGCTTTGCCAAGCGCTATGGCGTTACGCTCAACTTCAATCCCAACTTCCCGGTCAACACGCTGATGCTGATGCGTGGCGCTGTGGCGGCGCAGATGGAAGGTGAGGATTTCTTCCAGCGCTACGTCAAAACCATGTTCGAGGCCATGTGGCTTGACCCGCGCAATCTCAATGACCCGGCGGAAGTGGCGGCGGTTCTGTCGGAAGGCGGGTTTGACGTTAACTGGTTCATGGGGAAAACCGCCGACCAGGACGTCAAGGACAAGCTCAAAACGGCAACCGAGAAGGCTGTCGAGAAGGGCGCATTCGGCGCGCCAACTTTCTATGTGGGCGACGAAATGTTCTTCGGGCAGGACAGGCTCGATTTTGTGGATGAGGCACTTGCGGGATGAATGCAATGAGTAAGACGCGTACCGCACCGGTTGTTGACCGGGTGGATGGAAATTGGATCCCGACACCAAATGCCATGGGGCCGTTCGGCGGCCTGCATGGTGGCGTTGTCTCAGGGCTTCTTGTCAGCGAGATGGAAGTGCGTGGTGCCGCTGAGGGCTGGGGACAGCCGGTTTCCGCGACCGTTTATCTGGTCCGGCCGGCACCGCTTGAACCGTTTGAAACGGTGTCTGAAATTGTGCGTGGTGGTGCGCGGCTGACGGTCGTTGAAAACAGCATCATGGCGGGTGGCAAACTGCGCTCGAAGGCCAGCGTTGCGTTTTTAAACGATGTGCCGGTGCCGGGTATCCTACCGCCTGCGACGACGTCCTCTGACCCTGACAAGCTGCCCGCTTGGAGCTTCGAGGGGGGATTCAGTCAGCCGACATATCTGTCCGCTGTTGAAGTGCGCGAGGCAAAAGACGCCGGCACGATCTGGGTGCGGCCAAAGCAGCCGCTGATCCCGGAGGGTGGCGTTTCCTTTGGGCAGGTCATGGCGATTGCCGACTATGCGACGCTGTTTGCCACTTACCTGGGTGGCGAGCGACCGAAGGCTGCCGGTTGGCCGAACGCCGATATTTCAGTGCATCTGTCGCGCGCACCCAAAGGCGAGTGGGTCGGCGTGCGGCCGCGCAGTGCCTGGTACCCCAACGGCACGGGTCTTACCGAGGCAGAGCTTTTCGATGTGGATGGCTGGCTCGGGCGGTCATGCCAGAGCGTGGTGCTGTTGCCACTTCCCGAATAGGGGCGGCTAGCGCACCACGGGCGGGAACGGTGCGTCAGGGTTGCCGCCTTCTTCCTTCACGGCCTTGCTATAGGCTCTGGGCGATTTGTAAGCGCCATAGGCCTTGAAGTCGCTTGGTTCGGCGGGCACGAGCACGCCCTTTGTCTTCGGCAGAATCTTGTAGAGCTTGCCATCGCGGCCGATGATCGGCAGCGGTGTCCCGCGCTTGGAAAAGACACGGCGCATGGAGGCCGACTCATCGACGAAAGCTTCAAGCTCTTCTTCGTCCTTGGAAAAAAGCAGCTCGTAGGAGTCAAGAAACTCGTCGATGAATTCCTGCTCGACGCAGGCAAGGTTGGACAGCACCCAGCAGCGGTCTTCGAAGGACCAATAGTAGCCGAGGCCGACAAGCTCACGGGCCTTGTTGAAATACGGGAAGAACGGAAAAGCCCGGCAGGCGAGCGTGCGGTTGTCCCGCTCGCAGAAGGCAGCGCCTTTGCACTCGATGGCTTTACAGCTTGAATGAAGCTCGTTGACGATTTTGCGGCTGGTCTTGTCGAAGGGTTCGAACTTGGTCCACAGATCTGTGCGGCCCTTGAGCAGCTTCCATTCGGCCTTTTGAACGATGGGGATTGCGTGGCCTGTCGTGCAGCACACGGGCTCGCCCCCATTCAGGGGCGCACAGTAGCGGCCGCAGTCATGCCGTGAGGCAATGGACGCGCCGAAGCGGTCGTACATAGCGGCGAAGTCTTTTGCTTTGGCTGTCATGGCTACGCTTACGTAATGATGATCCGAATCAACGTCACTATAGCGCGCCAGGCTGTAAGTTTTATTGCAGTGTCAGCACCCCATCGAGATGGCGCCATTGGGCCGGGGACACAAGGTCACAATTGCCGACGCGGACGGAATGCAGCGGCCCGTCAATCTCGCGTTCCCAGAAGTCCAGGAATTTCGTCAGGCGCGGAAATTTGGGCGCGATGTCGAGATGCTGCCAGAGAAACGTCTGCAACAGATGTTGCGCGTCCGGCATGCGGTATGTGATTTCCGCCGTGGTGAGGCGATAGCCTCTGAGCTGAAGGTCGAAGTCCTTATTGTCCGTATCCAACATTCGCGACTACTCCCGAGTACGGTGTGTTATCCGTATACGGAATCGTGTGCGTCTAAGGTTAATGATGCAAGAACGAAATCACGCTTTTCAGCACTGGCCTGCATTTTAGCAGCCTTGCCCTGAGAGTGCTGCCGAAGTTGGCCAAATCAAAGCCTGCCAATTGGTGTTGAGTGATTAGTAGCTAAGGCAGCGGTCCAGCTTGCCCTGATTGCCGTTGTAGCGCTTCCAACACCCGTCCCGCAGGGCATCGCGCCAGTAAGCCTGGCCGTTGAGGCAGGCTTGGCGTTTGCGGTCATTGCCGGAATAGCGTTGCCAGCAGCCATCCTTGAGGGCGTTTTGCTGGACGTCGCTTAAGCTGCTGCTGCTGCTGCCGCTGCTGGTGTTGCCGCCATAATAGCCGCTGCCATTGTTGGAATTGTTGTTGCCGTAGCCGTTGCGATTGTCGTGGCGGCGATCACTGTAATATCCGTCGTCCCGGCTGGTGTTGTATCCGTCATTGTAGCCATCGTTGCCGTAGTAGCCGTTTTGATGGTTTTTCTGACTGCCGCCATAGTGCTGCCCGCCCAGATTGCCGGTGTTAAGGCACCTGCTAAGCTTGGAGCCATTGCCTGAGTAGCGCTGGTGGCACCCGTCGCGCAGGGCGTCTTCCCAGAAAGCCTCACCATTGAGGCAGGCCTGGCGTTTGCGGTCATTGCCGGAATAGCGTTTCCAGCAGCCGTCCTTGAGGGCGTTGCGCTGCACATCCGTCATGGAGGCGCGTATGTCGCCGCTTTGCGCATGGGCTGGTGCCAGGACAATGGCTGAAAAAGCCAGTGAAAGGGCTGCAAAGATCAGTTTGGACATGGCTGTTTTCCCCGATTTCCGCCGCAAGAGCGGTCATTTCGTTGATCAGGCCTTTGAGAGTGTGGCCTCAATCCGGTGCAAAAAATAGCCTTGGCCAGATGACGGGGGCATGAACGGGCCGAAACAAAAAAGGCCCCGGCGTGGTGCCGGGGCCTTTTGTCGTCGTGGTGGCGGTACGTTTAAGCGGCGCTGCGCTTTTCCAGCGGCGTCACTTCGCGCTGTTCCTGCCCCACATAGGCGGAGAGCGGACGGATCAGTTTGTTGTCTTCCACCTGCTCCATGATGTGTGCCGTCCAGCCGGTGATGCGGCTCATCACGAAAAGCGGCGTGAACATGGGGATATCGAAGCCCATCAGGTAGTAAGCGGGGCCTGCAGGGAAATCGAGGTTCGGGTAGATGTTCTTGTCGTCGATCATGGTCTTGGCCAGGTTCTTCGACATTTCCACCCACTTCGCGCCGTCTTTGATTTCGGCCATCTTGTAGAAGGCTTCCGTCATGGTCGGCACGCGGCTGTCGCCGGATTTGTAGACGCGGTGGCCGAAGCCCATGACCTTGCGCTTGCTGGCAAATGCATCGCGCAGCCATTGTGCGGCCTTCTTGGGATCGTCGATCTCGATCATCATATGCATCACGGCTTCATTCGCACCGCCATGCAGCGGGCCCTTTAGGGCGCCGATGCCGCCGACGACGGACGAATAGATGTCCGACGTGGTGGAGGTGATGACGCGTGCCGCGAATGTGGATGCGTTGAAGGAATGCTCCGCATACAGGATCATCGAGATGTCGAAGCAATCGATCACTTCCTGCGCAGGCACTTCACCGAAGCACATGTTGAAGAAGTTTTCCGAATAACCCAGCTCCGGGTTGGGCGCGATCGGCTCAAGACCATTGCGGCAGCGATAGTCGGCTGCGATGCAGGTCGGGATGCGGGCCAGCATCTTGATTGATTTTTCAAGATTTGAAGCGGGGCTTGCATCTTCCGTGGTCGGGTCTTCCTGGCCGAGGAAGCTCACCGCAGTACGGATCGTGTCCATCGGGTGGGCGTGCTTGTTGAAGCGGCGGATGACTGCAAGCAGGTCATCGGAAACGGCGCGGAAGCCGATTTCCTGTTCCACGAGCTGGGCAAGCTGCGCGCGGTTGGGCAGTTCGCCGTGCCACAGCAGATACGCTGTCTGCATGAAGTCGGCGTGCTTGCACAGATCCTGCACCGCATAGCCGCGATAGGTGAGGGAGTTGGTTTCCTGCATCACCTTTGAAACGGCGGTGGTGTCGGTAACGACGCCGGCCAGGCCGTATTTGATGTCTTCTTCGGGGACTTCACTCATGGCTTCTCACCTCCTGTTGCCGGTCATGTGTCCGCGCTGTTCTTTGCGCGGGTGCCGGGTCTTGTTCGCTTAAACTTTGAAGTTGAAGATCGACGTATCGAACTTGTTGTAGTCTTCGTAATTCAGCAGCTCATAGAGCCGGGCGCGGGTCTGCATCTGCGGCACCACGCCTTCCTGTGTTCCCTCGTCGCGAATGCGCTCAAAGGCGCTTTCAACGGCACCCATGGCAATGCGTAGGGATGTGACGGGGTAAATTACCAGATTGATGCCCAGATCCTGCATCTGCTTGGTCGTCAGCAGATCGGATTTGCCGAACTCGGTCATGTTGGCAAGGATCGGCACGTCAATGGCTTTGCGGAACGCCTCGAAGTCACTTTCGTCCTTCATGGCTTCCGGGAAGATCGCGTCGGCGCCCGCATCCACATAGGCCTTGGCGCGGTTGATGGCGGCCTCAAGACCTTCCATCGAGCGCGCATCGGTGCGGGCCATGATGGTGAAGTTCGGGTCCTTGCGGGCTTCAACGGCTGCCTTGATGCGGCGGACCATCACTTCTGTCTCAACAACTTCCTTGTTGTCGAGATGGCCGCAGCGCTTGGGGTTCAGCTGGTCTTCGAGGTGAAAACCCGCCAGCCCCTGATTTTCCATCTCCACCATTGTCCGGTAGGCGGACATCGGCTCACCAAAGCCCGTATCAACGTCGATCAGGCAGGGGAGGTTGGTGGAGCGGGCAATCTGGTGGCCACGGGTGGCCACTTCGGTAAGGGTCGTGAGGCCGATATCGGGCAGGCCGAGATCGGCTGAGAGAACGGCACCGGAAATGTAGATGCCGTCAAAGCCCTGCTCTTCCAGCAGGCGAGCCACAAGCGGGGAGAAGGCCCCGGGGACGCGTTGAAGCGTCCCCGAGTTCAACCCATCCTTGAAGGCTTTACGCTTTTCAGCGGGCGTCTTGACGACGTTCAGCATTAAAAGATGCCTTTCTTGTCTTCTGTCCGCTTCACCTTGGCGGCGGGTACCTGCACGTTCAGGCCGCCCAGTTCGTCCGCCTTCAGCTTCGGCAGGCGTTCGGCTGTTTCAACAAAACGCTCGGCTTCATTCTTGGTGATGATGCCGTCGGTCAGGGTCATGAACTTGTTGATGTAGTTTTCACGCTCGAACGGACGTGCGCCATAGGGGTGCGCATTGGCCACGGCCATCTCGTCTTCGAGCTGGCTGCCGTCCTTGAACTTGATCTCGATGCGGGCGCCAAAGGCTTTCACCTTCGGGTCACGGGAGTGATAGCGCTCGGTCCACTTGGGATCTTCAAGGGTGCGGATCTTGTGCCACAGGCGAACCGTGTCCGGCCGTGCAGCGCGCTTGGGCGCATACGACTTGACGTGGTGCCATGCGCGGTCCTGCAGGGCGACTGCAAAGATGTACATGATCGAGTGGTCCAGCGTTTCACGGCTGGCCTTGGGATCCATCTTCTGCGGGTCGTTGGCGCCGGTGCCGATCACATAGTGGGTGTGATGCGAGGTGTGGATGACGATTTCTTCAATGCTGTCGAAGTCGTCGATCTTTTCACCCATGCGGAAGGCAAGGTCGATAAGCGCCTGGCTCTGATATTCAGCCGAGTGCTCCTTGGTGTAGGTGTCAAGGATGGCGCGCTTGGGCTCACCTGCGCCGGGCAGGGGAACCGTGTATTCCGCATCCGGACCATCAAGGATCCATGCGATGACTGAATCTTCACCTTCATAAATAGGTGAAGGCGCGCCTTCGCCGCGCATGCAGCGGTCAACGGCTTCAATGGCCAGCTTGCCTGCGTGTGACGGGGCAAATGCCTTCCAGGACGAAATCTCACCCTTGCGCGACTGGCGTGTAGAAACGGTGGTGTGCAGTGCCTGCTGGATCGACTGATAGATGACTTCGGTCGGAAGTTTCATCATGGCGCCGATGCCGCCGGCCACTGAGGGCCCGAGATGGGCAATGTGGTCGATCTTGTGCTCGTGCAGGCAGATGCCGGTGACGAGGTCCACCTGAAGCTCGTAGCCCGCAGCAAGGCCGCGCACGAGGTTCTTGCCGGTCTGGCCGGTCTGCTGGGCGACGGCGAGGATCGGCGGGATGTTGTCGCCGGGGTGGGAATAGTCGGCGGCAAGATATGTATCGTGGAAATCAAGCTCGCGCACGGCCGTGCCGTTGGCCCATGCGGCCCACTCGGCGCAGTAGCGCTTGTTGCTGGGCATGCCGAACACGGTGGCGCCGCCCTTGCGGGGATGCATCAGGGCCTGCACGCGGGCCGTTGCCGGGGCGTGGCGGTTGACCGAGGCGATGGCGACGGAGGCATTGTCGATCACGCGGTTGATGATCATTGCCTCGACGTCTTTTTCCACCGGCACTTTGTCGGCGCAGACTTCGGCCATTTTCCATGCCAGCTGCTGCTCGCGCGGCAAATGTTTCTTGGACGGGTAGACGCGGACTTTGTGCTTCTTCATGGGGGAGTTTCTCTCGATCGGGTTGTTGCAGGGCCGGGTTAAGCGGCAGGGTTTAAGGGGAACCCATTTTCATTGGCGCGCGTGCAAATGCGTGCGGCAACTACGCGTGCAGCCAATTTGGCGCCACTTTGGCTTTTTCCCTTTGTGAGTCAAGCTTTTGGCACCAATTAGGGTGCCGCTGCCGGGCAGCTTACACACATGTATGCAACGCGACATTCCAGCTGACGTAGCGGCAATGGGGCCGTCAGCCGGGTTCGTCGAACGATTGTTGTGTGCCGGGTGCCTAGAACGAAACAGACGTGCCGATATAGGCGGTTCTGGGTTCACCGGGAAAATAGCGGAAATTGCCGAAGGCGAAGTCTGCGCGCTCGGCAAATTCCACATTGCCGATATTCATGATCCGGCCGGTGATCCGCACATTGTCTGTTACGTCCACATGCGCACGCAGATTGAGCACATTGTGACCGTCATATTCGTTGGTGTTGGCGGCATCGACGAAATATTCGTCGACGAATACATATTCAAGCTCGGCGCGTGCGCGGTCCATCAATTCCCAGCCAAGGCGTGCATTGCCCAGCCACCGCGGGGCTGAATCCACGTCGGTGCCCGAGCGGATGGCTTCTGTTTGCTGCGCGGGGCTGGTGATCGGGCGGTCAAATTCATACTGGTGGACGGCGTAGGTGCCAGTGAGGCCAAGGTCGAAGCCCCAGGGGAGATCGGCGGTGCCTTCGAATTCAATGCCGCGGTGGGACGTCTTGCCGTTGGTGACGTTGAAGCCGTCGGCATCGCGGAAGAAGAAGTTTTTCTTGCGGGCGTAGAACGCGGCCAGCGAGGTTGAGACCGGGCCAAAGCGGGCGCGGGCGCCGATCTCAATGCTGTCGAGTTTCTCGGATTTGATTTCGCCGACGGTCTGGTTGATCTGGAGCCGGTACAGATCAGTTACCTGCGGCGCGCGCGCGGCGCGGGCGAGGTTGGCGTAGATTTCAGCGTCCGGGCTTACCTGCTGCACGATGCCTAGCTTGGGGGTGACGTTGAAGAACTCGTCCGTCCTGTCCGCCGGGCGCTGGAAGCGGCCCACGGTGTTGGAAACGGTGTTGTTGGTGTAGTCGTAGCGGGTCCAGTCGAAGCGGATACCGGTGGTGGCGCGGGTGGTGGGCGTTAGTTGCCATTCCGCATGCAGATAGGGCGCAACCACAGTCTGCGTCGCATTGAAATCATAGTGGATGCCCTGCGGGAACGAGCCGAAGGTTGAGCGTGCTTGCGTCTCTTTCAGGTAACCGTCGGTGTATTCAAGATCGAGGCCTGCCACCAGCGTGTGGCCACCTTCAAGATCGAGATAGAGCGCGGTCAGCGCGCCGGTGCTCCAGTGGCCGGTTTCCTCAAGCGACTGGTCCGGCACGAAATGGCGCAGGAACTCCATGTCGTTGACGCGCGCGAACGGCGTCACGGACAGGGTCATGGCCGGGCTTAGCTGATGGTCCCAGCGTGCGGACCCGCGCAAGGCCCAGGCGTCGCGGAAGGCTTCGGGGTTCGGGTTGGTGCGCGACAGGCGGCTGTCGCGGTAGGCTTCAAAGCCCTGAACGAAGCCAGCGGTTTCCTGATTGAGGTTCTGGCCGGAGACCAAAAACTTGATGCGATCTTCGCCTGCCTTGTGCAACAGGCTCAAGGTGGCCTTTTGCTGGCCGACGCCGGCACTCTCGCGGAAGCTTGAATCTTCCAGCACCGAGACGGCGGCACGATAGGCGGTGGTGTCTGAAATGGGGCCGGTGACATTGGCGGAAGCCTTGTCACGATAGCCGCCGGTCTCAAATGAGATGCGGCGCTTGCCTTCAAATGCGGGATCGGGCGTCACCACATTGATGAGACCGTGAATGGCGTTGGAGCCGTAAAGCGCGGAGCCGGGCCCGCGCACGACTTCCACGCGTTCGGCTTCTTCGAAGTGAGCATCGAACAACCCGTTGACATTGCCCCAGCCTGCCGCACGAAGGGGAATGCCGTCTTCCAGATAGAGGAAGGAGCCTTGTCCCGCACCGCCGGTGAGTACCGGCGAGCGAATGGCGGTGAGATGTTCCTGGCCGTCATTGGAATGCACATAGACGCCGGGCAGGCGGTTCAGGAGTTCGGCCGGGTTGTCCTGACTGATGAGTTTGATTTCCTCATCCTCCAGCACAGCCGTGTTGCCCGCCAGCTCTTTGACGGGCTGGGCTGTGCGGGTGGCGGTCACCACCACCGTGTCCAGTTCGATGGTGCCGGTTTGCGTTGCGTCCTGCGCTGAAGCTGTTGTTGCCGAGAGCGCGACGAGGGCGGTGCTGAGTGCCGCCAGCTTTTTTGTTTCTTCCCACATGGGCTAGAGAGTTAGCTGGATGGGGGAGTGGCGGCAAGCGATGTTGTGGCTGTCAGAAAGTTGCCCAAAGGGCAAAGAACGCGCCGCTCTCGCGCACGGTCCGGGTGCCTGAGATGGTTTGCAGACCGCCAAGTTCCACATATCTGTACTCATCGAACTGCCAGCGTAAAGAACCCAGTAGCTTGGTGGAACGATAGGGCTGAAAGGGCGGATCGCTGTCACCGAAACTGGTGACGGTCTGTGACTGGACCCTGAGAAGCCACTGCGGATTGAGGTTGAAGCCGTAGGTGAGGTCGAGCCGCAATTCATCGGCAGGACCGCCGCCGCGATGGCGGTAGGCGAGCTGCAGGTCGGTGAAGCCGGGAAGGTCGAGGAACAATTCGGGGACGCCCTGCAAAAGGCGCAGGTCATAGTCGGCGTGGCCTGACGTGATCAGCGGGTTGGTCTTGTCGTGCTCGCGGCCGGGCAGGATGACGCTGGCTTGGGCTGAGAGGATGCTTGCATCGTCGAAGGTCAAAAGCCGCGTCAGACCGCCGACCTCGAAGGTTGCAAAGCCGCTCTGTCTCACGTCGCCGGCTATTGTGTCCTGCCAGGTTATTTTGCCGATCAGCGTGACGCTCTCACGCAGACCATGCTCGGTGTAAACCTCCAGCTCGGTCTTCTTGAAGCCGGCACCGCCCTGGAGCTTGCCGGTGAGGTCATAGGCGTGCGGGGCGCCGGTGAGGGTGATTTTTGAGATTGTTGTGGTTTCGCCGGCCGGCTGGGGCCATGCGCTGGCCATGGCGACAGGCGCGCGCAACGGGCAGATCGCTGCTGCTGCAAGGGTTATAGCGGATGCGTACCGGCATGGTTGGGTGAGTTGCATGCCCGGTGTTCCCTCCGGTTTTCCGCAACTTTCCGTTGCCGACGATCCTGATGCACATGGTTTCCTATGCGCATGCCGGATCCACCAAGCTCGGCGGACACATGGCAGGGGATGCAAAAGCCGCTTCGGGTGAGCCCAATTTGCAACTTTTGTCGCAGCTCGCGCGTGGTCTTGTTGTCACATTCGCAATTTGTGCCGCTGTATGGGTCGTACTCGCGGCGACGGTGGGCACGTTTGTTATCTGGCGGCCCTTGCAGGTCTCAGGCATTCCGCTGGATGGGCTGATTGCCTGGTGTGTTTTTATACTGGCATCCTCATGCAGGCTCTATATGCAGGCCTATGCAACTTTTTTGCTGGGAACCGGGTTTGTGGCGCAGGTGCGTCGGCTGGAAGCCATAAACTGGACAATCGGCGGGCTTGTGAGCGCCGCCAGTCTCGCGGTTTTCCCGAACTTCATTCTCGCAATGGCGTTGCTGCAGGCGCCGCTGTTTTTCAATCTGGTTCTGCTTCGGCGAAAGGCGATTGTAGAGGGGTGGCAGCCTGCGTCGGCTGAAAAGGCTCGTGACCTCAATTTACGTAAAGAGCTGCTGCCGCGTGCGGTGCGTGGCGGTTTTGGTGCCTTCATGTCGTATATGGTGATTTACGGCAGCGCCCTCATGTACGCGCAGGTAGGCGAAGGCGAAGACGTTGCAGCCTTTGCTTTTGCGCTGAATATTTTCGGCATTGTCAGCCAGCTAACCCTTGCCCCGATGTTCGGTGCGTTACCGACATTGTCGCGCCTGCTCGCGCAACGGAATATGGCGGCCCAGAATGCACTGGCGCAATCGGCAATGTTCAGGGGCATGATCATTTATGCGCTGGCGGTGCCCGCTGTGCCGGTGGGGATTTATGTGGCAAATCTCTTCCTGCCTGTACCCCTCATTTTCGTGGACATCAAACTTTGGGGGCTTTTGGCGATCGCCAACTTCCTGTTCCGATACGGGGCGATGCATCTGCACTACTATACGGTGACGAACGATATCCGCTGGCACATTGTGGATGGGATCAACGCCACGCTGTTCCTAAGCCTTCTGGCTGCACAGGGGACGATGAGCATTTATGCTTTTCCGATCTGTCAGGCGATTGCATTGGTTATGTTCTATGTGCCTTATGCCCGCCGATTGACATGGCTGCATTTCGGTTTTGGGCTGCGGCGTGACCTTGCTTATGCGGCGGGGCCTGCAGTCTTTGTTGTTCTTTCACTTGTCTTGCTGGAGTTGATTTGATGGCCAAAGGTTTTTGGGGGCGGGCAGTGAGTTGCAGTGAGCCATGTGACGCAAATTCAACGCCGGTCAGGCCCTATGAGTTTTCGGTCTATCCCGCGGGCCGCGATATATTAGCATCGTGACTGCACCATCATATTTTTATGGGCATAGCGGCGGCACTGTGAGATGACGCGGTCCACGCAAATCCCGACCTTGATGAGGCTCATGTCTTTGAAATCAGCCAGCCTTATCCGGTCGCTGACAGCTCCGTTGATGTCATCATTTGCGATCATGTGATGGAGCATGTGGTGGACCCGGAGCATTTTGCTGCTGAGGTCAGGCGGGTGCTCAAGCCCGGTGGCTGGTTTTGCGGCCGGACGCCAGCCAAATGGGGGTATGTGGGGCTTGGGGCGCGGGCCATTCCCAATGGGATGCACACCGGAATGCTGGCGTCACTGCAGCCTCAGCGTAAGGCCGAAGATGTGTTCCCGACAGTTTACAAGCTGAATACGTTCGGAGATCTCGACCGGCATTTCCCACCCGGGGACTGGCTCAATTGCAGCTATGGCTACAACGGCGTGCCATCCTATCACGGCAACCGGCGTATTTTGTTCCGGCTTATCGAGGCGTGGTGTTGGCTGGTGCCAAGGGCGTTGAGTGCGAAGCTACATATTTTTCTGCGGAAGTGCTGACCTGCTGCGCTTGTTGGACCCGCCTGCTGAGGACTGCCATTAGCGCGATAACGAACAAAGCTGAGGCCGGGTTCCCCACATTAAGTGCGCGTGCCTCGGTAAGGCCGAGGAGGGCATAGCCGATGAGATATGAGGCTATGATCCAGCGGCGCTGTTTGGCGATGGAGCGCCACAGGCCGGTGCCGATCAGCAGCAGATAGAAGGCGAGCCCAAGAAAGCCCAAATCGACCAGCATGGCGATATAGGCATTATGGGCGGAGACGAGGCCCGGCATGGTCACGAACTGGTCATGCATGCGAAAGCCGACACCTGTGAAGGGGTGGTCCGCTGCGATGCCGATGAGAGAGGCCCACAGGTCAAACCGGCCGGTGAAGCCTGAATTGATGCCACGGGTTACAGAATCCAGAAACAGCACCTGCTGGGCGATAAAGTCCCAGTTGATGATGACTGCGAGAACGGCAATGCCGGCCATGGTTGCGGCGGTGATCTGGATGTGCGGGCGCAGCGCCTTTTGCGGATTGTGGAGGGTCCACAGGATGCCGAATGCTGCAACGGTTGCGACTGAGTAGAGCAACGGTCCGCGTGCATTGAACTCGAAGCCGATCATATAGAGGAAGAAGATTGTCAACAGCACCCGCGCGGCGCGGTTGCGCATGGCCAGAGCGCCGGGAATTGCGGCGATTGTAACGGCTGCCCACAGATTTGAGTGCAACCGGCCCATCAATCGAGTCCAGAGGCGGTCATTGTCCAGCAGGACGATGATCAGGACGCCGGCAAACAAAAGGGCGAACCAGCCGAAGGTCTTTTCAATCAGATGGTGCTCCCATTGCTGCGCCATCAGGTAGCCGACCACAATCAGGGCTGCGAAGCCGACGATCTGCGCCGTTGCTTCTATAGTGAAGCGTTCCGTGTTGGCAAAAAGGCTGATGAAGATTGTGATGAAGAAGAGCCCGAAATAGAAAAGGCCCCGCGTGTCGTTGCCCGGTCGGCTGCCCAGGAGCCACAGATGTAGGCCGACGGGTACAATGACGAGGGCAAAGCCGATGCTGACTGATACAACGCCGCCGGACATGAAGAACTGGATGAGCATCATGCCTGCCAGCCATGCCCCATAGGCGAAGGCTACGATGTTCACCTGCCTGTTTTTGCGTGCCGATGTAATCATCTAGCCTGCCAATGCCTTTGCATCCTCAATCGACACTTTATCAAAAACCTGCAACTTGCCGCCGACGGTTGCGTCAACGATGCGGCGTCCGTCTGCTTCAAAGGCATGGCGCGCGCGCAGGTAAACGCGTTCGCTGGCCTCAAGGTTCGGCAAGCCCCAATAAGTGCCCGCCTTGAAGTAGTTGGGGTCGAAGTGATTGACGTCCGCGCCCTCGCGCTTCTCGTAAGAATGGTCGCCACCGGTCTTGTCGAAGTTGTGATCGACACCGATGATGATCACCGGATCGGCACCCAGATAGTAAGCCAGTTGCAGGGCGGGGTAGGTCACTGTGGCAGCAGAGCCGACGTGCGTCGCGAAATTGGTGCTGAAGTCTTCTTCCAGCGACATGTTGAAATAGTTGATGGACGGGCTGCGCGGGGCATACCAGCGCGACTTGTAGGACAACAGCACCGGGATGTCGCTTTTTGCGAATGTCTGCGCGTGCTGTTTCACCACCATATTGTTGATGCAGACGATCAGATCCGGCCGCCATTTGACGCGCGGAAAGATAAGGTCGATCTTGTTCATGCCGATGGACGGAATGTGCGCGAAATCCTCCAGCGGCGTGTTGTTGAGGCTGGGGCCATTGCCGGCGACAAGCAGCGGTTGGCCCTTGAACTTGTCCTTCAGGGTCTCAAGGTGGGTCGCGCGCGTCCCCATGTTGAAGAGCATGGTGTCGAGCGTATAGCGCGCGGGTTTGGTCCAGCCGATCACCTGACGCAGCATCAGTTTTGCCCTCCGGTATCTGGCACAAACAGAAGATCGGCCTGAATGAGATTGCCTGTTTCGTCATGTGCGTCGTTGAAGCGTCCGGCGAGCGTAAAGCCATGATCTTGAAGAAATGTGACTACGTCATCGGCGAGCCTTTGGCTGGCGTACAGCTCCATGAAGGATGCCTCCACATAAATGGCATCGAGTTGCGATAACAGACCGGTTGCCCCTTCCAGAACTTCATATTCAAAGCCCTGTACGTCGATTTTGAGGAGTGCAGGGCGGGCGAGGTGGGGGCCGACAAGCTGGTCGAGGCGGCGGACGGGTACGTCCACCGTGCCGATCTCGTCCATTTTGAAAATGTCCTTCTGCGATCTGGCAAGCGGCAATAGTGACGAGGAGTCCTCGCGTGATGCCAGATGCATCGGCGTGACGGTTTCACTATTGCCCAATGCGCAGTCATGCACGTGCGTTTGCTTTGGTAACAGGGCGGCAAGGCGCGCACGCGGGCCGGGCAGTGGTTCAAAGCAATGGAGTGACGCACGCGGCCACTGGCAGAATGCAAAATAGGCGAACTGGCCCTTATTGGCACCAACGTCGATCACGGTCTGGAAGTTGAAACTTTCAAGAGGCGTGCAATGTTCGATGGTAGGTGCGATGCCGCGCATCAGGGCGGGCCAATAAGAAGGCCTGGCGGCAAGTGCCATGAGCTTTGTGAGTGATGCCATTTCTTCCGGGCCTCTACCTAAAGGCCCTGCGCAGGCGCGCGGGGTGCCATCAGATCGTCCGCGTCGCGGCGTGCCATGGGCACGGCTTCCAGGAAGGCCTGTTCTGCGGCGAGCAGCACGGCATTCATTTCAAGGCGTGACAGGGCGGTGGCGCGGGCCTTTTGGCCAAGTGTTTCGCGTCGCTGCGGGTCATCGGCCAGTTTTTCGAGAGCGGAAGCAAATGCCTGTGCATCGCCTGGGGGCGTGGCGATACCGCACTCGATGATCTCGTTTGCCAATCCGCTGTCGGGGGTCGCGGTAGCGACAATCGGGCGGCCGGAGGCGAGCATGCCGGTTAATTTTGATGGCAGTACAAGGTCTGTGGCACCGGCTTTTTGCGGCAGCATGTGAATGTCGGCGGCGCCCAGAAGGTCGTTCAATTTTTCAAAGGGCTGGAGTGGCAGGAGCGTTATGTTTGCGTGGGTTTCCGCTGCGCGGGCAAACGTGTCGCGGCCTGAGCCGTTGCCGCAGACAACAAAGCAGATGTCTTTGCGGTGGGCTAGCAGATCGGCTGCCTCAATGATGATGTCCATGCCCTGCTTGTTGGCGATGTTGCCGGAATAAAGGCAGATGATGTCTGTGTCCGCGGCCTGCCACTGCGCGCGATATGGAGACGGTGCGGTGAGGGGCTGAATGGAGGTCACGTCCACCCAATTCCTCAATTCGCGGATGGCGGCGGTGGGCACGCCCTTCTTTGCCAGGAGCTTGGCCATCTTGGTGGAGATGGTGGAAACTCGGTCGAAGCGTCTGAGGATCGCGCGTTCGATCCATTCAGCGGCGCGGCGCAATGGTGCGCGTTTGAGCAAGCCCATTTCGAATGCTGCATCCAGTTCAAAATCCTGGATGTGCAGCCATGCGGCGCCGCTACCCAGCCGGGCTGCGGCCCATGTGGCCGGGGCGGCCGCAAGGGCGGGGGCAATGCCAATGACCAGATGCGGGCGCCAGCGGGCGGCAATCCATGCAAGCGGCAGGGCGCTGGTAAGTGCGAATGATGCGAGATGCAGCAGGCGTCTGGGGCCGCTGGGATTGTTTGGAACGTAGATGGGGCAACGCAGCAGGCTGATGCCGTCGCGGCTTTCGCGCGCATAGGTGCGGGTGTTGTAACCAGCCGGAATTTTCCATGCGGGATAGTAGGGCGGTGCTGTGACCACGCGGACCGCGTGGCCGCGCCCGGCAAGCCACTGTGCCATCTCGGTTGTGTATTTCGGGATGCCAATCTCGTCCGGTGCGTAATTGATGCCGTGGATGAGAATGCGCATTTTACCTGTACGCTTGCTCAATAGGCGCTCTTCTGGAACGGCAGTACGATAATCGTCCGTAGCAGGATCTTTATGTCGAGCCATAGTGACCAGTTGTCGATGTAATACAGATCGTACTTGATGCGTGCCGCCATTTTCTCCGGTGTGTCGGTTTCCCCGCGCAAGCCATTGACCTGAGCCAGCCCGGTAATACCCGGCTTGACCCTGTGGCGGTTGGTGTAGTGGCCAATGATCGTGGCGTAGTGCGTGTTGTGGGCCAGAGCATGGGGGCGCGGTCCGACAAGGGACATGTCGCCGCGCAGGACATTCAGGAGCTGCGGTAGTTCATCAAGGCTGGTGCGGCGCAAGAAGCGCCCCAGGCGGGTGACGCGATGGTCGTTCCTGCCTGCCTGGGTGATGGTGTCGCCATCTTCCATGACTGACATTGAGCGGAATTTGAGGACAGTGATGACTTCCTGATTGAACCCATTGCGGCGCTGGCGGAACAATGCCGGGCCCTTGCTCTCGAGACGCACTGCGAGGCCGATCAGCAACATCAGCGGTGCGATCATCACGAGGATCAGGAAAGCGCCGATGCGGTCGAAAACATTCTTGGCCATCCACGCCCATTCGCCGATAGGGCGCTTGAGGGCTGAGATCAGTGGCATGTCATCCAGATAGCTAACGCTGGGCGTTGTGCCTTCGATCACAGGCAGGCCCGGACAGATACGAATATCAACCGGCAGGACCGCCAATTCATCAATCAGACCACTGAGGCGGGCTCGGGCGCCCAGCGGGACCGTGACAATGATTTCATCCAGTGACGTGTTGCGGCCAAGCGCAATCAGGTCCTTGGTATTGCCAATCGGAAGGATCAGAGCTTCATCATCCTCACTCCGGCTCCGGTGACGATCATCGAAAACGCCGACCAACACCAGTTCGGGGCTTCGCCGTTTCAGGTTCATTGCCAGGCGGTCTGCAATCGGGCCGGCACCGACGATGGCGATGTGGTGGGCTAAATTACCCCAGCCGATGATCCGGCGGGCAAGGGAGCGGATGGCGAACCGGCCGGCAATGATGGCTGCCGGTGCCCAGAGGCCCCAGACGATGGACCAGCCACGAGAGAATTCGGCGGACGTCTTTGTGAGGAAGGCAACAACGATCAACGTGATGAGCACGCCGGCCCAGCCCGCGATGATCTTCTGGAAGGTCGCCGGACGGGGGCGCAGGACATTCTCGCTGCGATAAAGGTTCAGATAGGCAAAGGCGCAGACCGCTGAAACGGCGGCGATCAGGCCAATGCCCAGCGCGCGCTCGTAATCTATCGGGACATCAATGGCGAAGCCGCTATAGATGGTTTCGGCCAGCGCTGCGGTAATCAGAATGGCGGCGGCGTCAAATAGGGCGGCGCTTTCGCTTACCACACGCACCATTGAACTGCGCCGCGGCCCGGGTATCGGGCTTGGGGCGCTTGGTGTTCCCGGGGCAGCCTCTTTGCTTGCTGCAGCTTGCTTGGACATGAATTTTGACATCGGATCAATGACCATTTGTGTGCGGCTGTTCGGGTGACCGCTGCCGTGTCCGGGCGTGTGCAGTGCCCGGAGTATGCTCCCTGACCGAGGTTTTTGTGAAGCATAGCAACGTAAAATTGCTGTGGGGGCGGTAAACGGGGATGGTTTCTGGGGCGGTCATGGGACAGAAGTAGCAAGATTAGGGCCAGATAATCGATATATTTACACATTTTTTTGTTGAATAAATTAATTGACATCAATCCGGTGGATAATTACGTACACGGCACGCGCCGGACGGGCTATCTTTTTTGGGGCGCGGCGTGAGTTTTGACCAGGAGACTAGGAATGGATCGTCTCGATCAGCTTGAGGCGCAGAGCATCTATATTCTGCGCGAGGCGTTTAACCGGATCGACAATATCGCGATGCTGTGGTCGCTGGGCAAAGATTCCAATGTGATGATCTGGCTCTCGCGCAAGGCATTCTTCGGGAATATCCCGTTTCCGGTGGCCCATCTTGATACGGGGCTCGAATTTGACGAGACCTATGCGTTCCGTGAGCGGTACGCAAAGGAGTGGGACCTCAAGCTCATCAAGGATGAGTGCCCGCCGATCGAAAAAATCGATCCGACGCTGCCGCCGGCCTCGCGGCTGGCCGCCCGTAAAACGGCTGGCGTGAAGGAAGCGATTGAGAAATACGGGTTCAACGGCCTGATCACCGGTATTCGCCGCGATGAGCAGTCGATGCGCGCCAAGGAGCGGGTGTTCAGCCCGCGCGGCACCGATGGGCAGTGGGATTTCCGCGATCAGCCGCCGGAGTTCTGGGACCAGTACAAAACGGACTATCCCGACGGCACGCATATCCGCATCCATCCGCTGTTGCATTGGACGGAGCTGGATATCTGGAAATACATCCAGCGCGAGGACATTCCGCTGGTGCCGCTTTACTTCGCCAAGGATGGCAAGCGGTTTCGCTCGCTGGGCGAGAAGGGCATCACCTTCCCGATCGACAGCAACGCCTCGACCATTGAAGAAATCATCACCGAACTGGAATCCATCCGCACCGAAGAGCGCGCCGGGCGCGCCATGGACCACGACTCCGAAGACGCTTTCGAGCGTCTGCGGGCCGATGGCTATATGTAGGCGGGGACAGACATCATGACAAAATCATCCATCAATCTCGCCAGTGTGAATGAAGATGTTGTTGCGCGCGCGCGTGACCTGCTGCGCATTGTGATCGTTGGCCATGTGGACCACGGCAAGTCGACGCTGGTCGGCCGCCTGTTTCATGACACGGGCTCGCTGCCCGAGGGTAAGTACGAGTCCATCAAGGCCATGTGCGAGCGGCGCGGCATGCCGTTTGAATGGGCGTTCCTGATGGACGCCATGCAGGCGGAGCGCGACCAGGGCATCACCATTGATACCTCGCAGATCTGGTTCAAGACGGACCAGCGCGATTACACGATCATTGATGCGCCGGGCCACAAAGAGTTCCTGAAGAACATGATCACGGGCGCTGCACAGTCAGATGCCGCCCTGCTGATTATCGACGCAGCCGAAGGCGTGCGCGAGCAATCGCGCCGGCACGGGTATCTGCTGCATCTGATGGGCATCCGTCAGGTGGCTGTGGCCGTTAACAAGATGGACATGGTGGATTACGAGCAGGAGCAGTTTGACCTCATCGAGGAAGAATATCGCGACTACCTGACCTCCATCGGTGTGACGCCGACCTTTGTCATCCCTGTGTCGGCGCGCGAGGGCGACAATATCTCCGACCCCTCCACCAACATGCCCTGGTACAAGGGGCCGACAGTGGTGAAGGCGCTGGACAGCTTCCTGCCGTCCGCGCCTCCGGTGGACCAGGCGCTGCGGTTTCCCATTCAGGATGTCTACAAGTTCGATACGCGGCGCATCATTGCCGGCCGCATCGAATCTGGCACGCTGAATGTCGGCGATACGCTGGTGTTTTCGCCGTCAAACAAGTCCGCGAAAATTGCCAGCATAGAAGGCTGGTCATCGCATGGGGATTTTGTGGCACCCACATCCGCGCAGGCGGGTGAGAGTATCGGTGTCACGCTGGACGAACAGATATTTGTTGAGCGCGGTGACATTGCCAGCCATCTGGAAGCAGCACCGATTGAGACCGATGTGTTCCGTGCGCGAATCTTCTGGCTGGGCAAAGAGCCGCTGAGTGTTGGCAAGACCTACAAGATAAAGCTCAACACGTTTGAAGCGCGTGTGCAGGTGCAGGCGATTGAACGCATCATCGATACGTCTGATCTGTCAGCCACGGATTCCGGCACGGTTGAGCGCAACCAGGTGGCGGAAGTGGTGCTGCGGTCTAGACGGATGCTGGCGCTGGACTCCTTCATCGACAGCCCGCGGACGGGCCGTTTCGTGCTAATTGACGGATACGACATTTCCGGCGGCGGCATCATTTCGATGGAAGGCTATGCGGATCAGCGCACGTTGATCACGCAGAAATCCCACAATATTACCAAGGTTGAGCACGGCATTTCGTCGGATGCGCGCGCGCAGCGCAACGGTCACAAGGGTGGTGTCCTGTGGCTGACGGGGCTGTCGGGTGCGGGTAAATCAACGCTCGCGGTGGCGCTTGAAAAGCGGTTGTTTGAAAAGGGCATGAACGTGTTTGTGCTTGATGGCGACAATGTGCGCCACGGGCTCAATGCCAATCTCGGCTTCTCGCCGGAAGACCGGGCGGAGAATATCCGCCGCGTCGGCGAAGTATCGGCCCTGTTCGCGCAGGCGGGTGCCATTGCCATTACATCGTTCATTTCGCCTTATCGCTCGGATCGTGACCGGGCGCGAGCAGCAGCTCCGGACCAGTTCCACGAAATCCATGTGGCGGCTGATCTGGCGACCTGCGAAGAGCGTGACCCCAAGGGCCTCTACAAGAAGGCGCGGACGGGTGAGATTGCCGAGTTCACCGGCATTTCGGCACCCTATGAGGCGCCGGAAAACCCGCAGCTCTCCGTTGATACATCCACCTGCAACATTGAAGACTGTGTGCAGCAGCTTGTGGACTATGTGGAAGCCAACTTCCGGGTTTAGCCTTTCGTTAACCATCAAACTTTGATGAAACGGCGCTGCCGACTGTGATATTGTCCCCATATGGGACAGGTCGGTAAAATTGGTCGGATGGCATCTGTGCGTCGGCATGCAGCATTTTCTGCCGGTGTATCTGCACGCCTTGATGAGCTGAGCCGTTGTGTTGAAGCGGACATTGCCCGGTTCGGTGCCGAGGTCATGTGTCTTTATCGCATGGAGCGGATTGGCGCCCGGATGCGTGGTGACTGGACCAGCTTTCGCCTTGCTGACGACAAGCTGACCTGCCTGCAACGCATAGCCACCTGAATTTTTCAGTTGTTGCGCCGCGGGACTGGTGTCCCGCCCCTGAATTTAGGCATAGTGGCGGCAATCGGTTCCGGGACAATCCGGAACAGCTACTCAATCTTCAGGTATTTGCATGACACAGAAGACCGCACTTATTTCCGGCATCACCGGTCAGGATGGGGCCTACCTGGCTGAGTTGCTGTTGGGCAAAGGCTACAAGGTGCATGGCATCAAGCGGCGCTCATCATCGTTCAATACAGGGCGGGTGGATCATCTTTATGTTGATCCGCATGAGGAGCATGCCGAATTCAAGATGCATTACGGTGATCTGACGGATTCGACCAACCTGATCCGCATCGTGCAGGAAGTTCAGCCGGACGAAATCTACAATCTGGCGGCGCAGAGCCATGTGCAGGTGAGTTTCGAGACACCGGAATATACCGCCAATTCGGACGCTATCGGCACGTTGCGGCTGCTGGAGGCCATCCGCATTCTCGGACTGGAGAAGACGACACGGTTTTATCAGGCGTCGACATCAGAGCTGTACGGCAAGGTGCAGGAGACGCCGCAAAGTGAGACGACGCCGTTTTATCCGCGCAGTCCATATGCAGCGGCGAAGCTTTATGCCTACTGGATCACGGTCAATTACCGTGAAGGCTATGGGATGCACGCCTCCAACGGCATTCTGTTCAACCATGAAGGCCCGACGCGCGGTGAGACCTTTGTGACGCGCAAAATCACACGCGCCGTCGCCTCCATCCATTACGGGCTTCAGGACAGGCTTTATCTCGGTAATCTGGACGCCAAACGCGACTGGGGCCATGCGCGGGATTATGTGGAGGGCATGTGGCGCATTGTGCAGCATGATGAGCCGGAAGATTTCGTGCTGGCGACCGGAGAAACGCATCCGGTGCGTGAGTTTGTAGAACTTGCATTCGCGGATGCGGGCGTCGAGATCAAATGGTCCGGGTCGGGCGTTGATGAAAAAGGCACCTGTGCCAAGACGGGCAAAGTGCTGGTCGAGGTGGATCCGCGCTATTTCAGGCCGACCGAAGTGGACCTGCTGCTGGGTGATCCCAGCAAGGCCAAGGAGAAGCTAGGGTGGACGCATACAACGCCATTCCGCCAGCTTGTGTCTGAAATGGTGGCTGCCGACATGACGGCACTGAAGCCCAACGCCTGAACGGCAATTTTGCAAAAAGGGCGCGGTTGATGGAGCTTGCGGGCAAGAAGATTTATGTGGCCGGGCATACGGGTATGGTCGGCTCCGCGATCATGCGGCGGCTTGCATCCGAAGACTGCACCTTGCTGACGACCGTTCGGGGGGATGTTGACCTGCGCAACCAGCGTGATGTGAATGCCTGGATGGCAGAAAATCGT
>Ga0307929_1000809_pt1 | contig 27862 bp, 22 predicted proteins | sample AceLakmetage1330_FD_203160 | JGI IMG/M metagenome (GOLD analysis project Ga0307929, IMG submission 203160) | Saline water microbial communities from Ace Lake, Antarctica - #1330 | ecosystem: Environmental > Aquatic > Non-marine Saline and Alkaline > Saline | place: Antarctica: Ace Lake...
GTCCTTTCCTGTCATAATAACCTCCCTTCAAAGAGGTATTATAACATATCAAGAAAGTGACATTTCTAAATTGGTATAATGTGACATTATCATATTGGGATTACATCAGTTTATAGTTGGGTATTTTTAGCTGGTAGGCTAAAAGATATTCATGGATTGAATAGCTGTATAGACATCTTCAACGCTAATAGCCCTAAGACAGGCGAAACTTCTTTTACAGTTATGCGCAAGGCAGATACCCTCGCAGCCGACATCCTTGTGTATTACTACATCTTTTCCGCCAAGAGGCCCCCACCTCAGAGGGCTCAACCCCGGTTGGTTCCTGCCAAATATATCGAGAACAGGCGTACCTACCGCTGTCGCGATATGAACAGGGCCACTGTCATTTGATATAAATAACACACTCCTCTTAAGCAGGGCTGCTAACTCTCTTAAATCTAACCCACCCCTTAAAAAAATAGCCTCTTTTTGCATAAATCCTTTAACGCTATCTACGCAAAAAAGATCTCTCTTGTCTTTTCCGCCAATTACAGCTATTTTAAGATTATTCTTTTCTGCAAGCGCGTCCGCAAGTTTCGCGAATCGCTCAGATGGCCATATCTTTGAGACACAACTTGCCCCTGGATGCAGGGTAACGAGCGTATCTTTTGCTATTATACCATGATTACTGAGTACCTGCTCTATTCTCAACCTGGCATTATCGTCTAAAACTACAAAGAGTTCTTTTTCCTGCGAACTTATGCCCAGGGCCTTTAATAGATCGAGCGTGTAATCGCGTTCATGCTTTTCACCTTTATGCTTGCTGTTCTTTATGCTGTCTGTAAGCAAAAAACTTAATTTATTATCATAGCCTACTCTTCTTGGTATATTCGCTATATAGGTTATGAGATGCATCCTGTTAGTGGGGTGAAATATAACAGCCCTGTCAAATCTGGCTTTTCTTAAGCGCAACGCAAAGCGTATAGTAGCCACTACTGACTTATGTAAACCTAACTTATCATAAGTAATAACCTCATCAATATAAGGGTTACCATCTACCAATAGCTTCCCGTAAGGCCTTACTATAATGGCTATATGGGCATCTGGATATGCCTCACGCACCGCTTTTATAGCTGTGGTGGTAAGCACTAGGTCACCCAGCCTATCTGTGCGTGCCAGTAATATTTTTATCTTATTTGATTTACGCATATATTTCATCTCGAAATAACTTCGTACAATACTGTCTATAGGGCATATTCTTCTTAGAAGAAACAAGACAAATCAAATATGCCCGTCCTACAACAATAATATCCTATCTACCGCGTTTAATACATCTTTACTGGATATTTGCTTCATACATTCCAAATCAAATTCACATACAGCCTGCTCACATGGTGAACAGGAAAGACCTTTTCGCAAGACTACGCTACCAGGCGAAATCGGCCCGTATTTTTCATGGTCTGTCGGGCCAAATATAGCTATGACCGGTATATCGACTAAACCGGCAATGTGCAAGGGGGCTGAGTCATTAGTTATCAATAATTTTGATAATGACAAAAAATAAGCAAGCTCTCTCAGATTAAAAGCGCCACTTAGGTCATATGCCTTACCTTCACTATTGGCAATCATCTGACTGCCCATAGCTTTATCAGTGCTATCACCTATAATAGCTACTATAGTATTTGCTTCTTTGCTTAAACGCAAGCATACATCCATAAAACCGTCTATCTTCCAACGCTTCATATGACTCTTAGCCCCTGGAGCGATCACGATTATTTTATCATCAGGCAATACTCCTTTTTTGCTTAATAAAGCATTGACCTTCAGTCGGTCTTCACGACTAAACAGCGATGGAAATGGCGCGTCTTCTGTAGAAATACCCATAGCGCTTAAAATATTTAAGTGTTTCTTTTTTCTGTGGATTGCACGATCTGGACTCTTAAATATGGGCGTCCTATATCTGGCCCCAACAAGAATGGGAAAAAGACTGTGACGCATATCAACCGCCATATCAAATACCATGGATCTAAGCTTCAAAATAAGTTTCAACTTATCAAGTAGGGTTGCGCGTTTATTATATATCAATATATCTGATACAGAGCTGTCTGCCCTGACGATCTCTCCTGCTTCAGAGCCCGCGAGTACAGTAATAGATGCCTTCGGAAACTCTTTCTTTAATACTCCAAGGACAGGTAATGTCAAGACCAGATCACCTATATTAGTCAAGGTAACAAAAAGTATCTTTTTTATATTTGTTTTTTTTATATTCACTTACACATAACCTCTTCAATCGATTCTATCACATCATTAACGCTGATAGACTTCATGCACCTGTAATCATCGCATACCACATAACAGGGAATATCACAATCAGAGAATTTTTGCAAGACATGATAGTCTCCGCGCCCAAAAGGGCCTGTGATATCCGGAGAGGTAGGTCCAAAAAGCGCTATCGTAGAGGCCTTTTGGCTTATAGCTATATGCATGGGGCCGGAATCATTTGCCACAACAACCTTTGCTCTTCGCATAATCGCGGCCAACTCTTTAAGCGTTGTTTTGCCGCATAGATCGACTGGAGTAAAGTTAGTCATGCGTATTATCTCTTGCGCCAGGGGCTTATCTTTTGTGGCACCTGTAAGCAATATCTTTTTGGCGTATGTCGCTGTCAATGCCTTGCAAAGCTTGGTATAATTATCTATGGGCCATCTTTTGGCAAGCCAGTTGCCCCCCGGGTTTATTACAAAAAACTCATCATTTTCACCTATACCTGCTCTCTCAAGTATCTTTTTAGAATCCTTGAGAGAGGACTCGGGTATATTAAATTGATAATCCTTATTATCGGTGTCCGCGCCTAATGCCCTTGTGATATTTAAAAAATATTCAACTTTATGAGGCTGTTCAACCGGTGGCTTGACTGAATCGGTAAGCAACCACGCGCGCTTTCTTCTATAGTAACCCACGCGGCGTGGTATGCCAGAAAGATAGGCTATCAAAACCCTACTCATAGAACGATGAAAAAATATAACAGTATCGAATTTAGATTTTCTTAAATTTAAGATAAATAATATCTTTGCCAATAACCCCTTATGTGAGCCTCGCTCATCAAAGAGTATCAGCTTATTAATATCAGTGTTATCTTCTAGCATCTCAGCGCAACGCGGATGCACCATGCAAGCGATAAACGCGTCAGAGTTGTTCTCTCTTAGGGCCCTTATCGCGGGGGTCGTAAAGAGAATGTCCCCCAACCAGTTCGGCTCTATTATAAGTATTCTTTTCATATCCTCTCACATAAGGCAATTGCTCATTAATGTAGATTTTGCATAAACGATTATGTCTCTGCCTTTAGCAGCGCATTGAATTTTTTTGCTATGGATTTAAATTTATGGCAAAAATACCAGCGCTGCGAAGGCAGAGCCAGAAACCATATCATTATCTACTGATCTCTTTTTCTACACCAAAAAGCTTTGTAACAATTGGAGCAGGACCTTGTTGGTGCGAGCGGGCATGATTTCCGCCAAAGGCTTAAAGAGCGAGCAGCAACGCGGAGTACAATTTTCCTTAGCTTTAGGAAAATTGTACGTTCCTGCGAAAATTACTACGAAACTTTCTTAATCATCATCACGATGCTCCTTTATCCATGTATAAAAACCGCTTGTCTCTATCCAAAAGACAAAAAGGCTATCTGATGTCCTTGATATGCGCAATCTCTTAATAGCGTATATATCATCATCGGGATAATCTTTACCCGGATTTGTAGCGCACGCGCCGTCATATCCGGCATCAATAACTATCTGCCTGATATTTTTGTTGAAACCACCGCTGCAATAAGCTATAAAATCTCCTGCCTGCGGTATCCTCTCTTTGAGTATGCGCCTTGAATCGTATATCTCTCTTTTAAGCTGAGCTTCGTCCTTGATATCGGGAAGATAACATTCTGACAATGTATGACTGCCTATCTCTATATTGTTCTCAGCCATCTTCTCTATCTGGGGCCATGTAAGATAGCCTTCTCTGCCTATCTTATTTAAGACCACGAAAATAGCTGCGGGGATATTATACTCCTTCATAACGCCAAAGGCGTTAGTATAATTATTCTCATAACCGTCGTCAAAAGTAATCGCGATTGTCTTATGAGGTATAGGCCTACCCGACTCCTGCAGCTCTTTGATCTTGTGTAGTGAAACTATATTGTATTTGTTTTTTACCAGAAACTCCATCTGCCTTCTAAAGCTCTCGGGCGATACGCTAAGTTTTGATTCCTTCCAATTTTCATCTACACTATGATACATAAGAACAGGTACCACATAGCCGGAACGTAATATCAGGCTAAACACTACAAAAATGAGTATTAAAAATACTATCAAAAGATAGGGGACTCTTTTTTTCAACATAAGCAAACCCTATTCAACCTTTCTTAAAGCTAATGGTTTTCTCATAGACATCTAATATGCCCCTAGTCATCATCTCTACTGTAAATTTTTCCTCTACAATACTTCTTGAAAGCTTGCCCATCCTTTTCGATTTTTCTTTATCGGAAAGAATGTCAAGAATCGCGCTGCTAAGCGCTTCTTCATCTCCGGAAGGGACCAATAAGCCATTAGCCTTATGCTGTATCAACGTGTATATGCCACCTACATCCGAAGCTACAACAGGTATCCTCATAGCCATAGCTTCCAGGATTGAGAGACCTAGCCCCTCCTGCAACGACGGGTGGCAAAATACATCGATAACAGAAAGCGGTATAGCCGTATCCCTGCATTCGGGATGAAACTTAACTCTATCTGTTATGCCTAAAGCCTCTGCCTGAGCTATTAAGCCCTCCTTGTATCTATGTGGGCCATCACCTATAATAAGCAATTGCATATCTTGCGTCTTTTTTAAAGCGATCGCGAACGCGCCAAGAAGATGCTTATGGCCCTTAACACTTGAAAGACGTGATATTATACCTATTACAGGTGAGCCACTTAACCCATATTCTTTTTTAATATGAAGCCTGTCCTCTGAAGATACCAGCCTGTCAAACCTATTAAGCTTAATGCCATTGCAAACAACATCTATACGTTCTTTAGACAACTTAAAATCATACACAAGGTGTTGACGGACGGCATCACTTATCGCTATTGTCCTCATCCCCCAGCAAGGTAAAATCCGCCTAAAAAGTCTTCTCTTGAAAAATCCATGGCACGTTGTTACAAAGGCCGTCTTACTTCTTCCTAAAAGCATATTAGCGATAATCTGAGTCACCCTTGTCTGCGCATGTATTATATCTATGGATTTATCTCTTATTACAGGTAAGAGTTTAAGGTATGAAATCAATGTATGAGGACCAATATCGGCACTTGTGTTAACAGGTATATCTATATGCGTTATACCCCTACTCCTCATATCTTCGACAAGCTCGCCACCGCTCGAGGCTATAATAACCTCATTACCCAACACCTTAAGCTGGGCTGCTAGGGAGGTGGTATATATGCCTATGCCCCCTAAATTTAAATGTGTAGCTAGCAATAATATTTTCATAATTACCCCTTAAGCAATTCTCTAACAGCGGCAGCGACCTCTTCTGAGGTTATCTTCTCCATACATATAGGATTTTTGCATTTTGGTTTATAGCAAGGCGAACATTTTAACCCCTTGCAGATAACTCGGTATCTACCGATAGGCTGCAAGTGCCTCTTGGGGCTAGTGGGCCCAAAGAGAGCGACAAACGGGACTCCGCACAGAGTGGCTATGTGCATAGGCGCTGAATCAGATGTGATAAAGACTTGGCATTTTTTCATCACTGCCACAAACTGCATAACGCTGGTCCTTCCCGTGATATCAAAAGGCTTACTGCGCGTAAGCATAAGAACTCTTTTTGCGTATGGAGAATCATCTTTCGCACCAGTTATGATTATCCTTATTTTATTTTGAGCAAGCAAGTCACATAATTTCGCTAGCCTTTGGGCTGGCCATCTCTTTGTCTTCCATTTCTGACTAGCGCTAAGACTTATTCCCACTAAAGCCTCTGACCTTCCTATCCAACTCTCGCTTATTAGCTTATCCGCGTATTCCGACTCTTGTTCGGATATCATAAACAATGGCAATTCAGGATCAGAATCGATGCCGAGTTGCTTTAAAAGCCTGAACTGATGCTCAATAGGCGGCATATTCATACGCGCTCCGTCTACCCCATCTGTTAACAAGAAATCGAGATGACCACTTTTATAGCCAAGTCTGCGTCGTGCAAACGATAAAAATGATATTATATGGCTCTTCTTATTGTTCTGCAGGTCACATATTAGATCAAAAGAAGATCTTCTTAATTCAGATGAAACGTCCAACAATGCTGTGATGCCTTCTACTCCTCTTGGGCGCCTAAATATAAAAAACTCTTTTATATATGGGTACCGTTTTACAATCTCAAGGCCTTCTTTACTTGTAAGCAAGCTTATATGCGCTTTTGGGAATTTATTCTTTATCGCTTTAAGCGCAGGTAAAGAGAGAATGATATCGCCCAACGCACTCCACTTGATTATTAAAATCCTGTGGGAATCAAGGGCCTCGTTATACACCTTAACAGTTTTTTTATACATATTGGCCAATGTAAAATTCTTCTCTACATTGGATCTTGCCCTTAAAGATAATCTCTGCCTCAAACCATTATCCCTTAAAACCCTGATAATCGCTTCTGAAAGCCCGCTCCAATCCCTTGGGGCCACCAATATACCGTTTTCACCATCCTTAATAAGATCGACTATGCCGCCTATTCTACTGGCAATTACCGGTACCCCTGATGCCTGTGCCTCAATTATTACCCTGCCAAATGTCTCTTCTCCAATAGAAGGCATCACAAGAAGATCCAAGTTCTTCATCTTCTCCGATATATCATGACAGGTGCCTAAAAAACTTATGTACTTAGTAAGTGAAAGTCTCCTTATAAGCACTTCGAGCTCTTGCCGATATTTAGGTTTTGATACGGGACCATCTCCGATAATCACTATCTTTATATTAGGCATCAACCTGACTACCTTTGATACCGCCCGAATAAAATAGATATGTCCTTTTATCGGTGTAATCCGTCCCACAACACCTATTGTATATTCTTTATTTGGATTTAATTTATACGGCTTTATATACGCAAATTTTTCCAAATCAACGCCTCTTGGTATCAGTCTTATTCTCTCTCGCGGAACGCCAAAGCCCTTAATCATATGGCGTGCTACTACATTGCTCGCGACTATTACAAATCTAGACCAACCCATTACCCTGCTAAAAAAGTGCTTTGAATAATGGCCATGACAGGTAGTTATAAATGGTACGCCTGTCCGGCGCGCGGCAAAAAACGCTGAGAACGCCGGAACCCTGCTGCGTGCGTGTATTATATCTATCTTTTCTTTTTTTATTATCTCCTTTATGCTGCCTATCATACTAATAATCGTAAAAAGGTTCTTCTCGTGAACAGGCAAGGTATAATGCTTACCGCCACAGGCTACTAGCTCATTCAGAAGCTTTCCTCCATTGGATATCACTACAGCCTTATGCCCCTGCAATATAAGCTCTTTCGCGAGATCTATAGTACCTGTCTCGACACCGCCGCTTTCAAGTTCTGGTAATACTTGTAGTATATTCATAATTTGTATTTTATATTGAGTATTAAGTATTAAGTTATAAGTATTAAGTTTTAAGTTTTTTTTGCAATCCGTTTAACATCCTGCCGATTTCATTACATAATTCTTCTAGCTTTTTGCCTTTTCCTTTACCTCTACCTTTGCCTATCATCTTGTATCTTGCACCTTACCCCTTGTGCCCTTATTATCAAAGTATCTTCTCCAGCGCCTCTTCTACTTTAGGGAAATTATTCAAGACAGCCTGTTGCTTCCCTGTATTAAATACATCTGATACTGAATCATAAATATTCCGACTTGCCGCTATATCTATAAAACCGTTACCATGCAAATCATCTAAGAAGGCTGTATGTCTCTTATCTTCATAACCGCCTTGGGTAAATACTATTGTATAACTCTTACAAGAAGCTGCCTCAGATATCATCGATATTGATTCTTCTGATACCAGCACAACATCGGATAATCCGAGGATAGACTCTACCGCGCCTTTGCTATTTTCTTCATTAGCTATAACAAGGAGCCTGCACCTCTCTTTGCTAGAAAACTTTTTTCTAAGCAGCTCCTCTATGTACCTTGGTGTACGCCGTGATGTGGTAATCAGTATCTCCGCATCATGTTCTGCGGCAGCCTTAATAAGATTATCTGCGATGGCTTCTACCGCTTTATAATCCATCTTGAAATTTTTAGCATCTCCTCCAAGCAAAAGGCCTATTCTTCGCTCTTTTAGCATACCCAATCTGTCTTTAAGCTTATCAGCATAGAACCTAAGGCTTTTACTATCGACAAGGTTTAAAGCGCCATTTGTAATAACCACGTTTTCCGCTATTTTAGGCTTGTCGTGTTTCGGGATTATAGCAAGATTAAATCTATTCAACGCTATAAACATTGGCTTCATAATAACGATGGATTTCGCGTTATTTTCTTTTGATAATAATATGTTAACCGCGGCAGTTGAAGAACCACATGAGATTACAATATCAGCGTAACTTTGCATAAGGGTCTCATAAGAAGACTTCTTTAAATTAGCGGCCAGACACCTCATGCAGCCCTGACAACGCGCACTAGCTAAATTACCACAAACAGATAGTATCTTCTTAAAAAAAAGATTCTTAAACTCCACATCTACTACCTTTGCCCTTATATCCTCTCGCGCATAGCCTTTTCTCTCCCAAATATCCCTTATCCCTCTTAAAACAGTTTCTGACTGACGCAAATGCCCTGTCCTATTATCATTAAGGATAATGACATTCCTTACTGGAGTAGATTTCCATCGTCTATGCTGCCAAAGCCATTGCTCCGGATATTTTCTTATCATGCGTTCCAATATAGATGCGTATTGTTTGAAGCCGTCAATTATCGCTTCTTTCTTATCTATATCTTCACGTAGCTTGATCGGGTCAAACATTATAAATCTTATATAGGGCCCTTTTTCTCTTATCGCGAAACCAGGCACTATAACAGCGCCTGTCTTCAGCGCCATCTCCATAACCCCGTTATTCCAAGACGCAGGCCTTGAAAATAGGTCCGCGAATATACCTTTCTTCCCCGCGTCCTGATCAACAAGCATACCTACTATACCATTTGAACGTAATGTTCTTAGTGCCTCTTTTATAGCAGGGCCTTTCATAATAATCTTACAACCGTGTAACTGCCTATAATAATTTAAGAGTTCATTTAAATGGTACGGTTTTTGTTCTCGCGCTATGCCCTTGTAAGCCAACCCTTTATAGGGCATCGCGGCATGCGATATCTCCCATGTGCCGAAATGTGCCGTCAGAAATATAAGGCCCTTCTGGTCTTTCAGGACCTCTTTCGCTATATTAAAGTTCTCAAATTTGATATAGCGCTCTATATATTGGTTATCAATCTTTGGCAAAAGGAACAAATCTACAATGCCTTGACCTATATTAGCGTATGTTCTTTTCAATATTTTATTAAGCTCTTTTGGCTTATAGTCTTTGACCAACGCTGACTTAAGATTCGCATAAGCTATACTATAGCGCTTAGGGCTTACTATACTAAAAAATGCGCCTAATCTTCTAGCTATAAAAAGCGCTAGCTTTACCGGGATAGCTCTAAAAAAGCAAGAGACCGCCTTAGCCAGATAATAAAGTAGATAATCGTCTGTAGAAAACTTCACTTTCTTTCACCCTTAATTCAATCTTTAGCACAAGCAAATCCACCTCTTTAAGTGAGGGCAGCTTTAGCATGTTTTTTAGTTTTATCCAATCCTTTTCAGTAGTGACTACTGTATCAATATTATTTTCTTTAACGACTTCTGCTATCCTATCGATATCAGTTCCAATGTACTTATGGTGATCCATATATGAAAGGCGTGATACTACCGGAACGTTGAGCCTATTTAATGTAATAAAAAAAGAATCATTATCCGCTAAACCGGATATTGCACAGACTCTTCTTCCGTTAAGGCAATCGAGCGCTTGCTTACGCTCTGAAACATTATTTTGAGTAGCACTTACTGTATAGAAACAAAGCGGTTCGTGAATCGCCTCAAATATATCAATATCACTTGCCATGCCTCGAATAAGAGACTTAATACCGGAAAGCCTCTCCTTGTCAACAAGATCTGATTTTGTTATTACCAGCATGTCAGCACGCCTTAAGGAATCTAAGGGCTCGCGCAATATACCTGCTGGAATCAGAAAACCATTACCGATCGGGTCTGTCGCGTTAATAGTTACTATATCCACATCCCTTTTTATGCTAAGATGCTGAAATCCGTCATCCATTAAAAAAACATCGAGGATTAGATTCTCCTGTGCCTTCAGCGCATTTATGCGCCTGTTTTTTCCGCTAAGAACATCAACACCGGAAAGATTTTGCGAGATAACCTTATCTTCATCCTTACCATATCCTCTTGTCAAAAGAGCTGGCCTCTTGCCATCTTCTAGGAACCTATTTAAAATCGCCTCAGTAAGCGGTGTCTTTCCTGTGCCGCCCCAAGTTATATTGCCCACACTGATTACAGGCTTTTTTAATTTAACGGATCTAAAGATACCTGTTTTATAAAGAAAATACCGCGTCTTAACCGCTATAAGGAATAAGAAGGAGAACAAGGCCAGTAAAGGCCTCAATAAAAAACTTAAGACTACTTCGCTCTTACCTGTAATTATATTATAAAAATATCTTCTCATCTTCAATATATGTAAGTATCCTTGATGTCGCGCCTTTACTTAAACGCACCAGCTTCTGGGCCCTCTTTCCAAGTCCGATGCGAAAATCGCCATCCTCTAAAAGACCTTTCAAGGACTCTGCAAGAGCATCTCTATCCGCAACTACAATAACACCGTCACCCTGAATGAGCATTGCCGTAATATCGCGAAAATTATATGTATGTGGACCTAGCAGTATAGGTTTAGCTAGCGCAGCAGGCTCAATCATATTCTGTCCGCCTCTCTTTACAAGGCTGCCTCCTACAAACACTATCTCCGCTATGCTATAAAGGTTTCTTAGCCCTCCGATCGAATCGAGAATCATAATATCCTTAACCGATATCCTAGAACTCTTAGCCGATAACCCTGAAACTAAAACTGGATTAAGGCCCTGGTCTATTATAAGCCTCTGCAAATCTTTTACCCGTTCTATATGACGTGGCGCAATAAGAAGCCTTAGGTTAACAAGCCTCTCCATAAGCTTCATGTAAGAGCCTAGGATCATCTCTTCCTCGCCAGGGTGGGTGCTACCCGCGATAAAAAGCCTATTACAGCTATCAAGGCCTAAAGATAGCCTTATCTCTTCTTCATTGGGCTCAAATATATCTTCAGAAAAAACATTGTCAAACTTCATATTTCCTGAAACCAGAACCCTGGAGGAATCCGCACCAAGAGATATTATCCTTATTTTTTGATCTTCTGTCTGCATAAAAAGTTTTGCAATCTTTGCCAGTAATCTTTTAAGCAGGGGCTTTATTATCTTATACCGGCCAAAAGAATTATCTGATATCCTGCCATTTACAAGAAAGGTCTTGACCCCGCTACTGGCCGCCTCACTTATAAGATTGGGCCATAACTCAGTCTCCACTATAATAAGAGCGGCTGGCATTATATAGCTAAAAACCCTTCTCACTATAAATGTAATATCAAATGGCAAAAATATTACTATCTCGTCACCCAACTTCGACTTCTCTGCCGCAACATTACCTGTCTCAGTTACTGTTGTAAGAACTACCCGGTAATCAGGGTGCTTCTCTCTTATCTGCTTGATCAGCGGTAGAACAGCCATAACCTCACCTACACTGACAGCATGAACCCATATATTCTTTTTTTCACTTAAACGGCTTATAAGGCTTTTTGGATATACGCCAAAACGTAAGGCCAGCCCCTGCCTCCTCTTTCCTTTAAACAGAAAAAGAGGTAGATAAAAAAAAGCAAATAGTATAAATATAATATTATATATAATACTCATATCTTATGAACATCTAAAAAGGGCAGCATCTAATCACAGTTTATCATGCTTTAGCTGCTCCCCTAATGTTTTATCCTTAATCCTTTTTACTTAATTATGCCCGCGGATGAGCCTTTTGATAGGCTTCTTTCATGCGCTCAGTGCTAACATGAGTATATATCTGCGTGGTAGAAAGACTCGCATGTCCTAAAAGTTCCTGTACAGATCTTAAATCCGCCCCCCTATTTAACAGATGCGTCGCGAAAGAGTGGCGAAAAGTATGCGGAGATATATCATTATGCAGGCTCACCTTTTTAACATAAAAAGCAACCACTCTCCTTACTGATCTATCGCTCATGCGCTTGCCGTGCCTACTTAAAAATATCGCTCTCGTCTCGCGGGATAATCGCATCGATTTTGAAGCTCTAATATATTCATTAATAGCCTTAGAGGCCTTATTACCGATAAGGGCAAGTCTCTCTTTCTTGCCTTTTCCAAAGATCTTGACTACACCACCAACAAGATCGCAATTATCAACATCCATACCAACAAGCTCTGAAACTCTCATACCTGTACTATAGAGTGTTTCCAATATTGCCTTATCTCTTAATCCCAACAGGTCACCTGCTGGGGCCTCAATAAGTTTTGATACCTCTGCCTCATGCATAAAGATAGGCAGCTTCTTCTCTTTCTTAGGTGTAGCGATACCGGCTAGAGGGTTTGTATTGACAAGCTGCTCTCTGACAAGAAATTTAAAAAAACTCCTCAAGGCAGATAATATCCTTGCTATTGAAGCGCGCGAAAGATTCTCGTGCCTGAGATCCGCTAAAAATTGCCTCATAAACAGATAATCAACGTCTTCTAACCGCTTCTTACCTAAAAATTTTGAGAACCGCTTAAAATCTATCCTGTAATTTAAACTTGTATGGGGCGATACTTCTCTCTCTATTTCAAGATACCGTATAAATTTATCAACATATCTCTGCATTATTTAATGGCCTTTAAACGCCCTCTGGATAACCTCTGAAAAAACCAACTCATTTTTCTTTTTCAGGTAATTTCCTGCTAGTATATTTACAATCAGGATATTTTGAACAACCGTAAAATGGACCGCGCATAGAATTGCGCTCCACAAGCTCTCCTTTGCAGTCAGGTTGAGGACACTCAACCCCTGTAGGGAATGGCTTTGTGTTTTCACAACGCGGATAAGCGGAACAAGTCAAAAATCTTCCCTTGTTGTAATATTTTACTATCATAGGTTTACCGCACTTAACGCAGACCTGGTCTGTCCCCTCAACCTCTATAAGCTCTATTTTGCCATCTGGGGTCTTTTTAGCGGGTTTTGAATTTTTACATTTTGGAAAACCTGAGCATCCAAGGAATGTACCTCTTCTGGACCAGCGAAAAAGCATCGCCTTTCCGCATATCTCGCACTTATAATCCGTGCGAACCTTTTGTTTTTTCATATCTTCCATCTGATCCTGCGCGAGTAATAGATCCTTATTGAAGGGCTTATAAAAATCACTTAAGACCTTGACCCAATCCATATCGCCTTCTTCAATCTTGTCAAGATCATCCTCCATACCTGCTGTAAAACTTACATTAAGTATATCAGGAAAATGTTTTACAAGAAGCCTTGTTACTACTATTCCAACTTCACTGGGATAAAAATAACCTGCCTTTCTTTCAACATAGTTACGCTGTACAATCGTAAATATAATAGGCGCATAGGTGCTGGGACGCCCTATACCTTTCTCTTCAAGATCCTTGACCAAAGATGCATCTGAATATCGAGCAGGTGGTTTCGTGAAGTGCTGAGATGGTATAAGCTTGATAAGGTCAAGCAGCTCTTTTTCCTGAAGCGGTGGTGCCGCATCTTGCTTCTCCTGCTGCTTATCATCAAGAACGAGAAATCCGTCAAAAATTACCTTGCTTCCCGTGGTCCTGAATATACATTTTTTATCTTCACTATCCGCAGTTGCCGCTATATCCACTGTCTGGACATTAAAATGGGCTGAAGCCATCTGGCTTTGTAAAAATCTTTTCCATATAAGCGTATACAGCTTTAGCTGGTCCGCGCTTAAATATTTACTCATTGCGTCAGGGGACCTATGCACAGAAGTAGGCCTTATCGCTTCGTGCGCGTCTTGTGTTTTTTGTTTCGATTTCTTAAACTTGTGCGGTTGCTTCGGTATATATTCCTTTCCGAAATTCTTCTCTATGAATGCTGCTGCCTTGGCCTGAGCCTCCTTTGAGATATTTATAGAGTCTGTTCTCATGTAAGTTATAAGGCCTGTCTCATCGCCTTTCTCAAGCTCTAACCCTTCATATAACTGCTGCGCCAAGCGCATGGTTCTACTTGCTGAAAACCTGAGCTTATTAAAAGAATCCTGCTGCATCGTACTTGTGGTATAAGCAGGGGAGGGCCTTCTTACCTTTTTTTGTTGTTTTATTTCAGCTACAGAGAAGACGCTTTTTTCAAGATACTCTAAAAGCTTGTCAGAATCAGCCTCATTCTTTATAAGAGGTTTCTTCCCATCAATACGAGCAAGCTTCGCCATAAAATTAGCTGTTTTTCCTCCATCCTGCTTTTTCAGCTCCGCGTCGAGCTCCCAGTATTCTTCCGGTTTAAACGCGTTTATTTCATCCTCTCTCTCAACGATAAGCCGTAAGGCTACAGATTGTACTCTTCCCGCGCTTAAACCGCGGCCTACTTTCTCCCATAAAAGTGGGGAGAGATTATATCCTACTATCCTATCAAGTATGCGCCTTGCCTGTTGTGCGTTTACTTTGTTTATGTCTATAGAGCGTGGATTTTTGAATGCATCCTCTATGGCCTCTTTTGTAATCTCATGAAACTCCACGCGTAGCATCTTCTGGTCAGAAGAGACCAGTTCCCTCTCAAGATGCCAGCTTATCGCTTCACCCTCGCGATCAGGATCTGTTGCCAGATATATAACATCCTTGCCCTTAACCTTGTTTTTAAGCTCCTGCACCATCTTTCTTCGCGTAGGTACGATAACATACTCTGGTTTAAAAGAGTTTTTCACATCAACACCCATACTGCTTGAGGGCAGGTCTATCAGATGCCCCATTGAAAACGTTACGTCATATTTGGACCCAAGAAATTTGGCCAGGGTCCTTGACTTTGCCGGGGATTCTACGATTACCAGTGATTTTTTCATTATTTCACAGCCTTATCTTTGTTTAATACAAACCAGTTATTCCATGCCTGATTATCCTGACCATAATTCTGCCCTGATATCTTCTCCAGAGACTTTTGAGCACATATCCTCACATTTTTATAATCATCGTTCAGCGCGATTATCAATACAGGGATAGCCGTATCATTACCATCCGTTCCAAGCACATAGGCGCAAGATGCCCTTACCTGGCTTGACCTGTCACTATTTAGCATATTGCTTATCTCAGGAGTAGCGTCCTTGATCATCCAATTAGAAGAAAGTTCTACCGCGTAACTCCTGATCCTGGGGCTCTTATCAGAAAATACTTCAAGTACTGCCTTGTATTCAGCCCTTCCATCTATCTTATCCAGGCTCTCTATGGCCATGAAACGTACCTTTTCACTGGAATCAGTTAAAAGAATATTCGCAAGAGGCTTTGCCGCGGATTTATCACCTATTTTTCCGATTGCTTGCGCAGAGTAAAACCTTACCTGCCACTCATTATCACCGAGTAGCTTTATAAGCGCGGGGATAGCCTTTTTGTCCCCGATATTACCTAAGGCCCTCGCGGCATTATACCTCATTGTCATCTTCCTCTCATTCGAAACGCTAACAATAACAGGCACGGCCCTCTTATCTTTAATCCTACCAAGTATATCTACGCATACGACTCTTAGATTCGCAGGCTGGTTTTTCCAATCCTTTACTATAGCAACAAGCGGTTCAACTGAATCAGCTCCCCAGTTCATCAGATTATTCTTCGCGATTCTCTTGATATTACCTTTTTTGTTTTCAAGGCTTAATATAGCCTTCTCAATCTTCTGTTTAAACCGGTGATCAAATTTCTTATCCGTAGCTATGGCACAATCTGTGCTTAGCAAAAGACCTGTAGCTAATACAGCTATTACGATAATTAACACTATCCCTTTACGCATATTCTAAATCCACGTCCTTTTTAAGCTCTTATATAGAGCTTTCCCGGAAGCTGCTTAATTACGCCTTTCATTTCCATATTCAAAAGCGTAAATTTAGCCTGTTGAGACTTAAGCTCAAGTTTCCGCACTATGGTATCGATATCACACGGCCGATCAGACAACATATTAAATATGTTCTTCTCACGCGGACTTACTGGAACAGAGCAATCTCTATCCACATGAGCAGTCTTAACCTTGCTCATGTCTAATTCCTCTAATATATCATCAGCACTCTCAACGAGTTTCGCGCCTTGCTTTATAAGAGCGTTTGTGCCATTAGATGAATATCTGTCCGCCATACCCGGAATAGCGAAAACATCTCTTCCTTGTTCGAGCGCGAAATCCGCTGTAATAAGCGCCCCACTTCTCTTAGCTGCCTCAACAACAAGCAGTGCCCTTGACATTCCGCTTATTATCCTATTTCTTTTTGGAAAATTATATCTAAGCGGTTTAGTCTCCATTGGAAATTCTGAGACCAAGAGACCATTCTGTGATATCCTCTCAGCAAGCTCCTTATTCTCAGCTGGGTATACAGAACTTAGGCCATTGCCTAAGACCGCTATAGTTCTCCCGTTATTCTTCAGCGCGCCTTTATGCGCGGCTGTATCAATGCCGCGTGCGAGTCCTGAAACAATCACTATCTTATAATCAACAAGCTCTGAAGCTATTTTTTCCGCCATATTCAATCCATAGTAGGTACATCTTCGTGAACCTACTATAGAGACTGAGAGCTTGTCACCACTTCCACGTATTCCCTTTAGATACAGAAGTATTGGCGGATCATATATCGCCTTCAAAGATTCAGGGTATGCTTTATCAAACAAAGTGATAACCTCTACCCCAGCATTTTTTATAAAACCTATTTCTCTACTTATATCATAATCTGAATGCGCGTTTTTTATAGCCTCTGCTGCCTGAAGCCCAATGCCCTCTATGGATCTAAGCTTATTGACAGAGGCCTTAAATATATTGTGCGGGTCTCCAAATTCGTCAAGCAGGGCCTTTAATCTTATGCAACCTATGCCCTGTACCATATTAAGCAGTATAAGGTCTCTCTTAAAATCATCCATGCTTATTTTTTGGGTTCATCATTTCAAGAATTTCTGCTACGATTTCTTCGGGTGAAATATCAGATGTATCTATGGTGTAGTCCACACGGCCATAGTACGCTTTCCTCTTGTTCAAAAGCGCACTTATACTGGCAACGGGATCATGAGTGTTAAGTAGAGGCCTATGCATACTGCCCTTTGTTCTGTCGTATATAACCTCGGGCCTTGCTACAAGACATATGACTATCCCGTGTTCTTTAAGGCGCTTAATGTTATTCATATCGATAACAACACCGCCACCCGCGTCAATTACAACATTCCTATCATGCGACGCCGCCTTTACTACCTCTGATTCTATCTTTCTAAAATATTGCTCCCCATCCTCTTGGAATATCTTTGTAATAGGCTTGCCAACTTTCCATTCTATCATATCATCAAGGCAGAGACGCTGCCTCTTAAGCTGTGTCGCGAGGAGTTTGCCAACCCTGGTCTTTCCTGTTCCCATAAATCCTACAAGCACTATGTTTTTCATAATCTAGTTATAAAGGTTAAAAATGTTAAAACGTTAAAAAAGTTGTAAGAATTAAGTAGTAAGTATGAAGTATTAAGTATTATGTATTATGTATTACAGATCAAGAGATACATCAAATGCTTAATACCTTACATTTTACCCTTTATCCTTTAACCTTGCACCTTAGCCTGTCCTTAATTATATTTATCTCATAGCTGCTTATGCCTTCTGCCTGCGCAGCGCTGGTATTTTTGCCATCTATTTAGATCATGGCAAAAAAACCAAAGCGCTGCTAAAGGCAGCTGCATAAATACGAATTCTATTTAGTACATGTTCCACGCTCTATGTTCTACGTTGTACGTTTTTTCCTTTTTCCTTTACCTCTACCTTCACCTTTACCTAGTATCTAGATCCTCTTCGCTATCTCACTCATAGAGTCGCCGCCGAACTTCTCCAGAATAGCCTGCGCAATTACAAAGGCTGCAACATTCTCAGCAACAACGCTAGCCGCCGGAAGGGCACAGATGTCTGAACGTTCTGTACTGGCTTTCTTGCTCTTACCAGTCTTCATGTCAACAGAAGAAAGCGGATTCATAAGGGTAGCTATGGGCTTCATTGCGCAACTAACCCTTAAGGGCTCACCATTGGTCATGCCGCCTTCTATGCCACCAGCATTATTTGTGCGTCTCATAAGAGCCTTTCCCTTTAACAGTATTTCATCATGAAACTCAGAGCCAGGAAGCTGTGTACCTAAAAAACCTGCCCCGAATTCAACACCTTTAATAGCCTGTATTGAGATGAGCTCTAATGCTAATCTCGCGTCAATCTTTCTATCATAATGAACGTGGCTTCCTAACCCAGGCATAACATTTAAACCTATGACCTCAAAGCCTCCACCTAGTGTATCGCCTCTTTTTTTCGCCTGGTCTATACTTTGTTTCATTAGAGCTTCTGACTTTTTATCCGGGCAATTTAGGCAAGAAAAGACCGCCTTTCTCTTTATTTCTTCTAATGTAAGCTCTTCCACGTCCACTTCTATATCACCTATATATTTTGTGTAGCTAAATATGTCTATTTTAAATTCACGTAAAAATATTCTGCATATAGCACCCATCGCTACTCTTGCCGCTGTCTCTCTTGCGCTGGAACGTTCAAGTATATCTCTCGCGTCAATAGTATTATATTTTATCATGCCGGCCAAATCCGCGTGTCCCGGTCTGGGGCATCTCACAGCGGGAAGTTTATCAATATTAAAATCTCTGTTCTTTATAAGGATCGCGATGGGGCTGCCTATAGTAACGCCTTTCTTGATGCCTGAGAGGACTTGAGCCTTATCAGACTCTATCTTCATCCTCTTGCCCCTGCCGTAGCCCTGCTGTCTGCACTTAAGTTCCTTATCTATCAGCTTAGAATCAATCCTTAAGCCTGCTGGCATACCCTCTAATATAGCTACCAGTGCCTTTCCATGTGATTCTCCCGATGTCATATATCTTAACATGTCAAACTCCTTGCTTCGAAACTGTTTCCAACCCAAAGAAAACGGTGGATGTAATAAAAAATCCACTGCCCCCTTTGGGTTGGAAACAGTTTCAAGTGTTAATGCGAAAATACAGCCTGTAAAATTCTATCTCCCCATAAAATAGCGACAAGAGTCGCTATTGATAAATACGGGCCATAGGGTATAACATCCGCTCTCTTGCGTAATTTTTCAATAATGCCAATAACTGATCCAAAGAATGGCGCCATAAAAAATACTAATACAGCGCCCTGCCAGCCCAAGAAAGCACCTATCATGGCCATATACTTAACATCTCCTCCACCCATAGCACTATCCTGGCCGATCTCTTTTAGTTTCTTTTTGAAAGCTAGTGTACCTATTGACGCGATAAGTAATATCAATGTGCCACCCAAAATAAGTCCGAATAGAGAGTCCCTTAAGGCGTAAAATCTGTTAGCTGTATTATGCATCTGCGGAAAAACAAAGCTTAGCACAAGTCCTAATGCCATTCCTCCATATGTAATTTCATCAGGTATTATCTGATGCTCAAAATCTATAAAAGTCGCGACAATAAGACCGCAACTTAATATCATGTAAATAACTGATAAAGCATTGAGTCCAAATTCCTTAATGATAACAACAAAAATTACTGCCGTTAGGGCTTCGACAATAATATATCTTAAAGATATCTTTTTTTTGCAAAAGCGACACCTACCTAAAAGCCGTATAAAACTCAGCATCGGTATATTATCATACCATGGTATCTGATGCTTACATGACGGGCAGTATGAACGAGGCATCACAATAGATTCCTCTGATGGCATCCTATAGATACATACGTTTAAAAAACTACCCACAATAAGGCCTATTAGAACAACTAAAAATATTATCATGCTAAACTTTTAAGCAACTCCTTTCTCATTAATGATACAGGCGCTTTTCTCTTTGTCCATAGTTCAAAAGCCAACACGCCCTGATAAAGTAACATGCCTATACCACCTGACGCCTTTATAGATCTTTTTTTCGCTGCTTTTACCAGCACTGTCTCAGAGGGGGTATATATAATATCGTAAACCTTGAAACCCTTATGGAGTAATCTTATATCTATCGGCAAAGGGTCTTTTTTTCTCATGCCTAAAGGCGTGCAATTTATCAGAAGCTGACAATCTTTGATCAGATATGGCATATCTTTTAAGGCGCAAGCCTCTGTTTCAATTTGAGGGAAATTTTTTCTGAGGGCGATTTTCAGGTCATTAGCTCTTGTGCTAATTAAATCATGGATAAAGAGTCTTGCACACCCGCTACTCGCAAGGGCAAAGGCAACGGCCCTGGCAGCGCCTCCTGCTCCAAGTACAAATATATTTTTATTCTTTGGTTTAAACTGAAGATCTTCTCTAAGGCTTCTCAAAAATCCGGCGTAATCAGTGTTGCTACCTATTAACATCTGCCTACTTACTGTAACAGTATTTACGGCACCTATCATCTTGGCAAGCGGGTCTATCTTATCAAGGTATCGCATGCACTCGGATTTGAAGGGAATAGTTACGTTAAAACCTGATACCCCGGTCTTTTTCAAAGAAGATATAGCCTCTTTTAGTTTGGTTTTTTTAACTGAAAAAGGAAGATACGCCGCGTTAATATTTAACTTACCAAAAGCGGCGTTATGCATATTCGGGGATAAGCTATGCGCAACAGGATTACCTATTAATCCATAAAGCTTATGGGGGAACCTTTTAGTCATATAAGATCGCTTTTACAGGTTTTTAGATACTTCTTTGCAGAGAAATTGCTGCTTAGAATTACGTGAGTGAGCCCAGAATACTTTGTCCATAGCATTAAGATACGCTTTTACACTTGCCTCAATAACATCTGTACTAGTGCCCCTGCCTGTAATCACTCTACCCTTTACTATGAGTTTTATCAAGGCTTCACCCAGGGCATCTTTGCCGCTGGTTATTGAGCGTATACTATAATCTGTCAATTTTCCACGCAAACCTGTTATCTTGTCTATAGCCTTATAACAGGCATCTACAGGACCATCTCCGGAAGCATCTGCCCTTAACTCTTTTTTATTGAACTCAACTCCGATTGTTGCCTTTGGCATGTGCTGGGTTCCACCCTCAACATAAAGATATTTAAGCTTATAAACCTCACCTGAGGCAACTATCTCATCTTCAACTACAGCTTTCAAGTCTTCATCATATACATGTTTTTTCTTATCAGCCAGAATCTTAAATTTGTTAAACGCTTTTTTTAATTCAGCATCCTTAAGGGTAAATCCCAATTTCTTAAGCCTTACAGAGAGGGCGTGTTTTCCTGAATGTTTACCCAGAACAAGCTTTGTCTCAGAAAAACCAACATCTTTAGGCCGCATAATCTCATATGTAGTTCTCTTTTTTAATATGCCATCCTGATGTATGCCCGCTTCATGGGCAAAAGCGTTTGATCCGATAATGGCCTTATTAGGCTGGACAATTATACCTGTAAGCCTGCTTACCATGCGCGAAGTATCGTAAAGGTATTTTGTCTTTATATTCGTATTCTTGTCAAAGAAATCCTTGCGCGTCAACATAGCCATTACGATCTCTTCCAAAGACGCGTTACCGGCACGCTCACCTATACCATTTATCGTGCATTCAACCTGGCATGCGCCATTCTTTACAGCCAATAACGAATTAGCAACAGCAAGCCCAAGATCATTATGACAATGAACGCTTATTACCACGTGGTTAATGTTACGCACCCTGCGCGTTATATTATATATAAGCCTAGCAAACTCATCGGGGATAGCGTATCCTACGGTATCAGGGATATTTACTGTTTTTGCACCCGCATCTATGACTGACTCTATTACACGAAAAAGGAAATCAGGGTCCGTTCTAGATGAATCTTCCGGTGAAAACTGTATATCGCTAACGTATTTCTTAGCGTATCTTATGGCACTGACAGCCTGCTTCAATATATCATCTTCGGCCTTCTTAAGCTTATACCGCATATGTATCTTGCTTGTCGCTAAGAATATATGTATACGAGCACGCTTTGCTAACCTTACCGCTTTATAGGCCGCGTCTATATCCTTTTTAAGCGAACGCGCTAACGCACAGATAACAGGGCCCTTTATCTTTTTGCTAATAAGCTTAACCGCGTCCAGGTCATCTGGCGAAGCTATAGGAAAGCCCGCTTCAATAACATCAACGCCTAAGCGCTGCAGTTGTTGCGCTATCTCAAGCTTCTCGTTCTTCTGCAAGCTAGCGCCGGGCGACTGCTCTCCGTCTCTTAGAGTTGTATCAAATATCGTAATTTGTTTTTTCATGGCTTTTCCTGTTAACGCCCTATTCCATCCAGGGCATGAGAGATCTAAGACTCTCTCCAACTTCCTCAATCTTATGTTTCCTATCAGACTCTCTCATCTTATTAAATTCAACAGAGCCTTTTTTATTCTCATCTATCCATTCCTGCGCAAACTTGCCGGATGTTATCTCCTTCAGAATATTCTTCATCTCTTTGCGGGTCTCTTCGGTAATTATTCTCTTACCCCTAGTGTAGTCTCCATATTCCGCTGTATCTGAAACGCGCTTCCTCATGCCCTGCATGCCATACTGATATATCAGATCAGTAATGAGCTTAAGCTCGTGAAGGCATTCAAAATACGCTATCTCCGGCTGGTATCCCGCATCAACAAGTGTATCAAATCCCGCCTTAACGAGTTCTGTTACCCCACCGCAAAGAACAGTCTGCTCGCCAAAGAGATCGGTCTCTGTCTCTTCCTCAAATGTAGTCTCTATAACACCCGCACGTGTTCCACCTATCGCCTTTGCGTAAGATAGCGCCGTCTCTAGCGCCGAACCTGATGTATCCTGATATATAGCTACAAGGCATGGAACACCCTTACCTTCTTCATACATCCTGCGCACCAATGCCCCTGGACCTTTCGGGGCTATCATAAAGACATCTACATCATCAGGTGGAAGTATCTGTTTAAAACGTATATTAAAACCATGTGAGAAGACAAGTGAATCACCTTTTTCCAGATTAGATACTATAGATTCGTTATAAACCATAGCCTGCACGTGATCCTGCGTAAGTATCTGAATAACGTCTGCTTGTTTCGCGGCTGCAATAGCTAATAAAGGGCTAAACCCATCTTTAAGCGCCTGTTCAAAATTTGGCGTGCCTTCAAGCTCAGAGACGATAACATCAATACCGCTATCACGCAGGTTAAGACTCTGTGCCCTTCCTTGTATACCATAACCGATTATTGCCACTTTCTTTTGCTTTAGTATCTCTAAATCCGCATCCTTCTCATAATATATCTTTGCCATCTGTTCCTCCTTGTACATAGGTAGAGATAAAGGTAGAGGTAGAGATTTTATGTTCTATATAGGCCTTTACCTTTACCTTTATCATATTATCAAATCATTCCCAAGCTTAGTCTAAAATTATCGAAGAGAATTTTAGACTGCTTAAACGAGGAATCTCTATATTCTTAGAGTTCCATAGCGATGCGCCCTGTACGCACCATCTCTTTTATCTCAAATTTATTTAAGACATTCAATAACTTGTCAATCTCATCCTGCCCCCCAACAATCTCGACTACGATACTATCCTCCTTAATCTGTATTATCTTCGCGCAGGATTCCTTAAGTATCTTGAGGACCTTATCATTGCTCTGCTTATTAACAAGAACCTTAAAAAGCATGAGCTCTCTGTCAATATGCTCTTTTTTGATATAATCCTTAACATGGATTATATCTATCAATTTGTTCAGCTGTTTCTTTACCTGCTCAAGTATCTTATCATCGCCTTTAACAACAATGGTCATCCGTGATATAGCAGGATCCTCGGTCTCGCCAACCGCCAGAGAGCTTATATTAAAACCTCTGGCACTGAAAAGTCCTGATATGCGCGCTAAGACACCGAACCTATTCTCCACTAAAACTGAGATTATATGTTTCATTACTTATCCTTTACTCGTATTGCGTGATGCATATTGCGTGTTGCGTTTAAAAATTTTTAGCGCAATACTCGATACACACGACGCACAGCGAATTATGCCATGCCGCCAATCATGCGGTTTATAGCCTCCCCTGCGGGAACCATCGGCATTACATTCTCCTCATTCTCTACAACGAAATCAAGAATAACCGTATTCTTAGTAGCTATCGCTTTTTTAATAGCTGGTCTTACTTCGTCTTTTTTAGTAACCCTTATGCCAACAGCTCCATAGGCCTGGGCTAGTTTTACAAAATCAGGACACATGCTGTCAAAACATGTATGTGAATACCTCTTGCCATAAAAAAGCTCCTGCCACTGCCTGACCATACCAAGACAACTGTTGTTAAGTATGGCTATATTAATCGGAAGCTTGTTTATAACAGCGGTAGCAAGCTCCTGTATATTCATCTGAATAGAACCATCTCCCGCGATATCAAAAACTATTTTTTCAGGTAACGCTACCTGTGCGCCTATCGCAGCCGGAAAGCCATATCCCATGGTTCCCAAGCCACCGCTGGATAAAAATGTACGTGGTTTTGTATATTTATAAAACTGCGCTGCCCACATCTGATTTTGTCCTACCTCAGTAGCTATTATAGCCTCACCCTTTGTTACTTCATATATCTGCTCTACAACAAACTGTGGTTTAATGACATCACCTGTATCATCATATCTTAACGGTCCATTCTTCTTCCATTCTTTTATCTGCGATAGCCATTTTGAGGTATCCGGTGCCTTGACAACCTCGTTTAACTTCTCCAAAATATTCTTCGCATCCCCGACTATCGGGATATCCACATGAACATTCTTACTGATACTTGATGGATCGATATCAATATGAATTATCTTAGCATGAGGAGAAAATTCATCAAGCTTTCCTGTAACCCTATCATCAAATCTTGATCCAATGGCAATTATAAGATCACTTTCCATTATAGCGTGATTAGCATAAATCGTACCATGCATACCAAGCATCTTCAATGAAAGGGGGTCAGTCTCAGAAAAACCACCCATACCAAGAAGAGTTGTTGTAACAGGTATATTGTTTTCCTTAGCAAACTTAGAAAGTTCCTTCTCGGCACCTGATATTATAACGCCACCGCCGGCATATATTATAGGTTTATGGGAATCTTGTATCGCCTTAGCAGCCTTCTTTATCTGGCCAAGATGGCCTTCATATGTAGGTTTATAGCTTCTGGTATCCAGATGAACAGGATAATCAAACTCAGCTTCTGCTAATGTGACATCAACAGGCAGGTCTATTAATACAGGCCCCGGCCTTCCACTATTGGCAACATGAAAAGCCTCTTTTATTATACCCGCAAGCTCATTGACGTCTTTTACAAGATAGTTATGCTTTGTTATAGGACGAGTGATACCTGTTATATCCGCTTCCTGAAAAGCGTCACTTCCTATAAGATTAGTCTTGACCTGCCCTGTAATCGCAACCATTGGCACAGAATCCATATATGCAGTTGCGATGCCTGTAACAAGGTTGGTAGCGCCTGGGCCTGATGTAGCCAAGCAGACACCTACTTTACCGGTAGCCCGCGCGTAACCATCCGCTGCATGCGCAGCGCCCTGCTCATGCCTTGTAAGCATAAACCTGATAGGGCCTTTATATAATACGTCAAAAATAGGCAGTAAAACGCCTCCTGGGTATCCGAATATTATCTCAACACCTTCTTTTTTTAATGACTCAACAAGTATATTTGCACCTTTTAATTTCATAATTTCTCCAGATTAGCGTATTGCGAAAAATATTAACGCAATACCAAGCACATATCACGCATAACGGAACATTGTTATTACGTTGACAAAATCGCTCCGCAAGCCGCGGACTCTACCATTTTTGCATAACGCGCGAGATAGCCTGTTTGTATCTTCGGCTTCCTAGGCCTCCACATACGCATCCTCTTTTCAATCTCAGGCTTTGATACCTTAAGCTCTATATTTCTTTTTGGTATATCGATTAATATAAGATCGCCATTTTTTATTATAGCGATCGGCCCTCCTGATGCCGCTTCCGGTGAGATATGACCTATACAAGGGCCTCTGGTCCCACCTGAAAATCTTCCATCTGTAATCAGTGCCACCTCTTTTGATAGGCCCATACCGGCTATAGCTGCTGTAGGAGCAAGCATCTCTCTCATGCCGGGCCCGCCCTTGGGCCCCTCATACCTTATGACTATTACAGATCTATGCTTTATCTTATTGGCCATTATAGTCTTCATAGCCTCTTCCTCCGAATTAAAGCATACCGCCTTACCAACAAATGTCATAGCAGCCTTTGCAACCGCACTCTGCTTTACAACACAGCCATCCGGCGATATATTCCCCTTTAATACGGATATGCCGCCTTCTTTATGATATGCCTTATTTATAGGACGTATAATATCATCATCATAAATAGGGGCATTCTTAATATTATTCTTTAAAGAATTAGTGGTTACTGTAATGTTATCCTTAATCTTTGAAAAAAGCCTCTTTAACACAGCAGGTATACCACCGGCATATTCCAGATCCTCCATAAAGTACTCGCCTCCAGGACGGATATCTGTAATATGCGGGGTCTTCTTGCATATAAGGTCAAGCTCATCAAGTTTTAGCTCTACTCCGGCTTCATGCGCGATAGCTGGAATATGAAGCATGGTGTTTGTTGAGCCGCCCAAAGCCATATCTACCATAACAGCGTTGTAGACAGATTGCTTATTTATAATCTTGCGTGTTGTTATATTTTTTTTAACCAATGTTACTATCTGCTCGCCGCTAGAAAAACCGATACGCTTCTTTTTGGCTGAATTAATAAGAGCAGTAGCGCACCCAGGCAAAGACATGCCAAGAGTCTCTGTGACGCAAGCCATTGTATTTGCTGTATATAAGCCCTGACATGAACCGCTTCCTGGGCATGAACAGATTTCAAGGTTCTCCATCTCCGCTTCTGATATCTCACCCTTCTGCCTCTTTGCCATCGCCTCAAAGGTATCCCTTACAAATGAGCGCCTCTTCATCCTGTACATTCCTGAATGCATAGGCCCTGCTGTAACAACAATAGCGGGTATATCGAGCCGTGCCGCTGCCATCAACATACCGGGTGTTATCTTATCGCAATTTGTAAGAAGCACCAGGCCGTCTAAGGCATGTGCCATAGCAACGCTTTCAACAGAATCCGCTATAAGCTCGCGTGATGACAAGGAATATTTCATGCCTGCATGCCCCATTGCTATACCATCGCATACACCTGGTATACCAAATACAAAAGGCTTTCCACCACCGGAACATACACCATGCTCTATTTCACGCTCTAATAACCTCATATCCACATGCCCTGGTATAAGGTCTGTAAAACTTGATGCTATGCCTATAAAAGGCTTGCTAAGATCCTGCTTCCTGATACCTGTAGCATATAAAAGCGCCCTGTGAGGCGCTCTTTCCAGTCCCTTTTTAGTCACATCGCTTCTCATCTTTAAGGCCTTTCTTTATATAGTACAATAAGTAGTAATAGATTATATCATAGTACTTCAATATGTCAAAGGAATTTTGACTTAATATATTCAAAGGTAAATTGTAACTCATACTGCAACAAAATCAAGTCCTAAATCGCTGTTACTTCTTAAGTATTCTTGGGCTGCCTGTTTAGCTGACCTGTATCCAAGTCTC
>Ga0307929_1000810_pt1 | contig 27852 bp, 44 predicted proteins | sample AceLakmetage1330_FD_203160 | JGI IMG/M metagenome (GOLD analysis project Ga0307929, IMG submission 203160) | Saline water microbial communities from Ace Lake, Antarctica - #1330 | ecosystem: Environmental > Aquatic > Non-marine Saline and Alkaline > Saline | place: Antarctica: Ace Lake...
TGCTCCGGGTGCTCCATCAGCTCCATCCTGTCCATCTGCGCCGGGATCACCTTGAATGCCGGGTTCTCCTTGATCGCCTTTTGCCCCGGGTGCTCCATCTGCGCCTTTAATGCTAAACAAATCCCATTTTTCGGAAGTATTTGGATTTTCTCCGGTAACTGATTCGAGAGCAATATACGCGCTTCCCTGGTATTCGACCTTATTATTTTTAAGGTATGTGGTTAGTGGGTTATAAGTACCTTTCCACGCCTCTAATTGATCGTAAATATCATCCAAAGCCCCATGAACATCTGTTTCGTCATAAGCTATGTCGAAAGCTGTAAGATTGGTTATAGTATCCTCAATCGAGGAAATAGCACTTAAAATAGAATCCAAATCAGTCTGAACATCACCTTCTTCGCTGGTGGTATCAATGTCCGAGGCATCCTTAAACCATTTAATTTCCTTAGCAGTCAAATTTTCAAGAAAGACATAGAATTTTTTCACTCCGTCCGTGTTATCAAAAACTACTTTGCCGGGGTACTTCAAAATTGGCGGATAAGATGCAATATTAGCAATATCCGTTCCGGTTCCTATGATTTTTGCAGATTCGAGTGGTTCGTTCGAATTGTAGTATTTTTCTCCGTATTGATTATTATCAGCCATAATATTTTAGTTAATTGTGTTAACACTAAATGTCCAGTTTCCGCTTACATCGAATAATAAGCGATATAAATTATAATTTTCGCCATCAACTATCACGTCCACGGGGTCGCCGCTTATTATTTTTGTCGCAATAGACTTCGGTGTACCCAGGTTGCCTACCCAGTCGCACCAGTTATATTCTGCCACAGTTGCCGGAACAAGGAGCCAATGCCACGATTGAGTAAATTGATCTATACCAAAATCTTTGAAATTTATATTTACTAATTCCGGGGTGGTATCATCAATATTATCATTTTGCGATGAGTTAATCGTACCAAGCACAATTCCATCAAAGTCGGGGTCGTCTTTCGATAAAGAACCCTGCAACGATGTGCGATAGCCGAACCTGATGCGGGTAGTTGGTACGGGTTGCTCTACTGTAATATCCACTTCGTACTCCTTCTCATCCCCGTTTTCGGCTGTAACAAAATATGACCTAACCCCTGTTAAATCCACCGGAGTACCTTGGCTGGGTAATATTGAGGCACCTGCTGAAATAGTGATTTGCGGGGTTACTGGATTTAAAATCGTCCCAAATGGGACAGTTCCTAATATATCCCCTGTTGAGTGATTAATGGTACAAGACGTGCCAGCAACGCGGAATGACTGTATCTGATTTTCAGCAGAAGGCTCCATGGAAACTGTAATAAACCCTGATACTACTTTCATAGCAACACTTGAATTATCAACTTTCAAGATTGAACAACTTACATTGAAAACGCCCTCGACAGGGATTATGGCAGTAACATTCTGACCGTATAATATTAAAGAATAGTCCGCTGGCTCTTGAAAAATAGTCCACCTAACCTGCGCATAAGGCTCGGTAGCAACCGGGTAGGCTTCGAGAGTAATGGGGGTGTTGGGTTCGGCTGATATGCTGCTATTTGATAGTACCTGCTCACCATCAACGAAGGCGGCGAAGTTGACGGAGCTACTGCCTACAGGCATATCATCATCAATAAAGTTAAAGACGCTATCAATGAAGTCGGCAAATTGCTCCTGTGTAGGCTTTTTGCCAGATTCCATGTATGCCTTTAGTGTTGTTCTGTTTCGTTGTGCCATTTTCGCTAACTAATTATAAAGTCTTGTCCTATTATCCAAAAACCTATGCCCTGCCCGGATGGCTGCACGGCAGCGAGCCCTGTTGCCGGGGTGATGGCGTTGCGGGTGTAGTATTGTTTGACCATCATCTCACCTGAAATATTTGTATCAATAAACAATTTACGCCCTGCGCTAAGAGAATCATCAATTTTGTCTGTCGCTTGCATCAATGCAAAAACATTTTCGATACTGCCCGTTTCCTGTATCGCAATATCAAACCATGATTGAGTATCTCTTATCGTTACCTGCTTCATATCTCAACTCTCACTTTACCGTTTGCGATGCTTAGCTTTTTTACATTGTAACCATCGCTGTGCAGTTGCAGCCGCACATTTCTTTTCAAATCAGCACTATTGCCCCCAACAAAAGCTATTGCATTTGCACCCAATATTGGATGCTGTTTATAATGCCCCGGTGCAGCCTGCAAAATGTGCAGTATGTGCTGCTGGTCACTTTGTCCAACTACGAAGTCGCCATCCTCAATAAGCAAGTCGCCGGTATCGTCTAATAGTATGTCTTTCCTTCCTGTCATTACTTTTAACTTATTGTACCTATGCCGTTTGCCGTAGTCGCTCCTGTGCCTGTAGCCGGTGCAACTGTTACCGGTATCGGAAAGGCAACCGTTACGCTTGCTGATTTGATGTAATTGTCGATAGCCGTTGCCAGCTTATCGGCAAACTTGTCCAGGGCCACAGCCTGGTCGGTTTCTGTAGTCATCACCTGGAGGATTGCCATTATTTCGGCCTTTAATGTTTTTTTAACCAGCATTTTAATATTATTTAAAAAGCGTTTTTATATCATTTTCAAACTGCAATATGGCCTGCACTGTGGGTGGTAGTGGTGTACCAGAAGGCCCCGCCGGTGTGCTTACCGTTAGCTGTTTTATTATGTTAGCCATACTTAGTAATACATCTTTAAAATTAAGGCTCTTGTTTTTCAGCACGAAGTTTTCAGCCCTATCCACCATTGTTATTATACCATCGTTGGCACTAAGCATCATCACCAGGACCCAACTACCCTTTACAGGGATGGGAGTAAAAGCAGCGTTGCCAGCCAGGGGTGTAAGCCTTACCCCCAGCATGGGGGCAGTTCCATCCGAAGGACTTACATCGCAAGTTAGTTTTGATGCGTCCACAATATCCACCTTACACACCTTCGCATACACTTCGCTGTTGCCTACAATCTTTTTAAGTATCTCGCGAATTTCCATCAGCCGTTCCTCCCTATCGTTACAATTTGTTGCATAAAGGACTGGTTCATCTGGTAGTTCACCTTTTCTACCTGGCACAGCTTGTCGTTGCGCTCCTGATTATCGGCATCAAAAAATTTCATAAAATCGCCCGGCTCTACAAGTGGGCGGCCATACAAGGTTAAGCTGCCTTGCAGGTTGCCAGGTTTGTAGGTGGCCAGTAGGTTGCGGGCATAGTCGCGCAACTCTTTTTCGGTTTTCTTTTCTAAAGCCAAAAAGGTATGTACTTCGCCGCCTGTGGCTTTCTCTGGTTCCTGAACCTCCAGCTTGGTGTTGTCGGGTAGCACAGTTTTTACTTTAATAATAAGGTTTACATCCTCATCACTTACATATTGCAAATTGTCCGCTTTAACATGCACCGCAAAATCAATATCCAAGCTGTCGGCGTTAGAGGCAAGCTGCGTGGATGGCATCACTCCGAACAGTTGCTTATTTTTGAAGTAAAATAAAAGGCCGTAGTTCTGCCTGATGTAATCGAGGATGGCCGCCAGACTGGGATTGTTGCTGACGCGAAATGTACCGAGGCTTGCATCTGTTACCCGGTTTTCGATGTCGGCAGGTAGGTATTGACCCAGTAGTGTGTTGATATGCAAATCGGGGTATTGCATGGTTTCGCATGGTATTTGCTTTAGCCGGTACATCTCATCCTCGCCATGCACCTCGATGGGAGTGCCCAGGGTAATATTTTTTACATAGCCAGAAAACAACAAGCTGTTATTATCATCATACCCGGCTTCTATTGTTATTGCATCTCCTTTTTTTATCAGGTCGGATACTTTTGTGCCGTTGTAAGCAATGTTTCGCGGTATGGTAATGCTACACAATCCTGTAAGACTAACCATCGAGCGGTCGATAGTAAAGCCCGACACCTGTGGAAGGCGGTAATTACCTACTTGTATGTTGTGTGTAATACGAAACATTTTATATCTTTATCGAAAATTTTATCTTATGAAATATTTAATCTTACTATCATTCCTTTTCATCTTTACCTCCTCCGAACCTATTGCGAAGGATTGTAAGTGCGATGACACTGAACTCTTTGGCCGTGTTCGTTTCGTTAATGACGGCGGCGACTTCCGCATCAGATTTGTACAAAACAATCCCGATTTACGCATCCAATTCGTTGCCCGACCTGCCAGCAAATGCGGACAGTGGCAGATTGTTGATGGTGGCGAAGACTTCACCGTGTACGTGGTTGAAGGCGGCGAAGACTTTACTGTGCAATACAGCGAATCGAACCCTGGTATTAATTAACTTTTTCAAGCTCTATGGGCAGGTCGCTGTACATTTTTAAATGAAAGAACTGTTGGTTTTGGTAACCAGCTTTTTGATCAAATTTGTAATTATAAATTACTGTATTGTAAATATTAAACATTTCGAGAAAGGGGCTTGAAACCTCCATAGCTTCCGCTAATTCGCAAACTTTAATAAGTGTGTTAACTTGCTCCATTGGATACCTGGTGGCATTTTCATCTGCTATGCTACCGCTAATTTCTATGTTATAATCATCCAGGGAGTAGTATTCCTTTACACTTCCATTGCGTCCGGTTACATTAGTTCGTCCAATGTTTTTGTTTTGCTCGATGATTAAAAGAACGCTATCCAATTTAATAGTCAACGATTTATCCGATGTGCTTTTAAGCACAACATCGGCAAACACCGGCGTTCCTAACATGCTCACAGGCCATTCGGTAAACCCCTCATCATCCATACGCTTGTATATCTCTATCTGCTTGAGTATGCTCTTGTAAAGACCTGTTCTTGCAGTATTTACTAAGCCAGCTTCGATACCCAGGCTGTCTGGAACCGGAAAACTGATTCGCCTTGCCAACAAGGGGCCGTTGAAGTCGAAATTATAGTGCATAGTTTACATCGTTTAGTACGCTCTGCAAGGCCATTTTTAGCTTGTCTTTAAAGCTCGAAACATCGGCATCTTTGGCGTTATCAAAGAAGTTGTTGTTTTCGCCAATTAGGCTATCCAGGTTGATGGTAATGTTTTTGGCCGCCCGCACATCGCCACTAATACTGTCGATACCGCTTTTAATGCCACCGCCGGTTCCACCCGTTCCTCCATCTCCACCAGTAGCGGTTCCGCCGGGTTCAGTCCCGGTGCCTTCTTGCGAGGATGGGCTGAATAGCCCAAACATTTTTTCCATGTGGCTGATACCCTTCTGGAATTTCAGGGCAATTTCTTTCGAAGCATCCTCCGCCCGGCGCGATGCGTACAGCGTGGTCATAGCATCTTTGATGCCTGCCAGGTTGTCTTTAAAAAACCTACTGTCATAGCCACCTTTTTCAAGCGATTGCATCACCTTCATGGTTGATGATGATCCGCCTTCATAGTTCTTTTCTATAAATCTCCCGATGCTTTCGCGGATGGTTTGGTCGCTTAAGGCATTAATCTGGTAATTCTTATCTGCCCGGCTCATCTTTGGGTCTATGCGTATCTTATCCTGAATAGCCCCAAACTCAGCTCCCATTTTGCGCTGTGCTTCCCATTGCAGGGTTTCTGCTGCTGCGGCTTCTTTATTGAGCTCTCCCAGCACATCTTTTTGTTTTTCGATAGCTATTCGGTGGATGGCCTGCCGGTTGTATTCCTCCATATTGGAAGCAAGCTGCCCAAGGCTTATTTTTTCGGCATCCAGCCCTTTTACAATGTCACCGTTTATTTCGCGCAGTTCTGCAAGTATGGTCTTACGCCGCTCGTAGGGTGTTAGGCTATTGCTTAGCTCCATGGCCAGGGCATTCACCTTTTGACGCTCGTCCTCGAGGGTACGTGCCAGAGGCACCCTAATCATATCCTTTGCTTTAGAAACCATGCCCGACATACCACTTATGGCCGCGCTAAATACGCCCTTGCCACGGTCGCCAATTACTTTGAGTAGTTGATCCCAGCTATCTTTCAGGTTGCTGATTTGCCCACCGGTGGTTTTGCTAATCTTGGCCATTGCACCCTCCACACCCTGTAGCTTGCCCAGGCTCAACATATATTCGCGGATGGCTTTGCCGGTAAAGTTTACGGTTTTGGCCTGGCCTTTAAACATAAAGGTAACTTTGTCCCCTTCTTTACTGGCGCGGATACCAAATTCTTTGAGACGCTCAAACTCCCCGGTTTGTGCATCAATAATAGCCTCGGTAAGCATGTCGAAACCTTTGCCCGTTGACGATGCAAGGTCGCCCAGGTTAGTCATTTGGCTCATGGTTGGGCTAAAGCCCTGGTTGGTAAGTTTTACAAAGCTGTCGGTAAGTTCATCTACCTGAAAAGGGGTGCGGCTTGCAAAGGCCGTAATGTTAGTAAATGCCTGCTGTGCTTTGCCACGGTTGCCAAAGGTATTTTCAAGCACAGCCTGCATACGCTGATATTTGGCCGAGGTATCCATAGCAGCCTGGCCAAAACGGCGTAGCCCATCAATGGCAAAAAAGCCGGCAGCAAGACCACCCACTTTTTTCATCATACTTTTGCCCAGCGACCCTACCCTGTTTTCAATACTACCCACATCGGTGGCTGCCTTTTTTGCCGAGCGGCCTACACGATTAAAATCATGCACGGCATTGTCGGCAAAATCATCGGCGGCCTTTTCGGCTTTAATCATTTTGGGCGTAAATCCATCCTGGAGTACAATTTCATATTTTACCTTTTCAGACATTCTCCACTATCACTTTAGGATGACCATTTTTAAGCAACCATTTCAACTCGTTCCACCGTGCTGCCCATTCATCTTCCGAAAGATTGGATGGCTCAATATTGAAGTACAGGCGAAGCATTGCGTTTATCTTCCTTACCTCTTGTTTACCATCGTTTGGATCGACAGCCGTTTCTTTTAATTTTTTTTTAACACAGCCTGGTAAACGGCTATTATGTCATCGGTAACGGTGGTGGCATTGTCCAGTGTCCACTCATCGTCAACAATGCGCTGATCCCCGTCCAGGAAGCAGCTTTTGATAATGAACTTTTTGGCCGAGTTGGGTTTTGTTTCGCGCATTATCGTGCCAATATCCATCATGGTGGTAGTAGGTCGGCGGAAATAGCCTGTAACAACTTCATCGGTTTCACCTACCTGTACGGCCACTATCCATACTTTGCTAATGCCGTGTTTTTTTTGAAGTTCTTCAACCTTTGCTTTGTCCTCAACGCTTATTTTGTCGAAAGGCACAATACCGGTATTCTTATTTTTCTTTTCAGCCATTACGCATTCCATGTTATGTGCGAAATAATGAGGTCGAGCTTAATATCAAAACCTAAATCGCCCTCATTCATACTGCGGGCATTGTTTTTAAACTGGCAGTTGTGCAACCGGTGTGTTCTCATTACATTACCTGCGCCGAGAAACACAACATTGATGTCGAAGGGTGATATGGCTTGAAGTCTGCCACCGGGTGCAGCTTTTGCAAGAGATTCTACCTCTTCGCTTTTTAGGTTTAGGTCGCCGGTAGCTTTTATCCGTCCATATCCACGGCTCACGGGGTAGTTGCCAGCACCATACATATCCTCCATATCCTGCTCTTCGGAGTAGTTGATGGATTTGATGCCGCTAAGCGGTACACCGGTTAAATTTACGATAACATCGCCCCAGGCGTAGTTAGTTCCGTTGATTAGTGGTGTCATTTTTGTTTGTGTTTAAATACTTAATCCAAATCCAATGGTTATTTCAATTTTCCTGTTAACCCCTACCGGAACCAGCACTACCGTTACTTCAAGTTTAGAAGTGCTCAAGACATCCTGGTCAGGATTAATACTAATGTAAAAGGCTGACAGTTCGCCATTGCGCTCCATCTGCACCAATGCTTTTGAGGCAACGCTTTCCATGTACTTCACATAGTCGGGGGCAAGTTTTCCATCGCCAGATACTCTGGCAGGGCTGTTAACTTCGGGCAGCATATAGGCGTACATACCACGGATGGCTTTATCGATAGTACGGTTGTTTTCGATGTATGCGTAATCGCTGGTGGCCACTATGCAGGTAGGCGAATCGTAGAACCATGAGCCGCTCAACCCGATACGCTTGGTAACTACCAGATACCCTTTTGCATTTAGGGTGTCAATTTCGGTATCAGTAAGCGTTTTTATCAGGGTTCCATCCCCCAGTGCTGGAATGTCCCATGCGCCATTAGCTCCGGTAATATCAAAGCGGCCTACCCAACCGATACATTCGTTTACTGCTGCCAGGCTTATAATACCCAATGCAGTACCCAAAGCCCCAGGCGATGTGTCTGATCCCATCAATTCTATAACCTCATCGGTGCTATCCTGTGCAATACAAACCGCTACTTTCGGCGATGTAAGTAAACGTAAATCGTCCAACACACCAATGGATATTGTATGCCACGTGGGTTGTAATACAATCTGTATTGGTTTGTGTGCAGCCTCCATGCTTTCGGCTTTCGCCTGTAAGGAGCCTACCATTGTGCTTGCAAAAGCCATAGGAATATATACACCTATCTGCCTAATGTCGGCCTTTTCATTCATCAGGTCATCAATCTCTGCATAGTCCGGCTGCCCGCTTTCGGGCATATCCTGCAAAACTATCCATAGCGATGCGCCGGGGTTGATGCTGAAAAACGCTTTAACATGATAATGCAAAACCGCAAAGCCAGAAGTTTCCGCATTTATACCTTTAGCAGCCATATCTGGCAGGCTAAATACCTGCTGTGGCTCACCGTAATTCCAGCCTGCAGGTGCTGTAGTGCCTTCCTCTGCATAATAGGCAATGCCGCTGTAATGGTCTTTGCCGGGCAATGGGCGGGCAAGCCCACCCTCACCTTTTATAAATCGAATGTCGTTATCCATTTTTCCTCATTGATTTGTTGAAAAATATTACTTTGATGATGCTGGCCATCAGGTCTGCGGCTTCGTCAACCATGCCCAAGCTGTCGGCTGTCAGGTAGGCTTCCACCAGTTCCAAAAACTCTTTGGCCAGCTCGGGGCTTTTACGTAGCATTGAATCATAGCCTTGATTCAGAGTAAATTTAATAATCGGGCCGTCAATCCTTTCCCAGATCCCATTTACTTTGATATGCTCATCCAGGTTAGCGGCCAGTTGTGCGATTAGTTCGTTTTCCATGATTGTTTATTCATAAAACCTGAATATCAGCCTATGCCCGTGATAAATGCTTGTAACTTCGACGAGGATGTACGCCCATCCCTCCGGTATCTCAAACACTTCGTTTGGATAATCCACGTAGGTTTTGCGCTCGCCAATGATCTTGGATCTTGGGGTGTACCGGGATGTTTTATAAGTTACTTTTATATTCAAGGCAGGGAGCTTCCTATCCCCCCATCCTCGTTTCTCGCGCTCCTTATTTATATAAAAAGCTGTTACCGTATTGCCTTCTAATTTTACATCGAAGTAATATTTCATATAAATCTGCCATGCTCGTAATGACAGTGTTTCGTAATTAGCTTCCTCAGTGGCGGTTCTCTCGATAGGAATCGTCATAACATCAAAAACATCATCTTCGAGACAGCCGGGCTTAGGATTGGCTTTTATTTTTAATTGAATTTCATCCAAATCCAAATCGCCTGCACCTATTTTGTAATAATTATGAAATAAACCGTCACGAAATGTTTTCCCGGTTCCCTTCACAACCTCGATGCTATACCCTTGAGCATAATATACCCCAACGGGTAGCCTGATAGCCTGACCTGAGTATGGGTCTTTAATTTTCGGAATATCAAAAGAAATAATAGGGCATAATGATGCAAAATAGGCAAGCCACGGGACAGGGTGCAATAGAACCCGTTCATCTGTGATTAAAACTTCATTCACATTCACTAATTCCAAACCACGGGCTTTGAGCGTGTAGGGTCTATTATATGAATCGGTAACATCAAGTAAGTTTAGTTTATAGGTTCCGGTATCGGTTTTTGCGGCTAAATGTATGTCGGAGTTAAAAGGCGCGCCGTTAAGCGGTGTTTCTGTTTGATTTTCGGCACTGATAATAAACCCTTTATACCCCTCGCTTATAGCTACAGAGCCAATTTCATACGCGGTGTCATTCAGCATGTAATATGCTTTGATTTCATCGCCTGCTTGGAATTTTTCAACATCCAGAAATACGATCCCGGTAATGGCTGCTTCACCACCAGCCCCCGGTGGCTGCGCAAAAGATTTTGTAAAGTTTAACGCCCCGAATATGAACAGGACGGCTAAAATATTAATTTTTGTTAATCGTTTCATTTTGTGTGTTTCTTTAATGATTTATGAATTTGACAGAGCAGGTACACGGCTGTAAGAATCCCTACTATTATCGCCATCCCCTCGTTTATGCTGTGCATGTTAACCGAAGCGTTAATCCACGTTACCACACCACCCATCGCCGTGTTCAGGCTCGTTTTTAATCCTTCCATTTAATTCAAATTTTTTCAAAAATATAACCCCGGGCCCGGTCTGCCCGGGGTTCTTCATGGTATGGTTTTCGATTTAGCTGGCGGCGGCCTGCACAATAGGTATTACCCCTTTGGCATCAGCCCAACGGGCACGGCCTGCAGCACGTACCAGTGCGCTGTAAATGTCGCCGTAGTAGGTGGGGTCGTTTACGTTCTCAAACATTTTAATCTCGCCAATGGCCGATTCCACTATATCTTTTTGCCAGCACACAGCTCCGTAGGCATGGGTGTTGGCTTCGGTAGTTCCCGGTGCTACCACGGTTGGGGTAGCCTTGGTCATCAGTGCCACGCTGCTGCGCTCCATAATATTGAAGCCGTACAGGCGGGTAAGCACACCGTCAGGTAGGTTTACCGATTTTAGCAGTTCCAGGTTTGCCATTCCACTGTTGGCCATCTCGGCCATCAGCTCATCGTACATGATGGATGGCAACAGGCAGAACCGGTTTTCTTTGGGTACGTTCAGCTTGTTCATCATCAGGCGGGCAGCCCGTAGGTTGTCGGCGGTAAATTTTGCCAAACCCTGGCTGTTGGGGCCGTTGCCGCTTCCGGCAGCTCCACTGGTGGCAATGTACTTGCCTGCTCCCCAGGCTACCGGGGTATTGGCCGAGGTACTTACGTTTTTTGTAAGCCAGTCAAACAGTGTCCAGTCGCCAATGGCTTCGCGCAGTGCCCGCACATGTCCGCCCAGCACGCTTTCTATTTTGTTGTAGCTCAATTCCACCTTTTCCACATCGGTAATGTTTACCGGTACGGTGGTGAACTCATCGAGCAGATATACCACATCGGTGTCGGTGCGACTTACTACCGTTGCCGGCAGCGAAGATCGATTTTTGGTTACCGTTGGGTTTGCCCCGGCGTTGGGCATGTGTACTACCTTGCCGTTGATGATGTTGTCCTCGTCCACGCGGTAGGCGTGTGCCAGGAACTCGCTGCTGCTTTCCAGTTGCTCGAGGATATATTTCCTCCAAATTTCTTTATTCAGTGCCATTTTTTTACAATTTTATTTCGGTTCCAAATTCTTGTTTGTACAGTGCCTTGAACTGCTCGGGGTCCTTGCTTTTCATAGCGGCCAAAGCTTTGGGGTCTTTACGCTGGAAGTCGTCAAATGTCCAGTCTTTGCGCTGGCCGGTGGCGGGGTCGCCAATCTCGTTTACCATCCGGCGCATGGCCGGCAGGCTCTCGATAATGGTTTTGCCATTGTCGAAGTCTTTTTCCAAAATGGCTTTGTAGGTGTCCTTATGCTCCGCTTTGATGCGACCGGTGCCAATGGCATTGGTAAGCATATTGTCGATGGCCTCGGTGTGCGCCTGCTTTTCTTTGTCTTCAAAGTCGGCTACCTTAGCTTTCAGGGCTTTGTTTTCGGCTTCCAGGGCATCGGCACGGCTCTTTTCGGTATCGGCAGCATCCTGTATGCTTTCTACAACCTTCACGGCTTCGTCCTCGTTGGCTTCGTTTTTCAAACCCAGTTTTTGAAATAGGTTTTTCATCTTGTTTTCTGTTATTAAATAATTGTATTGATTCATAATCACGGCTGCTTTGCTACGGTTGTCGAGTTCGGCGGGAACCTTTACCTTAACGCCGTCATAAATTTCGTTGATGATCCCGGCTTTCATTGCCTCCTCGGCGGTAAGCCAGTGGTCTTGCCCATCCATGTACAGTGCTTTCACCTCATCGCTGCTAAGTTTCATACCGGCAGCCAGGATGTCGGAAAGGATGTTTTCTACCTTTTCCAGGTCGGCAGCGGCCTTGGCCATTTCGGTGGCGTTGCCATAGCCGCCGCCCGATGCACGGTGCAGCATTAGCATGGCGTAGCGGTTCATCTTTACCGGCTTGCCACACAGGGCAATGATGGCGGCCATGCTGGCGGCCACCCCATCGATGTAAATGGTGATGTTGGCCTCGCTGTTGCGAATTACGTTAAAAATGGCAATGCCCTCGAATACCTCACCCCCGTTACTGTTGATGTGTACGTTAATGTTGCGGTAGCGGCTTTCGGCCTCGGCAAATTCGTTGGCAAAGCTCCGGCTGTTCACATCTTCACTGTACGAGCTAATGATGCCGTAGAGCAATATCTTGCAGGTGTCTGCCGAGGTAGCCAGTATGTTATAGTATTTTGCCATCGTTTAATTTACTTCGCAAGCGGCTTCGCAACCTTCGCATTTTATTATCTTCTTTTTTACGTCCATCTTATCATGCTTTTTACAAAATGCGGCAAATCGCTTTATTTCGCCTCGCGTATGTGGCTGCAAATATGATATACATTGAGCTTTATTTGCAAATCGTTAGTTTGCCATTTAGTTAAATCACTAAATGGTTTAGTTAAATCCCGAAATGACAAACTAACAATTTGTGCGCAAACCCTTATGCAGCTATGTTTGTGGAAAATTTTAAAACAAAATGGCACAATTCAGCAAGGCAGAGCGTGAAAATAAGATTAGCTACGCCAAAAAGCTCTATGTAAAAGGTTTCGACTACCACACCATTGCCGACATGCTTGGCGTGTCGGAGGCAACGGTAAGCAAGTGGTCGCAGGAGCGCGATTTTGAAACCGCCCGCCGGGCTTCGCTCATCAGCCTGGGCGAAATACGCAACGCCATCCTGAACACCTACGACCAGATGCAGCGTGGCGAAAAACCCACCTTCTCGCCCGACCAAATCGTTAAGCTCACCTCCTCGCTCGAAAAGCTCTCGCCGGTTAACAAATCGCTGGCATGGGTGGCCGAGGGTTTCGACCAGCTCGCCGACAGCTTCCTGGCCGAGGTGCAACGCACCAAAAGCGAAAAGGGCAAACAAAGGATTTTTGAAGAGCTTAAATCCGTGCGCCGCCACATGGACAGGGTGATGGACAAAATAAACAAGGAGGTGCTGGATGGATAGCGTTAAGGAAATACGCGCACGCTTCGCCGCCCGTTCGCAGGAAATATACGAAAGCACCTGGAAAAGCTTCGTGCAGGAATCCGAAGAGGATAAACAAAAGCGCATCGCTTCCCTGCTTAAAGACTATGGGGCTTTCGTTTCGTACTACTTCCCGGCATGGGCTACTTCGGGTAGTGGCAAATTTCATATCGCCGCCGCCAACCGAACCGCCCGCGAAGGCAAATTGATGGGTGTATTCGAGTGGGCTCGCGGCCACGCAAAAAGCACCCACTTCGATATTATGATACCGCTGTGGCTGAAAGCTAAAAAGATGCTGCATGTGATGGTGCTGGTAGGCAAAAACGAAAAGAACGCCCAAACTCTGCTTAGCGACCTGCAGGCCGAACTGCAAAACAACCGCCGCTATATTGCCGACTTTGGCGAACAACTGCTGTGGGGCAACTGGGAGGAAGGCCGCTTTGCCACCCAGGACGGTTGCGGCTTTTTTGCCTTAGGGCGTGGCCAAAGCCCCAGGGGCTTGCGCTACCGCCAGCACCGCCCCGATTACATAGTACTTGACGATGTGGACGATGACGAGCTGTGCCGCAACCCCGACCGGGTAACACAAATAACCGACTGGGCACTCAAAGCCCTCTACTTTGCCATGGACATGGGCAGGGGCAGGTTTATAGTGGTAGGTAACCGCATTAGCCACAACAGCCTGGTGGCTCGCCTATCCGATATGCCCGGCGTTTACCACGACCGCGTGAATGCCATTGACGATAAAGGAAACCCGGCATGGCCGGAGAAATACAGCAAAGAAGAAATACAAGCCGTGGCCGATAAACTTGGCTACCGCGCCTCACAGCAGGAACTCTTTAACAACCCCATCACCGAGGGTGCCGTTTTTAAGCGCGATTGGATTATCTACGCACCGGCCCCGCGCATCAATACCTATAATAGTATTATCAGCTACTGCGACCCCAGTTTTAAAAACAGCCGCACCAGCGACTACAAGGCCATCATTACCATTGGGCGCAAGGATAAGAACTACTACATCATCAACAGCTTTGTGCGTAAATGCTCCATTGGCGAAATGGTGCGCTACTGGCTCGACTTCCACCAGAACCTGCCGCAAACGGCTGTGGTGGGTTACTATATGGAAGCTAACTTTTTGCAGGATTTAATCCTGGACGAGTTCCAGAAGGAAGGAGTTACCCGGGGCTGGCAGTTCCCGGTAAGAGCCGATGCCCGAAAAAAACCGGATAAGTTTGCCCGCATCGAAGCCATAAGCCCCCTGTTTGAACGCAACCTGGTGCTGATTGACGAACGCCTTAAAACCTGCCCCGACACCGAACGCCTCATCGACCAGCTTTTGAGCTTCGAGAAAGGAAGCCGCTCCCACGATGACGGCCCCGATGCAGTGGAAGGTGCCGTGTGGATTATCAATAACAAGCTCCGCGAATCAACGCCACCGGTGTATATCAAACGAAACCCATTCTCTAACCCAAAAAGATTCTAACGGTGGAGCATACTCCGCCGCAAATAACAGACACTATGAACACATTCATCACCGAAACCGACTACGATGCCGCCATCCATATCGAGATACTCAACGCCATCACGCGCACCGAGAGCGGGCTGCTCGAAATAATCGAAGCCCAGGCCGTAGAAGAGATGGCCGGCTACCTCGCCTCGCGCTACGATACCGCCGCCATATTCAACAAAACAGGCACCGAACGCCACAGCCTTCTGCTCATGTTCGCCATCGACATTACCCTCTACCACCTCCACGCCATCCACAACCCCGTAAAGTTCCCATTGGTGCGCAAGGACAGGTACGAACGTGCCATCGACTGGCTAAAGCAGGTGCAGGACGGACAGATTAACCCAACAGGCCTGCCACTGGCCACCAGCACAAACGGCGACCAGGGCGGAGCTATCAACTATGCTATTGCATCAAACCCAAAACGAAACAATCATTACTAACAGTGGAGCATGCTCCGCTGCAGTAGGGCATACCCCGCTGCACAGTGGTGCATGCCCTACTGCAAAACAAAACTAACATGGCAACAACTCGGAACGTAAAGACGCACGGCCGTGCGTCTCAACAAAAAAACCTGGTTATACAACAGGTCATATTTTCGCAGCCCAAACGCGACAATCTCGACATAGCCAAATGGCGCAACGCCATCAAAAGCGCGGAGAGCATGAACTTGCCCCGCCGACACGACCTCTACGACATCTACAACGATGTGCTGATAGATGCACACCTGTCGGCGGTAATTCAAAAACGCAAAACCGCCGTACTCAATGCTAACATTAACTACGTGAACAATGGCAAGGTGGACGAAAAGATAATGGAGCAAATCGACAGCCCCTGGTTCAGGGAGTTTATCAGCGACCTGCTCGACACCCGGCTATGGGGCCATAGCGTATTCCAGTTTTACCGCCTGGCCAATTGGATTGCCTACGACCTGATTCCCCGTAAGCACATCAATCCGATGGCTGGCACTTTGCTACGCACACAAACCGATACTACCGGCCTGCCCTACCGCGATGGGGCATATCCAAACCTGTTGGAGGTGGGCAGACCACGCGACCTGGGCTTGCTGTGCAAAGCGGCTCCCCACATCATTTACAAACGCAACGGCATGGGCGACTTTGCACAGTTTGCAGAGCTGTTTGGCCAGCCCATGCGCGAGGGCATCTACGATGGCTACGATGAACTGGCAAGGCAAAAGCTGCGCGAAGATTTAGAAAATATGGGTTCGTCCGGCGTGTTTATCCATCCCGAAAACACGCAGATTAACCTGATAGATGCACCAGATAAATCAGGAAACAGCGATTTGTACATCGACCTGATAGCACTGTGCAACGCCGAGGTGAGCAAACTAATCCTGGGCAACACCCTCACTACCGACCAGGGCGACAAAGGCACACAGGCACTGGGTACAGTACACCAGGATGTGGAAGATAAAATAGCATACAGCGACCGGCGATTTATACTCGACACCCTCAACTACGACCTGGCCGACATCTTTGCCAGCCTGGGCATCAACACCACCAACGGCGAGTTTGTGTTTGAGGAAAAAACACAGGTTGACCTCTCGCAGCGCGTAATCATCGACATGCAACTGGCCAGTCGCGTACCCATAGATGACGACTACTGGTACGAAACCTACGACATTCCAAAACCTAAGAACTATGTCAAGCTGAAAAAAGAGCAGGAAACACGGCAGCAAACTGCAGCACAGAAACCCGACCCGGCGCAGACCGAAAACGCTTTCAAACGCTTTTTCAATTTTTTCGCATAAGCCCCGGCGGTAGAGGCCGCACGGATGTGCGCCTTAACTTTACCGGGGCTGAAATAGCAGCCCTGTACCACAACCATAGCGGATGCCCGATACATGGCACCACGGGTTTTGTTAACGTGGAACTGCCACAGCCGCCTGCAACGGGCATTGATGAAAAGACTATGCTCGAGATTTACATAGATGTGCGCAACAATGATAGGCTCCTGGTAAATACCGACCTCTACCGATACACCCGCGACAACCTGACGAGTGCTATTAATAAGGTGTATCCGGGATTAAAGTACGACCATCCGGACTTTGATATGGCCATGAATCTGCGCAACAACGCCAGCCGCTTTGCCGGATACAAAACAGCCTGGCAGGTGGCCGAGCTGCGCGATGTTGACGATACCGACAGCATCAACAGCATCAACAAAAAGTACAACACGAACTACATGCGAAGCGAGTACGAACACACCGTGCGCAGTACCCGTGCCGCCAAAAACTGGCAGAAGTTCGACCAGGACAAAGACCTATACCCCTTCCTGGAGTACATGCCCAGCACTTCCGGAACTCCCCGCAGCGAGCATAAGAAATTATATGGCGTAATTAAAGCCCTGGATGACCCCTTTTGGGATACCTGGCTGCCACCCGCTGACTGGGGCTGCAAGTGCAGTGTGCAGCAACGCCGCAGCGACAAGGGCACTACCGAACCCCCCGAGGAGATAAAGCTGCCACCCCAGGCGATGCGCAACAACCCCGGTAAGGACGGACATATTTTTACCGATAAACACCCCATGATTGGGGATGTGGGGAAAAAAGAGGCAAAGGAAATTGATGCAGAAACTGAAAGATTAGAGCGGAAAACAGTTAGAAATGAGGCATTCGGTTTTATGAGAACCAACTTTGCAGGAAAATCTTTTAAATTGGAAACTAATGCCGGTATGATTAGAACCATCCCGCTTACTAACACGAATATCAAGGAGATACTCAATCAACCTACAAACAATATCAACTTAAAAAATGAACTGGGCAAGCAACTTGACCATTTGATTGATAAGGCCACTTACTTATTTGATGCTCCCAGTGAAAAAGTAAAGTACAAGCATTTCTATTATTTCAAAATTGATAAGCTCGATTTGATGATTAATGTTGCCTTACGGGAGAGTGGTGAGTATGTACTTTACACAATCACAGACGTAAAAAATCCTGTTTAAACATGGCCTCCCGGATCTACAGTCCGGCAGTGTATTTAAACAGGATTCAGCCACAAAGATAATAAAACTATGACACCGCAACAATTTTCGCAAAAAATTAAGCAGCAGCAGGTCAGGCTAAAGCAGTACATCGAACGCGATGCCCCGCGTATCATGGGCATTGAGGCCGTAAACCACTTTAAAAAAAGTTTTCTTGATGGTGGCTTTACCGACAGCAGTACAGTGCCGTGGAAACCCGCAAAACGCACCGTAAGCAATAGCTACTGGTACGGCTTCGAGTACGGTTCGCATGTGGCCACACCCGATAACCACCCGCGCCGCTGGCGCGCTAAGGGTAAGTATAAGCCCCGCAAAGCCAATCCGGTAACCAACTACAGCCCGGCAGCCACCAAGCGCAAAGCCCTTAGCGGACGTACAGGCGACCTAAAAGACAGCATACAGTACCGCACCGAAAAAGGCCGTGCCATCGTATTCAGCGACCAGGCCTATGCCGCCGTTCACAACGATGGCGGACAAGCCAAAGTATTTGGCCGCAAAAACACCACCATGCCCAAACGCCAGTTCATCGGCGACAGCATAAAGCTGAAAGCAAAAATAAAACACGAACTCATTAAAGACATAAACCGCATACTAACGGCGTAGCATGCTACGCCGCTTAGTGCATACATACACTTACAATGGACATACTATATCAATCGATCGTAAGCCGCCTGCAAAGCAAAATTGCAGGCCCCCTGTGGATAGACCTGGAAGCAGGACAGATAGACATGCTCGACGAGAGCTACCCCGTGCAGTTCCCCGCCATCTTCATCGACCTGGCCAACTGCCAGTGGAACAACCTGGGGCAAGGCCACCAGCAGGGCGAAATAACCATAGGCATTCGCCTGGCACTCGACATCTATGCCGACTTCCACGCCGGCAGCCCCACCCTGGCCGATGCCGCCCAACAGCTAAAGCTGCTCAACGAGGTACACGCCGCCCTGCACACCTTTGGCGGCCACGTGCTAAGCGATGGTAACGGGGGTTTTGAAGATACCCACTTTGGCAAGCTCATGCGCACGGGCTTCAACACCGAACGCCGCGCCGATGGCCTGCGGGTGTTTAATATGACCTACACCACCGCCATTTACGACAGCCATGCCGCCGCGCAGTACCAGCAGGTAATGCTTACGCCACAGGTGCTTGTACAATAAAAAAAGCCCCGGATCCAGTCCGGGGCTTTTCAACTTAAAATCAATAAATGTGACGGTGCAAATATACTTATAAATTACTTACCATCGTGCACCTGCAACTTTACCAGCAGTTGCTGCATGTTGCGGTAGTGGCTAAGCACCGTAGAGCGGTACTCTTTGTTGTAGCACAAATCATCGGGGTAGCATATCCAGGCATCGAAAAGCATGTCGAGGGTTTCGATGTAGTTTTGGGGCTCGTCCCAGGCGGTAATGTACTCTTTTACCAGGGCGGCCACTTCGGCTTGTTTGCATTGTGCTTCCATTAGGCTTGTCCTCCTATCAGTTTATGGGTAATGCTAAGGCGCACTTCGCGGTTATCAATTTGGGCCACATCGGCCAGTATGCTTACCAGGCGCGTGGGCGTAAGGCGGTTGTGGCTGCGTGGCTTGGGTAGTGCTTTTGCCGCTTGCGGCCACAGGGTGGTTTGCTTGCCTGCCTCCAGGCGGCTTATCACCAGTTCCTCTGCCCAGTCCCTAAACAGGCGGGCTTGCTTACTCTTAATAAAAAAGCCCAGGCGAACTATGCCGCGCTTAGTCCAGTAAACTTTGTTGTGGGGCGCGTTTGGCTCGCTGTGACAAATAGTCACAGCGGAAACAAAATGCTTACCATGAATAAGTTCACTTGAATTTCTGATTTTTGCCTGTCGAATTGAATATTCAGAAGTTCCATATCCAATCGCAACCTCTTTCATCGACATTAAGAACTCGTGGTTCTCATCGGGAATGATTTTTACAGTAACTTCATCAGTTACTTTTAATGGCAGTAAGTTGCCGGCTTTTTGTGAATTTTGCATTTACTTTTGATTTAGACTTGCGGGCATAAAAAACGGCAGCCCACTTCCCGTTGTCTAAGCTCAAAAGTGGGCTTGCAATGGCCATTACAACCAAGGCACGGGGTTAGGCTGCCGAATATCATCAGGGCATAAAAAAAGCCCTAAACAGTGTTTGGGCAGCTTTACTACCCACTTTTGAAATACTTAGACACTGCAATAGTACGATATTTTTTTAAAGTAGCATCAATTATCTAAAATTTTCAGCATATCAAATTCTAATATTCTAACTTGATCATCAATTCGACAGAAAAGACTATTTAAAGTATCATTTTTCACTCTAATGTATCTATCGAATTCACGAGAACTATTGAAATTATGTGTTCGCTCATTCTTTGCTTTTACCTGTTTTTCTTTTTTAATCTCTAATTGAACCTCATCATAGGTATCTTTTAGCCATAATAAAAACTCATTTACCATTGGTTTTAAATTTGAATCCAATATTTCTTGCATAAATTCATTTGATAAATAGTATTCCATCATGTTAAATTCACCTCTATAAAGATTAATCAAAATTAAATATATTTGACATAAATTATAATGGATGGCACTTTCTTTTTCATAACCTTTTTCTCGGTGATAAACACTGGATTTGGATCCATTAATGAAAATTTCATACTTGTATCTTTCAATTATTGAATCATAATGGTCTTTTGGAAATACCTCAATTTCGGATAATGCCTTATTAAAATATCCTTTTCTTGAAAGATAATTCACTTTTTTAGCGTACCAATCTGGGTTGAAATGTTTGTCAAGAGCTTTGTTAATAAGGCCTATTGATTCCGCCAAATTACCTTGGTTAAAATTCATTGTTGCTTCACGAATAATATCGTTTGCTTCATTGTAATTATTTTCCATATTTTAAATTTTAAATTTATACGACAAACATACTAAATATGATTTACAAGTTGTTCGACATCTTCTCCAGTTCCCACTGGTGCTTAAAGGCTTTAAAGTCGCCCTCCTTGCTGCGGCCTTCGCTGCGCGGCTCCTGCCTGGCCAGGTGCTCGTTTAGGCTTTGCTGCGCAGCAAGCTCCAGGCGGCGATCCATGTACTTTTTCATTGCGCTAAGTACCTTGTTGCTGGTTAGCTTGCCGTAAATCTCGCTACTCTTTAGCTCGTTCAGGCACACCCACACATCTTCCAGCTTTACCCCGGCATACTTCCCGGTAAGCTCGGCGGCAATGTCCACGGCCTGCTCCTTGCCCATCTGCTCATCAAAGTAGGCCGAGGTTTCCTGCACCATCACCGCCACCACCTTTTCTACCTTCGCGCGGCCTTCGCGGCGCATCATTTGCCCGATGCCGGGAACACGTTTGTCGATGGCCTGCTGCATGGTCATGCTGCCCAGTTGGCGCACCAGGTCGCGGTTAGAGTTCCCCTCTAAGATCAGTTGCATTATGCCCTTTTCGTGCTTTATCGGTAACATGCTTTAGCTGGCTTATTATTTTGTTCAGTTGTCCGTTTATAAATTTCAAATCCAGGTTGAGCCTAAAAAACGGCTCCAGGGTGTGGTAGCCTGCAAGTATGGCATGCCAGGTGGCCAATGCGGTATCGGCATCGGTGCTTACCTTTTCCAGGTAGGCCATTACCTGCTTTAGTGCGGTGCCGTCCGAGGGGCCAAACTTGGGGGCTATGCCATTGGTGCGCACGTAAAAGGCAAACCAGGCACTTACATAGTCCTGGTACCGCCCGGCAGGCTTGCTGCGCTTTTGCCGCAGGTGCTGCACTATTTCCTTTGCCGCCTGCCTGAACCGCTCCAAGTCCATCGGGTGCGCCCCGTTCCAGGTGGCGGTATTGTAGATGCTGTCGATTTGCTTAATGGTCATGGCTTATTATTTTGCTATCCATCGTGGTCTGTTTGGCTTCCAGTACATCAATATCATGCTGCACCTGGAGGCAGCGCAGCAGCCACTTGTAGCTATCGTTAAATACCTCATCAAAGTCGCGTTTGTACTTATGTAGCATATCCTTGCGCTCGTATAGCAGGTCTAATTCTGTGTCGATGTTGTATTCTGTCATTGTTGTTGATTTATTTGTTACCCTTAATACTAATCTTCGTCTTTGTTAGTAAATGGTTCGCTATCAAATCGCCAATTATTGATTTTACCATCTTTATCAACTTTCATAATAATATAGTCACCATATCCACTATCGTCAATTGCTAAAAAGTCAGGCACATAATATCCTTTTGCTTTTACAATCTTTTCACCATTTTCATCTTGTAGCCAATACTCACCAGCATCGCAAACTTTGTAATGGATATTTGCTTCCTTTCCTTTTTCCCAATTTGTAATTAATCCAGTATCTAAATCAATAATTGGCTTCCAAGTATCGCCTACTTTACAAGGTATCAAATCACCGTTTTCATCTTCAACCCCATTTACAGTTGCATCTTCCCAATATCTTACATCGGCTTCAACTAATAATGTTTTTACTTCAAATTCCTTTTTTACTGTTAATTCAATTTTCATCTTTGTTTATTTTTAAGTTAATTTATTTAAACCCGCACTAAGGGTAACAATGTATTTAAAAAACAAGGCAGATATTAAGTCTTTCGTGTGGTCTGTCTGTACACAACATTTTATCCTGTCCACTTTGCCAGCTCTTTCGAGTGCCTTGCATTTCATAAACTTTGCCGTTAATGGTTCATTGCTAGCGAAGCCCTGCCTGCATGATGCAGTCAGGCATGGAAGCAATCTGCCTTAGGCTTCCTTTTGGTAAATATCAGGATACGAATCGCATATCCGCTCGATGCTTCGCAAGCATTCATCTTTGCGCAAGTATTCCTTGCCGCCAAATCGTTTCCAGCCTCCCGATCCGGAGTGGGTTTTCTTTACAATTTTCCATATTTGCTTACGGCTGTCAAACTGCTCGCGTAAGGTTTCGATTATTCGTGTTTCATTTTCCATTGTATAAAGATTTTGCTTGATAAAATTCGTGAATTTTATTTACCATACTGCCTACTACCCACTGCTTACTGCCTACTGCTTACTATAATGCTCCCCCCACCGTTTCATTATCGCTATCAGGCGGCCAAGCTCTTTAATACTAAGCTGGTTGAGCCGCTTGCCAGGGTAGGGGCTGTGCTTGCCTTCCACCAAAAATCGGTCGTAAACCCCGGCATCAAACTGCTTTTTGTCGCCATCCTGTTTGTAAAAACCAAAGCCTGCCGGCAACTGGTACACGAAACTGATGAGGGTTTTGCGCAGCCGGTCGCGGCGCATATCTTCCACATTAAACTTACACGCCACCAGGTGTGCCAGGTAGCCTGTCATATTGTTGCACTCCTCTATGGTAAGGTCGCTGCTGCTGCCGCTGCGCCCGCCGGTGTAGTGCAGCACCATACGCCGCCGCTCATCGGCATCGAAGCCAAGTTTGTTAATCAGGCCGAACAAGCGGCGGTTTTGTGCGTTGGTGCGTTGCATGGGGCTGGGGGTTAATTGTTATCAGTTAATGGTTTGTAAATCTTGTTACTAAATCGTACCAATCATTCTGACTTGTGCGCCCAGTTCTCCGCCTATCTTTGCCAAACTCATATAACTTATTTTGCAAATCTTCGAGTTTCTCCATGAAATTAAAATTATTATAATCTTTAACCATTTCGTACTTACCTTCACTAAGTACTTCGGATAAAATCCTTGCTTCGTCTTTAGTTAGTTTCATTTATTCAATCATTTAACTGTTTCAATCATTTAATCAATTAGTATAAATACAATCCCAATTACTATTAGCAGGCCTACACCTACCAAAAAGGCGAAGTGTGCCAGGCTCATCGTTAGCTCGAAATGGTCATCCGAAAAGGCCACCAATACATGCGCCACCCACTTGAAAGCTACCATGGCCAGCGCACCAAGCATAAAGGCTTTTAAAGTGTAAAGTTTTATTTTCATAATCTAAAATGCGTTAATGTATAGCAGCGATGCATCGCTGCTATACAGGTTTAAATGCTACTGAAATTCAATTCGATGTTGCGGTATTCGCCGTTGCTGTCCTTTTCCCAAATCCGTGCATAACGCTTGCTATTATTGCGCGTGATGCTGCTTTTGATGAGTTCCATCGCTTCGACCCACAGCGGGTGCTTTATCTGCAAACGAAACAAGCCCAGAATGCGCTTCACGTCCATGCGCCCTTTACGGGTTTCAAATGCCTGGTTGATGAGTTGCTGCAGGTCGTTGTCGATGCCCTGTGTCTTTTCTTCCAGGTACAGCTTTATCTTTTCGTGTGCAACGCTTATCAGGTCATCAAACTCGATGCGCTCCTGTATGCTGATCTCAATTTTTGCAGAACGGTCGAAAGTGGAGAGTGAAAACCCACCTTTAGAGTTGCCTGGCACGTTGTTATCTGCCAGCATACCTTCATATACTGCATCGCAGTCTTCGAGTAGGTCTGTTTTAAATTTCTCAAGCTGTTTGCTTAGTTTCTTTGCTCTCGCCAGGTACTTTAGCGTTACCCGTTCGCGATCTTTGTCGAGTTTTGGCACATACTGTGCAGGCACCTCGTTGCCGGCCAGGTCAATCCATTGTTTCTTTGCCATAATTGTAAATTGTTAATTGTTATTAGTTCATTGTTAATGGTTCATTGCGAGCGAAGCGCGGCAATCTGCCTACTTCCTTTTTATTTTACTTTTAATTCTTTGTAAAATTTTTTATAAAACCTTATTAAGCCGTGTGCCTGCTTTAAGGTCATGCCTGATAAAGCTAATTTTTCAGGGTCAATTTCATAGATCCCTTTTGAGTTCATTACACCTACTCTATTAAGTAAATGTGCGCTAACATTTATTAAAACATGAGCGGTTTCTTTATTAACAGTAATATTCATCTGTACTCCTTTCTGTTTGTTTGTAATTGTGTCTGTCCCGGTTGATGATGTCGTCCATCACCTCGCCATCCCATTTGCTTACTGCCGCCACCAGCCAGGCTATGCCTGCGATGATGACGATAATTATTGCAATAATGCTGATTAGTGTTGTCATTGTGTGTTATTTTGTGCGGTGGTGCATGCACCACCGTTGGTTATTACTTAGTCCATCGCCGGCATCCGCGTGCTATGCCCGTAGTTGTCGCCATACTCTGGCTCGCCGTTGGGTTTTTTGCCCTGCCTTATGTTAGTTAGCTTACGCTTTGCCAGTGCAATATCGGTAAGCAGGCTGTTAATTTTTCCAGTGATGGCGGAGTACTCGCTCAGCGGCATATTGGCCTTGCGCGTGCGTAGCAATAGGCCTATTTCAAGCTGCGCAGTCTCAATCTTATAATTAAGGTCTTTAATCATGTCAGGCCTTGTTTTGTAGCTGTTTATCAATTCCTTGCCATTCATAGTTTCAGTTTTTATTTATCCCTGTAATAGCCGTAGCGGTTTATGATTGCCCACAGCGTGCCGTTGCTCAATCCGTAGCGGTTCATCAGCGTTAGCATAGCAAACTGCAGGCTGATGTTACGCTTCATAAGCGTATCAAAATCGGCACGTATCTGTGTGTTTCGGCTGCGCTTGGCCGCGCTAAGCTCACAGGGTATCTTCATAAATTACAAAGCGTTAAATTCGTTGATATTCAATTTGCCCATATCAAAGCCAAAAGCGTGGGCCCGTTTTACGGCGCGTTCGGCCTCCTCGTAGTTCCACCATTGGCGGCGGGCTGCCACTATCACCTCCGGGCTGCTAATGCCGCGAGCCCGGCAATACATATCCATGTCGTGTACGCCACCTTTATCGTCGGCCTTGTTCCACCCTATATTGGGTATGCGGTGTACTTTGAGGCGGCGGGCAAACGTGGTATATTGGTTGCTGTCATCGCGCACGGGTAGCCAACTATCGCTATCCAGGCCGCTAATGCGGGCTATGCGGCTTTTAACCTCAGTAATGCCAATGATGATTATACCCAAAAGCCCCTCGGTAGCAGTGTATAGGTTTTTGATGTTTTTGTAAATGGCGTTGCTCAATACTTCGCTTTCGTCGATGATGAGTAGTGGGTTGCTGCCACTGGTGTTTTCGATGTGGCGGATAATTTTGTCGTAAAGATAGGTGGTGGTGTAGATGCTACCGGGCTTTTTCAGTTTTTTAAGGCCAATGCCCATTGTCTGGCTCATTTTTAGCAAGAGCTTATTCCAGGTATAGCGTCTGTCAATCTTTAGGTAATACACATGGCTATGCTCCTCGGCAAATTTACGGTAAACCACGCTCTTGCCTATGCCCGTGTTACCAACTACCAGGCGCATATCGCTGCTTTCTTTGCAACTCCTTGCCAGGCTCCACATAATGCTGTACTGCCGCAATGAAGTTACCAAGTTTCCAGCCACAATATATTCGGTTAGTTTAGCTTCGATGTTGCTGATTAGTTTAGGCGTTAAACTCCTGCTATTGTTCAGCAAGTCGCTGATGGTTCCCTCGCTGCGCCCAAATATGGCAGCTACCTCATTGTTGCGCAGCTTCTTTTGCGTCTTCAAATGGTTTAGCCTTGCGCTAAGCTCGGCCTGCTTTTCGCTTATTTGTACTTTTGTTTTCATTTGTTGTATGTATTTGGTGAATAAATTCTAATCTGCTATTGGAATTTCAAATGCTTCGCCAGTGTCAGGGTCAACCAGTGTGCGGTACTTTACCTCTTTCTTGGCCGATTCGGCCTGCGCTACCAGCCTCTTGAACTCGGCCACCGCATCCGGGCTTTGCACACCGGCCTTGTCCATCATCTCCTCGGCATTCAGCGTGGCCTTGTCTAAGCGACCCGTAAATTTGCGTCCTACCAGCGGCTCGTTTATCAGCTTCTCAACGCCTTCGGTGTCGGGCTGCTGCTTGTAGGTGTTCTCTACCTCCGCGTTGCGGCGTTTGGCCTGGTCAATCACGGCGTTTTGGAATGCACGCTGCTTGTTGTACTCCGTAGTGTCGCCCTCGAAGGTGGCAAACATCGGAACCCGCTGTTTTAACTCCCACAGGCCGTGGCAGCTATGCCCCTGCCACACTGCCACCGGCTGCCCGTATTGGCCGGCATACACCAGCACCTCAGTTCCGGTGGGTATGGCCAGCCAGGTAGCGGCAGCCGCATCCGGCTTGCTTGCGTTGGGCATATAGCGGTATTTATAGCCATCGGCATGGATGTCCACCCCGTTGATGGTCTTTTTTACCTCGTGCAGGGTGCCTGCCAGCCATAGCAGGGTGGCATAGTCCAGTTGCGGGGTCTTGCTTTGCTTTTCGTCCCACAGTTGCGCCGGGCTTTTGCCCAGGGGCTTATCTTCGTAGGTATCTATAATGTGGCTGTTCCAGTCGCTGATGCACTCGGTGCGAAGCCATGCCGAAGCCTGTGCGATGCTGCGGCTGTTGCGCTTGCCCTTGTCCAAAAAGCTGTCGCCGGGGCGGCTGTTGCGGCTTGTAGCCGTACGGTTCATGCCGTTCCAGCCTTTGAGGTGGCGCAGATATACGTTGTCCATCATTCCAATCAATGCCTCCACAAACTTGGTGCGGGCTATGCCCTTTTGGCTGGGCAGCACGTGTATCTTGTTGTCCTCGCACCAGCGTTTCAATTCGGTGCTTCCGGGGCCGTCATCCATCTGCACAATATAGGGCTTATACCCGGCCTGCAGTATGGCTCCTTTCAGGGCGGTAATCATCAGGTCGCCGCTTTCGCTTACGCCGTGGTGCAGTTCCTGGTGGAGCAGGGCAAAGGTGGCATAATCGAATACCTTAACCACATATATATGCTGCATTACTTTTTTGCTAACTGGGTCGAACACGTTTTCGTTGTGCGCCGTGCCATCTATGCCCCAGCAGTAGTTTTTTTGCGTGGGGTAGCGGCGGTCGATGGTGGGAACCACGCCGTGGTAAAAACCGGCATAGCTGCTGCGCTTCAATTCCAGGCGGTCGCGGTTGCGGCGCAGGTAGCCGCTTATCCCAGCTTGCATTTTCCGAATTGTAACAATTTGATAATTAGCTATCGACAGACGGGGTAGTCGTTTTCTGGGACTACACTTTTGCGTATCTCCTAATTTTCATTCAGAAATATTGGGGCATGGTTTG